>Ga0182014_10001540_pt1 | contig 30651 bp, 28 predicted proteins | sample 612S2DmetaG_FD_120489 | JGI IMG/M metagenome (GOLD analysis project Ga0182014, IMG submission 120489) | Permafrost microbial communities from Stordalen Mire, Sweden - 612S2D metaG | ecosystem: Environmental > Terrestrial > Soil > Wetlands > Permafrost | place: Sweden: Stordalen | collected... | reverse complement strand
TGGAAAAAGATAAGTTATTCAATCCGCGAGGCTTGGTTACTTGCGACCGCAGGCGTCTTCTGCGTGCGCCCCCAGCGAGTTCGGCTTTTCCTCTCCCGTATTGGCCGGTCAAAAGCCCAATCCTGCCCAATCGTGCATAACCGGTTCGCCCCCTCGCCCGCTCGCCCCTTCGCCCGCTCAGCCACGCAGCACGCCACAATCTCTCCCCCATTCACCCCGCCAGCCGATACCCCAACCCGTGCACCGTCAGTATCCACTGCGGCTGCCGCGAATCTTCCTCCAGCTTCTGCCGCAGCCACGCGACATGCACGTCCACCGTCCGGCTCGACGTCACCGCCCCGTATCCCCAAACCTCGCTCAGCAGCGTCTCGCGCGACACCGTGGTTCCGCGGTGCTCCGCCAGGTAGCGCAGTAGTTGAAACTCCTTGGCGGATAGCGTCACCGGCTTGCCGTGCAACGTCACTTCCGTGCGCCGCACGTCCAGGCGGATGGCGCCGAACTGGTAGACTCCGCCGGCCCCGGCGAACGCCGGCACGCGCCGCAGCAACGCCTCCACGCGCGCCAGCAGTTCCATCATCTCGAACGGCTTGGTCAGGTAGTCGTCGGCCCCGATCTTCAGCCCCACCACCTTATCCACCGTTTGCCCGCGCGCCGTCAGCATCAGGATCGGTGTGGGGACGCCCCGCTGCCGCAGATCGCGGCACACGTCCATGCCGTTCTTGCGCGGCAGCATGATGTCCAGGATGATCAGATCGTAGGCCTCGCCGCACGCCATATCGAAGCCGGTTTGGCCGTCCGCCGCCGATTCCACGTGATGCCCTTCGCTGCGCAGCCGGTCGCCCAGCGTCATCACCAGCCCCGGCTCGTCTTCCACCAACAGGATGCGGCGTTCCATATTCATGCCGTGCGCGGCAATGCTTCGGCCGCGGCCGAGGGCAGCTCCAGCGTGAAGGTGCTGCCACGTCCGGGCTCGCTCGATGCATCCAGACGCCCGCCCATGCCTTCGGCAATGTCGCGCGCCAGGCTCAGGCCCAGACCCGCTCCATGGATCTGCGCCGCCTGCGCCGACTTGCCGCGATAGAACGGCTCGAAGATGTGCGGCAAGTCCGCCGGATCGATTCCCGCTCCGCGATCCTCCACGCTGATGCGTACGCGCGACCCGCCGTCCGACTTCCCTGCCCGGACGCGCATCCAGCGCTGCTCTCCTCCGTATTTCAAGGCGTTCAAGATCAGGTTCTCCAGACAGTGGGTCAAAGCCGCGGCATCTGCCTCGACGGCAGGCAGGTCCGGCTCGATCTCGCGTTCCACCGTGAAGCCTTCCGCTTCCGGCAGAGTCGAGACGCTCGCCACCACGCCCGCGATCGCCTCGGACACCGTCACCGGTTCCAGATGGTAGCTCGCCTGCCGCGACTCGCCCGCCGCGAAGCGCAGGATCTGTTCGATCATGCCGGCCAGCCTGCGCCCTTCGTTGCGGATCAACGCGCCGTATTCCTTCACCTGGTCCTTGCCGCCCACGAAGCCTTCCGCCAGATTATCGGCCGCCGAACAGATCACCGCCACGGGCGTGCGCAGCTCGTGCGAAACTCCCGCCACGAACTCCATCTGCAGCCGCGCCAGCCGCCGCGCGCGCTGCGTGGAGACGATGATCAGCGCCATGCTGACCGCCAACAGCAACAGCACGCCGAAACTCAGCAGCAGATTGCGGCGGCGGTCGGCGGCCACTACGGATTCGAGCGAGCCCCCCTTATGCCGCGCCAGTAATTGCCAAGGCTCCTCGGCCGCCGACGGCACAATGAAAGCGCCGCGCGTGCGCGGCTGGAACGTTCCCCGATTGCCTCCGCCCCGCCCGCCGCGGCCACCCCGCGTCCGCGCAGCCTGATCCCGCGGCGGCGTCCCTCGATGGCCCGGTTCTCAGCCGGTGTCGAGGGCACCAGCGCGGCCCGCGCGTCCGGTGGATTCAGTGATGCGGCCGTGAGTTGCGGATCGGAACGGTAGATGACTTTGCCGTCCGGCGCGCCGCTCACCACCACGACGTTGTAGATGAACCCGTCCGGCCCGGCGAAATAACGTTGGGCCAATTCCCCGAGCAGATGGTCGAGCGCCGCCCGATTCAATTCCACGATGGCGAACCCCAAAACCACGCGCGCCGGCGGGGCAAGCGGTTCCGTCTGCCGCGGGTCGCCGCCAAAGCGCCGCCACCGCGGTCCGGAGATGTTATAGATGGGCCGCACCAGCGCGGGGATGCGCTCTTCCAGAGTCCAGGCGCCGCCTGGGCCCGGTCCGGGAGGCTGCCGCGGTTCCTCCTCGACGCGCGCCCGCAAGCCTGCCAGCGAGGCGGGCCAGTCTACCGCCTCGAACTCGCCGTCCGCCAGGCGAAGCTGCAGCAGGCGCGCGGCGCTATCGCGATTGGGCGCGCCTGCCTGCCATACGAAAACGTTGGCCACCAGGTCGGGACGCGTGGCCGTGCGCGCCCACGCCTGATAGCGCTCCGCGTAGCTCGACCAAAAGTCGTCCGGTTCGGCCGTGGGATCGCTATGAAAAGCGGTGGAAACCTGCGTCAACTCCCGATAGAATTCCTGGCGGAATTGGTTGACCGAAGTGTTTAGGCTAGCTTCGATGCGGGTGCGTTCGGCGCGGCTGATCTCCAGGCTCCAGCGGTATTGCAGCACGGCCAGCAGCACCAGTACGGCCGCCAATGCGGCAACCAAGGCTATTCGCAGGAACGCCCGTTTCGCCGGAGGGGCCATAATCGCAGCATAGCATCGCCCAAGTGGGGCAGGCTCTTCGATGCCGTCACATGGCGCCGTAAAGCAAACCCGGTGTATAGTGAGCCTCATGAGATGCCCCCTGAGCAAGCGATGGATTGCCATCTCCCTCTTGCTGGCCCTGCCGGCTCTTTTCTCCCAGGAACCGGTCCCGAAGAAGTCGCCCGAGGCGGAACGCGCTGAGTATTTTCGCGCCAACTACACCAAGTACGAATACCTGATTCCCATGCGCGACGGAGTCCGGCTGTTCACTTCGATCTATGCGCCCAAGGACACTTCGCAGAAATATCCGGTTCTTCTGATGCGGACACCCTACACGGTCTCGCCGTACGGCGACGACAATTATCGCGGTCTGCCGGCCAACACCGAGAAGTTCGCCAAGGAAGGCTTCATCTTCGTGTACCAGGATGTGCGTGGAACCGCTAAGTCCGAGGGCGAGTACGTGAACATGCGGCCCTACCTGCCCGTGAAGCATGGCCCCAAGGACGTGGACGAAGCCAGCGATGCATACGACACCATCGACTGGCTGGTAAAGAACGTCCCCGACAACAACGGGAACGTAGGGATCTGGGGTATCTCGTATCCTGGCTTCTATGCGGCCATGGCGGCTATCGACGCGCATCCCGCGCTCAAAGCCGCTTCCCCGCAAGCGCCCATCTCCGACTGGTTCCTGGGCGACGACTGGCGGCACAACGGCGCTCTCTACCTAGCCCACGCGTTCGGCTTCTTCTCCGGCTTCGGACGCCCGTGGGTCGAGCCTGGAGACATACGGCCGCATCCCACCACCACTTTCGAGCGCGGCACGCCCGACGGCTACGATTTCTTCCTGCGGCTGGGGCCCCTGCGCAACATCGACCCCGCCCTGTTCGGCACCCAGGCCGCATTCTGGAAGGAACTGCTGGAGCACCGGCGCTATGACGACTACTGGCAGGCGCGCAACATCCGCCCGCATCTGAAAAACGTGCATCCGGCGATGCTGCCCGTCGGCGGCTGGTTCGATGCCGAGGATCTGGCCGGTCCGCTCGCGGTTTATCGGGCGCTTGAGGCGCAGAGCCCGGAGACAACCCGTACCCTGGTCATGGGACCGTGGTCCCACGGCGGCTGGATGGGCGACGGCGAACAGCTCGGCAATGTGCGGTTCGCCTCCAAGACCGCCGAGTTCTTTCGCGACAAGATTATGTTGCCGTTCTTCGTGCATTACCTCAAGACGCCCACCGATGACTTCAAGCTGCCCAAGGCCTACGTTTTCGAGACTGGTCGGAACCAGTGGCGCAAGCATGACGAGTGGCCTCCTGCCGAAGCCGCGGCGCGCATGCTGTATTTCAGCGAGGGCGGCAAGCTATCCTGGACGCCGCCCGAGGGTGGGCAGGCATTCGATGAGTATGTTAGCGACCCGGCGAAGCCCGTACCCTTTACCGAGGAGACCAGCGCCGGCATGACCTACAACTACATGACGTCCGACCAGAGGTTCGCCGCCCGGCGCACGGATGTTCTGGCGTATGAGAGCGAGCCGCTGGATCGGGATGTCACTGTGGCCGGCCCCATCGAATGCGATCTGCGCGTGTCCACCACTGGCACCGACGCAGACTGGGTGGTGAAATTGGTGGACGGATACCCGGGGACCTATCCGGACCCGGACCCGAATCCATCCGGCGTGCGCATGGGCGGCTATCGGCAGCTCGTGCGCGGCGAGCCATTCCGAGCGCGATTTCGCAATAGCTTTGAAAAGCCCGAAGCCTCCGAGCCGGGGCGCGTCACGAAGGTCGCATTCAGCATGCCCGATGTGTATCACACGTTCCGCCGCGGGCACCGCATCGTGGTCCATGTGCAGAGCTCCTGGTTTCCGCTGGTGGACCGCAATCCCCAGAAGTTCGTGGATATCGACCGGGCCACCGAGGCGGACTTCCAAGAGGCCACCCAGCGGGTGTACCGGTCCGGTGACAACCGGTCCGCGATCAGGGTGCGCATCTTGCAGTGATAAGTGGGGCAGGCTCCCAGCCTGCGGCGGCCTCTCAGGCCGCCCGTTTCGGTTGCGGGATTCCGGTCGCGTTACGATGAACAATCACTCCCATGGGTTCCAACCTGATAATCGTCGCCGGTCCCAACGGCGCAGGCAAAACCACGGCAGCCGCCGACATCCTCGTGGGCGCCCTGGCGGTGCAGGAATTCGTAAATGCCGACATCATCGCCAAGGGGCTCTCGTCATTTCAGCCCGAAAGCGTGGCCTTCGATGCCGGCAGAATCATGCTTGCAGCGTCTGCATCATCTGACCGAGCAGCGCGCCGACTTGGCCTTCGAGACCACGCTCGCCAGCCGCACTTTCGCCTCATGGATCAAAACCCTGACGCCAACCGGCTATGAATTTCACCTTCTATTTTTCTGGCTGCCGTCCGCCGACATGGCCGTCGCGCGCGTGCGAACGCGCGTCCTGGAGGGGGGCCATCACGTACCGGAAGAGACCATCCGCCGGCGCTACGAAGCCGGCTTAAGGAATTTCTTCCGAATCTACCGTCCGTTGGCGGCAAGCTGGCGCTTCTATGACAACTCGGTCCGCGGAGAGAGGCGCTTGATCGCGGACGGCGCCCGGCATCAACCGGAGGTGGTCTTCGACCAGGATTTGTGGAACAATGTGAACAGGGAGTGGAGATGAATTCGCTAAACTCGGAAAAAAAGGACATCGGTCAAATCTTTCGCGAGGGCACGGCCATCGATGAAGCAGTTGACCGGGCTTACCGCAGAGCCGTCAAGCAGCACCGCCAAAACGGTGTCCCCATGGTGTTCTGGGAAAACGGAAAAATCATCGAGGTTCCCGCCGACCAACTCCCCGATCTTTCCATAGACTGACGAAATTCTCAGCACCGTATCACATAGAACTTATTCCATAGCTATCCGCGCGTGATTCGCGCTAAACTCCGACTGATGACACCACTTCGCCGTGTAACCGTGCTGGGAGCTGGCACCATGGGATCGCGTATCGCGGCCCACTTCGCCAATGCGGGCATCCCGGCTTTATTACTCGATATCGTTCTTCCCAATCAGGCCAATCGCAACGCCGCTGCCCTGGGCGGATTGGAAACAGCACTGAAACAGAAGCCCGCCGCTTTCTTTACTCCGGAGACCAAGTCACTCGTCACTCCCGGCAACTTCGAAGACGACCTCGCCAAGATAAAGGACTGCGACTGGATCATAGAAGCCGTCACCGAAAACCTGGCCATCAAGCGCGCCCTGATCGAAAAGGTGTTGAAACACCGCAAGCCAAGATCCATCTTCTCCACCAACACCAGCGGCATTCCGCTGGCCAGCATCGCCGAAGGTTTTCCCACTGAGTTCCGCCAGCATTTTCTCGGAACGCACTTCTTCAACCCGCCGCGCTATCTCCACCTGCTCGAAATGATCCCCGGCCCCGAGACGCTTCCCGCGGTGCGCGATCACGTCGCCGAGTTCGCCGACCGCCGCCTGGGCAAGGGTGTGGTGCCGTGCAAGGATACGCCCAACTTCATCGCCAATCGCATCGGCTGCTTTCTCGGCGGCACCGTGCAAAAGCTGACCGCCGAGATGGACTTCACCATCGAGGAAGTGGACGCTCTCACCGGCCAGCTCATCGGGATGCCCAAGAGCGCCAGCTTTCGCCTTTTGGATATCGTCGGCCTGGATATCTGGGCGCATGTGACGAAGAATCTTTACGACCTGGTGCCCGGCGATCCCTGGCGCGAGCGCTTCGTGCTGCCGCCCTTCTTCGCCCAGATGATCGAGCGCGGATGGCTGGGCGACAAGACCGGCCAGGGCTTCTACAAACGCACCGGCAAAGGCGACAAGAAGGAGATCCTGGCCCTCGATTGGAAAACGCTCGAATACCAGCCATCCAAGAAGGCGCGCTTCCCTTCCGTGGAAGGCGTCCGCAATATCGAGGACCTGCGGCTGCGCCTGCGCGCGCTGATGGCGCTCACCGATCGCCCCGGCACGTTCCTCTGGCGGCTCTTCAGCGACCTGGTGCTGTACTCGGCCAGCATGGTGCCCGAGATTTCCGATCGCATCGTCGAGATCGACCGCGCCATGCGCTGGGGCTATGCCAACTCTCTCGGCCCCTTCGAACTGTGGGACGCGCTGGGCGTCGAAGAAACCGTCGCCCGCATGCGCCAGGAAGAGCGCCACATTCCGGAGACCGTCGAGAAGATGCTGGAGAGCGGCGCGAAATCTTTTTATGAGGCCCCCGACTACGACCGCCGCCCGCATCACGAATACTTCGACCTGCAGGCCAATTCGTATAAGTGGCTGATCGACCGCCCCGGTATTACCGTGCTCAAAGACGTCAAACACGCGCACGGTGTAGTGAAGAAGAACGGCGGCGCATCGTTGATCGACATCGGCGACGGCGTGCTCTGCCTCGAGTTCCACAGCAAGATGAACTCGCTCGGCGACGACCAGGTCTCGCTCATCCGCGCCGGCATCGAAGAAACCAGCAAGAACTTCGAAGCCATGATCGTCGCCAACCAGGGCGAGAACTTCAGCGTCGGCGCGAACCTCATGTTGGTGCTGCTGGCCGCCCAGGAAGAAGAGTGGGAAGAGTTGGAAGCTGCCATCAACCGCTTCCAGCAAGCCACCATGGCGATCAAGTACGCGCCCAAGCCGGTGGTGTCCGCGCCGTTCGGTATGACGTTGGGCGGCGGCTGCGAGGTCGCCATTCATTCGGCGCGCGTGCAGGCATCCGCGGAGACTTACATAGGCCTTGTCGAAGTCGGCGTCGGCGTGATCCCAGGCGCGGGCGGCACTAAGGAAATGCTGCTGCGTTTCGGCAACGCGCAAAAAGCCTTCGAATTGATCGCCTACGCCAAGGTCGCGACCAGCGCCGCGGAAGCCCGCAATTTCGGCTTGCTGCGCCCGCAGGACCAGATCTCCATGAACCCCGAACGCCTCATCGACGATGCCAAGGCCCTGGCGCTATCCATTGCGCCCGGCTACGTGCCCGGCGTGCCGCGCACCGATGTGGAAGTGGGCGGCGCCGAAGATCTCGCGCTGCTCAAAACCGGCATCTATCTGGCGAGGCAAGCCAATTACATCTCGGATTACGATACCGTAGTAGGAGAGAAACTGGCAAACGTATTGAGCGGCGGACCTCTGACCGGCCGTCAGACCGTCTCCGAACAATACCTGCTGGACTTGGAACGCGAAGCTTTCCTGAGCCTGTGCGGCCAGCGCAAAACGCAAGAACGCATGCAGCACATGCTGAAAACAGGAAAGCCGTTGAGGAACTGAGCCGCGCGCGTCAGCGAGCGGTCTAAGAGGACCCATGCAAGAAGCCGTCATTATCGACTGTCTCCGCACCGCCATCGGCAAAGCGCCGCGCGGCGCGTTGCGCACTTCGCGCCCGGACGATCTCGCCGGCGCTGTCATCCGCCGCCTTTTGGAAAAGCATCCGCAGGTCCCGATAGACGAAATCGAAGACATCGTCCTCGGTTGCGCCATGCCGGAAGCCGAATCGGGCAATAACATGGCCCGTTGCGTGGCCCTGCGCGCCGGCCTTCCGGACACCGTCACCGGCGTGACCATCAACCGCTTCTGCAGTTCCGGCCTGCAAGCCATCGCCATGGCGGCCGATCGCATCCGTTCCGGCGGCGCGGACATTATCATTGCGGGCGGCGCGGAAAGCATGAGCCTGATGCCGCGCGGCGGCCACAAGGTCGCCCCCAGCCCGTGGTTCGTCGATCATCGCCCCGAAATCTACATGAACATGGGGCTCACCGCCGAGTGCGTGCAGCGCAAATACAACATCCCGCGCGATGCGGCCGACGCCTTCTCCTACCGCAGCCATCAGAACGCCCTGCGCGCCCAGGCCGAAGGCAGGTTCGACGAGGAGATCGTGCCCTTCGAAATCGATTGGGTCACTCCCAACGGCCGGAAGCCCAAAGTCACCAAAACAGTTTTCGCCAAGGATGAAGGGCCGCGCGCCGACACGACGGTCGAGGCGCTCGCCAAGCTCAAGCCGGTCTTCCATGCCAGCGGCACGGTCACCGCGGGCAACTCTTCCCAAACCAGCGACGGCGCGGCGGCCGCCATCGTCATGTCCGACCGCAAGGCGCGCGAGCTGGGCCTGAAGCCCATGGCGCGCTTCGTCAGCTTCGCCGCCGGCGGCGTGCCTCCGGACATTATGGGCATCGGACCGGTGGTGGCCATTCCCAAGGCCCTTAAAATCGCGGGCCTCACGCTGGACGATATCGGCCTGATCGAATTGAACGAAGCCTTCGGCGTGCAGGCGCTGGCCGTCATCCGGGAGGCCGGCCTCGATCCGGAGAAAGTCAATGTAAACGGCGGCGCCATCGCCTTGGGGCATCCGCTGGGATGCACGGGCGCCAAGCTCACCGCGACGATTCTGCGGGAGATGGCCCGCCGCAACGTGAAGTACGGCATGGTTACCATGTGTGTGGGCGGCGGCCAGGGCGCCGCTGGTATCTTCGAATTGATGAGGTAGCACAGGCTTTAGCCTGTGGAGTAGGTAGCACAGGCTTTAGCCTGTGGAGTAGGTAGCACAGGCTTTAGCCTGTGGAGTACCAGGAGAATATATGGCAACGGCAACAGCAGCGGTCTCATTACCTAAAACCAAAGGCGGCGCGTTCCTGATCGAAGAGCGCCTGCCAAACGAAATCTTCACCCCGGAGGATCTCACTCCGGAACACCTGGCCATCGCCCGCACGGTGGACGAATTCTGGGCCAAGGAAGTCGGCCCCAACGTGGAAGCCATCCAGCACCAGGAGCCCGGCGTCGCCATGGCCTGTATGCGCAAGGCGGCCGAACTGGGCCTGACCGGCATCACCATCCCCGAGCAATACGGCGGCATGGAACTCGACTTGACCTCCGCCATGATCGCCATGGAACACATGGCCGGCGACGGCTCCTTTTCGGGCTGGTATGGCGCGCACGTCGGCATCGGCACGCTGCCCATTCTGTACTTCGGCACCGAGGAGCAGAAGAAGCATTACCTGCCCAAGCTGGCCTCCATGGAAATGTTGGGCGCATACTGCCTCACCGAGCCGCAATGCGGTTCCGACGCGCTGGCCGTTCGCACCCGCGCCGACCTCAGCCCGGATGGCAAGCACTATATCCTCAACGGCCAGAAAATGTGGATCACCAACGGCGGCCATGCCGATCTGTTCACGGTCTTCGCCAAGGTCGGTGGCGAGAAATTTACCGCCTTCCTGGTCGAGCGCAAATTCCCCGGAGTCTCCTCCGGCGCCGAAGAAAAGAAGATGGGCATCAAGGGCAGCTCCACCACGGCTGTGTATCTCGATAACGTGCCCGTGCCCATCGAAAACGTGCTCGGCGAAATCGGCCGCGGCCACATCATCGCCTTTAACATCCTCAACGTCGGCCGGCTCAAGCTCGGTCCCGGCACCGTGGGCGGCTCCAAGAACGTCCTCGCGGTTTCCCTCAAGTACGCCAAAGAGCGCAAGGCCTTCGGCCAGTCCATCGCCGAATTCGGCATGATCCAGCACAAGCTCGCCGAGATGGCCATCCGCACTTATGCGGCCGAGTCCATGACCTATCGCGTGGTGGGCCTCATCGAATCGCTGCTGGAGAACTTCTCCTGGGCGCAAGACGGCGCCGCGCAAACCATGCTGAAAGCGGTGGAGGAGTTTGCCGCCGAGTGCTCCATCATCAAGATCTACGCCTCCGAAGTGCTGGACTACGTGGTCGATGAAGGCGTGCAGATTCACGGCGGCTACGGCTACCATCAGGATTATCCGGTGGAGCGCGCCTATCGCGATTCGCGCATCAACCGCATCTTCGAAGGCACCAACGAGATCAACCGTCTGCTCACCACCGGCATGCTGCTGAAGCGCGCCGCGCGCGGCCAACTCGGCTTGGTGCAGGCGGCCACCGGCGTCCTCCAGGAAATTCTGGGCGGCCCGCGTGGCGGCGAGGACCAGCCCACCGGCCCGTTCGCCGAAGAGACCAAGATCCTGATCAACGCCAAGAAAATCGCCCTCATGCTCATGGGCGTGGCCTACCAGAAGTACATGCTGGAGATGGAAAAACAGCAGGAGGTCCTGGCCAACATTACCGACGTGATCATGGATATCTTCGCCATGGAGTCGGCGCTGCTGCGCACCCAGAAGCTGGCGGAATCCGGCAAGGGCGCCAACGCCGCCGACATGACCGCTGTCCTGGTGCGCGACGCCATGGCCCACATCGACGTCACCGCGCGCATCGTGCTGGCGGCCTGCTCGGAAGGCGACACGCTGCGCACCAACCTGGTGGTGCTGCGCCGCTTCGGCAAATACGAACCGGTGGACTCGATCGCCTTGCGCCGCAAGATCGCGCACCGGCTATTGGACGCCGAGCGCTATATCGTCTAATCTTAAAGAACCTTGTGGGGCAGGCCCTCGGCCTGCAGCGGCCTCTCAGGCCGCCGTGGGAAGTTTCGCATGAGCCGGCGGTACATTCTGGCGGAGTATGTACACGAAGCCTTGGGACAGGCCGTTTACGACAAGTTGGACGATGCGACCTTTGCTGGTAGTATCCCCGGGCGCCCAGGCGTGGTCGCGCTCGCCCCAACGTTGTATCGCTGTGAACGGGAACTGCGATCCACTCTTGAGGACTGGATTCTCCTCGGCCTTAAGCTCGCCCATCCGCTACCAGTCATAGGCGGCATTGACCTCACAAGGAACCGACGCGTGAGCCGGTGGGTACCCTGTAAACGTGCCGATTTCGAAACTGGGCTTCAACGCCGCACGATTACCTTGGATACCTGGACGCGGCTTTCCTGAGTTGAGGCGCCAATGCCGACGATGTGACCGCTGTGCTGCTCAAGATCGCAGACAAGGTGCTGCACGCCGAGCGGTATATTGTATAAATAAAGCACGATGGACAACCCCAATCCATGGCCGCCGTTGCCGCTCGCAGAGTGGGAGCCCACCCGCGCCACACTGCACATGTGGACGCAGATCGTCGGCAAAGTGCGCTTGGCCTTGAGCCCGCTGGTGAACCATTGGTGGCAAGTGCCGCTCTACGTGAGCGCGCGCGGGCTCACCACATCCGCCATCCCCTATGGCGACGGCGTGTTCGAGATCGAATTCGATTTCGGCGGCCAGAGTCTCGCCATCCGGAAAAGCGGCCAGGCCACAACTTTCGTGCGGTTGTATCCGCGCTCCGTCGCGGATTTCTACCACGAAGTCATGGCGGCAATGCGCGCCATCGGGATCGAAGTGAAGATATGGCCGATGCCGGTCGAGATTCCCAATCCCATTCCTTTTCCCGACGACCGCGAACATGCTTCCTACGATCCCGAGTATGTGAACCGGTTCCATCGGATTCTTCTGCAAGCCGATACAATTTTCAAAGAATTCCGCGGCAGGTTTATAGGCAAGGCCAGTCCCGTGCACTTCTTCTGGGGCAGCTTCGATCTCGCCGCCACCCGATTCTCCGGACGCCGCGCCCCGGAGCGCGTTGGGGCGGACCCCATTACGCGTGAAGCGTATTCGCATGAATGCTCGAGCGCCGGATTCTGGCCGGGCGGCGGCGAAATAACGGGTCCGGCATTCTACTCCTATGCGGCGCCCGAACCGTCAGGCTACGCGGCGTGCTCCGTGCTTCCGCCCTTGGCGTTTTATCACACCGGATTGCGGGAGTTCATCCTGATGTATGAGGACGTCCGCTGTGCGGCGTCGCCCCGGACCGCATTGCTCGACTTCCTCCAGGGTACCTACGAAGGCGCCGCGAGTTTGGGCAACTGGGACCGCGCGAACCTGGAACGGTCTGGGCGGAGCCAGCCATAATGAGACGCAGCCCAATGAGACGCAATCTGCTGTTGGTAGGGGCGCTTGGTTTCAAGCTCCTCGATGGCCAGGCGCTGCCCCCCGAGCAGAAGCAGAAAGTGGACGACGCCGTGCCAGCGAAGGCGGCGGCCAAGCCCGGAAGTCCTCGCCGCTTGCTGGTGAGTAACCTGGCGATGCGCGACGGCCATCCGTGGCGCGGCAGTTCCTACGCCACCAATCCGGCAGGCAACTACGCCATCCGAGAGATGGGCAAGCGTACCGGCGCCTACGAGGCGGTGTTCAGCGACGATATCGAGATGTTCCGCCCGGACCGGATCAAACAGTTCGACGCCCTCTGCTTTCTGAATACGGGAGGCGTGTTATTTGAAGACCCGGAGTTGAAGGAATCGCTACTCGCCTTCATCGCGGGCGGCAAGGGATTCGTGGGAATTCACGATGCTATCGCGACCTTCGTACAGTATCCCAAGTACGACCAGTGGCCGCCGTTCGGCCAGATGTTGGGCGCCACCGAGAACGGCGGACATCCCTGGGACGGGGAGAGCATGACGGTGAAGGTGGAGGACCCGGCGAGCCCGCTGAATGCCGTGTTTCACGGCGAAGAATTCCAGATTGCCGACCAGGCCTTCCAGTTTCAGGAGCCGGCCCTGCGCGACCACCTTCACGTGCTCCTGAGCATCGATGTGGAAAAGACCGGCTTCTCCCCGAAGCACCGCATCCTGCCGGTGCGCATGGCCGACAAGGATTTCCCCGTGACGTGGATTCGCGCATATGAGAAGGGCCGCGTGTTCTACAGCTCGCTGGGGCATGGCGCGCCCGTCTTTTGGAACGCACTCCTGCTCGAACACTTCCTGGCCGGCATACAATACGCCTTAGGCGATCTGAAGGCGGATAGCACTCCGAGCGCAAGCCTGCCCGCAGCGAAGAAGTGAGCGGGCAGTTTGGAATCCTTTCCCGCTCCTCTGGTCGTAGTCGATCGCGGTTTAGTGCATGGCCAAGCCGAACTGGCGCCGATATGGACGCTTATCGGTAAGCGGTTCCGGTGCGCCGATTCAACTTGCAGTTGCCCGACAGCGTGACTGAAAGATCGGGATTCCGTCAGCGTCGCTTCCGCACTGGCGAACGGGGCGCGGCTTTGCGGGTCACAAACTTGTAGGCCATGCCGAGCAAGTCTCGCAGCGTATCGGGAGTGACGCGAGACAAGCGAACCAACACGGCGCTGTAGCCGGCGTAGTGCTCCGTTACGTAGTAGACATCGGGGTCCGCAGCAAGCAGTTCGGCGCGGTCATCGAAATCCACGCGAACGAGCAGCGAAGCGGGTTCGGCTGAGCGATTAGCCGGGACACACGCCAGGAGCTTTCCATGGACCTTGAGTGCCGGTACACCGTACGCAGTGCTCTCCTCAACTCCGGGCAGCTCGTGCCCGATATTCCGCACGGTGTCGAAGTCGATTGTGCTATCCATCTCCGACGATCCTACCAAATCCAATCCCTTGCTTACGGACATCCGGAAGCAATCGCCTGTTCGATATCCGCCCAATCGGTGGCTCACCTTCTTAATTGTTGTGCGAAGAAGTCGGCCATCATGAGGTTGGCCTCGATGGCCTCGGGAAGCGTGGAGTCGTACCAGAAGGCGTGGGGCAGTGCGTCAAAGACCACCAGCCGCGCATCGACGCCGGCGTTCACGTAAGCGCGGTGCAGGTTCACGGTGCCGGAGAGCAGCAGATCGCGGCCGCTGGTGATGAACAGCGTAGGCGGCAGCCCATGCAGGTCGGAGAAGATCGGCGAGAGCACGGTGTCCCGTGGGTCAGTGGCAGCTACGTACTCCGGGTCATGAGGTTCTGGCTCAGGTGCATCCAGATGCCCTGACAAGCCCCGCAAGGCATAGAGCGCCTCCGAGTCGCCGAAGCGGCTGAAGTCACCCATGCCGCTGAAGATGCCGAGAGCAGCGGGGAACGGCAGGCCCAATTGCTTCAGGCGGGCGGCCACCTCAGCGGTCAGTATGGCCCCTGCCGAGGTGCCATAGATCGCGATGTGGCTGGACTTGTAGGTTCTAAGCAACTCTTTGTAGACGGCGACCGAATCATCGACGGCCGCGGGAAACGGATGCTCCGGCGCCAGCCGGTAAAGCACGGCGACCACCTTGATCTTGCTGTATCCGGCGATGGGAATCGATTCCGTGTAGGAGCCGGAATCCGAGTTGAAGCCACCGCCGTGCAGGTTGAGAAGCACCTTGTCACGGTTAGCTTCGGGCAGCCCTTCCGGGGTGACAATGCGAACCGGAACACCGGCCATCTTCTCTTCGACGAGCCGATTGGGGCAAAGGCGACTCCATTCCACGCGCGCACGAGCCGTGTAGACATCTGTGCCTTTGCGGCGGTCGGCCGGAGACTGTGGCGGACCCTGATCGGGCTCGGGCCGGCTCAAACGGCGCTGCGCCTCGGCGCTGATGGTCTTCGGAACGGGAACGACCCGCGTGACGTGCGCCGTGCCCTGGGCGTCGATGTAGCTGGTATCGCGGGTGGGAGCCTGGGCTGCGGTCGTGGGTACGGGGGCGGCGGGTTGCTGCGCTTGCACGACTGCGGAAGCCAGCAACAGTGGCAGTGAGACAGAACGGGCTAAGAGATTCATAGAATTGAACTCCTGTCAGTGAGCGGCATGTGGGTGAATCAGCTAAGTTTAACCCATCCTGTAGTGGATAGCTCCTGAGCACGGGGCATCGGGACGCCATCCACTGAGATGCCGGCGGCCCGCCGGGTACCCGCCGCGCGGGATACGCCGTCCGCGCTCGTCGGCCGTTCGCCTTTCGCGATGCAACACGGCCCGACGCATGACTATCGGACTGAATGGGACTGAATAGCTGACGCGCCACACGCTATTCGAGCCATCGTCGTAGCTTCCTCCATGAAGCGCCACACTGCGTCCGCCTTCCTCGCGGGATCGATGCATAGCCTTGCGATGACCTTCTCGAGGGCAGACGCACAATCCCGCCCAACAACCCGCAGAAACCGCGGACCGAACTGAAGATCGCGGGGCTAAACCACCAGCCACGGCGCAGCCCAGCCCCGCGCTACCATGAACCCATGGCCCCAGTCATCCGCGCCCCGCGCGGCACGTCCCTCCGCTGCCGGGGATGGAAGCAGGAAGCCGCCCTGCGCATGCTCATGAACAACCTCGACCCCGACGTCGCCGAGCGCCCGGCCGACCTCGTGGTCTACGGCGGCACCGGCAAAGCTGCCCGCGACTGGCCCTCCTTCCACGCCATCGTGCGCGAACTCGAATCGCTGGCCAACGATGAAACGCTGCTGGTGCAATCCGGCCGTCCCGTCGGCGTCTTCCGCACCCACGAGGAAGCCCCCCGCGTCCTCATCGCCAACGCCAATCTGGTGGGTCACTGGTCCAATTGGGAGCAGTTCCGCGCGCTCGAAAGGCTCGGCCTCACCATGTACGGCCAAATGACCGCCGGAAGCTGGATCTACATCGGTTCGCAAGGCATCCTGCAAGGCACTTACGAAACCTTCGCCGCCGCCGCCCGCAAGCACTTCGGCGGATCGCTTGCCGGACGCCTGGTGGTCACCGGCGGACTCGGCGGCATGGGCGGCGCCCAGCCCCTGGCCGCCACCATGAACGGCGCGGCCTTCCTCGGCATCGACGTGGACCCGGCGCGCATCCGCAAGCGCATCGAAACCGGCTATTGCGACGTGATGACCCACTCGCTCGACGAAGCGCTCGCCATCCTGCGCGAGGCCATTGCCGCCGGCGAAGCCAAGTCCGTCGGCCTGGTTGCTAACTGCGCCGAGGCGCTGCCCGAACTCGCCCGCCGCGGCGTCGTTCCCGACCTGCTCACCGACCAGACCAGCGCCCACGATCCTTTGAACGGCTACATCCCCACCGGCCACACCGTCGCACAAGCTGCCGAACTCCGCGCGCGCGATCCGCAACAGTATCTCGACCGCTCGCTCGATTCCATCGCCACCCACGTGCGCGCCATGCTCGACCTGCAACGTGCGGGCGCGGTGACTTTCGATTACGGCAACAACATCCGCCGCTTCGCCGCCGACCGTGGCGTCGCCGACGCGTTCCGGATCCCCGGCTTCGTCCCCGAATACATCCGCCCGCTGTTCTGCGAAGGCCGCGGCCCGTTCCGCTGGGTGGCGCTCTCCGGCGAGCCATCCGACATCGCCGCCACCGACCAGCTCATCTGCCGCCTGTTCTCCTCCAGCCCCACCCTCACCCGCTGGATTTCGCTCGCCCAACAGAAGGTCCATTTCCAGGGCCTGCCCGCGCGCATCTGCTGGCTGGGCTACGGCGAGCGTGCTCAATTCGCGCTGGAGATGAACCGCATGGTCGCCACCGGCAAGCTGCAAGCGCCCATCGTGATTGGCCGCGACCACCTCGATTGCGGCTCGGTCGCCTCGCCCTATCGCGAAACCGAAGCCATGCTGGATGCGAGCGACGCCATCGCCGACTGGCCCATCTTGAACGCGCTGCTCAACACGGCCTCCGGCGCGAGCTGGGTCTCGGTGCACAACGGAGGGGGCGTGGGCATTGGCTACTCGCAGCACGCCGGACAGGTCACCGTGGCCGACGGCACCGATCAATCCGCGCGCTGCCTGGAACGCGTGATGACCTGCGATCCCGGCATCGGCGTTCTGCGTCACGTGGATGCCGGATACCAGGAAGCCATCGACTTCGCCGCCGGCGCCGGATTGCGCGCCCCCATGCGGAGCCATGAGTAACGTCTCATGACGACGCTGGTCCGCGGCGCGCGCCAGTTGCTGACCCTGCGCGGCGATAGCGGGCCCCGCAGGGGCGCGGCATTGCGCGATCTCGGCATCGTCCCCAATGGCGCCGTTCTAATCAAGGATGGAGTCATCGTGGACGCCGGTCCCGCGCGCCGCATCGAGAAGCTGCCCGCCGCCCGCCGCGCGCGCGAAATCGATGCCGCGGGCTGCGTGGTCATGCCCGGATTCGTGGATAGCCACACGCACCTCATCTTCGGACGCCCGCGCCTGGTCGATTACGAAATGCGCCTCGCGGGCGCAACCTACACGGAAATCGCGGCCGCGGGCGGAGGCATCCTGTCGAGCGTGGAAGCCGTCCGCCGGATGTCCGCCGCGCAACTCGAAACCCAGGCCCGCGCCGCGCTCGCCGCCATGGCCCGTCACGGCACCACTACGGTCGAAGCCAAGTCCGGTTACGCGCTGGATGAAGCGGGTGAACTCAAAACCCTGCGCCTCCTTGCCAAGCTGAATGGCGACCCCCTCGATATCGTCCCAACCTATTTAGGCGCGCACCTCGCGCCGCCCGAATATCGCGGCAAGCCGGACGCCTACATCGACTGGACCACCGCCGAAATGATGCCCCAAATCCGCCGCCGCAAGCTGGCGCGCTTCGTGGACGTCTACTGCGACGAGGGCGCGTTCACGCTCGAGCAATCCCGCCGCTACCTCGATCATGCACGCAGCCTAGGCTTCGGACTGAAGATCCACGCCGAGCAGTTCGCGCGCACCGGAGCCGCCCGCCTGGCAGTGGAACTGGGAGCCGCCAGCGCCGATCACCTGGAGCAGGCCGGCGACGAAGACACCCGCGCGCTCGCGCAATCGAACACCATCGCCACGCTGCTGCCCGGCTCCGTCTTTCATCTCGGCCTGCGAACCTACGCGCCGGCTCGCGCGCTGATCGAAGCCGGAGCCGCGGTAGCCCTAGCGACCGACTTCAATCCCGGCACCAGCCCGACCTACAGCATGCAGATGGTGCTCTCGCTAGCCTGCACCGAAATGCGCATGAGCCCCGCGGAAGCCATATCCGCCGCCACCATCAACGGAGCCCATGCCCTACGCTGCGCGGACCGCATCGGCTCTCTCGAACGAGGCAAACAAGCCGACCTGCTCCTGCTAACCGTCGCCGACTACCGCGAGCTACCGTATTACTTCGGCACGAACAACGTGCACATGACTATCAAGACACCATGCCCCAAACAATCGTAGAATCTGTCCCCAACTTCTCCGAAGGCCGAGACCCAGCCAAAGTAGACGCCATCGTCGAAGCCATCCGCTCCGTGCGAGGCATCGCCATCCTAGACCGCGAACTGGATGCCGATCACAACCGCTCGGTCATCACCTTCGCCGGCCCAGCCACAGCCGTAGTAGAAGCCGCCTTCCGAGGGGTGGAACGCGCCGTAGGCCTCATAGATCTCCGCCACCACACCGGAGTCCATCCCCGCATAGGAGCAGCCGACGTGGTGCCCTTCATCCCCGTGGAAGGAGTCACGCTAGACGATTGCGTGCGCCTCGCCAACGAGCTAGCCCAGCGCCTCTGGGAACGCCTCCACGTGCCCGTCTACCTCTACGAAGCCGCCGCCCGCCGCCCCGACCGCGTCAACCTGGAGAACATCCGCCGCGGCCAGTTCGAAGGCCTCCGCGAAGAAGTCCGCACCAATTCCGATCGCCGCCCCGATTTCGGCGACGCCGAGCTGCACCCCAGCGCCGGCGCCACCGTCGTAGGCGCGCGCAAATTCCTGATCGCCTACAACATCAACCTGAACACCGCCGACGTGGAGATCGCCAAGCGCATCGCCAAGGCCATCCGCTTCTCCTCCGGCGGATTCCGCTACGTGAAGTCGATGGGCGTGCCGCTGGCCTCGCGCAACCTGGCGCAGGTCTCCATGAACCTCACGGATTTCGAGCAAACCCCCATCCATCGCGTCTTCGAAGCCGTGCGCGCCGAAGCGGCCCGCTACGGCGCGTCCATCGTCGGCAGCGAAATCGTGGGCCTGATCCCCAAGAGCGCGCTCGAAATGACCGCCGAGTGGTATTTGCAGGTGGAGAATTTCCATCCTAGTCTGGTATTAGAGAACCGTCTCGCCGAAGCCACCACCGTGAATGGACTCAACGAATTCCTGGACGACCTCGCCGCCCCCACCGCCACGCCCGGAGGAGGCAGTGCAGCGGCGGCGGCAGCAGCCATGGCGGCGGCCCTCGGAGCCATGGTGTCCGGACTTGCCAAGCTGCCCACCGATGCCTTCGAAACGGACCGCAAATTCTTCGCCGAAGCCGTGAAGCGCGACGCGGCCTCCTACGATGGCGTGCGCGCGGCCTACAAGCGCCCCAAAGACGAGCGCGCCCCGTTCGTCGAGGAGGCGCTGCACGATGCCGCGGCAGTGCCGCTCGAAGTGGCCGAAGCCGCCACGCTCCTGAAGAACCGGCTGCGCGACCTGGCCGCCACCGCGCCCGCCAAGTTCGGCTCGGACATCGAAACCGCGCATGGCCTGGCCCAAGCCGGCATCGATGGCGCGCTAGCCAACGTCCGCATCAACATCGCCTCCATGAAGGACGAATCGCTCATCGCGCCCCTGCGCGAAAGGCTCGCCAAGCAGTCATGAGCGCAACCCTGGTCTCCATCGCGTCCACGCCGCCGCCCCGCCCCGCCTGGCTGCGCGCCCCCGCGCCCGTCGGCCAGAACTATCGCGATCTGAAAACCCTGATCGACAGCCTCGGCCTGCACACCGTCTGCGAAAGCGCCGCCTGCCCCAACGTGGGCGAATGCTGGAACCACCGCACCGCCACGTTCATGATTCTCGGCAACGTGTGTACCCGGCGCTGCGGCTTCTGCGCCGTGCAGAAAGGCGCGCCCCTCGCGGTCGATTACGACGAGCCGCGCCGCGTCGCCGAAGCCGTGGCCGCCATGGGTCTGCGCTTCGCCGTGATCACCAGCGTGAATCGCGACGACCGCGCCGATGGCGGCGCCGAACTCTTCGCGCTCACCATACGCACCATTCGCGACCGCATCCCCGGCTGCGGCGTCGAAGTCCTGGTGCCCGATTTTCAAGGCAGCCATGCGGCCATGGACACGGTGATGGCAGCCGCACCCGACGTGCTCAACCACAACACCGAAACCGTCCCCCGCCTCTACCGTCAGGTGCGCCTGGGCGCGCGCTACGAGCGCTCGCTCGACATGCTGGCCTACGCCAAAAGCGCGTCGCCGCAAACGCCCGTCAAATCGGGCCTCATGCTAGGCCTCGGCGAAACCATCGACGAAGTGCTCGCCGTCATGCGCGACCTCCGTGCGCACACCGTCGACATCCTCACCATCGGCCAATACCTGCGCCCCTCGCCCAAGCACCTGCCCATCGTGCGCTACGTGCCGCCCGCCGAATTCGAAGACCTCCGCCGAGCCGGCTACGAGATGGGCTTCGCCCACGTGGAATCCGGCCCACTGGTCCGCAGCTCCTACCACGCCGCAGATTCCATCCCTGTGGGGCAGGATGGTGGTGGGGCAGACCATCGCACCTTGTGGTCTGCCGCCTGCGAGGAGCGTTGGCAGGTGACATAAAACGATCGCCCGCCCCACCGAAGCATCATTAATATTAAGCGAACAGCATTGGCGCTACGCGGCCTTCGCCAACGACGGCTCGATCTCGCGGACCTTCGCATTCCCCGGCTCGCCGAAGACTTCGAGCAGGATGGAACGCGCCCGACCGTAGCGCTGGCACTCGGAACAGCCGCACCGCCCTTCCCTGGCCGTGTGCTCGATGAGGTATTCCAGTTGTTCGCGCAGGATGTCGCTCTCATTGGGGGCCATCGCATCACCTCCATACTCACCTTGATAGATGTGCCCACATCGCAACGAGGTCCGTGCGCGAGTGTAAATCATTGTCAGCATTGGATTACTAAAGTTTCATCCGCAATCAGCCGATGCCCTCAGTATGGAAGATCCGCCGGACCTGGAATTGATGGCCAATCGCTTCAACCGGTTGGTGAAGGAACTCCTCGAAGGGCACGTGCAGCGCAACTCGTTCCAGTCCTGGGAAGTGCATTTGCTGCTGGACTTACATGATTGCCGGCTGACGCGCTCGCGCCGGGACGAAGCGCTGCGCCGCTATCAGCGGGTGGTCGACCGGCAGCTTGAGCGCGGGGAACTGCTTCCGATCAGATTCTCGGATTTCGTGGGGCGGCGTGCGCGCAAACCGGAGATGGCTCCGCCCGCATCAGTGCCCGCCCAAGACCCGGCGTCCCTCAATCCGTAGCGTGCCGCTTAGCACCATCCGGATGGCCTCGCTGTAGATGCGATGCTCCTCGCTCAAGATGCGCCCTGACAGCGTTTCGACTGTATCGCCGTCGAGCACCGGCACCGCCGCCTGCACGATGATGGGCCCGGCATCCAGGTACTCGTCCACGAAGTGTACGGTGCAGCCCGTCACTTTGACGCCATGCTCCAGCGCCTGGTGCTGCGCATCGAGTCCCGGAAACGAGGGCAGCAGCGACGGATGGATGTTCAACACGCGGCCGGGGAATTCGCGGATGAACCCGGCGCTGAGCAGCCGCATGTATCCGGCGAGGCAGACCAGGTCCACCGCGTGCTTTTTCAGCTCTTCCACCAGCATGCCGTCGTAGATGGTGCGGTCCAGGCCTTTGGACGGGATGCACACCGCGGGCAAGCCGCGCAGCCGCGCCACCTCCAACCCGCGCGCCTCGGGCCGGTTGGCGACCACGATGGCGATCTCGGCGGCAATCTTGCCGGCAGCCACGGTGTCGGCGATGGCCTCGAAATTCGAGCCGCGCCCCGAAAGGAGAATGCCGAGACGTTTCATCGGTACACCACGCGCGCCCCGCGGCGCTCCTGCGGCACGACTTGCCCGGCCACCAGGTATGGCTCGCCCAGCGTGCGCAGCACCTTCTCAGCGCGGCGCATCTGCGGGCTGCCCGCTGGGCCCGGGACCGCCAGAATCATCCCGATGCCGAGATTGAACGTGCGCCGGTAATCGTCTTCCGGCAGGTTGCCCAGCCGCCGCAGGAGCTCGAAAATCGGCGGGATGGTCCAGGCGCGCGTATCGATCTCCGCGGCCAGCCCTTCCGGCAGCATGCGCGGCGTGTTGTCCGTGAGGCCGCCACCGGTGATGTGCGCCGCGCCCAGCAGCAGGCCTTTCTCCGCCAGAGCGCGAATCGGCTTCAGATAGCTGCGATGCACCTGGAGCAGCGCATCGGCCACCGTTCCGCCCATTTCCGGCACTACGGTCGAGGGCGTATACCCGGCCACTTCGAACAGCAGCTTGCGCGCCAGCGAGTAGCCGTTGGTGTGCAGCCCGTTGGAGGGCAGGCCCAGGAGCACGTCGCCCGCGCGAATGCGCTTGCCGGCGATCAGCGCGCGCCGCTCGGCTGCGCCCACGATGAAGCCCGCCAGGTCGTATTCGCCCGGCGCGTAGAGACCGGGCATCTCGGCGGTCTCCCCGCCGATCAGCGCGCACCCGTTGCGGCGGCAGCCGCGCGCCAGGCCCGCCACCACCTGCGCGGCCACGCCGGCATCGAGCGTCCCGGTCGCGAAATAATCCAGGAAGAATAGCGGCACTGCGCCTTGCACCGCGATATCGTTGACGCAGTGATTCACCAGGTCCTCGCCCACGGTATCGTGGCGGCCGGTGAGGAAGGCGACTTTGATTTTGGTGCCCACGCCATCGGCTGAGCTGATCAGCACCGGCTTCTTCCATCCGGCCAGCGAGTAACATGCGCCGAACGCGCCGATATCGGTCAGCACGCCGGGCGTGAAGGTTTCGCGCGCCAGTTTGCGTATGGAAGAGACGGCGCGATCCGCCTCGTCGATGTTGACCCCGGCATCCTGGTAGCGCATGTCTGGAAACCATAGTATAGCGATTGGACGGGTATGCAATCGGGTGTATAATCGATGAAAACTCCGGTCTGGAGGGCACGAGGAGGGCTCCATGTTTGCTCCCAAGCTGACGGGTAGTTCCTTAGGAGTTGACGCTCCGGTCAATCGCATCTGCTTTCGCGGCGATCTCAGGCCGCCCAGCGAGGCGTGCCGTGTGGAAAACGATTTCGACGCCGGGAGGGCCGCCATCCTGGGCTCGGACGCAATGGAGGCTCGCGAGCCGGGCACCGGGCCGCGCTACCGGCCGAGCGCGCAAAAGGTGGGCGACGCCGATCCGGAGTCGGGTGTCTGCGTCACTCCCCGATTCGCAGTGGCCCCGCTGTTTCCCATACAGAACTTCCCGTGGACCTGGATCTACATGATTTACGTCGAAAAGGCATACAACACGAAAATGCGCCAGGTGTTGGATTCACAAAGTATCGTGAAGGACGTCCAGAAGGGCTCGCTTCTGACCAACGTCGTCCGCTATGCCAGCCTCGGGTTTGTCGACAATCGTCCGACGGTGGACATGCAGGAGGCTACCAACATCATGTGGGCATTGTATGGCGATGAGCTGATCGTCGATCGGCTTCCGGCGAGAAATATCATCGCGGCGATCAAGTGCAAGCGCAACCACATAGGCCTAACCAGCAATTATATGAACGGGATCCACTACGAACTGGTCCCACCCATCGTGCCCAACGTGAATTGCGGTCTGCCGCAGTCAATCTATCTGATGGGCCTGGAATTCCTGCATGACGAGCTGAACCAACACCCACAGGGGACTACGCCTACGGTCCAGACGGGATTCCACGCGAGCGATTCCAAGTGAAGGCGGGACTGAGAGTCCCGCGCAGGCTGAGAGCCTGCCCCACCTATTCCACCGGCAGGCGCAGCCGGAAGCACGCGCCCAGGCCGGGCTCGGATTCCGCCCACATATCGCCGCCGTGGTCGAGCACGGTTTGCCGCGCCAGCGCCAGGCCCAGTCCCAGCCCGTTTTTCTTCCCCGCGCTGACGAACGGCTCAAACAGGCTGTCGCGGATTTCGGGCGCGATGCCGGGACCGGTATCGCGCACGTCCGCCACCACGAATCCGTTATCGGCCGCGGCCGAGATCTGAATCCGTCCGCCCTCCGGCATCATTTCCAGAGCGTTGCCCACCAGGTTGGAGAAGACCCGCTCCATGCGGTTGCGCTCCAGCGGCAGTTCGATCTCGTCCGGAATGCGGATTTCGACTTCGACCCGCTGCGCTTCGGCGGAAGCCAGCAGGGATTCGCAGCCGGCCGCCGCCACCTCGCGCAGATTGCACACCTCCGCGCCGCGCGAGCTGCCGCGCGAGACGTTCAGCAGGTCTTGCAACAACTCCTGAATGCGCCGCGAAGCGCGATAGATATTGGCGGCCAGACGCTTGACTTGCGAGGAGCTCAGTTCGGCATCCACCAGCATCTCCGCGCCGCCGTAAACCGCGGCCAGCGGATTGCGCAGATCGTGGACGATGGAGCTGGAAAGGCGTCCGATGGTGGAGATGCGTTCCTGGCGGATCAGCTCCTGGCGGGCCTGCTGGATGGAACCGCACATGGCGTTGAAGGTCCGCGCCAGGCGGCCCAGCTCATCCTGGCTGACCACTTTCACGCGGTGGCCGTAATTCTGCCGGGCGACCTCCGATGCCGCGCGGTCCAATTCTTTAAGCGGTTCGACGATGCGCCGCGCCAGCAGGTAGGTGAGTCCCAGGCTGGCGGCGACGGCCAGCAGCCACAGTAGAATGATCTTGCGGCGCAGCGCGGCCAACCGCTCGCTGGCGGTCTCGAAAGAGCGCAGAATCCATAGACTGCCGATGGGATTGCCCGCGATGTCGAGCAGCGGCGTGGGACGCGCGGCGTACCGGATGCCGCCGGCGCCGATGGGCTCCAGAGTGGGATGCGCGGGCAGCTTGGAAGCCACCACGCGGGCCGCCTCAGGCTGGAGCGAGGAGGCGATGGGCCGCCCATCCAACACAAAGAGGAACTCGCTGCCGCCGGTGTCCGCTTTCAATCGCCTGGCCACCGGACTGTCCACGTCATATCCGGTCACCAGTACGTTCTGCAACACGTTCTCCAGGTACACCGGGGTGAAAACCGTGTGGTACAAGTGCCCTCCGTGTACCAAGAAGCCGGACACCTGCTCCGGGAAGCGGGCCGCGGCGGTGCGCACATCCCGTTCGGCGACAGGCATTGCGCCCACCGAGGCGATGACCTTGCCGGATGCGTCGGTTACCAGAAGATCGGCGTCGATGGCGAGCTTCTTCCACAGCTCGCTCGCGGTATCGAAAATGGTGGCGGCGTCCCGTGTGCCGAAGGCGGAGCGCACGTCCGACATCTGGCTCAAGGTCAGGCTCACGGAAGCCAGCAACCCGGCGCGCGCTTTCCACAGCGACTGGTAAGCTTGCAGGCTGGCGCCGACCTCCTCTTCCATGGTGCTGGCGGTGGTGTCGACGGCGTTGCGCAACACGATCCAGCCCGTAAGGGCGAACAGCAGCGTGATGCCCACCGAAGTGGAGAGCAGAATCTTCCACAGCAGCGACAGGCGTGAGAAGCTTCGAATCATCGGTGACTCGTTGCCAGCCGCGAAGGGGGCGTCGGCCGGCGGCGATTGCGGCAGGCCGCAACCGGGAGGCCGATTGACAATCGGCACGCAAATTGCCAACCTGCCCCACATAGCGGCAAGCCCCAAACGAAAGGGGGAAGAGGCGGCCTGGGAGGCCGCCGCAGGCTGAGAGCCCGCCCCACAATTCGTCGCGGCGCGCGAAGAAACTGATGGAAAGTAGTACAGGATTCGTTGGGTGGCTCGATCATTGGTTTGGCCGGTAGGCCGGCTGGTCGTCGATTACCGGCGGGTAGTCTTTGTCCCATTTGTTCTTGTGCGGCGCGGGAATGTAGCCTGTTTCGGAAATGCGGATGCGCGGGAGAACCCGCGGCCCGGCGCTCTCCACGGCGACTGCCCGTACCAGTGCATGCAACGTCTCGTCGGTGGCCCTTTCGTGGAAGATATGCAGCGTGTAATTGCCCGGCGGCACGTCGTGAATCTCAAAGCCGCCGGCAGCGTCTGAAACGGCGAACCAGGGCGTGTCCAGCACGGCGATCACCGCGCTCATCGTGGGATGGATATTGCAGAACACCCGCACGATGCCGGCGCGCTTGAAGACCACGTCCCGGCTGGTGTTGGGCCGGTATAGGTTTACGTCGAATTTCTGCCCGTCGTAGTTGGAAAACACGCTGTGGAAGATGGGATCTTTGTTTGGGAAGTCCACCGTGGCGCCCACGGGGATGGCCAATACGTGCGGCGTGAAGTGCTTGTCCTTCTGCTCCATCACGTAGCGTCGCGACGGGATTCTGCGCGGGGGGTCGCCATTGGCGGGTTCCAGCCACACCACCACGCCCTTGTAGTCGTTGCGGCGCACGCCAGGGTCTCGCGAGTCGGTCAGCTCCACGGAGCCCTTGACGCTGGCGCACCAGGCCGGCAAGAGCCAGAGCACGCTAAAACAGATACGCCAGAGCCAGGTCATAGTGATTGTTCAATCGCAGCTTACTATCAATATAAGTGGTGCGCGCCTGCGAGACTTCCGCGCCGAGCAGCACGTTGGGCGCGAGCCGGTAGAAGAGGTTCGCGCCGTACATCCAGTTGCGGCCTATGGCGTATGCGGCCAGGTCCGCGGTGCGGCCGTTCTCCAGCCCCGAGAATAGATGGAACGACACGCGGGAGGTGGGCAGAAACGTCAGTTGCCCCCATCCGCCCTGGCTGTGTACCGGGATTGCCACGCCGGTGGGCAGGATGGTGAAGCCCGCGATGCCGCCCAACGGCGCCACGTTTTGCCCGCTGAAGAATGCGCCGGTGAACTCCAGCTTCGACCACGGATTGGTGAACCAGTCGAGCGAGAACAAATTAGATGGAACCGATGTGCCGGCCACGTGCGTGACGCTCGAGTGGAATCCGGGCGCGATTTCGATGCGGGCGCCGTCCTGCCCGTCCCCCTGGAAGCTATGGTAGAACTCGAAACGGCCTTCCAGGCCCGGCCGGGCGGGTTCCGGGGCCGACGTGTACTGCGCGCCCTGCTGGTAGGACTGCACCTCGTTGGTCTGCACCGCGCCGATCTGCGCACGCACGCCGGTTTGATCGGTGAAGCGGATCTTCTGTTCGAAGCGCACCTGCGGAGTCCAGAGCCACAGGTTGCCAGCCGAAGTTAGAGGCGCAAACTCCACTTGCGCCAGCGAGGCAGGCTCCCGCGGCGCGAAGATGGGACTCTCCACGCCCGCCAGAATGCTGCGGTTGGCCCAATCGATTTCGATCTCGCCGGTGCGCAGCCGGAATCCCAAATCCAGCGGCGTGCCGGAGCCGCCCGCGAAATCCATGTAGACCGAGCCGTGGACTTTGCCGCCCAGGATTTGCGGGCCGGAATAGTCCAGGCCGAGGGTGGTTTGATAGAAGCTCGCGCCGCCGCTGGCCTGGTTGGTGGGCCACGCGAAGGTGGGATACTGTTGCCCGCCGCTGCCTTTGGAATTCAGGAAAGCGTTGAACAGAGCCATGCCGGTGACCCGGATGGGGAAGTGTTGGGAAGCCTCCACCTTGCTCTGGGCGAGTTCTTCGACGCGGCTCTCGTCCACGGCGACGTTCTCGTCGAGCGCGGGTGCAGCTTTGGGCGGCTGCGGCTGCCCGCGCGCCTCGGCCAGTTCCTGGCGCAGTTGGCGGACTTCTTCGGCCAGCGACTGGTTTTGCCGTTCCAGGCGGTCGAGGCGCTGGACGATTTGGCCCAGATCGATTTGCTGCTGGCTGGGGGAAGCAGCTTGGGCCGCGAGAATGCCCGGCGCCAATAGAGCGATCAGCGCGCACCGGAGGCGGCTACGGAGAATGATCGGCAGACACTGCATCGAGAAGTTGCTCCAGTTTTAGCCGCACCTGGGCGGGCGAATATGGTTTCGGGAAGAAGGCGTTGGCGCCGATGGACGCCAGGCGCTCGGGCGTGCCGGGATCCGTGTCGCCGCTGACGACGATAATGGGCAACCGCTGGTGGCGGGGCTGGGCGCGGATCCGCTCGATGAATTCGAATCCGTCCATGCGCGGCATGTTCAGGTCGGTGACCACGGCGCTCACGGCGCAATCCGCGCTGGCCAGCAGGCGCAAGGCGTCCTGAGCCGTCGCCAGCACCGTCACGGCGATGTCCGGTATCGCCAGGAATGCCATTTCCAGCGTGGTGGCACAGGTGGCGGCATCTTCGACTATGACGACTGTAGCGCCCGGCATGTCCCAGCTCCGTTGCACGTCATCCGTACATTTTCGCCCATTTGGGTGGCTGGGCGGTGGGGGGGCTGTAAAAATGCTGTAAAAGTTCGGGGGGGGTGCCGGAAGCGGGTTCATCCGGCCAATGATTGTTCCGGTAGCCCCATCAACGATAAACTAATAATATGGACTGGACCCTTTGCAGTGCTGTCGACCGGAACCCTGGCAAGATTGGCGGGCAATGGTGCTTCCGAGGCACGCGACTGCCGGTTGCCGCGCTGTTTGAGCATCTCGACCAAGGATCGACCATAGACGAGTTCTTGGAGTGGTTCCCGTCAGTCAGCCGAGAACAGGTACATCACGTTCTTGCCTTTGCCCAGAGTTCCCTTGAACAGCCCGCGGCGGTTGCGTGAGGGTCCTGTTCGACGCCAACACTCCGGCTCCGTTCGCCCGTTTTTTGCGGTGCGCGGCGTGGCGCAGACGATCGTTGTTTGTCGTCTGCGCACCGTGCTCGAACTCGGCAGGCCACGAAAAACGATGGCCTGCCCCACAGCTAATCTGCTGTACAGTTATTTCTTGGAGACTCTACTAGGATCGATCTCGATTACGCCGCGCCGTTTGGCTGCAAGAACGCGCACATCACTGTTACTCTTCTCTATATATGCATTTGACTACTATTGCTCGGGCGGCTCTCCGAGTGGCAGCCGCACTATTGATTGGGTCGATTGCTTTCGCCCAAAGCACGTCCTCGCCGCCACCGGGCTTCGATGGCAAGTGGCTCACCAAGCTTACCTGCCCAGAAAAAGGGAACACCGAGGGCTACACCTGGCAGTTTGCCAGCGTCATCCGGAACAACAACTTTCACGGAGAGCACGGCACAGCGGGAGAGCCCGGCTACCTGTTGATCGAAGGCAAAATCGCGAAGGACGGCAGCGCCAAGCTGTCCGCAACAGGAATTGTCGCTTCCAGGAAATACGCCCGCGGAGTCCTCGCCCATAAGGGCGCGGAATACGACTACAACATCAAGGCCCAGTTCGAGGATACGAAGGGCACAGGCACTCGCGACGCGGGCCTCGGCATTGTAGGCCGCCCCTGCACGTTTGACTTCGTGAAGCAGTAGGCCGCGCACCAGGTGCGTCAGGGCGTTCGCAGGCGTAGGGACATCCGCAGGGTAACGATGCCGTTAGCCGGCAGCGCGACCTCAACGCCATCCTTGCCGGCCGGGATCTCCCGCCGATCATCCTCGGCGGCGTTGGTCTCCCAGGCGTGCTCGATCTCGAACAGGCCCGCACCGATGCGCACGGTGTGGGCCCGGCCGGAGGTCTCCAGCAGCCGCAGAACATCGCCGCGGCCATCCTCGGCGGGCTTGAGTGTTTCGATCTCAAAGCCGTCGCCCTCCACACCGAGAAAGCCGGCTGCGGAAGCGGGCAAGGAGCCGCGCACGCCCACCTTGTCGTTCGCGGTCAGTTGACCGGTCTCCAATGGCGTCAGCGCCTCCCGGCCCAGCCGGCTGAGCGCCGCCGGGCTGAGGTCGGCTCCGCTGGTCAACACGTAGCGGAAGGTGAACTCGCCGCTTTGCACGCGCGTGAAATTGGTGTGCCAATAGTTGTTCAAAGCGTAGGCGAAGATGGCCGCCGACCGCGGTTCGAACTTCTCCGGCCAGCGGCCGCGGTTGATGTCGCCAAACGTGGCCAGCGGCCCATCCACGGGGATCGTCGCCGCGCTCAGTCCGCCGCCGCTCACACGCGCCCAATGGCCCACGGTGAACCATTCGCGGTTGGCGCCGGCCAACGAATCGCGGGCCGGATTCACCGTGCCCGTTTGTCCCTCGTACTCGAACTGCGGGTCCGGCACGGCGAATGGGAACGCGAAGTAGACGGCCTCCTTTTGGTTCACCGGCTCCTTCTGCACGCGATTCACGAATTCGATCTTCTTCTCCCGGTTGTACAGGCGGATCTCGGTCGAGATCGCGCGCGCGTTCTGCCCGGTGAGCGTGTAGCTGATGGTCTCTCCCCACGGCGTAGCGTGCACGGTAGCGGCGGCGCCGCCCCTCGCCGGATCGATCTTCAGTTCGGCGTTGGGCAGATGGTCGCGCATGTAAACAATCCGCGTGCCGTCGCCCCCGGAGACGTACAGATATTGGTTCAGCAAGTACGGGCTCCGGGCGTCGACGATTTCGCGCTGGACCTGTTTGTCGAAGATGCTGGCGACCCCGCCGCGCGCCGGG
>Ga0182014_10001539_pt1 | contig 30654 bp, 27 predicted proteins | sample 612S2DmetaG_FD_120489 | JGI IMG/M metagenome (GOLD analysis project Ga0182014, IMG submission 120489) | Permafrost microbial communities from Stordalen Mire, Sweden - 612S2D metaG | ecosystem: Environmental > Terrestrial > Soil > Wetlands > Permafrost | place: Sweden: Stordalen | collected... | reverse complement strand
CTGGGTGCGCGCCGCCGCCTCCTCGATCCGCAACTTGGGGATGCCCTCGCTGATGGCCTGAGCCATGCCGCCGTGCTCGGCGACCTCGGCGATGTGGGCCCGCGCCCGCTGCGCGAGCTGATGAGTCAGCCACTCCACGTAATAGGAGCCGCCCCAGGGGTCAATCGGCCGCGTGGTGCCCGACTCCTGCTGCAGCACCAGCTGGGTGTTGCGGGCGATCCGGGCGGAGAAGTCGGTGGGCAGCGCCAGCGCCTCGTCCAGCGCGTTGGTGTGCAGCGACTGGGTGTGCCCCTGGGTCGCCGCCATGGCCTCGATGCACGTGCGGGCGACGTTGTTGAAGGCGTCCTGAGCGGTCAGCGACCAGCCGGAGGTCTGCGAATGTGTACGCAGTGACAGCGATTTGGCGCTCTTCGGGTCGAACTGGGCGACCAGCTCACTCCACAGCAGCCGGCCCGCACGCAGTTTCGCGACCTCCATGAAGAAGTTCATCCCGATGCCCCAGAAGAAGGACAGCCGGGGCGCGAACTTGTCGATGTCCAGCTCGGCGTCCAGGCCCGCCTTGATGTAGTCGAAGCCGTCAGCCAGCGTGTAGGCCAGCTCCAAATCCGCTGTGGCACCGGCTTCCTGGATGTGGTAACCGGAAATCGAGATGGAGTTGAACTTCGGCATCTTGACGCTGGTGTACCCGAAGATGTCGGAGATGATGCGCATCGACGGCTTCGGCGGATAGATGTAGGTGTTGCGCACCATGAACTCTTTGAGGATGTCGTTCTGGATGGTGCCGGCGAGTTTCTCCGGCGGTACGCCCTGTTCCTCGGCGGCCACCACGTACAGCGCCAGGATCGGCAGCACCGCGCCGTTCATCGTCATCGAAACCGACACCGTGGACAAGTCGATGCCGTCGAACAGCTGTCGCATGTCCAGGATGGAATCGATTGCCACACCGGCCATCCCGACATCACCCTGGACGCGGGGGTGGTCGGAGTCGTAGCCGCGGTGCGTGGCCAGGTCGAAAGCCACCGACAGGCCCTTCTGACCGGCGGCCAGGTTACGGCGGTAAAACGCGTTGGAATCCGCGGCGGTGGAGAACCCGGCGTATTGGCGGATTGTCCATGGCTGGTTGACATACATCGTCGGGTACGGCCCCCGCACGAACGGCGGCTCGCCGGGGAAACTGTTCAGCGGGTACCCGTCAGCCTCGACGGCGGCACGGTCAGCGGCGATGTACACCGGTTTGACGTCAATGCCTTCCGGCGTCTGCCAGTCCAGCTGATCGGGCGTGTACCAGTGCGCCGACGCGGCCGCGGCGACATGCGATTCCACGTCGGCTTCGGTGGGGGGCTGCACCGCACGCTCGCCATGCAGCGGGACATCGGCGAAACTGCCTAGGCCTGTAGTGGTCGTCATGGCTAGGCCCCCAACCGGGTGAGCAGATTCGACAGCGCTTCGACCGCGTTGATTTTCGCGGTCAGGAAATCGTCGGGCCGGTCCTCCGGATCTGCCTCCGCTACCGCCTTTTCCGGCCCGGCCAGGTAAATGCGCGACAACCCCGCACGGCGTGCCGCCGCAACGACCCCGGGTGCCTCGGTGCCATAGCGGGCGTCGGTGCCGCAGAGCACCGCAACGCTCGGTGACCCCGCGTCGGCGACGGCCGCAGCGACGCCGTCGGAATCGACGGTTCCGGGGTTGACTGCCTCGATACCGCCGGAGGCCAGCAGGTTCGAGGCGAATGTGGTCCGGATGTTGTGCTCGGCCAGCGGGCCCAACGGCAACAACAGCGCCTTCGGACGTGCACCGGTGCGGGCCAGGAAGACGTCCGAGCGATCGCGCAGCGCCTCGAACCCGCCGGCGTAGCGCTGCAGATTCCCGGCGGCGGCCTCCGATGTAAACGAATCAGTTTGCGGCAGAGCGGGTTCGGCGAGGTTCGGATACTCGTTGACGCCGGTGACCGCGGTGCGCCGATGCGCGATGTCGTCGGCGCGTCGGGCGGCTACTGCGCCGATCTGGTCGGCAACGTAGCCACTAGCCTCGACGAATCCGCCCCGCGCCTCGATGGCCTGGAAGTGCTCCCAGGCCTGCTGCGCCAGCTGTTTGGTGAGGTCCTCGACGAACCACGACCCGCCAGCGGGGTCCAACACCCGGCCAACGTGGGACTCTTCCAGCAGCAGCAGCTGGGTGTTTCGGGCGATGCGGCGCGCGAAGCTTCGCGCCGTGCCCGGAAAACCGCCCGGGATGGCGACGTCGAACATGGACACCAGCACGGTGTCGGCGCCGCCGACCCCCGCGCCGAAGGCGGCCAGGGTGGTGCGCAGCATGTTCACCCAGGGGTCGCGCTGGGTCATCATCGGCAGTGACGTCTCCGCATGCACCACAGCTCCGCCGTCTTCTGGGGCGCCGGCGACGTCGGCGACTCGCGCCCACAGTTGGCGCAGCGCACGCATCTTGGCGAGCGTCATGAATTGGTCGTCATCGGCGGCCAGCCGGAAACTGATCTGCCGTAACGCGGCGCCGATCGACAGCCCGGACTCGGTCAGCACCCGCAGGTAAGCCACCGCGGCCGCCACACTGGCTGCCAGCTCCCAGGTCGCGTTGGCGCCCAGATTGTGGAAAGCGGGACCGTCCACGGTGATCGCCCGCACGCCGCGATCGCCGGCCACTCGCGCTGCGACGCCGACGACCTCATCGACGGCCGGGGCGGGACGATCGCTGAGGGCGGCGGTCAGCGGGTCCGCGCCCAGGTCTATCGACAGCGTTGCCCGCTGGTCGGGTTCCACCTCGGCCACCAGCGCCAGCAGGGCGTCACAGGCCGCCGGGTAGTCCGCGCCAGCGTCCAGGACGACCGGCGCCATGCTCAGGTACACGCCCGCGAGCAGCGCCTCGAGTTCCTCGGGTGCCACACCGGGCTCGCCCACCCGGATCAACAGCGCGCTGACCCCGTCGCCAAGGGCGGCAAGCAGAGCGGAGTTCTCGTCGGCGGCGGCCGTCCCGCCGGAAAGGTCGCGCGGAAACGCCTCGGCAACCCTCCAGCCGGACTTGACGTCGCGCAAGGCGTCGCCGCCACGCAGGTAGGGCCACTGGCCCGGCAGCGGCGGTTCAGGCAGCTCGTCGAACGCGGTATACAGGGGCCGAACGACGAACCCGTCATACGTCGGTGAATCCAGCAGCTGCTCGGGTTGCTCCCCTAGGTCGGCGGGGTCCTTGCGGGCGCTCTTGGACAGCACGCCGGCGACCGCACTGCGCCAACGCTCGCGAACCTGTTCCAGTTCGGCAAGCTCGGGTACATCAATGGACACCGACTGCTCCTGTTTTCGCAGCAATTGGGTAGTTACTTGGGAACGCCATTTGACTAATCAGGCTAATTGATCGACCACCTCATCATGAAACGCCGTAGCCTTGGAATCCGTGACGGATCCCGCCACCGGCAAAATCCGCGGCACCCTGCGCGATCTTGCCTTCGCGATAGGCTCCGCCACCCGCCAGCTGGCCCAGCCTCGGGTCCTCGCGACAGTGGTCTTAATCACAGGCCTTCTTGCGCTGGCGTCGTGGGTGCCCCTGCCCGCACCGGTGCAGATGCGCGACTGGGCGGAATCGCTGGGCCCATGGTTCCCGTGGGCGTTTCTGGCCGCGCACATCGTCATCACGGTGGCACCGTTTCCCCGCACCGCGTTCACACTGGCCGCCGGGTTGTTGTTCGGCCCGGTGTTGGGCATTGCGATCGCGGTCTTGGCGAGCACCGTCAGCGCGCTGCTCGCGCTGCAGTTGGTCCGCATGGCCGGGTGGCAGCTGAACCGCCTGGTTCGGCACCGAGCGATCCACACGGTCGACGAGCGCTTACGGGAACGAGGCTGGGTGGCCATCTTGTCGCTGCGATTGATCCCCGCCGTGCCGTTCTCGGCGCTCAACTACGCCGCCGGCGCCTCGGCCGTGCGAGTGCTGCCCTACGCGTTGGCCACGCTGGCCGGCCTGCTCCCCGGTACCGCCACCGTCGTGATCCTCGGCGACGCGCTCACCGGCCACCCCACGTCGCTGCTCTACCTGGTCTCGGTGTGCACAGGCGCGCTGGGGGCGACCGGGCTGATCGTGGAGATCCGGCATTTCCGCCACCACCACCACCGGGAGCGAAGCCCGGGCGAAACCGCCCCCGAGCCGGCCGCCATGAGCTGACTTCGCGAGCCGTTGTTCGGTCCGAGAATTCACACCTGGGTGCCGACTATCGCGGCGCTGCCCTGTGCGGCCATATTCGTGGCAGCGGTCTGCTCACCGGGTGCCGGGCTGTCACACAGTGACCACGTCGATCGAAGCGGTTGCATCGCAAAGCACTTAGAGATCACGCTGCAGCGCTGAATTCATCGCCAAGCCTCGCTCGGCCTTCTTCAGGTTAGTTTCAGATTGGCTTCCTACGGTGACGGCACCGATCGGGTAACTCCACTGACAACAGACGGGAGAAACGGCCGAGCATGAAAGTCATAACGAGCATGAAGGTCAAAAAGGTCATCGCTGCTTCGGTGCTCGCGGGTGCGCTTGGGATGGCCGCGACGGGCTTCGGCGTCGCGGTGGCGAGTGCGGATCCTCCGCCGCCACCAGGGCCTGGGCAACCCGGACCGCCGCCGCCCGGCATGGGCGGGCCGGGGGGACCATTCGGGCAGCCACCGCCTGGACCAGGTGGGCCAGGGGGACCGTTTGGGCCGCCGCCGCCCGGCCCGCCGCCACCGCCGGGTTTTTGATGTCGCCCTAGCGGGCGCCCAGCGGTGGCCCGTCTCAGTCGGACCGATTGAGACGGGCCACTAACCGCCGCCAGACTCCACCGGCGAGGTTCGCAAAGACCTCGACGGTGAATGCTTCGCGAAGTCCAGCAAATGAGGCGCCGCTTCCCCCGGCGTCCGCAAAATCGCACTACGACCGACGCGGCCCAGGGAGGCTGGCATGTCATTTCTGACTACGACCCCCGAGCTATTGACGTCAGCGGTGGCCGATTTGCAGAACATCGGTTCAGCGCTGAACGAGGCGCATGCGGCGGCCGCCGAAGCCACCACTGGTCTTGCGGTTGCCGGTGCCGATGAGGTGTCGTCGGCGGTCGCGGCGCTATTCGCCAGGTACGGCCAGCAGTATCAAACGCTAGCCGGGGACGTGGCGGCTTTCCACGATCAGTTCGCGGCCTCCCTGGTGGTCGGCGCGAATTCGTACGCAACCGCTGAGGCCACCAACCTCGGGCAGTTGTTGTCGAATGCGGCCGCCACGCCGCTCAACCTGATCAACACGCCCGTCGAGGACCTCACCGGGCGACCGCTGATCGGTAACGGCGCAAATGGATACACCAACGCCCAGGGGGCGGGGACGGCCGGCGGGGCCGGCGGATGGCTGTACGGCAACGGCGGTACCGGCGGTACCAGCACGGCCGCCGGAATCGCCGGGGGCGCGGGCGGCGCCGCGGGCCTCATCGGCAACGGCGGCGCCGGCAGCGCTAGCACCTACGCCGGAGCGACCGGGGGCGCCGGCGGGGCGGCGGTGCTGATCGGCAACGGCGGTGCGGGCGGAGCCAGCGGACCCGGCGGTGTCGGCGGGACCGGCGGACGGGCCGGCTTACTCTGGGGCACAGCCGGGGCCGCGGGGGTCAACACGGCGTTACCGTCCAACGAAACCCTGCTGAGCGTTGATCAATATGGGAACCCGATCATCAGCATCTCCGTCGGCGGCGGATCGACCGTGTCCGCGATCGTCGACACCGGATCCACCGGTCTGCTGATCCCGGAAACCGACGTCAAGCTCTCCAGCCTGGGCACAGCCACCGGGTCGGGCTCGGTCACCTACGGCAGCAGCTCCGACTACGAAGTCGTCCAGTACCAGACGTATCAGACGACGGTCAATCTGGGGAACGGCATCGTCACGGGAACGACCACCGTGGATGTCGCCACCTCCGCAATTCAGTATTATGGCGGTCGAATTTACAATGTTTCGCTCTCCTCTATCACTCCCATTCTCGGTATCGGGCCCAACGACGGCTACCCGTCCTCCACCCCGGTCACCGCGGCGTTGTCGGGCAACCTGAGCGAAGGCGAACTGATTGACGAAGCCGCCGGTGTACTGGAGTTCGGTCCCAACCCGCTGACCCCCGTCGTCTCGGTTTCCGGATCGCCGCAGGCCACCCTGGAGGTCCAGATCGACGGCGGGTCCGTGCAAACCGTCAGCGGAGCGTATATCGATTCCGGCGGTTTGACGGGAGCTATCCCGTCCACCCTGATTTCGGACGTCTCCGTCGGCGACACCGTGCCGGTCGGGACGACGATCACGGTCTACAGCAGTGGCGGTACGGAGCTGTACTCCGAGACGGTCACCAGCAGCGCCACCGCACCCGACGTCGTATCATCCAGCGACGTGTTCAACACCGGCAATTACCTCTTCTCGATCGACCCGGTCTACATCTCCAACAGCCCCAGCGGCGAGGGAATGACCATCATCGACGCCTAACCGCAAGTGGCGGTGACCCTGCTGGCCGTCTCGTTTACCCGGTCCCGCCGTGACTTAGCTACCGGGACGCTGGAGATTAGCCACGCCCGTCGAGGGCAAACTGAGCCGGAATCGGGCGCCCCCCTCGTGCGGCAGACACGCGAGCTCGCCGCCGTGGGCGCGCGCCAACGCCCGGGCGATCGCCAGCCCCAGCCCGGCACCGCCGTGGTCGCGGGCGCGGCCGGCATCCAGGCGCACGAGCCGCTCGAAGATACGCTCACGCTCGTCCTCCGGAATGCCGGGGCCGGTGTTGGTGATAACCACCTCGGCGGCGGCGTCGCTTCGACCCAGATCGACGGTGATAGTGCCCCCAGGCGGGGTGTACCTGCGGGCGTTGTCGAGCAAGTTCGACAGGATCTGCGCTAGCCGGGTCGGGTCGGCTTCGATGTTCAATGCGGTCAGCCCGGTGCGGGCGACGGTGACCTGGGGCGCCAGCATCGCGGCTCGGTCGGCTTCGGCATCGAGTACGGCGGCCAGGTCGACGTCGTGCAGATGCAGCGGAAGCCCGGCGTCGATGCGACTCAGGTCCAGCATGTCGGAGATCAGCCGCCCTGCGCGGCGCGCGTCGGACTGCAACAGGCTGGCGCGCCGGTGCTGCCCGCGCGCCGCGGCGTCGTCTTGTTGCTGGGAGGCACTGCGCGCGAGCTGTTCAGCGGCCAGCTGGATGCCGGCGATGGGCGTGCGCAGCTCGTGGGCGGCGTCGACGAGGAATCGCCGGGTTGCCGTCTCGGCGCGCTGCGCGGCGTCGGCGGCCTGCTGAGCCCGCCGCTCAGAGGCCTCCAAAGCGTCGAGCATCCCATCGAAAGCGCTTGCGGCGCGGCCGAGTTCGGTATTGGTGCGGTCTGGGTGCAAACGCCGACCCCGGTCGCCTGTTCTGATGTCGCTAGCCAACGCGGTGAGCCGGTCCAACGGGCGCAAGGCCGCCCGGCTGGCCACAACCAAGAGCAGCGCCGCCACCAGCAGGGTCACCACACCCGCCCCGCCCATCAGCTGACGCAACTGGTGGGTCACTTGCGTGGTCTGCGTGGTGTCGGCAACCAGGATTACCCGGGCGTCACCCGGCAACGGGTGCACCACGACCGTGGCGGTGGCATCCGGCGGAGCGTCGGGCGGGGGCGGCGGACCCGGAGGTGGGTAGCCCGGCGGAAACGGAGGCAGATAGGGCGGCGGACCCGGAGGTGGGTAGCCCGGCGGAAACGGAGGCGGGTAACCCGGCGGAAATGGAGGCGGGTAGCCCGGCGGCAACGGAGGCAGATAGGGCGGCGGAGGGGCGCCGGGGCCTGCGGGAGTGTCGGGACTGATCCCGTGGTCGCCGTAGGTGTTTCCATCGGCGGTGACCAAGAGTGCCCGCACCCCGCCGCCGTTGAGTTCGGCGGCGAGTAGATCGGGCGAGGTGTGGACGGCGACCAGCGCGTCGGCGCGCGACGTCGCCGCGAGCAGCCGGTCCTGTAGATTTTTTCGGGCGAGAACACCCAGACTGACATTGATGGTGACGCCCAGCACCATCAGAAGAACGGCCAGCAACGCCACCACCACCAAAATCACCCTGCGCCGCAGCGACGGGGTCGGAGTGGCCCGATCGGCCGTCATGGCCGCTGAGGCTGCAAGCGGTAGCCGATACCGCGGATGGTGTGCAAAATCCGCGGCCCGTGGGCCTCGAGCTTGCGCCGTAAGCTGCTGACGTGCACCTGCACAAGGTTCGGGTCGTACGCGTCATAACCCCACACCTGGTTCAAGATCTGGCCGGCACTGACGGTCCTTCCGCGCTGCTCCACCAGGTAGGCCAGTAACCGTAGCTCGGTCGCCGTCAGATCCAGTCGATGACCATCGCGCGCAGCAGCAGCGGCTTCGACGTCCAGCATCAGGTCGCCCACCTGTACCACCTGCGGCAACCGTCCGCGCCGGCGCAGCACCGCGCCCACCCGCGATACCAGTTCGGTCAGCTCGAAAGGTTTGACCACGTAGTCGTCGGCCCCGCCGTCAAGGCCGCGCAGCCGGTCCTGCAAGCCATCACGGGCTGTGATCAACACGATCCCGCTGTCGCCCCATTCGCGGATGACGTCGATGAGTGCGAACCCATCGCGCCCGGGCAGCATCACGTCGAGCACCACCAGGTCAGGCCGCAGCCCGTCAAGAGTCTCTTCCAGGCAGTCGCCGTCGCAACACGCGTCGGTGTGGTAGCCGACGTCGGCGAGCGCTTCGCTGACCATTTCACGGATGGTCTCGGAGTCTTCTACCACCAGCACCCGGGGCATGCCGACACTGAATTGCTCGACCCGGCCGGCAGCTGAACGTGGACCCGTCATGGACCCATTGTCGGTGCCGGTCTGAAATCAGCCTGAAGAAGCCCGGGTTTTGTCTTCAGATTCACTTCAAGTAGTGCGCCTACCGTCCGGATCAACGACAACCAAAGAAGACAACCAGAGAGGTAGGGAGCCTCATGACCAGCAACGACAACGATATCAACGCCACCACCGACCCGACAGCTGTCCCCAGGCCAGCCCCGGGACCATCGTCAGGCAGCTACCTCGGACCCGGGCGACGCCACTCCACAGGCTTGGTAATCGGCGCCGGCCTGGCGGGATTGTTCATCGGCGCGGCAGGCACTATCGCAGCAATCGCCTTCGCCTGGATCGTCAACGGGCCTCCCGGGCCGCAGTTTCCCCCGGGGCCGCCCCCGATGCTGGCGCCGCCGTTCGGTCACGCCCCGTTGCCTCCTCCGATGCTGGGCCCTCCACCGGGTGGTTTCGGCTTCGGGCCGCCCCCCGGCTTCTGGCCGCCGCCACCACCGCCGCCGGGCGGCGCTTTCGGCCCGGGCCAACCGGCGGGGCCAGCCACGCTGGCGCCGCCCTCCCCGGCGCCACATGCCTGAGAAGCCTGGGCCCTGGAAAACTAAGTCCGATCCGGGCCCTTTACCGTCATCCCCGCGAATATCGCCAGGAACGTCGCGGCCGGGATGACGTTGACGAGCTTGTCGCGGACGCGGACGTGCGCGCCGACGGCCAGGATGAAATACAACGTCAGCATCGCCGTCGTCAGCCTCGCCAAGGCGGGGAACCGGGTGACCGACAGCAGACCGACCGCGGCCGCGGCCTTGACCACCGGGAACACGGGGCGAATGTTTTCCGGAATATCGAGGTCATCCAGGATTTTTACAATGGGAGGCGCTTGGAGTGCGCATCCGACGGCATCGCCGGCATGGAATATGCCAAGCGCGGCATAGGTCTTCGGTGAACCCAGAACGCTCATTCCCAAACTCTATCGAGTCAACTCGGGCGGTGCGCCGGGCGGGCCGTCAACCGGCTGGCGGGCTATCGCCTCGGCCTTGGCCACCGCCTGAGCGATCGCCGGGTCGGTCTCGGTGTTGAACCAATCCGCGACCTCGGCATCGTCTTCGGCGGCATGCTTGGGTGGATCGTCGACCGGGGACGGCTGGAACCGGAATACCCCGTCTTCGCCCGGGGTGCCCAAGAGCTTGGTGAAACCCTGCAACGCCGCGCTGAAGTCGCTGGGCACCACCCACACCTTGTTGGCGTCGCCGCGGGCCATCTCGGGCAGCGTCTGCAGGTACTGGTAGGCCAGCATCTCCGGCGTGGGACGGCCGGCCTTGATCGCGGCGAACGTCTTCTCGATTGCCTTGGCCTGCCCCTGCGCCCGCAGGTAGGCCGCGGCGCGCTCACCCTGGGCACGCAGTATCCGGGACTGCCGGTCGGCCTCGGCGGCCAGGATCACGGATTGCTTGGCGCCCTCGGCGTCCAGGATCTGTGCCTGCTTGGCGCCTTCGGCTTGCGTGATCGCTGCCTGCCGGTTGCCTTCGGCGGTCAGGATCACCGCCCGCTTCTCCCGGTCGGCCTTCATCTGCTTTTCCATCGAGGCCTGAATCGACGGCGGCGGGTCGATGCTGCGCAGCTCCACCCGGGCCACCCGCAGGCCCCAGCGGCCGGTCGCCTCGTCGAGCACACCGCGCAACTGGGCGTTGATCTTGTCGCGGGAGGTCAGGGTCTGCTCCAGCGTCATGCCGCCCACCACGTTGCGCAGGGTGGTGGTGGTGAGCTGCTCGACTCCGACGATGTAGTTGCTGATCTCGTACACGGCCGCCTGCGGAACGGTGACCTGGAAGTAGACGACGGTGTCGATGTTGAGGGTCAGGTTGTCCTCGGTGATGACCGGCTGCGGCGGGAACGACACCACCCGCTCGCGCAGGTCGACCCGCGCGCGGACGCGGTCGATGAATGGCACCAACAACGTGAGCTGGCCACTGACCGTGCGACTGTAACGACCCAGCCGTTCGATCACGGCCGCCTCGGCCTGCGGGATCAACGCAACGGACTTGGCCACCACGACGACCGTGAAGGCCACCAAAACGGCCAGAAACAGCAGAACCACAAACGCACTCACCGGAGGTTCCTTTCTCGCAGCTACCCGTTCCCGAAGACCACCGCCGTGGCACCGTCGATGCGCAAGACGGTCACCGAGTCGCCGGGCTCGTAGACGTCGCCTTCGTCCATGGCTCGCGCCGTCCACACCTGTCCATCCAGCTTTATCCGACCCTGGTCGCCGGCGACCCGATGCAGCACCACGGCTCTCTTGCCCTCCAGCGCCTGGATGCCCGTCGGCACTGCCTTGGGGGTCAGCTGTCGGCGCACCGCGGGCCGCACCACCACCACCAGCAGCACCGACACAATGAGGAACACTGCGCCGTCGCCCAGGATCGGCCAATCCGTCAGCCAAGCGGTGAGCGACGCCGCCAGCGCACCGCCGCCCAGCATCAACAGGAACATATCGCCCGTCAGCGCCTCCGCGACGGCAAGGGCCAGCGCGAAGACTAGCCAGCTCAGTGCGATCGGCATGCCGACAGACTACGCGTGATCCGCCTCAGCGGCGGCGAACAACTACACTGCGAGATCATGTGGTGTCCCAGTGTTTCGCTGTCCCTGTGGGCCAACGCCTGGCTCGCCGGCAAGGCCGCGCCCGACGACGTCTTGGACGCGCTATCGCTTTGGGCACCAATCCAATCGGTGACCGCCTACGACGCCGTCGCCGCCGGTCACACCGGGCTGCCGTGGCCCGACGTCGACGAGGCTGGGACGGTTTCGTTGTTGCAGACGCTGCGGGCCGCAGTTGGCCGGACATCCGCGTCGGCGCGCGATATCCCCTTACGCGGGACGATTAACGTGGTGTTTCCGGTACCGGGCGACGTCCGCGGGCTGGCCCCGGGCAGCCAGTTCGAGCGCGATGCCCTGGCCGCCGGCGAAGCGATGATCATCTCCAACCCCGGGGATCCTCATACCGCTGTCGGACTGGTCCCCGAGTTCTCCTACAGCGATCTCGAAGAGTCCGACGGTGACGCACAGGATGACGCGCCGGAGCTGCCCGAATTGTGTGCACTGTCCTGGATCGTGTACTCGTTGCCCGGACCGCCGGCGTTCGAGCACCACGAGCTTGGCGACGCCGAATACGAGTTGCGGTCGGCGGTGCGATCGGCCGCTGACGCGCTCGACGGAATCGGGCTGGGATCGGCGAGCTGCGACATTGCCGACCCTCGGGGACTTGTCGAGCAGCTGCTGGAATCCGGCCGGCAACACCGTATTCCCGATCATGCGCCCTCTCGGGCGTTGCGGGTCCTGGAGAACGCCGCGCACGTCGACGCGATCATCGCGGTCAGCGCCGGGCTTAGCCGACTGCCCGATTCTTCCGCGGACCGCTTCGCGGCCCATATCGCCGCGGGGCTGGAGCCGTCCGGCCTGCAGTCAGCGTCGGAAGCCCGGATCGCCAGCGATGCGCTGCGCCCACTCAACACCGTGGTGCGTTCCGCCCGGATGGCCGCGGTCGACGCGATCCTGCACTCGGCCTGGAACTCTTAGCGCGCAGCGCAGTGCGGCGGACGGCACGGCTCTCCGCTGATGCTGGCCAGGCATCCGGGCACCGGATCGGGGCCAGTCATCCGAGCGGGTTCCCGGCCGTCGCGGAGTTCGTCGATCAGATCCGCGGCCAGCCGGGCGAAGCGCCGGTCGGCGTTGGGTGTGGCGGCCCGGGCGAGCGCGATGCCGGCCGCCTCGGCTTGAGATCGCAGCTCTTGGTCGAGATCCCACACCACCTCGATGTGGTCGGCGACAAATCCGACGGGACAAACGATTACCGCTTTCGTGCCCGCGGCACCCAGCGTCGCGAGATGATCGGCGACGTCAGGCTCCAACCACGGAACCTGCGGCGGCCCCGATCGCGACTGCCAGGCCACATCGTAATCGGCGTACCCGGCGGCCGCCGCGACCAGCCCTGCGGCATAAGCGACTTGGCGGCTGTAAAGCTGCGGACCGCAGCGCTGATCGGCGGCCACCGGGACTGAGTGCGCAGTGAACACCAGTCGCGCGTCGCCGCGCAACTCCGTGGGCAAGGTGTCGGCGGCCGCGGCGATGTTGCCGACGAACATCTCGACGAAGAGCGGATGGTCGAAGTAGGTCCGTAGCTTGACCAGCTCGGGCGCGTCCGGCCCGGCCACCCCGCGCGCCCGGGCAATGTCCTCGACATACTGGGTGCAGCCGGAGTATCCGCTCCATGCCGAGGTGGTGAACACCGCCGCCCGCCGAATACCATTGTCTCGCATCGTCGTAACGGTTTCTTCGACGTAGGGTGCCCAATTGCGGTTGCCGAAATATACCGGCAGGTTCAGCTCGGCTTGCAGCTCGGTGATCAGAGCGCGGTTGATGCCGTTGATCGGCGACACGCCACCGAAATACAGGTAGTGCTCGGCGACGTCGTCGAGGCGTTCGGGCGGCACATTCCTGCCGCGGGTGACGTTCTCCAGGAAGGGCCGCACCTGCTCGGGCCCTTCCGGCCCACCGAAGGACAGCAGCAGGACCGCATCAAACTGCATTCGTGTCCTAGAGCAACTGCGTGCTGGCGCCGCCGTCGGCGTAGACGATGGTTCCGGTGGTCGCCGGCAGCCATTCGGACAGCAGCGCGCACACCGTCTTGGCCACCGGCGTGGGGTCCTTCATGTTCCAACCGAGCGGAGCGCGCTGGTCCCAGCCTTCCTCGAGCAACTGGATCTGAGCGCCCGCCTCGTCGCCGAGCGCGCCGCCCACGATCGCACTCATCGCCAAAGTCCGGATCGGTCCGGCCGCAACGAGATTCGAGCGGACACCGACCTTGCCTGCCTCGCGCGCCACAAACCGGTTGACCGACTCCAGCGCGCTCTTGGCGACCGTCATCCAGTTGTAGGCCGGCATCGCCCGGGTCGGGTCGAAGTCCATGCCGACGATGCCACCGCCGGGGTTCATGATCGGCAGGAGCGCTTTCGCCAGCGACGCATACGAATACGCCGAGATGTGGATGCCCTTGGCGACGTCTTCGTAGGGCGCGTCGAAGAACGGGTTGACGCCCATCCCGCTCTGCGGCATGAAGCCGATCGAGTGCACCACGCCGTCGAGCTTGTTGCCCTTGCCGATCACCTCGACCACCCGGTCGGCCAGGCTGGCCAGGTGTTCCTCGTCCTGCACATTGAGCTCGATCAGCGGGGCCTTCTGCGGCAGCCGGTCCGCGATGCGCTGGATCAGCCGCATCCGGTCGAATCCGGTCAACACCAGTTCGGCGCCCTGCTCCTGGGCGACCCGGGCGATGTGAAACGCGATCGACGCGTCGGTGATGATCCCGGAGACCAGGATCCGTTTACCTTCGAGCAGTCCTGCCATTTAACGTCCGTCTCTCTTCATTGACTTAATGCCCCATGCCCATGCCGCCGTCGACCGGGATCACCGCACCGGAGATATAACTCGCATCCTCGGACGCCAGGAAGCTGACTACTCCGGCGACCTCGGCGGCGGTGCCAACCCGCTTCGCCGGGATGAATTCCAGTGCCCCCTGCTGAATCCGCTCATCGAGCGCGCGCGTCATGTCTGTGTCGATGTAGCCCGGCGCCACCACGTTCGCGGTCACCCCGGCCTTCGTCAGCTCCCGGGCGATCGAGCGGGCCATGCCGATCACGCCGGCCTTGGAGGCTGCGTAATTGGCCTGGTTGCCGATTCCCCAGCTGCCGGAGACCGAACCGATGAAGATCATCCGGCCGAACCGCTTTTTGGTCATGCTGCGCGACGCCCGCTGAGCCACCCGGAACGCCCCGGTGAGGTTGGCGTTGATGACCGTCTCGAACTTCTCCTCGGTCATCCGCATGAGGAACGCGTCCGCGGCCACGCCGGCGTTGGACACCAGCACCTCGACCGGACCCTGGTGCTCTTCGACCTCTTTGAAGGCGCGATCGACGGCGTCGTTGTCGGTGACGTCGCATTCGACGCCGAACAATCCGTCGGGGCTGCCGGACCCGCGGTGCGTGACCGCGACCTTGTGGCCGTCGGCGGCCAGTCGCTGCGCAATCGCCAGCCCGATCCCCCGATTACCCCCGGTGACGAGAACTGAGCGCGATACGAACGCGGGCCTTCCATCTGTGGCTACTTCTGTCACACCGCCAACCTATCGCCCCACCGCGGCGCGGCCGAAATCGGCTCACGCCGAGCGTAAGCGCACTGCGAAAAGTCGAGCCACAATTCGCAGTGTGCTTACGCTCGCGGGAATTGTCGGTGTGTTTGCGCACACTGCCGGTCATGGCAGACCCGTTTTTGGGCAGTGAAGCCCTGGCCGCAGGCGTGTTGACCCCGTATGAACTGCGTAGTCGGTACCTCGCCGTGCACAAGGACGTCTACCTTCCAAGGGACGCGGAGCTGACGGCGGTCTTGCGCGCGAAAGCGTGTTGGCTGCGTTCCCGCCGCCGCGGCATCGTCGCCGGCTACTCCGCCTCGGCCCTGCACGGTGCCAAGTGGATCGATTCGACTCGGCCTGCCGCGATCATCGACACCAACCGGCACCGTGTCGCAGGGGTGCAGACCTGGGAGGAACGAATCGACGACGACGAGATCGGGGCCGTCGAGGGCATCCGGCTCACCACGCCGGCTCGGACCGCGCTTGACCTCGCACGCCGACTCCCGCTCGGTGCTGGAGTAGCTGCGGTCGACGCGCTCGCACAGGCGACCGAGCTGAAGATGGCTGACGTCGAGCTGCTGATCGACCGCTATCAAGGCCGTCGGGGCATCACGGCTGCCCGAGCCGCGCTGGCGCTGGTTGACGGTGGGGCCCAGTCGCCCAAAGAAACGTGGCTGCGCTTGTTGTTGGTCCGTGCCGGATTTCCGGCCGTCCAGACGCAGATCGCGGTTCGCAACGAATGGGGTTGGGTCGAGGCGTATTTGGATATGGGCTGGGAGGACATCAAGGTGGCTTTGCAATGTGAGGGGCGTACGGACGCGACCAGCATCGGTCGGATCGCCGCCAGTACGTGAAGGACATTGGCCGGCTCGAGATGCTGGAACAGCGCTACGGCTGGATCGTGGTCCGGGTCGTGGCCGAAAACCACCCAAACGACGTCATCCGCCGCGTAGGCGAGGCACGGGCACGCCGAGCGTAAGCGCACTGCGAAAAGTCGAGTCGGAAATCGCAGTGTGCTTACGCTCGGCGGAAGAGGGAGTGGGTTAGGTGGGCAGACGGCGGTTGATCAGCAACGCCGCCAGGCCGGCCAGCGCCAACACCAGCGCACCCAGCCGCAGCCAGCCCACGCTGGCGTCACCCTTGATCGTCTCGTAGCCGATCTGCTGCTGCAGCGACGCGTAGACGGCCTTCAGTTCCGCCAGGCTCGAGGCGTTGTAGGCATTCCCACCCGAGAGGTCGGCGACTTTCCTGAGCGTCTCGTCGTCGACGGGCACGGGCTGGCGCTGGTCGTTGATCTCGACGTAGCCATACGGAGTTCCGAATGAAATTGTGGCTATCGGCACGCCCTGGTCCTTGGCGGCGCGGGCGGCGGTGAAGGCACCCTTGGGGTTGTCGGGGTTGGTCGGCATCGTCTCCTTGCCGTCGGAGAACAACACGATGCGTGCCGGCGGTGGCTTATCGCCGCCGCCGATCACCGCGCCGACCGTGGCGATGGCCTGCAAGGCGGTGTCGATGGCCTCCCCGGTTGCCGTGCGGTCGGCGAACTGCAACTTGTCGAGAGCGGCCTTGGTCGCGTCACGGTTGGTGGTCGGCGACACCAGCACCGTCGCGGTCCCCCCGAACGCGATCAGCCCGAGGTTGATCCCCGGTGTCAGCTCCTCGGCGAACTGCTTCGCGGCCTGCTGCGCGGCCACCATTCGGTTCGGTTCGACATCGGTGGCACGCATTGACTGCGACACGTCGATGACCAGCATCACCACCGCGCGGTTGCGGGGTATCCGGACATCATTGGTAGGGCCGGCCATCGCGATGGTGAATAACACCAACGCCGACACCAGCAGGATCGCCGGCACGTGCCGCCAGCGCGAGGGCCGCTTGGGCGCCACACTCTCGAGCAGCTCTGTGTTGGCGAACCGGAGGACGCGCCGCTGGCGCGCCAACTGCATCACGACATACAGCGCAGCGAGCGCTAGGACGACGACGAAGAACAGGAAAAACCATGCGTGCTCGAAACCCGACAGGGACATCGGCCCCAGCAGGGGAAGCGTCACCGCTGCCCGTCTTGCGCACCCCGCCGGCGAGAGGCGATGAATCGGACGATGTCGCCGATCCAGTCGCGATCGGTGCGAAGCGTCAAAAGCGGTGCCCCGCAACCGCGAATCGTGCGGGCCACATCGGCGCGATGAGCCTCGGCGGCCCTGGCGAAGTCGTCGCGTAGCTGAGCATCGATGGTGAACTCGCGGGTGACCCCGGATTCGGCGTCCTGCAAGACGACGTCGCCGATATCAGGCAGGTCGACGTCGCGAGGATCGAGCACTTCGATGGCCAGCACCTCATGGCGGGCCGCGATCGCCCGCAGCGGACGCATCCAGTTGATCGGGCCGAGGAAATCGCTGATGATCACGGCCATTCCGCGACGGCGTTCCGGCCGGCGCAGCGCGTCGATGGCAACCGCCAGGTCGCCGCGCACCCCGACGTGCGCCTTGGGCATAGTCGCGATGGTGCGTAACAGCGTCTGCTGATGCTGACGTCCGGAGCGCGCTGGCACCCGAGTTATGTTCTCGCCGTTGGCAATCAACGCACCGATCCGGTTTCCGCCGCCACTGTTGAGATAGGTGATGGCCGCCGCGGCGGCAACCGCCAGGTCGCGTTTCTCACAGTTGGCGGTGCCGAAGTCCAAGCTGGCCGACGCGTCGACCACCAGCCAAGTCTCTAGTTCGCGGTCGGCGATCATCTGCCGGACATGCGGGTGGGTGGTGCGCGCGGTGACCGCCCAGTCCATCCGGCGCACGTCGTCGCCGGGCTGATAGAGCCGCGATTCCCCCGGCTCCGAACCCGGCCCCGGGATCAGGCCGAGGTGATCGCCGTGCAGGACACCGTCGAGCTTTCGCTTGACGGTCAGCTCGAGTGTGCGCAGCGCCGCCGCGAGCTTCGGGTCATCGATCTCACCCCGCAGCATCGACGGCGGAGCCGTAGCCGCCGACTGTGCCGCGGCGGGGTTTGAATCGGTCACCGACCGCTAGCCGCCGCCGCGGCCGGCATTGCAGGAGCAACCGAATGGCCTTGCTGGGGAACGGCATTCACCTGAGGCAGGGCAACAGTCTGCAGGACCCGGTTGATGACGACCTCTGATGAAATCTCGTCGGCCAGGGCGTCGTAAGTGAGCACCAACCGGTGCCGCAGCACGTCGGGAATCACTTCGATGACGTCCTGCGGGATCACGTAATCGCGGCCCCGGACCAGCGCCAGCGAACGTGCGGCGGCGATGATGCCCAGCGAAGCGCGCGGAGACGCACCGAACGCGATCCAGCTCTTGACGTCGTTCATTCCGAGCTGCTCGGGCGCACGGGTGGCGAAGACGACGCGAACCACATAGTCGACCAGCGCGTGGTGCACAAAGCTGTTGGCCGCGAGGCCCTGCAGCCGCAGCAGGTCGCCCGGGTTCAGGATCTGCTTGGGTTGCGGTGGCGTGACACCCATCCGGTAGATGATCTCGCGCTCTTCTTCGGGCGATGGGTAGCCGACGTTGACCTTGAACAGGAACCGGTCCCGCTGCGCCTCCGGCAACTGGTAGACACCCTCGTGTTCGATCGGGTTCTGCGTCGCCATCACCAGGAACGGGTTGGGCAGCGGGAATCGCTTGCCACCGATCGACACCTGACGTTCGGCCATCACCTCGAGCAGCGCCGACTGCACCTTGGCTGGTGCCCGGTTGATCTCGTCGGCCAGCAGGAAGTTGGCCACCACCGGACCGAGCTCGGTGTCGAACTCCTCCTTGCCCTGCCGGTAGATACGGGTACCGATGATGTCGGTGGGCACTAGGTCCGGAGTGAACTGGATGCGCGAGAACGTCCCGCCCACCACCTTCGCGAAGGTCTCCACGGCCAGCGTCTTGGCGACGCCGGGGACGCCCTCGAGCAACACGTGCCCCTTGGACAGCAGGCCCACCAGCATCCGCTCAACGAGTTGGTCCTGGCCGACGATGATCCGCTTGACCTCGAAGATGGCCCGCTCCAGGGTGTGTACCTCGGCGGCCAGTCCGTCGGCGCCACCTGACGGCGCCTGATGGGTTTCGGGCACGGAGTGCGCTCCCGAATAACCACTGGCGCCCGGGGGCGGCCCGCCTGCTGATGTCATCAACCACTACCTTCCAAGGCTCAATATCGTCGTGGGGCAGCAACGTGCCCGCGTCCAACTATTCCAGGCCTGCGGGTTTCCGTCGACGTCGCTGGCTCAGTACTCGATGATCCTAGTCAGGAACGGCGTCATACCGCCCCTACGCACCGGGCTCACCGTGACCTTGGCGGCGCTTCCGGATGCTTCCAGCATCTGACCATTGCCCAGGTACATCGTGACGTGCTGACCGCCGTTCGGGCCGTAAAAGATCAGGTCGCCGCGCCGGGCCTCGTTCGGCGGAATGTGACGCCCGGAGTTGTACTGGTCACCGGAGAACCGCGGGATCAGCACGCCGACGCCGGCGAAGCCGTACCGCATCAGGCCCGAGCAGTCGAAGCCGGTGATGTTGGCGCCGTCGTCGATGCCCTTACCGGGACCCTGCAACGTGCCGCCACCCCACGAATACGGGACGCCCATCTGGGCCCCCATCCGCTTGATCACATACTCGATTGCCTGCCGGCCGTTGGCCCGCGGAATCACGCTTCCGGGGGCGCCCGCGGCGGGGGCGCTGGCCGACGTGCCGCCCAAGTTGATCCCCAATCCTCCAAGGAATTGCTTCCCCAAATCTAGCGTGGTCTGGGTGGCCTGGGCGGTGGCCTGCAACGAGGCATTGGCCATGGCCAGCGGGTCCCCGGGGGCACCGGCGCTGATCTGTGCCGGCAGGGTGGGGTCCCACGCGCCCGGGTCGGCCGAGGCCGGACTGGCGACGGCGAGCAGCAGCCCGGTCACCATCGCGGTAATCCAAGCCACGCTCATAACGCGAAATAGCTTGTTGCGCATGGCTGCTCGCGTATGTCCTGTCGCCATCAGTACTCGATATAACGGATCACGTAGGGCGCCATGCCGCCGGTACGCACGGGCGCGACGCGAACCTTCAAGCCGATGTCGGGGGCCTCGAGCATCTGGCCCTGACCCAGATAGATCGTCACGTGCTGGCTGCCGCCCGGGCCGTAGAAGATGACGTCACCACGGCGCATCTGCGAGGCCGGGATCTTGCGGCCCAAGTTGTACTGCGAACCCGAGTAGTGCGGCAGCTTGATGCCCACCCCGGCAAACGAGTACAAGACCAGACCCGAGCAGTCGAAGCCGGTGATGCCGGACCCGGAGTCGATTCCCTTGCCCGGGCCCGCGGCGGTGCCGCCACCCCAGGAATAGGGCACCCCGACCTGTGACATGCCGCGGCGGATCACGTACTCGGAGGCCTGCCGGCCGTAGACCCGCGGAATCCGACCCGAACCGCCGGCGTTGGTGATGCCGGTGTCGTCGGGCTTGAGGATGCCGAGCCCCTGCAGGAAGCCTTTCCCCAGGCCGGCGGTCACCTGCGTCGAGGTGGCCGAGATGCCCAGCACCTGGTTCAACACCACCATCGGGTCGCCCTGGATGTTGGCGCTGGGTACCGCCGGCAGCGTGGGATCCCACCCGCCATCCCATTTACGGGGTCCGGCGGGCGGCGCGGCGGCGCCCGGCGCTCCCGGGTCCCACCGGTCGCCCGACGGCGGCAGGGCAACGGGGGCGGTTGTACCCGGCGATGTACCCGCCGATGTCCCGGCCGACCATTGCCGGCCGGCCGCGGCCTGGGCCACCTCGAGTTTGGACTGCGCGTCGTCACGCTCGGCGGCCAACCGAGTGACCTGTTCGCGCTGTTCGTCGAATTTGCCCTTGGAATTGGTGAGCGCCGCCACCGCGGCGTCCTCGCTGCCCTTCGCATCGGCGGCGGCCTTGTCCGCCTTCTGCTTGTCCAGCCGCGCCGCGGACTCCTTGTTCACCTGTTCGGTCCGGGCCCGCTGCAAGTTGGCCATGACGGCATCGGAGCTTGCCGTCAGTGTTCTTGCCGCGGTCTCGGTGGCGATGATGTCCTCGGGGCTAGTCGCGGTCAGGTAGCTGCCCGACGGACCGTTCATGTAGGTGGCCGCCGCGAAGGTGTTGAACCGCTGTTGCGCCGCGGCAATTGCCGCGTTGGCGTCCTTGATCCCTTGCTGGCTGGCCTCCAGGTCGTGCCCGGCCGCGTCGGCGTTGTCCCGCGCGGTCTCCACATCGGAGATCGCCTTGTCGACGCTTTGCTGCTCTGTCTCAATAGCCGCACCCAGATCGTCCAGGCGCTGGTTGGCCCTGGCGACGTTGGCGATCAGCGCGGCCATGCTGTCAGCTGCCGTGTCAGCTTTCGCCGACACCGGCACGGACATAAGCAGCGCCAAGCTCAGGACCGAAGGCAGTATGAGCCGGACCGGCCTTGCGATCGGTCGCGCGAAGGAGCCACGGCGGGTGCGTGTCATTCGTTTCTGGTCTCCTCCGGCTCGGCGCTGACGGGCGGCGCTAGCCGCACATCTCTCGGAAAGCGCCAAAGACAACACAAGCATCATTCGCACCGTACGTCACACAAGACCCTTGGGAAACGCCCGTCACAAAATGGCTCCTGGACGTGCGTTTAATGTGACCGAACGGTTACCTGCCGTGTTTGCCGAAAAGGATGACCGAGGCCGGCCCAAAAGGGCCGGCTGAGCCCGACGGGCGTGGTTAAGCGTCCCCGGCAGGCGCTTCGACCTGCGTTTCGACGGACGAATCCGACGTTGCTGGTCGCTTAGCGCGCAGTTGCAGGAATCGGGCGCCGACGGCTGCCGCAAGCACGCCAATCAGCAGAACAATGGTCAACCCGGTCCACGGAAACTCGGGAGCGCCGAGCTCGTTCAAAAAGTGCTGCGCCGAGACCACCGGATTGCCGGTCTTGGCGATGTCCTCGCCCGCCTCGAGCGTGACCCGCGGGAAGTCCGTGCTGTAGCTGCCGACGTAGCTGGGGCTCAGCGTCAGAACCGTGGCATCCGGGTAGTCGGCGCCGACAACGGTCGAGATATCGCGCAAGTTGGTGTCGATCGGGGGGTTGTGGTCGAGCAGCACGATCTTGAGGTTGATGCCCTCGGCGTGGGCGTGGTTGACCACATCGAGGAGCCCCGGCATGGCCGCCGGCGGGGCGCTGACACCGGTGGCGGCGACCTGAGCTTTGACCGCCGTCATGTCGATGTCTTGCGGAATGAAGAGCGGCAGCATGTGCCCGGTCATAGAGGCACCGTACGCGACGCCTCGCGCCCGGCTCGTATTCGGCCCGGCCCCGCTCGCCGAGCGTGTCACCACGGCGAGAATCGATATTTGGCCCTCAGAGCACGTTCGGCGCGCGGCCGCACGGGATAAGACCCAAAATTAGGGGTGCCGCCTATAGCAGGACAAGCGTACTGTTAAAGTAGGAACGCACCGTCGACACGGCCCGTCGTCGGGAGAATTTAATCCTCGGGAGTTGATGTGACCAGCAAAGATTCGGTGAACTCGTTCGGAGCAAGCGACACCCTCGAGGTCGGCGACAACAGTTACCAGATCTATCGTCTCGATGCCGTCCCCAATACCGAGAAACTCCCGTACAGCCTCAAAGTCCTCGCCGAGAACCTGCTGCGTAACGAGGACGGCAAGAACATCACCAAAGACCACATCGAGGCCATCGCGAACTGGGATCCCAAGGCGGAGCCAAGCATTGAGATCCAGTACACCCCCGCGCGCGTCGTGATGCAGGACTTCACCGGCGTGCCCTGCATCGTCGACCTCGCCACCATGCGGGAGGCCGTCGGCGACCTGGGCGGAGATCCCGACAGGGTCAACCCGCTGGCGCCGGCCGACCTGGTGATCGACCACTCGGTGATCGCCGACCTGTTCGGCACCGCCGACGCATTCGAGCGCAATGTCGAGATCGAATACCAGCGCAACGGCGAGCGCTACCAGTTCCTACGCTGGGGACAGGGCGCGTTTGACGACTTCAAGGTGGTGCCACCCGGCACCGGCATCGTGCATCAGGTCAACATCGAATACCTGGCACACGTGGTGATGTCCCGCGCGGACGGCGCGGGAAAAATAACCGCGTATCCGGACACCTGCGTGGGCACCGACTCGCACACCACGATGGTCAACGGCCTCGGCGTGCTCGGCTGGGGCGTCGGCGGCATCGAGGCCGAGGCCGCGATGCTCGGCCAGCCAGTGTCGATGCTGATCCCGCGTGTCGTCGGCTTCAAGCTGAGCGGTCAGATCAAGCCGGGTGTCACGGCCACCGATGTTGTGCTGACGGTCACCGAGATGCTGCGTAAGCACGGCGTCGTCGGCAAGTTCGTCGAGTTCTATGGGGCGGGCGTGGCTGCGGTGCCATTGGCCAACCGCGCCACCCTGGGCAACATGAGTCCCGAATTTGGTTCCACCGCGGCGATTTTCCCGGTCGACCAGGAGACCATCGACTACTTGAAGTTCACCGGCCGCTCCGACGAACAGCTGGCACTGGTCGAGGCCTACGCCAAAGAGCAGGGCCTGTGGCACGACCCCACGCACGAGCCGGTGTTCTCGGAATACCTCGAGCTCGACCTGTCCGATGTGGTGCCGTCGATCGCCGGACCCAAGCGTCCGCAGGACCGAATCGCGCTGTCGGACGCGAAGTCCACGTTCCGCAAGACCATTCCCGACTACTGCGGCGACGACCCCGGCAAGCAGGATTACTCCAAGCTGGACGAGGTGGTCGACGAGTCGTTCCCGGCCAGCGACCCGGGTGAAGTGTCCAACGGCCACGCCGACGAGATCCCTGCTGTGCACTCGGCTGCCGCGCACTCGGAGGGCCGGGTGAGCAAACCTGTTCGGGTTAAGTCCGACGAACTCGGCGAATTCGTGCTCGACCATGGCGCCGTAGTGATCGCCGCGATCACGTCGTGCACCAACACCTCCAACCCCGAGGTGATGCTGGGCGCGGCGCTGCTGGCCCGCAATGCCGTCGAAAAGGGATTGACCTCAAAGCCGTGGGTTAAGACCACGATGGCGCCGGGCTCGCAAGTCGTCAACGACTACTACGACAGGTCAGGCCTCTGGCCGTATCTCGAGAAGCTCGGCTTCTATCTGGTCGGCTACGGCTGCACGACCTGCATCGGTAACTCCGGCCCCCTGCCCGACGATGTCTCAAAAGCGGTCAACGACAACGACCTTTCGGTGGCCGCCGTGCTGTCGGGTAACCGAAATTTCGAGGGCCGCATCAACCCCGATGTGAAGATGAACTACTTGGCATCGCCGCCGCTGGTGATCGCCTACGCGTTGGCGGGGTCGATGGACTTCGACTTCGAGTCGCAGCCACTCGGCAAGGATGAAGACGGTAACGACGTCTTTCTCAAAGACATCTGGCCGTCGCAGAAGGATGTCTCCGACACCATCGCCTCGTCGATAAACCGGGAGATGTTCGTCAAGAACTACGCCGACGTGTTCAAGGGCGATGAGCGGTGGCGCAACCTGCCCACCCCGAGTGGCAACACCTTCGATTGGGACCAGAACTCGACGTATGTGCGCAAGCCACCGTACTTCGACGGCATGCCCGCAGAACCTGAGCCGGTCGTCAACATCACCGGCGCTCGAGTGCTGGCGCTGCTGGGCGATTCGGTGACCACCGACCACATCTCCCCCGCCAGCAGCATCAAACCGGGCACCCCGGCGGCGCAGTACCTCGATGCGCACGGCGTGGACCGTAAGGACTACAACTCCTTTGGTTCACGGCGTGGCAACCACGAGGTGATGATTCGTGGCACGTTCGCCAACATCCGGTTGCGCAACCAATTGCTTGACGACGTTTCCGGCGGATACACCCGCGATTTCACTCAAGACGGCGCACCGCAGGCGTTCATCTACGACGCGGCGCAAAACTACGCAGCAGAAAAAATCCCGCTGGTGGTCCTGGGCGGCAAGGAGTACGGATCTGGTTCATCACGGGACTGGGCGGCCAAGGGCACGTCGCTGCTGGGCGTGCGGGCGGTGATCACCGAGTCGTTCGAGCGCATTCACCGCTCGAATCTCATTGGCATGGGGGTCATCCCGTTGCAGTTCCCCGAAGGTGAGTCGGCTTCCTCGCTCGGGCTGGACGGCACGGAGGTTTTCGACATCACCGGCATCGACGCGCTCAACGGCGGCAAGACGCCCAAGACGGTGCACGTCAAGGCCGCCAAGAAAGGCGGAAAAGCGGTGGAGTTCGACGCGGTGGTGCGCATCGACACCCCCGGAGAAGCCGATTACTATCGCAACGGCGGAATCTTGCAGTACGTGCTGCGCAACATGCTGAAGGCGGGCTGACCCGCACCCGTGCCTAAAGTCAGCGAGGACCATCTGGCGGCTCGCCGACGCCAGATCCTCGACGGGGCACGCCGTTGCTTTGCCCAATACGGCTACGACAAAGCCACGGTCCGGCGGCTGGAACAGGCGATCGGGATGTCGCGCGGTGCGATCTTCCATCACTTCCGTGACAAGGACGCACTGTTCTTTGAGCTGGCGCATCAGGATGCCGAGCGGATGGCCGAGGTCGCGAGCCGCGAGGGTCTTATCCAGGTGATGCGCGACATGCTTGCTGCGCCCGACCAGTTCGACTGGCTGGCCACCAGGCTGGAGATCGCGCGCAAGCTTCGCAACGACCCCGAATTCAGCCGCGGATGGGCGGAGCGTTCCGCGGAACTGGCGGCCGCGACGGCCGAGCGGTTGCGCCGCCAGAAGGAGGCGCACCGGGTACGCGACGACGTTCCCGGCGACGTGTTGCGGTGCTACCTGGAACTGGTTCTCGACGGTTTGGTGGCCCGGCTGGGATCAGGCGAAGATCCGCAGCGGCTGTCCGCTGTCCTCGACCTGGTGGAGAAGTCGGTGCGCCGCGGTTAGTTGCGCGAGCAAGCTAGGCCAGCTCGATGAGGTCCCGGTACTCGTCGGACCAGTAGTCCTCGGTGGCGTCGGGCAGCAGCACGACGCGCTGCGGGTCGAGCGCCTCGGCCGCCCCGGGGTCGTGTGTTACCAGCACCACGGCGCCCTGATAACTGCGCAGCGCATCAAGAACCTGTTCGCGCGATGCCGGATCGAGGTTGTTGGTCGGTTCGTCGAGCAGCAGCACGTTCGCCGTGGACGCCACCAGGCCGGCCAATGCCAGCCGGGTCTTCTCGCCGCCGGATAGGGTGCCGGCCGGTTGGTCGAGCTGCGGACCGCTGAACATGAATGCCCCCAGCAGGCCGCGCAGGTCCTGTTCGCCGGAGTCGGGTGCCAAGTACCGGATGTTCTCCCAAACGGTTGCGTCGTTGTCGAGGGTGTCGTGCTCCTGCGCGAAATAGCCGATCCGCAAACCGTATCCGGGCTCAAGCCCTCCGGTGTCTGGCGTCTCGACACCGGCCAGCAGCCGCAACATTGTGGTCTTGCCTGCGCCGTTGAGGCCCAGCACCACCACTCGCGAGCCGCGGTCGATCGCCAGATCCACACCGGTGAACACTTCGAGTGACCCGTACGACTTGCTCAGCCCCTTGACCACCAGGGGTGTGCGTCCGCATGCGGCCGGAACCGGGAACTTGATCCGGGCCACCCTGTCGGCGACCCGCTCCTCGTCGAGCTCGGCCATCATCCGATCGGCGCGCCGCAACATGTTCTGGGCCGCAGTGGCTTTGGTGGCCTTTGCACCCAGCTTGGCGGCCTGCGTGCGCAGCGATGCGGCCTTGCGTTCGGCGTTGGTCCGCTCCCGACGGCGACGCTGCTCGTCGGTGGCCCTGGCGTCCAGGTACTTTTGCCAGCCCATGTTGTAGACGTCGACCTCGCCACGAACGGCGTCCAGGAACCACACCCGGTTGACCACATCGGCGATCAGGTCGACGTTGTGGCTGATAACCACCAGCCCGCCGGTGTGTGACCGCAGGAAATCCCGCAGCCAGCCAAGCGAATCCGCGTCGAGGTGGTTGGTCGGCTCGTCGAGCAGCAGGGTGGTCGAAGATCCCGAACCGCTATCGGAAGCGGCGAACAAGATCCGCGCCAGCTCCACCCGGCGGCGCTGCCCCCCGGACAGTGTGTGCAATTGCTGCGTCAGGACCCGCTCGGCCAGACCGAGACTCGCGCAGATGCGGCCCGCTTCGCTTTCGGCGCTGTAGCCGCCCAACGCTACGAACCGCTCCTCGAGCTCGCCATAGCGGCGGATCGCGCGGTCCCGCGCGTCGTCGTCGGCGACCTCAGCCATCAACGCTCGCTGCTTTTCCAAATCGGTGAGCAGCACGTCCAACCCGCGGGCCGACAGCACCCGGTCGCGGGCCAACACCTCGAGATCGCCCTCTTTGGGATCCTGGGGAAGGTAGCCGACTTCGCCGGTGCGGGTGACCGACCCGGCGTACGGCTCGGTCTCGCCCGCCAGGATGCGCAGCGTGGTGGTCTTGCCTGCGCCGTTGCGCCCAACCAGCCCGATGCGATCACCGGGCTGGATCCGCAGGTCCGGGCCGTCGGGTGAGAGCAGGATGCGCGCACCAGCGCGGACCTCAAGGTCCGTGGCCGTGATCACGATGCTCTCCTAAGTTGTTTCGCTATTTGTCGTCGGTGAACGCCGGCGGGCGCTGCTCTGCGCGCGCGGCAACCGCTTCTTCGAAGTTGGCGGTGAGCAGACGGATGTAAAGCTGTCCCAAGCCTTCGGCTTGCATGTGCCCTTCCAGGCTACCGGCGTCCAGTCCACTCCACAGCGTGCGCTTGGTCAACTCGGTTCCCGGCCGCGAGAACGCGCCGATCCGTGCCGCGAGCGCGTAGCAGGTGTCCAGCAGCTGTTCGTCCGGCACCTGGCATGACACCAGTCCGATCCGCTCGGCTTCCTCGGCGCTGACGTCGCGACCGGTCAGCATGATCTCGAACGCGCGCGACGATCCAATGGCCCGGGGCAGCAGATAGCTCAGCCCGAGTTCGCTGGCGGTCAGCCCGTTGTTGATGCCCGCGGCGCGGAAATAAGCGCTGGTGGAGGCCACCCGGATGTCGGCGGCCAGCGCCAGGCAGAGTCCGCCGCCGATGGCCGCGCCGTTGACGGCGGCAATGACCGGTTGGTGCAGCCGCCGCAACGCCAGGATGACGTCGTCGAGCAGCTCCATGGAGCGCAGCGCAAACGTCGGGCGGGTCAATCCGTCGACGTTCGGCACGCTGCCTGCGGACTTGTGATCGGCTCCCGAGGAGAATCCCCGACCCGCTCCCGTCAGCACGACCACCCGCACGGAGTTGTCGTGGGTCACTTTTTCCAGTGCCTCTTTGAGCGGGACCATGACGTCGAACGCCATGGAATTCATCCGCTCCGGCCGGTTGAGGGTTATCAGTGCGACCCCTGGCCGCGGGTGGTCGAGAAGTACCAAACTCACCAGTGAACGGTAGCGTGCCGCGTCAGGCCTGTTCGGCCTGCTCGGCTTGGGCGGCCTCTTGGGCGGCTTCAATGTCGAAGGCGATGACTTGCTGTAGCAGGTCTTCGAGGGCGGCCGGCGGCAGCGCGCCAGGCTGGTTGAACAGCAGCTGACCCTTTTTGAAGGCCATCAGCGTGGGGATGGACCGGATCTGGGCGGCCGCGGCCAGCTCTTGTTCGGCTTCGGTGTCCACCTTGGCATGCACGATGTCGGGGTGCTTCTCCGAGGACGCCTGGAACGTCGGCGCGAACTGGCGGCACGGTCCGCACCAGGAAGCCCAAAAATCGATGAGCACGATGTCGTTGCCCTCGATCGTTTCGTTGAACTGCTCAGAAGTGAGGTCTCGTGTAGTCACGTTGGCGATAACGCGCCGGGCTGACGTGGTGTTCCCGGGCTGCGTCGTACCTGGCTGTCCACGCCGAACGGCGATAAGCTGTTCTCGCCCGCAACGCATTTTCATGGAGGTGCGAGATGGCGTATGTGGTGGCTAACACGGAGTTGGTCTCGGGGGCGGCCGCGGATCTGGCGCGCATCGGCTCGACGATCAGCACGGCCAATGCGGCAGCGGCCGCTCCGATCACCGGGGTGGTGGCCGCCGGTGCCGATGACGTCTCGGCCGTTATCGCGGCGCTTTTCGGCGCCCACGCTCAGGCCTTTCAAGCGCTCAGCAATCAGGCGGCGGCGTTTCATCAGCAGTTTGTCCAGCTGATGAATGGTGGCGCGACGCAGTACGCCAGCGCCGAGGCCACCAACGCCCAGGCGACTCTGCTGCAAGCGGTCAACTCGCCCACCGAGGCGCTGTTCGATCGCCCCTGATCGGCAACGGGGCGAACGGCGCGCCGGGCCAGAACGGCCAACGAGGCGGATTCTTGTACGGCAACGGCGGTACCGGCGGCGCGGCGACAGGGAGCCTGCACGCGGGCAACGGCGGGGCCGCGGGGCTAATCGGCAATGGCGGGGCAGGCGGGCTACTGATCGGCAATGGCGGCCATGGCGGGGCCCCTAACGGTAAGGGCGGCAAGGGCGGTGTGATCGGTCTGCCCGGCACGAACGGATAGGTCGGCGCTTTCTAACACCCTGCGCACAGGCTTCCCATAACCCCGTCTCAGCACGCTCCCCGATGCTGAACTCAGGGGGCCACCCCGCCATGAAATCCCACGCCTAAGGGGAAACCTTGATATCCGCCAACCCATTTACGCCTCGACTGACGCGATTCGCGATCCTCGCCGCCGCCGGCGCCACCACGCTGTCGTTGGCTGCGTGTGGTAGCTCGAATACCGCCACCCCGGCTCAGTCTCCAGGCCCGTCCAGCGCCGCATCGGCACCGTCCAAGGCGCCTACACAAGCGCCCGCGCCGGGCAACGGCCAGAGGGTCGCCGGCCTGATCGCATCGGTAGCAGGCAGCACAATCCAGGTCACCCAGAAGAATGGCACCGCCACCGTGGACTTCACGCCGTCGACCGCGATCAACGAGGTCACTCCGGCGGGTCTCACCGACGTCACCGCCGGCAGCTGCGTCACCGTGCGGCCGACAAAGGACGATCCGCAGAGCGGCGGCACGGTCACCGCGCGAATGGTGCGGATCAGCCCCGCTGTGGATGGCAAATGCCCTCAGACCAACCAACCACCGGCGGGCTCGGGCGTTCGCGGCACGGTAGCTTCCGTCGCGGGTAACACGATCACCGTCAACGGCGGCGACAGCACTTCCGCGACGACCGTGACCGTCAGCGACAAGACCAAATACGCCAAAGAAGGCACCGCCAACCCGCAGGCGATCGCTTCGGGTAAGTGCATCAATGCGCAGGGCAGCCAGGACAACGGCGGGGCGCTGCAAGCCACGGCGATCACGGTGCGACCGGCCGCCGACGGCAGATGCCCGGGTGAGGGCGGACCGCACCACGGGCACGGCAGCTAATTCACCGAACGTGAACTCAGGGCGAGATTTCGCCGATTTCTCGCCCTGAGTTCACGTTGGGCGCGGCCCTGAGGCGCGAAGCAGCGCGATCAGACGGTGAAGCCGAGGGCGCGCAATTGCTCGCGCCCGTCATCGGTGATCTTGTCCGGGCCCCACGGCGGGTTCCAGACCCAGTTGATCCGCAGGTCGTTGACCAGACCAGTGCCGATCAACGCGCTGCGGGACTGGTCCTCGATGACGTCGGTCAGCGGGCAGGCCGCCGACGTCAGCGTCATGTCGATCAGGGCGACGGTTCCGTCCTCGTTCTGTTCGATGCTCAGGCCGTAGACCAATCCCAGGTCGACGACGTTGATCCCCAGTTCCGGGTCGACGACG
>Ga0182014_10001538_pt1 | contig 30694 bp, 20 predicted proteins | sample 612S2DmetaG_FD_120489 | JGI IMG/M metagenome (GOLD analysis project Ga0182014, IMG submission 120489) | Permafrost microbial communities from Stordalen Mire, Sweden - 612S2D metaG | ecosystem: Environmental > Terrestrial > Soil > Wetlands > Permafrost | place: Sweden: Stordalen | collected... | reverse complement strand
CCGGAGACGCCTGGCTGCTCGACGTCACCGATAAACTTGCGGCCCGGCTGGCCAGGGATGGGGACCCTGAACCAATTCACCTGGAGGAGACCGATACCAGCTTCGCTATCGGATGGAAGGGCCACTATCACATTGAAGGCCCCGCTTTTGTCTACTCCGATCGCGATACTGGCCGCATCATCACGATCATCGGATATCCCACGGAAAAAATCGCTCAAGCGGGCTGATCTGAAAATCTCAAATCTCTTTGGCTAGGATTTGGCGGGGAAACCCATGACGGTTCGAGTCCCTCCTTTCGCACCAACAACTTACAGTCAAGTCCAAGCTCGCCATTCCTGCACCGTGTCCCACATGGCGCTCATCCGAGTCAGCTGTGCCGGGTTTTTCGCAGGTGAAGGCTCCTGTGCGCCGCCTGCTCCCCAAGAGGACTGCCGTCTCAAGCGCGCCGGCCTGAGGATCGAGATGCCTCAGAGCGATCGTGAGCGAAGTGAATGGCAGCGTTTCAAACGACCCTGGAAATGGGATTCTGGCTTTCTTCCAGTTCCAGCGTTCGGCATGCCGCAACCTTGCCGGATTTCACGATTGGGGCAAACGGCTCGTTTTCCTTCCCCGGTGTGGTATGACCACTTGACCTTTCAGGCGTATGATCAGGTTGAAAGCGATCCAACTGCCTGCGAGGAGTTCCAGTGATTCAACAGAAAATATCGCTCATGCACCTGCTTTTAGGGCTGCCCCTTCTGGCTGTCTTTGCGGCCACCCCAGCAAACGCGCTCGATTCATCCGTCAACTGCAATCCACGTGCGTATGGGGCCAAGGGCGACGGCATCTCAAAAGATACAGCCGCAATTCAGGCGGCGATCGATGCGTGCGAGCGGCAAGGCGGCGGCACGGTTCGACTGATCGCTGGAACGTATCTGAGCGCCCCAATCGTGCTGAAGAGCAACATCACCTTGCAGCTTGATAAGGGGGCAACGCTGCTCGGCTCCGCCGATCATGGGGACTATCCGGCCAAGACTGAGTTCCGTGAACCCGGTCTGCAATCGCTGGTGAGCGCAACCAATGCGACCACCGTCGCGATAACGGGAGAAGGCGTAATCGACGGGGCAGGGGAGACCTGGTGGGAGATGGCGCGATCCATCCGGCATGCCGGCGTAATGGGGTCGGACCATCCGCGGCCGAGGCTTGTCGTCTTCGACCATTGCAAGCATGTGCTGGTGGAGGGAGTTACGATCCAAAACTCCCCGATGTGGCAACTGGTTCCTTATTACTCGGACGATGTGACCATTCGGAACATCAAAGTTCTGGCGCCGGCCCGCTCACCGAATACGGACGCCATCGATCCGTTCTCATCGTCGAATGTGCGGATCGACCATGTTTTTGCCGACGTGGGCGACGATGACGTTGCGATCAAGTCGGGCGCGATCGGCTCTCCGGGGCCGGATGATCCAAGCCGCGACATTACGATCACCGATTGCACCTTTCTTCACGGACACGGCCTGTCGGTGGGCAGCGAAATTGCGGGCGGCGCCCAAAACATCCGCGCCGAGCGCATTCACTTCGATGGCACGGACAACGGCATTCGTGTCAAGGCAAACCGCGACCGCGGCAACGATGTCGGACATCTGACCTTCCGCGACATCGATATGAAGGACGTGAAGAACGCACTGATCATCAGCGAGTACTATCCGAAGGTTCTGCCGCCCGACGGGGAAGCGGCACAGCCCGTTACGCGGCTGACGCCGCACTTTCACGACATCACGCTGGAGAATGTGACGGCGACGGGGAGTACATCGGCAGGCGCGATTGTGGGACTGCCGGAAGCGCCGATCCCCGGCGTGGTTTTGCACAATGTGAAGATCGGCGCTGAGCGTGGACTGACGATCGCTTATGCCGAGGTCTCAGGCGAGGGCGTAGCGATCGAAGCCGGCGAGGGGCAGGCAATAACGAAGAAGGCGGGAGCTAAAGTCTCATTGCGCTGATCTTCCCCGGTTCGGCGGGAACCAAACGGTCTTCATGGATCAAACTGACTCGGAGCCTGCCTTTCGCCGAGAGGCCCTGAGGTCTGACTGCTGGAGAGGTCAGACCTCAGGTATGCAAAGTCGACCGGTCCGCGCAATTTCCTGGTGGAAAATGTTTAAGGAAAGAAACCGACTTTCGTTGTGTATTACGGTGGATTGACCTCCTTCGCCAAAACGAGCCTATCCAGTGGTTAGACCGCGCCGATGAATTCCTCTGGCAGGACATCGCTTCCGGTGGGCGCAGGTTTGCGGATTCAGGTTCCCGGCTGCGTGTAGGGAACCTGTTCAATCAGCCTGCGCTCCCCGCCCCGTGGATCCGCGATGAGCCGGGTGTGCACATCGAAGCTCATCGTTTTTCTTCCGTCCAGTTTGTAGGGGCTCCAGTGGGTCAGGCCCGCATGGTTGGGGTTGCCGGTATGGGCAAAGGCGACAAAAGTTTCGCTTATCAGACTGGCTATATGCCTCGCCTCCGGACCATCGCCGGTCATGCCGTCGGCCACGGCGACGTTGTTCAGAGCGAGCGGAATGTCCAGGGTATGCGGCGCTCCCCACTTGCCTCCGTCGACCGGAGTGCGCCAGTCCAGTTCGTAGACCCAAGTGAGGGCTGCGCCGGAGGGCTGCGCCGCGCGCCGTTCCGCCTCGATCAACTGGCCGCGCCAGGAGCGGGAGGCGGTGGTCGCGGCGAAGAAAACGTCCGTTGCCGAATAGGCGGGATACATGCCGCGATACTGGCGAACCACCTCATCGAGATTCAGATTGCCGAGAAACTGCGCGTGTTGTGCGAGCTTGGGCGGAAGCGAGTCCCACGTAAGGGAAAAAGTGGAAGAATCTGCAGCGCCAATCAGGAAACGGGTCTCGTCGTGCGTGTTGCCCATGATCATGGGAATATCGGCCGAGAGCGGCGGAGCGTTGGGGTCGAAGGGATCGCGCACCAGCGTGCGGCCATCCTTGACGGGCCCGTAGTAGCCAGCGGCGCGCGAAGCCTGGATCAACTGCTCGATGGGCATTGTGCGCAGTTCATCGACGCGATTTTGAGGAAGATTGAGCGCCGCCAGGACGGCCAGACTGCGCGCCGTCGCCGTCTCGGGCCGAGAGGCAGTGATCTGCTGGCCGCTCATGGTAATCACCCGGTGAAAGAGGCCGCGCGCGGCAGGCATGCCCATGAGCGTGGCGCATTTGGCGCCGCCGCCAGACTGGCCGAAGATCAAAACCCGATTTGGATCGCCGCCGAACTGAGCAATGTTGTCCTTCACCCATTGGAGCGCCAGAACCAGATCCAGCATTCCGGCATTGCCTGAGTCCGCGAACCCGGTCCCAAGTTCGGCCAGGTAGAGGAAGCCAAACAGGTTGAGGCGGTGGTTCAAAGTAACCACGACAATATCGCCCCGGCGGCAAAGATTCACTCCATCGTAAAGCACGTTGTTTCCGGATCCTCCGCTGTAGGCGCCGCCATGAATGTAGACCATCACCGGCCTCTGGCAGCCGTCGCGCAGACCGGGCGTCCACACGTTGAGATAGAGGCAGTCCTCGCCGACCGGACCGAGTTCCGATGGCAAACGATATCCGGCGCTGCCGCTGCCGTGCCCGGACGACTGTGGCGCCCTGGGTCCGAAGCTAATCGTCTCGCGGACGCCGGCCCATGGCGCCGGCGGCAGAGGGGGCATAAACCTGCGCGGCGCCGTATCTGCCCCGTAAGGAATGCCCTTGAAGACCTGGATGCCGTTCTCCACGGAACCGCGCACCCGTCCCGATGCGATCGCGACTTCCAGGGAGGCGAGGCTTGCGGCGGCAGCGACGCGACGGAGAGCCTGGCTTGCGAGGGCCGCTCCGGCGCAATAGGCAGAAATTCGTAACAGTTCGCGGCGGTTCATTTTTTAGCAATTCTCACTTCTGCAGACGGGCGCTCGGCCAAAAGGTCTGACCAGTTTCTCTGCTCAGGCTTGCACAATACCACATAAAGCGCTCATTTTGCACAAGTTCCTTGGACTTCCGGGAGCCGCCTATTTCCCTATTGACAATACCTAACAATGTGCGGGACACTGTTGGGGTTTCAATAGTGGTCGTACCACCCGTGTTCAATTTTCCAGGAATCCTGATCCAAGGAACCGAGAACCGAATGGAAACAGTTAACCTTCGGAGGCATCAATGAGGCAATCTGCTGCAGAAAGGCAGTTGGATATGAGCAGGGCATCGACGGAACCGAAACGCGGGTTCGTGCGCTGCTCTGGGTGGGGATGGCTGGTGTTTCTGGTCATTGCCATGATCGCGCCGTTCGGCGCGAAGGCGCAGTTGGGAGGAACGGGGACGATCGAAGGAACGGTCACCGATTCCACGGGGGCCCTGGTCGTCGGCGCGAAAGTGAGTGCGCGGGATGTGGCGACGGGCGCCGAAACAGTTCGCACCACGACGAAGAGCGGCCTTTACTCGCTAGCCCCGCTTGATGCCGGCAACTACACCGTGACAGTAACCGCTGCCGGCTTTGAGAAACTCCTGCAAGAGAACATTCACTTGGATGGAATGCAGGTGCTTGCGCTCAACCTGACGCTGCAAGTCGGATCGACGACCGTGGTCGTTACCGTGAAGGACGAGCCGCCGCCGCTGGAAACAGGGAATGCGACGCTGGGCGCCGCGATCGAGAACGACGTCTATCAGTCGCTCCCGCTTGAGATGGGCGGTGCAAATGGAGTCAGTACCGATCAGCGCAGGGCCACAGACTCCGCCATACTGATGCCCGGCGTCACCAACAACGAAACCAAGAACAACGAATCCGATGAGCCGATGGTGGTCAACGGCAACGCCCAATCCAGCGAGATGTACATCGAAGGCGTTCCCTTCGAGTCCGCTTCGGTCAGCGGCGATCCGCGCGACATCTGGTCTGCGTTCTCGGTCGAGGTGATCGATCAGTTCCAGCTCAAGACCACGGCCTATTCGGCTGAGTATCAGGGACTGGGCGTGGAGAACTTTACCGTCAAGACCGGCACCAACCAAATCCACGGCTCGTTGTACGAAGTGATGCGCAACACCGCACTCGACTCTGCGGGCTTTATCCCGGCCCAATACCCGAGTAACTACCCCATCGTCGCGCTGCAGAACGCGTGGTACAAACCGCCGGAGCACATGAACGAATACGGGATGACGGTCGGCGGCCCGATCTGGCGCAACAAGATTTTCCTATTCGGCAATTACACTGGGTTCCGGTACTCGGCGCTCACCAAGCCGCAATCTCAGACCATACCCACCGAGGCAGAGCTGGCCGGCGATTTTTCTGCCGCTGCCACAATATCCGGATCCACCTGCACGAATTGCATCTACGATCCGACGACGCAGGTGATCAGCGGCACCACCTCCTCGCGCACGCAGTTCAGCGGCACCAGCTACGCCGGCGCGCCGAACACGTTGAACGTGATTCCGTCAGGCGAGATTTCGCCCATTGCCAAGTATCTCGAGCAGTACTGGTCGGGGGTGGATTACCTCAGTAGTGCCCTCACCAACAACTACCAGAACTCGTATAGCTGGGGCCTGAACAACTGGTCGACGTCAGATCGCCTGGACTTCGATCTTTCCGAGAAGCACAAGCTGTCAGTGATCCTGGCGGCAGGCCGCCAGGGCCTCGTCGGCCCAGCCGGCAGCCAGACGACGGACGTGGGCCCGATGCCCTATCTGTACGCGAAGAACTATGCTCCCATCACCAGGGTTGCGATCTTCCAGGATACGTACGTAATCAACCAGAATCTGGTGAACCAGTTCAAGTATGGGGCGGGGCAATATCACTCGCCCGACGGCAATCCCACGTATGGGGTGGCACCGTGGGCGGCGTCAGCAGCCGGTATTACCGGCTTACCCGCCGGCCAGGCTGCCGGCAGCTTCCCGACAGTGAAGTTCACTGGGGTGGACAACCCGGCGCAGTGGGGACCCCAGGACGGGTATGTGGGCAACACGGACACCTACTCCCTGCTGGATAACCTGCAGTGGATGCACGGCAAGCACTCGCTCACCTTCGGTGGGCAGTACGAGTGGCTCAGCTACAACTACCTCTACGCGGACGGAGGAACCACCCCGACCACACTGAATCTGGCCGTTACTGAAACCGCTCAGGTCAGCGGCGCCTCGGCCGCCGCCAAAAGCGGCACTGGGATGCCCTACGCCAGCTTCCTGATGGGGGCGATCGATTCGGCAAGCTACACCCAGTACGCGCCGATAGCCCAGGAAACCGGCTCGCGGTACCATCCATTTGCGTTTTATGGGAACGACGACTGGAAGGTAACCAGCAAGCTGACGGTGAACGCCGGGCTTCGCTGGGACAATATGCCGCCTATGCGCGAGGCGCAGGACCGCTTCTCGTTCCTGAATCCGACCGGGGCCAATCCGTACACCGGCATTTCAAATGGTACGCTGGAGTTTGCCGGCAGCGGGACGGACAGCTGCAACTGTTCTACCTCCATGAACACGTATTACAAGGACTGGGGTCCCCGGCTGGGCGCGGCGTATGCGCTCGGCAGTAAGACCGTTCTGCGCGCTGCCTACGGCATTTATTACGCGCATGGCGGCGGCACGTCCGGCGGCGCAACCGCGCTGCCGTCCACTACCATGGAGCTGGGCTTCACGGCAGCGCCAAATCCGGTGGAAGCAAACGTTGGCGATTCGCTTCCTGCCTTCTACCTGAACAACAGCGGCTACAACAGCAATGCCGCTTTTTCAACCACGGCCATTGGAAGCGCCACCGTTGCTCCGCCGCCGGTCTTCATCGCCGGCTACGCAACCTATTATTCCTCCGCGGCTGTGGCGCCCTACAAGATTTCCTCCACGCTGGCCTATCTCGATCCCAAGTATGGCGGCCGTACGCCGACATTCGAGGGATGGTCCTTCGGCTTCCAACGCCTGCTGACCAAGGACATCACCGCTACTGTGAGCTACGTGGGCAACCAGGGACACTTCCTGCTTCCTAGCGGGTCCCCGCGCGGTCTCTGGGCGAACCAGATGAATCCGTCCTACCTGTCCCTGGGGTCCACCGTTCTGGGCACGACTGCTACATCTGCTGCCATGACTGCGAACGGCCTTACTTTACCGTATGCGAACTTCAGCGGCGGCAAGATCAGCCAGGCGTTGTTGCCGTTTCCACAGTACAGCGGCGTCACCGACCAGGTTCCCTCGGTCGGCAACTCGAACTACAACGCGTTGCAGCTTTCCATCGTGCAACGGCTCAGCCGCGGTATGACCTTCATGCTGAACTATACGTACAGCAAGACGATCGACGATATCGGAACCTTCCGGACCGGCTATGCGATTCCCGCGGGTCTCATGGCCAACAGCAGTACGGCGTCCTGGCCTATCGGCCGCATCGAGCGGTCGCGCAGCACCCAGGACCAGCCGCAGAACCTCATCGTTACCAGCACGTATGATCTACCCTTTGGCAAGGGACACATCGGCAGTGGGAACACGATTGTGCGGGCCCTGGCCGGCGGGTGGCGTATCTCCGACATCTTCAGCTACGTTGCAGGTAATCCGCTGGCGATTACCTCGAGCACTTGCACGAACGTGAGTGGCCAAGGCACCTGCATGCCCGCCTACAACACGGCCTTCACCGGCGCGGTTCGCCAAAACGGCGGATGGGGCCACGGCGCAACCAGACCCGGCAATGCCGGTACCGTTGCCTCCACTACCGCCTTGAGCGCCATCCAATACATCAACCCGGCTGCCTTCCTGCAGACCGGCTCGCTTGTCAACAGCACAACGTGCTCAGCTGGAACAACAGCATGCACAGGAATGGTTCTTGGCGATGTTGCCCGTACCGGGCCCTATGGGTTGCGCGGTCCCGGCAACTACGACATTGACGGCACCGTGCGCCGGACTTTCGACCTCTGGAAGGAGGGGAGGGTGAAGTTCATCTTTGAGGCGAGCGTCTTCAATGCCGTCAACCACGTTTGGTTTGGCAGTACTGCAAGCACCGCGGACGGCTCGATCGGTTCGTCAGTTACCTCTTCAACCCCTGCCAGCGATACCGGCCTGGGCGTGATTGCCGGCCAGGCAAACAGCCCGCGTCAGTGGCAGATGGCGGGACACATCACTTTCTAAGACACTGTCGCGTCTATTTCAACCGGAGGGGCTGGGAAAACCAGCCCCTCCAAATTTTTGGACAAAATCTTACCTCAGGAGTCCTTCATGTCCGGTTCAAAGTTGCGAGCACCGCACAGTCCTCTTTGCTTCGCTTCTTGCTACGTTTCGCGGGCGGCAGGGGCGCTTTTGCTGCTTATGGTTTCTGCCGGCATTTGTCCGCATGCCATGGCTCAAAGCCCCGCATCCAACCCGGCAGCAGCCGTGTCCCCTGACGCCGATGCCGCGTTGCCGCGCGGCCAGATCGAATACCTCTGGCCCTCGGGCGCACCGGGTGCGGTGGGCGTGGAAGAGCAGGACAAACCGCACCTGGAAATCTTTGCGGCGTCCGGCACAGGCCCGCGCACCGCGGTCATCGTGTGTCCGGGAGGCGGTTACACGCATCTTGCCTATGAGAAGGAAGGGACGCGCATCGCCGAATGGCTCAATCTGCGCGGCATCACGGCCTTCGTCCTTACCTATCGCCTGGCTCCGCGCTATCGCTATCCGGCGCCCATCCTAGATGGCTACCGGTCGGTGCGCTGGGTTCGCAGCCATGCGCAGCAGTTCGCAATTGCCCCCGACCGGATCGGCATGTGGGGCTTTTCCGCTGGCGGGCACCTGGTGGGAATTGTGGGCACACATTTTGACGATGGAAACCCGAAAGCCGCCGATCCCATCGACCGGGTAAGCGACCGTCCCGACTTTGTCATCAGCTCCTATGGCGCCCTGACGCTTCAGGAGGGGGTTGCAAAACCCGGCGCGATGAGCACATTGCTCGTCGATCGTGTTACGCCTGAGCTGATCGACGATATGTCTCCCGACAAACATGTTACGGCGCAGACGCCGCCCTACTTTCTCTATGCGACCACCACGGACCAATCCGTCCCGGCGCTGAGCAGCGTGGTGTTCTATACGGCTCTGGTTCGTGCCGGAGTCCCTGCTGAGATTCATATCTTTCAACAGGGACCGCATGGCACAGCACTGGCGCAAAGTTATCCCGCCCTCTCCGCATGGCCGGGACTACTTGAAAACTGGCTGCGCCTGAATGGCTGGATTCCGGCTAGCACCCCTGTTCCGGCGCACTGAACTGCGCTCATTTCGGAGAGGAAACCGCAGAATGAATAAGAAAACAGGCCAAGGGTCGTCTTTCTGTCTTATTGCGGCAGTTTTGATTGCGGGAGCCGTTTCGGCCGCCGCTTCCACCATTGGGACCAACCCTCCCACAGAGGCGCTGACGCGGGAACGCATCGCGCTGCTGGCGCCGAAAGAGCAGAGCGCCTGGCTTGAATATCTGGAGCGTTCCAAGCGGCAACGCCAGGTGGACAAAGACTTCCTGCAGGCGGAGTTGAAACGCGCCGGAATCGAGAAGGCGATCGAGCCGCCGCACGGCTACTCGGCCCGCAGCATCCCGCTCGACCGCGAGGCGGCCTGGTACGCAAGCGCCGAAGCGCGGCACATCGCGGATGTGATTGTCTCTTTCCAAACGCCTGCCGGAGGCTGGGGAAAGAACATGGATATGAGCAAGGAGCCGCGTCGCCCCGGCGAGGCATTCTCTCCCAACAATCTGTCGAAGTTTCTTTCTCCCGGCGATTTCGATGCTCCATTGGAACCGGACTGGAATTATGTGGGCACGATCGACAACGACGCCACAACGACCCAGATGAACTTCCTGGCCAAGGCGATCGCGGCCGTGGGAGCCACGGACGGAGCGGCTTATCGCGCAGCCTTTCTGCGCGGGATGGATTACTTGTTCGCGGCGCAGTATCCCAACGGCGGATGGCCGCAAGTGTGGCCGCTTGAGGGCGGCTATCACGATGCAATCACCTACAACGACGACGCGATGACCCAAGTGGTGGAACTGATGCGGCAGGCGGCGGATGGCCGGGAAGAGTTTTCCTTTGTCCCCAAGGACGTTCGCGTGCGCGCGGCGGCCAGCTTCGCGCGCGGAATTCAATGCATCCTTGCCACACAGATCGTTGCCAATGGAACGCTCACGGTATGGCCGCAGCAGGATGATGCGTTGACGCTGAAGCCAGTTTCAGGGCGTAACTATGAGCCGCCGGCTCAGTGCGCATGCGAGAGCGCCACCCTGCTGTTGCTGCTGATGAACGATCTGCCCCATCCCACCCCGGCGGAACAACGGTCCATCCGCGCTGCTGCGGCGTGGTTCAAGAAGACGGCAATACACGGCCAGAGCTGGGAGCGCGCGGCGGAAGGACGCCAGCTTGTCCCCAGTCCGGGCGCAGGGCCCATCTGGGCGCGCTATTATCAGATTGGCACTGACATTCCTGTCTTTGCGGACCGCGACAAGTCGATTCACGACAATGTCAGTGAGCTATCCAGGGAGCGCCGGAATGGCTACAGTTGGTACAGCGCCGATTCGCGGCGCGCCCTTGACCGCTTTGACAAGTGGAATTCAGAGCACCCGGAGCAAAAATGAAGAGTTACCGTAGCCTTGTTTGGTCGATGTTGCTCGCCGCAATGACGGGCAGCACTTTCTTCGTTTCACATGCGGAAGAGCGGCCCTGGTCCGAGCGCGCGGCGAACGCGGCGATCGAGCGCTGGCCGGATGGGCGCCTTGTGCCCACCGGCGCACCCTGGGCCTGGAACTACGAGCTGGGGACGCTGCTGGAAGGCGTGGATGCCGTGTGGTTGAACACCGCCGATGCGCGCTACTACAACTACATCAGGAGTTCTGTCGATCAGCTTGTGGGTCCCGATGGTTCCATCTCCACCTGGAAGGTGGAGGAGAATCAGCTTGACAACATTCTGCTCGGGCGCCAGCTTCTGTTGTTGTACGGTTTGACGCGGGACCCACGGTACGCAAAGGCCGCCACGCTGCTTTATCGGCAGCTTGTTCATCAGCCGCGCACTGCGTCGGGCGGATTCTGGCACAAGCAGAGATATCCGAATCAGATGTGGCTGGACGGGCTGTACATGGCGGAGCCTTTTTATGCCGAATATGCTTCAACGTTTCATCATCCTGAAGCATTCAACGACATCACCCAGCAGTTTGTGCTGATGGACGAGCACGCGCGCGATGCGAAGACCGGCTTGCTTTACCACGGATGGGATGAGTCGAAGCAGGAGCGCTGGGCCGACAAGCAGACCGGCCTTTCCTCGCAGTTCTGGGCCAGGGGCATGGGCTGGTACATGATGGCGCTGATCGACACGCTCTCCTATTATCCCGAGGAGGATGCAGGACGGAAGCAGTTGATCGAGCAACTCAACCGGGATGCCGCCGCAGTGGCGCGGTACCAGGATGGCGCCACGGGGCTCTGGTACCAGGTGCTCGACAAAGGTGGGGCGAAGGGAAACTATCTGGAGTCCTCCGCCTCCTGCATGTTTGTCTACGCGCTGGCCAAGGGAGTGCGCCAGGGCTATCTTCCCCAGCGCTATCTTGTGAATGCAGAGAGCGGGTACAAGGGGATTCTCGGTCACTTCATCGAGACCGGCCAAGGCGATTCGGTATCGCTCACCGGAACGGTGAAGGGCGCGGGCCTTGGCGGCGATCCCTACCGGGACGGAAGCTACGCCTATTACATCGGCGAGAAGACGGTCACCGACGATCCCAAGGGAGTGGGTGCGTTTCTGCTGGCCAGCGCGGAGATCGAGAACACCGCGAATGCAAAACTGGGGCGCGGCGATACGGTTCTTATGGACGCCTGGTTCAACAGCCAGAAGCGGCCTGACGCATTCGGCCAACAGGTCTACTTTCACTACAAATGGAACGACCTGAGCAACGACGGCTACTCGCTGCTGGGCCACATCATCCGCAACTTCGGCGCGGAGACAAAGACGCTGTATACGGCACCTACGTTTTCGGCGCTAGGGCAAGCTCAGGTTTACATCATCGCTTCTCCAGATACGCTTGCGAAGAACCCGAACCCGCATTACGTGCAGCCGGAAGACGGCGCACAGATTGCCGAATGGGTCAAAGGCGGAGGCGTGCTGGTAATTTTGGCGAACGATCCGGCGAATACCGACCTGGAGCACTTCAATCTGATCGCCGACCTGTTCGGCATTCACTTCAACAGCGTCCTGCGCAAACACGTGATTGGGGACTCGCACGAGATGGGGAAGCTCACGGTACCCGGCGGCGGTCCCATCTTCCACAATCCGCATACTCTGTTCATGAAAGATGTCTGCAATATTTCGGTGAAGTCTCCGACCGTTGCTACGTTCCAAGATGACGAAGGAATTCTGATGGCCACGGCGAAATACGGCAAAGGAACCGTCTTTGCCACGGTCGATCCCTGGCTTTACAACGAATATACGGATGGCCGTAAACTGCCTGCCCCGTATGACAATTTCGCCGGCGGGGTGGAGCTGATCCGTTGGGTTCTCGGTCAGGTTCCTCGCCGGTCCTCAGGCGAGACTAAGCCTTAGTGCGGAATTTCACTGCGCTTTGAGGGCGCCTTGCAGGGCGGCTTCTTCTCATGAGAAAGCCGCCCGTGAGCAGTAACTTCGCCCAGCGCCGATCACTTCGCTGCCGGTTCGCCTTTTACGTCGGGCGAGAGCTCCACGCGGACTTTTGCCAGGCCGTCCGCGACCATGCGTCCAAACACAGCGGAGCCAGTGGCGTTCAGGTGGGTGCGATCCGGGCCTTTGTCGACGGCATCGGGATGAGCGGCTGCATCGAAATGGTCGGCCTGCTCCTGAGTCATCGTCTCCAGAAGCTTTGCGCTGGCTGCGTTCAGGTCTATGACAGGAACGTCCTCCTCGTTGGCAACGCGCTTTGCGGCGCTGGCGTATGCGGTCAAATCCTGGACCAGTTTGCCGTCTTTATACGTGCGACGGGAGAGGGAGGTTACAATCACCGGCCTTGCCCCTGCGGCTCGCGCCTGATCAATGTAGCGGCGCATGTTTGCGGCATAGGTCGTATCCGGGTCGGTCTCTCGCGCAGGCCCTTTGCCGGGCATGTCGTTATGCCCAAACTGAATCAGAACATAGTCGCCGTGCTGCGCCAGCGCATTTTGCCAGAGGCCCTCGTCGTAGTAGCTCTTTGAACTGCGGCCGTTCCGGGCCAGGCTGACGCACTCGACGTTGGGCGTCATCAAGGCGCAGAAGCCAGGACCCCATCCTCCGCCGTTGTTGACCGTGGAGTCGCCCACCAGCACGATGCGCACCGGTGCGCCATGAAGGATTGCCACGCTGCGAATTCCGGCGGCAGGCAATGGCGCCGGGTCCCGCCTAACATAAGGCGCGAGAGCGGGCACGGCCTTGCCCATATCCACGGCAACCATGCGCCCAAAGACATAGGAGCCTTCGTAGTTCAGGTGCGTCTTGTCCGGGACGGTGTTTCCTTGCGTGTCCTTCTTGGTGATGCCAAGAGCGTGGCCCTGAGCTTCAGTGAGAGTATCGAGGTAAGCGATGCTGTCAGTTTGAAGATCGATCAGTGGCGTGTGTTCTTCCGCGGCCACCTTCTTCATCGCCTCGGCATGGGCCAGCAAGTCGGAGTGAATCCTTCCATCGGCCTCGTAGTAGCGGCGGGTCAAGGGCGTGACCAGGATCGGTTTGATTCCATGTGTGCGCGCTTCCTGCACATAACGCTTCAGATTGGCGGGGTACTCGGTTTGGAGATTTGTCTCGCGCGCCAGATGCTCTTTCGATTCCTCATCGTTGTGGCCAAATTGGATAAGCATGTAATCCGGCTTGTCTGCCAGCGCCTTTTCCCAGTACCCCTGCTGGTAGTAGGTTTTTGTGCTCGCGCCGCCCTTGGCGTCATTGATGCATGTGACGTCGCCGGTAAGATTGGCGCAGAAGCCAAGTCCATAGCCGGCATTCGCGGTCTGGGTGGAATCGCCGACCAGGGCAATCCTCATCTTGTCAGCGGGATGCGGCCCGTCCTGAACGGGGGGCTGAGAGTGGCTGATGGAGCAGGCGGTCAAAAGGCTGTAGATGACGGCAAGCGAAAGCGGTTTCATGTCGTGGTTCCTGCTCCTGTGCGCTCTTCTACGTGCGATGGTATGCGGTGGACATTTTAACTTGTTAGAGGTCAGACCAGCAACGTCGCCGATTCGCAGTCGCGGCGGTGGAATGCGGACAGATGAGCGCACGCGCCGAACTCAGAAGACTTCAGGAATCGCGGAGGTTATTCGGGCAAAGACGGTGCAAGCAGACGAGACCCCGCACGGATATCTTGACGATGGACGGTTGTTCTCCTGTAAAGTTGATGTTGCGAGTGGTCAGTCCTCTCGGTCGGAACACTGCGTAAAAGAGGCGCGGCTCCCAGCCGTGCCGATCGGAGCCCAATATGCGTTCCCTGCATTTCTCTTCGCTCTTCCCCGTAGCTCTGCTGTTGTCTGCCTACCCCGCTCCCGCCCAGGACACCCGCAAAGTCACCGAACCGCATATTCCAGCCGCCTGCGTCACGCTGGAGGCCAATATCGCGGCCGGCCGCGGAGTGATTTCGCCTGAGGATGAGCGGAGTCTGGATACCGAGCGCATCCAGCACGCAATGGACAACTGCGCCGCGGGCAAGGCTGTTGTGCTGCGCGCGCAAGGGCAGAAGAATGTATTTCTGACCGGCCCCATCGGCCTGCGCTCCGGCGTAACCCTGGTGGTGGATGCCAACACCGTGCTGGCGGCCTCGCGCGATCCGCGTGTTTACGACCTGGTCCCCGGCAGTTGCGGCGTTGTGGGCGAAAGAGGCCACGGATGCAAGCCGTTAATTACGGGCGATGGCGCCCAGCACAGCGGCATTATGGGCGAAGGCTCCATCGATGGCCGGGGCGGGGCCAAACTTCTGGGGCAGGATGTGACCTGGTGGGACCTGGCGCACGAGGCGAAGATCACAGACAAGCAGCAAAGCGTTCCCTGGATGCTTGTTCTGCGCCACGCCGATGACTTCACGCTTTACAAGATCACGCTGCGCAATTCTCCCGGGTTCCATGTGGGCGTGAACGAGACGGATGGCTTTACCGCATGGGGCGTTAAGATCATGACGCCGAAGACCGCCCGCAATACGGATGGCATCGATCCGGGATCCTCGCGCAATGTGACCATCGCCTACTGCTCAATCCATACCGGTGACGACGATGTTGCGGTGAAGTCCAGCAAGGCGGGGCCGGCTTCGAATATCTCCATTTTGGACAACCATTTCTATTCCGGACACGGCATGTCGATCGGGAGCGGAACCAATGGCGGCGTGGATCACATGCTGGTCGAGGACCTGACCATCGACGGTGCAGACAACGGCATCCGCATCAAGTCCGACCGCAGCCGCGGGGGCCTGGTCCACGACCTCATCTATCGCGACGTTTGCATTCGCGATACGAAGAACCCGCTGGTCTTTACGCCGCTCTACACCACGTTCAGCGGAGAGCAGCTTCCCATCTACCGGGACATTACCCTCGAAAACATTCACATTCTCACAGCGGGCAGTTATACGTTTCTTGGACTCGACTCCGGGCATAAGTTAGGTTTGACGCTCGACAATGTCTTCGCCGACGGCCAGGAGCACTCCACGTGGCTGGCCAAGGATGCAGATATCGCGATTGGAAGCAAGCGTGGCAACCTGGAGCCCAAGGGTGAGAATGTAACCGTGCAACAGACGCCGGGCTCTGCGCCCGGTTCGGCGCTGGCCTGCGATGCGCGCTTCGTTCCTTTTCCCGCCCTGACGACGGCGCCGGAGATGGCGGGAACGGTTCCGGCGGAGGACGAAACTCTGTATGTGGCGGCCGACGGCACGGGCGACTTCTACTCGATCCAGCGCGCGCTCGATGCGGCTCCGAAAGAGGGAGCCCTGGTGCTGGTAGCTCCTGGGACCTACCGTGAAGTGCTGACCGTGGATAAGCCGAACATCCGCATGCGCAGCGCCAACAGCGATGCCGCAAAGACCGTGGTCGTGATGGACAAGAGTGCGGGCACGGCTGGCGGAACCCTCCATTCAGCCACGGTGAATGTGACGGCCGACAATTTTTTTGCAGAGAACATTACCTTTGAGAACGATTTCAATGCCACGCATCCGCAGCTTCCGGCGGGTTCTCAGGCTCTGGCGCTGCTGGTCACGGGCGACCGCGCCATCTTCCACAATGTGCGCCTGCTGGGCAACCAGGACACCGTGTATGCCGGCAGCCGCAACTGCTCTCCGGACGGAGAGAACTGCATTCCAGCGAGGCAGTATTTCTCAGACTGCTATGTTGCCGGGAACGTCGATTTCATCTTTGGCGACGGCAAAGCCGTGTTCGATCGCTGCGAGATTCATAGCACGGCCCATGCCGGGGGATACATTACCGCACAGGCAAAACACTATGCCGAGGAAGACTCCGGCTTCGTCCTCAACCGGTGCAGGCTCACTGCCGACCCGGAGGTAACGAATACTGTTTATCTGGGCCGGTCGTGGCGGCCTTACGCCACGGTGGTTTATCTCAATACGGAGATGGGCGAGCGGATCGATCCGGCAGGCTGGCGCGAGTGGCACCCCGGCGAAACGCATTCGATCGAAACGGCGTTTTATGCCGAATACAATTCGACGGGGCCCGGCGCGCAGCACGACCAGCGCGATCCGCACACGCATTTTCTTTCTCCGGAACAGGCGCGGCAGTTTGAACCGTCTGTCTTTTTGCGCGGCAGCGACAATTGGGATCCGGCGCAGGAAGGAAAGAAGTAAATTACGGTTGCGGCATGGGCGGCGTCTTGGGCCCGACCGGAGTAATCTGGTGTAACCATGAGTCCATCCGTGCAGCAACCCCAACTGAACCTTGCCCAGACCTCCGACTACCGCGAGTCCTATGCCAACAGCGTGCAGGTGCGCGTGAGCGTGTGGGACTTCCAGCTTGTGTTCGGCCTGGCTTCCAGCGAAAGCCCCGACCAGGTAACGATCCGCAACCACCAAGCCATCTTCCTGAGCCCGCAGCAGGCCAAGGCCCTGTGGAACGTGCTGGGGCAGAATCTGGCGCAGTACGAGCAGGCCTTCGGCGTGCTGAACCTGGAGCCGAAGAGCCACAACTTCCCGCAAGGACCCGTCAACTAGCGGCTGAAGAGGCTTCGGAAATGCAGCGGGTTTCAGGCGAATTCGGCGAAAAGCATACCTCAGGGACTAAAGCTTCCGTTGATTTTGGGCCGGTTTGTGTCGGGGTTAGAACCCCGACCTACCAGACCGTACCCTTCACCGGGAGGAGTTTTCCGCAACCCAAGAAACCGGTGTCTCATTCCGGGAGGGATCGCTTGCGCTTGAGAAGATTCATCGAGCCGCGGCTGGACGCGCCATTGCCCCTCTGGAGGATCTTTCCGGTGGTCTTCGCGGCGCTCTACGCCAGCCACTTTACCCTGCTTCGCCTGCCCTACTACTGGGACGAGGCGGGCTACTACATTCCCGCGGCCTGGGACTTTTTTCGCACCGGCTCGCTGATTCCGATCACGACGCTGACCAACGCGCATCCGCCGCTGCCCAGCATCTACCTGGCTCTGTGGTGGAGGGTTTCGGGCTTCTATCCCGAGGTGACTCGGGAGGCCGTGCTGATGGTGGCGGCGCTGGGACTGCTGGCGGTTTGGCGGTTGGCTATGCGCCTGGTGGGCGTGGGCTCGGTCGCTTTCTGGACCGTGGTTCTCACCGGGCTCTACCCCATCTGGTTTGCCCAGAGCACGCTGGCCAACGCGGACATTTTTGCCGCGGCCTGCACGCTGTGGGGGCTTGTGTACGCGCTTCCCGACCGCGACCGCAAGCCCTGGGTTGCCGCGCTGTGGTTTGCCGCCGCCGCACTGTCGAAAGAGACGGCCATTGCCGTTCCGCTGACGCTGGCCGCGGTGAGCCTTGTGGAGGGGTTTCGGTTTCGGCCGCCGCTGCGTTTTCGTTTGTGGCGCGAGGCGGCGTGGCTCTCAAGCTGCGTGCTGCCGCTGGCCGGCTGGTACGCCTGGCACTACGCGAAGACCGGGTTCCTCTTCGGCAATCCCGAGTTTCTGCGCTACAACGCGCAGGCCAATCTCGATCCGTTACGGATACTGGCCGCCTTCGGCCATCGCGTGCTGCATCTGACCGCGCACATGAACCTGTTTGTGCCGGTGCTGATGACGGTGGCGGCCATGCTGCTCGACCCTCGGCTGGACGCCGAGGGCCACGACCGGGCACGCATCGGCGTTCCGGCTTTGCGGCGGATTTTTTTACTGCTCCTGGTGAATGCGCTGCTTTTCAGCGTGCTGGGCGGCGCACTGCTCACGCGCTACCTGCTGCCCATGTATCCTCTGGTGCTGCTGGTGGCCGTTTCCATCTTTTACCTCCGGGTTCCCTACTGGCAGGGGCTGGCGGTGTTCTCCTCGGCAGCGTTTGTGGTGGCGCTGTTCATCAATCCGCCGTATGGCTTTGCGCCGGAAGACAACCTGGCCTACGCGCACGTGGTGCGGCTGCACCTGGCCGGCATCGCCCAGCTCAACAAACGCTACCCCGGCGCCACCGTGCTTTCAGCCTGGCCGATGACCGATGAGTTGACCCGGCCCGAATTGGGCTATCTGAAGCAGCCCTACAAGGTCTACGAGGTTTACCGGCTGGAGGACTTTACCGCGGCGCAGATTGCCCGCGCCGCCGCCGAGCCGGAGAGGTACTCGGCCGCACTGGTTTTCTCGACCAAGTACGAACCGCCTGCGCCGCTGCTGAGCCTGGGCCGGAAGAGCGAGGCAATGGACGAGCGCTACTTTGGCTTGCATCACGATCTGCCGCCTGAGGAGATTGCCAGAGAGTTAGGCGGAACGCTGGTGTGGAAAAAGGAGGACCAGGGGCAGTGGGTTGCGCTGATACGGTTCAACCGGCAATTCGAGGCGGCGGCGCAGATACCGGATCTGCTGCATTAGACAACGCCGCTGCGGCACACCGCCTATAATCACCCTGTCGTGCATACTTTTTTTTCATTTCGTTTACGCGGGGTCGGGCAGGCGGCTGCCAAAGCGGGGCTGGGGCTTGTGTTGGCCCTCTCCATGACGATGGCTGGGATGATGGCTGGGACGGTTTACGCTCACGCCCAAGGGGCTGCGGGGAACGGTCCGGCTGGCTCTGCCGGGGAGCGGGGGCGGATTCTGCTGGTGCTGCCGTTTGACAACCGCAGCGGGCAGCCGAGCCTGGAGTGGATTCGCGAGGCGGCGCCGGAGATTTTGAGCAGCCGGTTTGCGTCGGCGGGTTTCGCGCCGATGAGCCGCGAGGACCGGCGGTATGCGCTGGATCATCTGGGGCTGCCGCAAGGGTTTCACCCCTCGCGGGCCACTTCGCTCAAGGTGGCGCAAACGCTGGACGCCGATTCGATCGTGGTGGGCAGCTTTCTGACCGACGGTACCGGCATTGTGGCCCAGGCGCAGGTGGTGGATGTGCCGCACCTGCGGATGAGCGAGCCGGTGACCGCGCGTGGCGAGATGCGCGACATGGTTGCTGTTTTCGACTCGCTGGCGTGGAGGCTGACCCGGCAGTTCGACCCCGGCTTCAGCGTGGCCGAGGAGACGTTTGTGGCCGCCGGCGCAGGGCTGCGCCTGGACGCCTTCGAGCAGTACATCCGGGGCATCACGGAGCCCGACCAGCAGGAGCGGCTGCGCCACCTGAAGCAGGCGGTTCATCTGAGCCCGGATTTCGGGCCGGCCTGGATGGCGCTGGGCCGCGAGGACTACAACGGCCAGCAGTACGAGGAGGCCGCGGCGGCCTTCGCGAAGGTGGGGCGCTACGATTCCGAGGCGCTGGGGCCCGAGGCGCTGGGGACCGACGCGCTGGAAGCGGGATTCTATCGTGGGCTGTCGCTGGTGTTTTCCGGAGACTATCCCAAGGCCGAAGAGGCTTTTGGCGGCGTGGCTCGCGTTCTGCCGCTGGCCGAGGTGGTAAACAACCAGGGAGTTGCGGTAAGCCGGCAGGACCGCGACGGGATTGCGCTGTTTCGGCAGGCGGTGGCCGCCGACCCCAACGCGGCCGACTACCACTTCAACCTAGCGGTGAGCCTGAAGCGCCACGGAGATACCGCCGAGGCCTTGACCGAGCTGGCGCAGTGCCTGCGGTTGAGGCCCAACGACGGCGAGGCCCAGGGGCTGGAAGAGGCGTGGAAAGTACCGGGCAAACTGGACAAGCCGGACAAGCCGGACAAGCAGCAGGCCGCCGGGCCAAATTCGAGTCTAGCCGCGGAGCCAAAGGCCGATCCTTTGGAACGTATTGCGCGCAGTTTCGACGCCGTTGCCTTCCGCCAGGCAGCGCTGATGCTGGACCAGGTGGATGCTTCGCGGCTGGCCGCGCTCACGCCGCTCAAGCGGGCGCAGAAGCTGGCCGGCCAGGCGAAGGACTACCTTGACCGCGGGCTGCTGCTCGAAGCCGAGCGTCTGTATCAGTCCGCCGTGGCCGTCGACGGCAAGCTTGCCGAGACGCACGCCGGGCTGGCCGAGGTTCGCGAGCGGACCGGCGATGCGGAAGGCGCCCGCAAGGAGGCACGCGCCGCCCTGGAACTGGAGCCTTCGACCGATGCGTACCTGGTGCTGGGGCGGCTGGATCTTGCGGGCGGCCATCTGGGCGAGGCAGACAGAGAAGCCGGCGAAGCCCTCAAGCTGGAACCCACGAGCCGGGCGGCCCAGGAATTGCGCCGGCGAATCGAGGCCAGGGAAGGGCAGAAGAAATAGCGTGGTCTCCCTCCCTTGCGCCAATAAGGTGCTGGCTTAAGATGGTGCCAAGACACAATTTCGCGGGTATGCTTTATCAGTGGGCGCGCACGTGAAAGGATTGGCTTGGCATGGGTAAAGTAACCATCGAGGTTGACTCCAAATGGGTGAAGATCGTGCGTTCACCTCTCTACTGGATTGTGGCGGCATTGCAAGGAGTGGCCGTTAGCTTCGCCCCGCTCTTTCTTTATTTCGCTGGCAAAGGATTGCTTCCTCACGGGTTTGATTGGTTTGCGGCGCCGCTGTGCTTTGCGATTATTTTGCTTGTTGGCTTCTTTTACATGCGGCTCGGCGGTGAAGTAATAGGAGAGTTGAGAAAGGTGCCAAAAGCTGGAGTTTAGACGTACTCTTTGCTCTTCCTCGCAAATCTCCTCCGCTATGCTGCCGAAGGCGGAAGGATGGAGCACGGAGTGTTTGTGGGGCACCCGGTAGTAGGGCCGGACGGCAGGCCCTGAAGGAGCAAGCCATGGTTCAGCACATACGAGGAATCGCGGTCCGAATCGTACCTGGTTTGGTTGCGGCAGCGCTTTTCGGGGCTTCAGGGCTGGGCTCCGCGGCTTTCGCCCAACAGCCGCTGGCCCAGCAACCGATTGTAGACAAACTGGTTCTGGCCGACACCATTCAGCCGGTCACGGCGGGGCAGCTCGACCGGGCCATTGCGCGGGCCAATTCCGATGGAGCCCAGGCCTTGCTGGTGGAGTTGGACACACCGGGCGGGCTGCTCGACTCGACGCGCGGCATGGTTGGCGCGATCCTCGGTTCGCGGGTTCCCGTGATCGTTTATGTGGCTCCGGGAGGCGCCCGCGCCGGTTCGGCCGGGTTCTTTCTGCTGGAGGCGGCGGACGTGGCCGCCATGGCTCCGGGCACCAACGCCGGAGCGGCTCACCCGGTGATCGAGTTCGGCAGCCAGCCCGACGCGACTATGAGCGAGAAGATCGAGAACGACGCGGAGGCCTTCCTGCGCTCCTACGTGACCGGGCGCAACCGCAACGCCAAGGCCGCGGAAGCCGCCGTTCACTCTTCGCACTCCTACACTGCCGAGGAGGCGCTGGACCAACACCTGATCGACCTGACCTCAACGAGCGACGCGCAACTGCTGACGGCGCTGGATGGGCGCACGATTACCCGCATTGACGGGACAAAACTGGTGCTGCACCTTGCCGGGGCGCGGATTGAAGTGCTGCAGCCCACGCTGCGCGAAAGCCTGCTGGGCTGGCTGGTGAACCCGAATATCGCCCTGCTGATGCTGGTGGGCGGGGCGCTGCTCATCTATCTGGAATTCAATACGCCGGGCACCATCGTTCCCGGCGCGCTGGGTACGCTGATGGTGCTGCTGGCGATCTTTGGGCTGAACCTGCTGCCCATCCGCTACACGGCTGTGCTGCTGCTGGTGGCGGCGCTGGCGCTGCTGCTGCTCGAAGCCAAGTTTGGCGGCCACGGTGCGCTGGCGATCGCGGGAATCGTCTGCCTGACCTTTGGGACGCTTACCCTGGTTGCCGCGCCGGTGCCGGAGATGGGGATCAGCCCGGGCGTCGCTCTGGGAGTGAGTGCGGGATTTGCGGTCATTACGGTCTTTCTGGTGCGGCTGGCAGTGCGGGCGCGCCGCATGAAGACCCGGCTGGGCGCCGCGGCCCTGGTTGGCAGCAGGGCCACGGCCATGGAGCCGCTGACACCCGAGGGCCACGTGCTGGTGGAGGGAGAAATCTGGCGCGCGGTTGCCCAGGCGCCAGTGGCCGTCGGCAGCCCGCTGCGCGTGGTGGGACATGATCAGTTTCTGCTGCGGGTGGCGCCGGTCGAGCCGCCAAGATCGCCGGAGACCCCCGTGTAGAGCGGCTTTCCAATTCATAGGTCCCTGGCGGCTCATATGGCCCTGGCGGCGCCGTGCATTGCAAAAGACTGCGATGTATTCCCTGGAGTACAATCCGTGCTGAGTGAGGGAAGTCAAATGTTAACTACTCCAATTCTGATTCTGATTGCCATTGTCGTCCTCTATTTGCTCAACTCCATCAAGATTCTGCGCGAGTATGAGCGTGGGGTGATCTTCCGGTTGGGTCGCGCCCTGCCAACGCCGAAGGGGCCTGGCATCATCCTGGTCTTCCGACCGTTCGATCAGATGGTGCGCATCTCATTGCGGCAGGACGTGCTGGAGGTTCCGCCCCAGGACGTGATTACCCGCGACAACGTCACCCTCAAAGTGAACGCGGTGGTCACGCTCTATGTGGTGAACCCCAACGACGCCGCCATCAAGGTGGCCAACTACGTGTACCAGACCTCGCAGTTTGCGCAGACCACTCTGCGTTCGGTGCTGGGCGAGGTGGAGCTGGACGAGCTGCTGAGCCATCGCGACAAGCTCAACCTGAAGATTCAAACCATCATCGACCAGCGGACTGAGCCGTTCGGGGTCAAGGTCATCTCGGTGGAAGTGAAGCAGGTGGACCTGCCCGAGCAGATGCTGCGCGCCATGGCCAAGCAGGCCGAGGCGGAGCGCGAAAAGCGGTCGAAGATCATCCACGCCGAGGGCGAGTTCAACGCCGCGCAAAAGCTGGTGGACGCGGCTGCGTTGCTGGCCACCCAGCCCATCACCCTGCAACTGCGCTACCTGCAAACGCTGACCGAGATAGGCGTGGAAAAGAACACCACGATCGTCTTCCCGCTGCCGATGGAGCTGATCTCGCTGCTGAACAAGGTTGGGGCGTCGGCCAGGGCGGCTCAGGAAAAGCCGTAGATCGAACCTGATGACGTTGAGCCCAGCCCCCACGGACAGGTCTTTGTCCGTGGGGGCTTCGCCATCAGGAGCGCCGGCCCTGTGCTGTGCGAAGATGAAAAGGGCCAGCTTTTTTGAAACGCCGCAAGTCCGAGGACAGGGCATGAGGGGAGTCTTTGACGACGAAGAGCTTGAGCCGGCCCAACCTCGGCGCGAAACTGAACTGACGTTGGGCCCGATCATGCTGCTGGGCATCTTTTTTGGCCTGGTGCTGATCTGCGGGCTCTTCTTCGGTTTGGGGTACGCCATGGGCCATCACGGCTCGCGGGAGCCCTCGGCAGCCATGCAGCCCGCGCGCGACGCGCAAACGTCTTTGCAGGCGGACGGCTCGCGGCCCAAGCCCTCGCCGACTTCGCCAACGGGCGTTGCGACCCTTCCGCAGGACGCAGTGGTCGAGCAAGCTGGCGATCAGGCGCCGTCCGAGGCTTCGGACACGAATGCGGCTGCGAGTTCACAGAGTGCGGAGCCAGCTACGGCGGATGGCTCAGTGTTGAGTCAACCTCAAATCCGGCCCGCACTGCCGCCGGCGGCAAATCCGCCCCAGCCCGCGGCCGGACCCGTCGGGGGGCTCAATGTGCAACCGGCCATAGCCCCGGCGCTTCCGTTGATGGTCCAGATTGCCGCCGTCTCCCACCCGGAAGACGCAGAGGTGCTGGTGAATGCCCTGCTCAAGCGCGGCTATACGGTTACCGCCCGCCGCGAGGCCGCCGACAGCCTGATCCATGTGCGGATCGGCCCGTTCAGCAGCCGCGACGAGGCCAACAGATGGCGGCAGAAGCTGCTCAACGACGGGTACAACGCGATCATACAGCCGTAGGCAGCCTGGATTCCGAACCCCGCATCCACTCCGGCAGCCCGGAGGCGATCGCCGTCCGTGCTGCCTTGAGCAGATCCTCGCGCGTGGCAAAGTTGGCTGGATACAAAGGTGCGTGGAAGACGATGTGCGCCGTGCCGGGATGGATGCGCAGGCTGCCTTTGGCCATCATGGTCTCTGTGCCATAGATGGAGACCGGGATGCAGGGCGCGCCGGTTTGCATCGCCAGGTAGAACGGGCCCTTTTTGAAGGGCAGCAGGCGGCCGTCCTTGGAGCGCGTGCCCTCAACGAAGGTGGTGATGTGGATACCTTTCTCCAGCAGGCGCTTGGCCGCGGCTACGCTCTCCTGCGCGCTGGCCGCGTTGCCGGTTCGGTCCACGGCGATGAACTCCCCCTGCCTGAAGCCGGTACCCAGGACGGGAAGCTTCATCAGCGAGCGCTTCATAAATGCTGAAGTACGGCCGGGAATGCGCGGAATCAGCGCCGGCGGGTCGAGATTGGAGACGTGGTTGGCCATGAAGATGCACGCCGTGTGCGGCGGCACACGCTCCACGCCCTCGGTCTCGACGCGGATTCCGGCCAGCCAAAAGCCGCTACGCACCATGAATTGCGTGGCGTTGTAAAGCGGCATCACGTTGCCCGTGATCCAGGTCCAGGGAATGAACAGGATCGCCGAAGGAACGCCAAGAATAACCATCGTGGTCACGAAGACGAGAGAAGAGATCATACAGGTCTTTCACCCTCAGCGTTGGCGCGATCGGGGTAGCGTTCTCTGAGGCGTGCGGGCAGTTTCTCATAAATACCCTCAAAGCCGCCATTGGAAAGTATTGCGACCACGTCGCCGGGCTCGAGCCGGGGCGCGATCCCGTTCACGATCGCTTCCACATCGGGGTATAACTCGGCCTCGGTTCCCTGGGCGTTGAGCGCAAGCACCACATCTTCGGGGTGCAGCCGCTCGGCGTCGGGGATGCGCTGCTGCTGATAGACGCCGGCCAGGACGACTCGGTCGGCCAGGCGCAGGCTTTCCACGAGTTCGGGTTCGAGCACCTTGCGCCGCAGGGTATTCGAGCGCGGCTCCAGCACTGCCCACAGCCGCGATTGCGGGTAGACGGAGCGGAGCGCGCGCAGCGTCTCGCGGATGGCCGTGGGGTGGTGGGCAAAGTCGTCGATCACCGTGATGCCGCCCACCTCCGCGCACACCTCCAGCCGGCGCTTCACGCTCTTGAAGCTGGCCAGCGCCGCCTGGATTGCTTCCTTGCCGATGCCCTGGCCGGCGGCGAGCGCGGCCGCGGCGGTGGCGTTCAGCGCGTTGTGCTCGCCGGCCAGGCGCATCTCGAACTTGGCCCACAATGCGCCGCCGCGCCAGATTTCCCAGCGGGTGAGGCCTTCTTCGTGACGCAGGTTTTGGATGCGCCAGTCTGCTCTGTCCGAGAAGCCGTAACGCTCGACACGGCAAAGGGCGCGGGCCACGCACTCGGTTACGTTGGCGCTGCCGTCGAAGGCCACAATCACGCCCCGGCGCGGAACAAGGTTCACCAGCCGCCTGAAGGCCGTCTTAACCGCTTCAAGGTCGACGTATATATCGGCATGATCGAACTCGACGTGGGTCAGAATCAGCGCGTCGGGAAAGTAGTGCAGGAATTTGGGTCCTTTGTCGAAGAAGGCGGTATCGTACTCGTCGCCCTCCACAATGAAGGAGCGCGTGGGACGGAGCTGGAAACTGGTCGAGAAGTTCTCCGCCACGCCGCCAATCAGGAAGGAAGGCTCCAGAGCCGGATTCTCGCAGGAGGCGAATTGGTAAATCCATGCCAACATGCTGGTGGTCGTGGTTTTGCCGTGAGTGCCGGCGACGACTAGCGACTCGCGCCCCAGGAGGAACTCCTCGCGCAGGAGCGCGGCCATGGAGGCGAAGGGAATGCGTTCGTCGAGCACGCGCTCCACCTCGGGATTGCCGCGGGAGAGCGCGTTGCCGATGACAACGAGGTCCGGGGCGGGATCGAGATTGGATTCGGCGTAGGGCTCCAGGATTGGGATGCCGAGCCCGTGCAGCAGATCGCTCATGGGCGGATAGGCAGCCTTGTCGGAGCCGGTGATGCGGTGGCCCCGCAGCTGCAAAAGCCCGGCCAGCGAGGCCATGGCCGTGCCGCAGATGCCGCTGAGGTGAATGTGCCGGGGCGATTGGGACATCGAGGTCATGGCGTCACCGCCGGTTCCAGCAAGTGCAGTTCGGGGTCGTTGGCGGTGCACAGCTCGGCTTCCACGCCAAAGGTCAAGGTCACGTTGGCGCGCGAAACGTGGCCGCTGCGCAGGCCGAAGGCGATGGGTCCGTCGAAATCTTCGAATGCGCGCAGAATCGCCTCTTCGAGCAGTGCAGGCGGCACGCCCGGTGAGGCGCAATCGAGCATCTCGCCGAAGACGATGCCGCGCACACCGTCCAGCTTGCCGGCCTGGCGCAGTTGCCACAACATTCGGTCAATCTGGTAGGGCTTGGCGCCCGTGTCCTCAAGAAAGAGCAGCTTGCCTTCGGTCTGCGGTTCATAGGGCGTTCCCAGCAGAGAAACCAGGATGCTGAGGCAGCCGCCATAGAGCGTGCCGCGCGCTCGACCCGGCTTCAAAACGCGCAACCCCTCGGCCGGTCCTACAGAGTACGGCTCGCCGGTCAGCGCCGCCTGAAAGCTGGCCAGGTGCACGCCGTCGTCGAGATAGAAATCGACCGCAACCATGGGCCCATGAAACGCGGGCAGTCCGAGCCGGTCGAGCAGGCGCAACTGAATGCCAGTCAAGTCGCTGTAGGCGAAGAAGGGTTTGGGATGCTTGCGGATCAGTTCGAGATCCAGCCCTCTGAGCAGGTAGTTGGAGCCATAGCCGCCGCGCAGGCACATGACGGCGCTCGTGTTCTCGTCCGCGAAGGCTGCGTGCAGATCGGCAAGTCGCTGCTCGGTAGTTCCGGCAAAGAAAAGCGGGCCGCGTTCGAGGGCGTACTGGCCGAGATGGGGCACAAAACCGAGAGTGCGCGACTGGCCCAACTGTTTCAGGCCACGGTCCACGCGCTCGGGCTGGGCAAAGGAGGCAGGAGCAATTACGCTGATGCCCGCGCCGGATCGGACTGCTGGCAATTTCAACAAACTCGCCATTCTTAGAACCTATCCTGAAACTATGCGGCTGAAGGGGACGGGCTTTAGTCCGTCCGTTGAGAGCCAATTTCGATGTTCGGCTTTAGCCGCTGAGGGAAAGCAGATTGCAGCAAAAAACGCCCTCAGGGGCTAAAGCCAAATCCACTTCTGCCTTTGATGTACGGGCTAAAGCCCGTACCCTTCAACCAAAACCAAGTGAGAGGGGCAGGCATTTAAAAGGCCTCCCCGCGGGCAATCAAAGCCGCCGGACCGGTGAGCTTGAGCTCTGTGCCGGGGCCGTTCCATGCCACGGTCTGAGCGCCGCCCGGGGCCACCACGGTGAGCGGTGAAAGGCAGCCGTTGAATGCGAGCGCGGCCGTTGCCGAGGCGGAGCTGCCCGTACCGGAAGAGGTGGTCGGCCCGACGCCGCGCTCGAAGATGCGAATCTCGATCTCCGTGGGCTCGACGATGCGCAGGAACTCGACGTTGGTCTGGTGGGGAAAATCGGGGTGGATGCAGATCTCCGCGCCGATCGCAGCCCAGGAACGGCCTGCGACCGCAAACTCCGCGTTGTCCACCACGATGACGAAGTGCGGATTGCCGGTGGAGACCTCGACGCCGGCAATCTGAAGGCCGCCAGCCAGAGCGACTGTTCGAGGCACGAATGCGGGAACGCCCATGCCGGTGGTTACTTCCACCGTGAATCCGCCGGCTGTGCTCACCGCATTCACCTGGCACACGCGCAACCCGGCATCGGTCGAAATCTCCAGCACATCGCCTGGCTGGGAGCCGAGCGCATCGGCCATCCAGGCGGCCATGCAGCGCGTGCCGTTGCCGCTGATTTCGGCGATTGAGCCGTCGGCATTGTGCAGGCGAATGCGGCCCGACCTGGGCCCGGTCCACGCAAAAAACTCGATGCCGTCGGCGCCGATGCCGGTATTGCGCGCACACAGACGGCGCGTCAGCTGTGCCCAATCGGCGCCGCGGGCCGCGTCTTCCGTGACGATCAGAAAGTCGTTGCCGCAGGCGTGGGCCTTGGTAAAGGGGATCAATCTTCCTCCCGATTGCAAATTGCCTTGCCCGATGCTATCACCGTGCAGGCTGCCTTGTTGAGGCTTGCCGCGAGAGGAGTAACGGAGACGTAAATCGTAGCCGGGGGCTGGCCTGCGGCCGTAAAGCGGCAATGCGCGGTCAGGCCGGCTGGATGCTCATGCACGGCGCGGTCTATCTGGTCGCCGTCGAAGGCCAGGACGATGGCCGCATGGGCGGCGGGCGCGGCCAGCGCGGAGCGATAGATCTCCAGATCGCTTTCGTTGATGGTCTGGCGCAGCGGAATCCCGGTGAGGGCGACGATCTCGGGATAGACCGAAGTGTCCATCAGAATCACGCCGCCCGGCCGCTCGGCGAGTAGCGCGCGCAAAGCCGGCGGAATCTGGTTCTCATAGGGCCGGCGCGCCTCGATGTTCTTTGTGCTTTCGACGTAAACCAGAGGACGCTCGCGCACTATCTGTCCTGCATTCAGGGCGACGAGCACGAAGAGCACGGCGACAGCGCAGTTTGCCCATCGGGACTGGAATTCGCGGGGCTTGAACTCGCGGACGGCGGCGATTGCAAACTGCGCGGCAAAACCCTGGCCCAGCGCAAGGGCAGGCAGAAGTTCCATTCCGTAGCGTGAGTTGTACCAGGAGCACGGCCACCAGACGGGGAGAAAGATGGGCACCGACCCATAAGCCACCGAGTATGCGTAGAAGGGTACCGGCAACCACAGCAGCAGCGTCCAGGCGAATGCGCGGCGCCGTGCCGTGAGCCATGCACACGCAGTGCCAAAGAGGCTCAACGCCAGCAACACGTTGCCCCACGCCGCTGCGGCCGCGTCCAACTCCGCGGCTTTCAAAAAGAAGATCAGTGCGACCCACGGATTGTGCCAACCCGGATGAGGAGGGAATCCGGGCACGGAGGTCCGCACCTCGATGGCCTTGGCGGAGTAAGGCCCGCGCAGGAAGTAGAGCCAATCGCCGAAGGCCGCTGCGTTGTAAATGAACCATGCTACCGGCGCGGCGACTACCAGAGCGCTTGCCAGCCAGAAGCCGGGCGAGCGCAGCCGGCCGCGCCGGGCGAGCGTGAGGCCCACGCCTCCCCAGGCCAGCAGCGCCATCACCCAACCGTCATAACGCGTGAAGACCGCGGCCACCAGCGCCGCGGCGATCCACCAGAGCAGCCGTCTTGCGCGCCGCTCATCCTCATCCAGGCTCGAATCCAGGCTTGCCCGCCACTCCACTAGCCAGACCGCAATCCAGATCGTCTCGCACACAAAGAGCGGTTCGGTCATGGCCGTGGTTTGGAGGTAGAGCAGATTGGGATTGGCGGCAAAGAAGGCCAGAGCCAGGGCGGCGGCGGCCGGCGGGAGCCAGCGGCGCGCAAGCCGGTAGATTCCCGCGCAGCCGGCCAGATAAGCCAGCGCCGACGGAATCACGCCGGCAAACCCGCTGGCCCACCAGCCGTAGACCTGGACGAAGGGAATCAGCAGGACGTGGGGCAACGGGAGCCACACGGAACCCAGTTCTGAGAGTCGCGGCTGACGGGAATCGAATACCCGCCGCGCGATGTGCAGGTGGGCAACCGCATCGCCATAGTTGAGCATGGCCCCATGCCGCCAGCTCCACAGCACCGCTCCAATCGAGGCCGCCGCGCAGGAGGCCAGCACTATGAGCCACTCCACACGCGCGATGGGCCTATCAGTCAAGGTGAGTCAACTCGCGGAACAGGATGAAACGGTCGTCGATTTCCTTGCGGGAGAGCTGCTGCAACCGCTCGGTGCCAAAGCGCTCCACCGCGAACGAGCCCAACACGCTTCCGTAGAACATAGCTCGCCGGAAGGCGGCGGGAGTGAGTTCGCGCTGCGAGGCCAGGTAGCCGAAGAATCCGCCGGCAAAGCTGTCGCCCGCGCCGGTGGGGTCTACCACTTCTTCCAGCGGGAGCGCCGGCGCCCTGAAGGGGTGGGGCTCCGCGCCTTCACCCTTTGGAGAAAAGCTGCGGTTGCTGAAGAAGGCTGTCGCTCCATATTCTCCATGTTTGACCACCAGCGTGCCAGGTCCCAGCGCCAGCACCGTGCGCGCTGCCTGCACCAGGTTGTTGTTGCCAGCCAGCATGCGAGTTTCAGTGTCGTTGATGAGTAGAATGTCCAGCCCCTTCAGCACCTCGAGCAGCGCCGCGCGATGATCCTTGATCCAATAGTTCATTGTGTCACCGGCCACCAGCTTCGCATCGGGCATCGCCT
>Ga0182014_10001537_pt1 | contig 30698 bp, 25 predicted proteins | sample 612S2DmetaG_FD_120489 | JGI IMG/M metagenome (GOLD analysis project Ga0182014, IMG submission 120489) | Permafrost microbial communities from Stordalen Mire, Sweden - 612S2D metaG | ecosystem: Environmental > Terrestrial > Soil > Wetlands > Permafrost | place: Sweden: Stordalen | collected... | reverse complement strand
TCGGCGTGTTCGGCGTGGTTCTTCAGATCCTCGCCCGCATTCACGCCCTGGTCGGCAAGGAAGGCGTCGCTCTGCTGACGTAATATTCCTGACGAGCCGCGCGGCGGAACTCTCCGCGCGGCTCGCTTCATGTTTGAAGGCCATGTTTATTCACGAGAAAAGAATTCGAGAATTTTTGGCTACGACAAACAAGTTCGCGCCAAACCGGTTCCTCGGGCAGTGTTCAAAGGCGGCTTTGAAGCCTTTCCGTGAAAAAAGAACAATCTCGAAAGCATTTTCAGATTTCGAATCGCTCACGCTCGCGATCCGCTGGGGGTCGACCAACCAAACATCCAAATATTGAAATCGCGACGGGAACGTCAGGACGCGCCCCATAGCCCGTCGACGGATGGGCGTGCTATAGCCCCCGGGACCTCGTCCAATGCGGGCGTCCTGAAGAAACAATCATGCTCACCATCAGCGATCTCACTTACCGGCTCGGCGACCGGCTCCTGTTCGACAAGGCGAGCGTCGCCCTGCCGACGCGCGGTCGCGCCGGTTTCGTCGGACGCAACGGCGCCGGCAAGACCACGTTGTTCCGGCTCGTCGCCGGCGAAATCGCGGCCGAAAGCGGCGACATTTTCGTGCCGGCGCGCGCGAAAATGGGGCGCGTCGAACAGGAGGCGCCGGGTGGGCCGACCACGCTCATCGATTTCGTCCTGGCCGCCGACCTCGAACGGGCGGAGTTATTGGACCGCGCCCAGAGCGAGACCGATCCGCATGAAATCGCGGAAATCCAGACGCGTCTCGCCGACATCGAGGCGCATTCCGCTCCCGCTCGCGCCAGCGCGATCCTGAGCGGCCTCGGTTTCGACCAGCGCGCGCAGCAGCGGCCTCTTTCGGAGTTTTCGGGCGGCTGGCGGATGCGCGTCGCGCTCGCCGCCGTGCTATTCGCCAAGCCGGATTTATTGCTGCTCGACGAGCCAACCAATTACCTCGATCTCGAGGGAACATTGTGGCTGGTCGACTATCTCTCGCGCTACCCGGCCAGCGTGATCGTCATCAGCCATGACCGCGATCTGCTCGACGCCGTGGCGACGCATATTTTGCATCTAGACCGAGGAAAGCTGCAACTCTATCGCGGCAATTATTCCTCCTTCGAAAAGCAGCGTCGCGAAGCGCAAGAACTGGCTGCCAAGGCCGGCAAGAAGCAGGAAGAGCAACGCAAACATCTGCAGGCCTTCGTCGACCGTTTTCGCGCCAAGGCGACCAAGGCGCGGCAGGCGCAGTCGCGCATGAAGCTGCTGGCCAAAATGCAGGAGGTGGTCGCCATCGTCGACGAGGAGGTTCTGCCGATTCACCTGCCCTCGCCGCAAAAGCCGCTGTCGCCGCCGATCATCGCGCTGGAAAACGCCAGCGTCGGCTATGACGAACGCGTCGTGCTGTCGCGGCTTTCGCTCAGCCTTTCCAACGACGACCGCATCGGATTGCTCGGCGCCAACGGCAACGGCAAATCGACCTTCGCCAAGCTGCTCGGCGGGCGCCTCGCGCCTTGCGGCGGCAAGGCCACCCGCGCGCCTCAGCTCGAAGCCGGGTTTTTCGCCCAGCACCAGATCGACGATCTCGACTTGAACGACACGCCCTATGGCGTTTTCGCGCGGCTGATGCCGGACGCGCCTCAGGCCCGGGTGCGCGCGATGGCGGCGCGCACCGGCTTTTCCGGCGCCAAGGCCGACACCAAGGTGGAGCGGCTGTCGGGTGGCGAGAAGGCGCGGCTGCTGCTCGGCGTCGCCTCGTTCCGGGGGCCGCATTTACTCATTCTGGACGAGCCAACCAATCACCTTGACATTGACAGCCGCGCGGCTCTGATCGACGCGATCAACGAATATGAGGGCGCGGTGGTGCTGGTTTCGCATGACCGCTATCTGCTGGAAGCCTGCGCCGAACAGCTTTGGGTCGTCGAAGACGGACGCGTTCGCGTTTTCGACGGCGATGTGGACGATTATGCGCGGCATGTTTTAAGCAAGACGCGCGGCGAGGAGCCTCGCGCGCCGGCGGCGGCTCCGGCCGAGGCGAGCCTCGAAAAGCCCCCCGCCGGTAAGGGACGGCGCGATCCCGGCTTCGCGCGGCGCCAGCTCGCGAGCGCCGAGGAGAAGGTCGAAAAATTCACCAAGCTGCTGGCCCGCGTGGACGCCGCGCTGGCCGCGCCGGACGCATTTTCGCGCAACCGCGACGAGGCCGCGCGCCTTGCCGCGCAACGCGAGGACCTCGCGAAGGCGCTCGCCGGGGCCGAGGAGCAATGGCTCGAGCTCGCCGCCGAACAGGACGGCTGACCGGGCGCGGGGCGCTTGGTTTTGGATTGTGCTTATATGATCGTGGAGAGCCCGGCGCCCTCTTTGGGAGCGCTTTAAGGGCGACGCTTCGAGGAGACCAACGCCGTGACCACAGCCAAAAACTTCCCGGTGACGCGCAGCGAGGCGGAGTGGCGCGCGCGCCTCAGCCCCGAGCAATATCAGGTCATGCGCGAGCATGGCACCGAGCGCCCCGGCAGTTGCGCGCTAAATCACGAAAAGCGCGCTGGCGCCTTTTCCTGCGCCGGCTGCGACCAGCCCCTGTTCGCGTCGACTGAAAAATTTGACAGCGGGACCGGCTGGCCGAGCTTCTTTGATCCGCTCGAGGGCGCGCTGGAGACAACGCAGGACCGCAGCCATTTGATGGTGCGGACGGAGGTCCACTGCGCTCGTTGCGGCTCGCACCTCGGCCATGTGTTCGACGACGGCCCGCCGCCGACTGGTCTGCGCTACTGCATCAACGGTGTCGCGCTGAATTTTTCGCCACGATAGCCGGACCGCGTCGATTTTTATGCGCGGGCGCGCCTCTCGGTCGCCGGCGATCCTCTTGACCTTTCGCGCGGAACCCTCAAAACCATGCGCGCACGAGGCCGAAAGCAAAGAAGGCAAGCGACATGGCGACGCCCATCGACGGTCCAAGAGTACAGGCGAAATCCGGCGCCGCGAAGCAACTGGTGATTTTTCTGCACGGTTATGGCGCCGATGGCGGCGATTTGATCGAGATTGGGCGGCAATGGCGCAATTTTCTGCCCGACGCGGAATTCGTGGCGCCGAACGCCCCAGAACGTTGCGCGATGTCGCCCGCCGGGCGGCAATGGTTTCCTCTCACAATGCGCGATCCAAACGAGCGTTGGCGCGGAGTGACGGGCGCGCGTCCGACGCTCGACGCCTTCATCGACGCGGAACTGGCGCGGCGTGGGCTCGACGAGCGGGCGCTGGCGCTGGTGGGCTTTAGCCAAGGGACGATGATGGCCCTGCACGCGGGGCTGCGCCGCAAGATCGCGCCGCGCGCGATCCTCGGCTATTCCGGCGTGCTCGTGATGGGACCGTCGCAGCCGGGCGAAGAACGCGTCGAACATGCCGCTCCGCCGGCGATCCTGCTGGTGCATGGCGAGGAAGACTCGCTGATCCCGGCCGAGGCGCTGTTCCTGTCGATCAATCTTCTCGGCGAGATGAGCATTCCCGCGCAGTGGCACCTCTCGGCGGGGCTCGAACACGGCATCGACAACGCCGGACTCGTTCATGGCGGTCTGTTTCTCGCGCAAAGCTTTGGCGTGCCCGTGGATTTTGGACGAAGCGCGCGTTAAATGGCGTAACTGGCCGCCGCGGGGCCGAGGCTTTGCGGCGGAGTGGTCATCCTCTCCAGGAGCCATCGAGCGTCCGCGTCGTGGACGGCGAAAGTGGAAGCCGGTTTTGCCTCGGAAAGCACGACAAAACAACAAAAGCAGACCCTGTCCGGTTCAATCCAAACCGCAAAGACTTTAGCGCGGCGCTCCCGAGAACAGCTTCATGAAGCGCTCGCGCGACTTAGGAAACTTGCCGCTGTCGAGCTCGGAGGGAGGCGCGTCGAAATACACGTGAAATGCGATTGCGCCCGCGTGACGACGCAGCCACTCGCTCATTTTATCGACGAAATATGGATTATCCGGCGCGTCCTTCAGCCCAACGCCCCACTCGCCGATGTGCATCGGCTTGCCGTGAAGGGTCGCGAAATTCTCCAGCCAGCGCAGGCCGAAGGGCCCTTCCAGACCGCTCTTCCAGGCCTCGGTCGGGGCGAGGGCGCTTGGCGCGTCGTAAATATCGAGACCGATCGTATCGACGACGTCGTCGCCGGGATAGGCGAGTTCCGGCGAACTGTTCGGGCGTCCTGCGCCGGGACACCAGGCGAAGGTGAAGCGGGGCGACGCCTTGCGAAATATGCCGACAACGCGTCGATAGGCCGCGATGTAATCCGCCTCGACGCCGCCCGCCGACCAAGGAAACCAGTCGCCGTTCATTTCCCATCCGATTCGCGCGATGGCGTCGGGCTGCGACGCGGCGATGGACTTCGCGGCGACCTCGAAATCGGCGTCACGGGCGCCGGCCGCCACCTCCTTGAGCGCGGTTCCCTTCATCGTCAGGGCGATGGACCAGATGAGCTTTCGCGCCGGATTTTTTTGCCGCCAATAGGCCGGGATCCAATTGTATTTCGCCATTTCAGCCCAGCTGTCGACGCCGAAATAATCGAGCGCGACGAGAGAGGACGGCGGCAGGTTCAAACTTTCCTCGCGCGCTCGCAAGAAAGCCTCCCGGCCGCCGCGGTCCGTTCCGTCGGGCTCCTGAGCCCAGCGCACGAACATGCCCATTCGAGCGGGAGGTGGCCGCGCGGCGGCGGACGCCCCGGCGGCAAAAGGGAGCGAGAGCGCGAATGTCAGCAAAAGCGCGCGCCTCTTCATTTCGGCGCGACGATAGATCCTCGACACATGATACTCCCGGCGTGTCGGACGACGGCAAAGTCGGCTTCACGCCCGTCGTTCAACGAACCGCGATTAACGATTTCGTGAATCCGGCGAATCGTTCACGCTTGACCACGGCGTCGGGGAACAACTCTTTCATCGCTCGCGCGTCGACGAGCCGCGCGTCGTCGAGCATTTGACGCGCTTCGCCGGCCGACCGCGCGCGCGGATGGAAACCGCAAGCCCATCGCATCAGGATGGACACCCGCCAAGGTTCCGGCAGCCAGTGGATGAAAGGCACACGGAAATGTGGTTCGAGCGGAAACCAAAAATTCGGCGTCTGCACGAAATAGCGCGGCGCGAGCCGGCGTATCTCCCGCGCCATCCTCAATTGCTCTCGCCAGCCTCCGACATGCTCGATCACGGAATTTGAATGCACGACATCGAAGCTCAGGTTCTGGAATTGATCCAGAGCGCGGCCATCGCCGGCAATGCTGCGAAAACGCTCGTCTTGCGTCAGCTCGCTTTCGACATTCACCAATGTGAAATGGACTGGCCGGTCACGCCAGAACGGCTCCAGCCCTTGCCAATAGGCGAGCGTGCCGCCGACATCGAGAATGTCGCATTTTCCTTTGGTTCGAATGATCTCGTCAACAATTGAGAGGAAGCGCCTCACGCGCGCCTTGCGGAAGTGATTACGGTTTATAGTGTTAATATTCGCCGTTAGCGGTATAAGGTTGTTTATCGCGTCGACATATGTATTTAGAAACGAATGATCGAATTTCCCGTCGGCCCCTAGCGGTATCAATTGGCGAAGTCGGGTCAGATGCTGAGTCTGTGGTTGCATGCTTTTACGTCCCTATCCGCAAGACGAATTTGTTGCTGACAAGCATACCCGATTTTGGAATAACGCAATCCAAAGTTTCAAACTTAATTAATAAGCGGCGCGTCAAGGTAATGAAAAGACGGACTCTTGGCGAGGTTGGCGCGCCGCGACGCACGACGCCAGTCGCTGGCACGATTTTTTGAAGATCGCCGAAGAATCCGGGTCTTGTCCCAAATCGACACGGATGTGCGCGAGAAGGTCGAAACAATGATTTTAATTGATCCTGAAGGCGCCGCTTCTCGCGCTCCACGACCGCAAGCCCCCGGCGTCGTCGACGATGGACGCGCCGATTCCACCATTTATCTCGATTCGCTCGCCGATTGGGACGCCCATCGGTCCCTGGGCGTTCGCATTTCCGCGCGCCTGTCGCGTCATATTCCGACGCGGTCCATTGCGTTGAAAAACGAAAAACCGATCGTGACATTCACCTTCGACGACGTGCCGGAAACGGCGCTCACCGAGGGAGCGCGGCTTCTCGAACAAGCGAAGGCGCGCGGAACGTTTTACATTTCCACCGCGCTGCTGGGCCGCCGCACGGCGCACTGGACCGTGATCGACGCCGAGGGCGTTCGCGAACTCCATCACGGAGGGCACGAAATCGGTTTGCACGGACACGCGCATCTTCCCGTCGGGCTACACGGAGACTCCGAATTCGCCGCGGATATCGAGCGCAATCGCGAGACGCTGTGGTCCATCGATCCAAGCATGCTCGCCGAAAATTTCGCCTATCCCTATGGGCTGGCGAACTTCGCCAGAAAGCTGCGGCTCTCGAAGCTTGTCAGATCGAGCCGGGGCGTCGAAAGCGGCGTCAACAGCGGGACGATCGACGCCCAATTCATTCGGAGCGTCGCTCTTGGCGAATCGTCGATAGGCTACGCCGAGATTGATCGTTATCTCGATCGGACGATCGACAATAATGGATGGCTCGTTTTTTTCACGCATGACGTCGGGGACGCGCCGAGCCCGTACGGCGTTTCGAAACGCATGCTTCATTACGCCATTGAAGCCGCGATACGAAAGGGAATCGATATTCTCACATTGAACGCCGCGCTCGATCGAGCGAAGGCGCGCTAACGGCAATTATGTCCGCATAAACCGATCCTTCTTATGATGACGTCGAACGAGAAGCAGCGGAGCTTGTCATGGTTGTCGAAATGGCCGCGCGCCCAGTCGTGGACGCGGATCTCGGCGATATAGCGAAATTCCTGACTCTATCTTTTGGCGGAAGCGAATCGCATTATCGTCAATTGTTTTCGTACTGGTGGGAGAACAATGCTTCCTGGCATCGCGGCTTGCCGAAGGGTTGGGTGATAAAATCGCAAGACGCTGACATCATCGCCTTCACCGCGAACATACCATTCGCCTATGTCATAAACGGTCAAGCCGCCAAATGTTTTGTGACCGGATACACATGCGTCGATGAAAATTGGCGCGGACATAAGCTGTCCAAAAAGATTGGGAGTGCTTTCCTCGCTCAAGACGACGCCGATCTGCTTATCGGGACCGACTCCACGCCGCCGGCCTATCAACTTTGGCTGGGTCTTGGAATGCGGCCGCTTCAGCGAAACTGGCGCGAAAAGAGCTGCCGGGTTCTGGGTGGGGCCGATCATTTGCTTGATGCGCGGCGGCCCTTTTCGCGCGTGCTGGGGCCAACGTTGGGAGGTCTGGGCCGCGCCGTGATCGCGCTCGCGAAAATGTCGAGCCCCGCGCGTTCGCGGGGGCTCACGGCGCGACGAATCCTGAGTTTCAACGTTCCGGGCTCCGAACGTATTGAAACGTTCAGCGCGGCGCAGTCTGCGACCACCTATGCCGTCCGCGATCGCGAGACCCTCGACTGGATGTATTTCGGGTGCGACTATGTGCGCGAGAACAGAGCCGTGTTCGCCGCGTTTGACGGTGGTTCGATCGTCGGCTATCTCGCCGTGAAACGGATCGTGAATTCGTTTTATCTACTGGAATGTCGGTGCGAAAACGCGGACCCCGAAATCGCGCGCGTCTTGATTTGGGCCGCGCGCGACCATGCCGAGTCGCTGGGAATATCCTTCATCAACGTGTGGAGATACGCGCCGATGATCGCGGACGCGATTCCAACGATGTGCTCCACGACCTACAGAAGCATTCACATGATGACATATTGCTATCGCTCCAACCGCGGCCCCATTGACGAGGACAAATGGGAATCGACGCCCGGAGATGGCGATCTGTCCGTGAATTAGACTTCGAGTTTCGCGAAAAAGAACTCACCCCTTCTCCGCGCTGCTCTTTTGATAGTCCTTCACATCCGAAAAGGCGATTTGTGGATGGCGCTCGCTGTCGTAGCGCAGCGAATAGGCGCTCGGCGCCATGAAGACGGGATCGCCGTCTATGTCGAGGGCGATCGACGAGCCGTGAGCGTCGATGAAAGTCCGTAGCGCGGTCTTGTCGTCCGAACTGATCCAGCGGCATAAAGTAAAGCGCGACATTTCATAGGCGACGGGCAGGCCATATTCGGCGTTAAGCCGCGTCTGGAGAACGTCGAGTTGCAGCGCGCCGACCATGCCGACGATGGCGCCCGAGCCGTCCTGCGGGATGAACAGCTGCACAACGCCCTCTTCCGCGAGCTGCTTCAGCGCCTCGCGCAGCTTCTTGGCCTTCATCGCGTCGCCGAGCGTGATGCGGCGCAGGATTTCCGGCGCGAAACTCGGCACGCCGCGAAATACGAGATCCTCGCCTTCGGTCAGCGTGTCGCCGATTCGCAAAATCCCGTGATTGGGCAGGCCCACGACATCGCCGGCGAAAGCCTCGTCGGCGATGGAGCGGTCGCGCGCGAAGAAAAACTGCGGCGCGGTGATGCTGATCGGCTTGCCCGTGCGAACGAGCTTGGCCTTCATGCCGCGCGTGAGCCGCCCCGAGCAGATGCGCATGAAGGCGATGCGGTCGCGGTGGTTGGGGTCCATATTCGCTTGAATCTTGAAGACGAAGCCGGTCATCTTGGGCTCGTCGGCCTCCACCGGACGCTTATCGGCCTGCTGCGCCCGCGGCGAGGGCGCGTAAGCGGCCATCGCGTCGATGAGATCGCGCACGCCGAAATTGCGCAGGGCGCTGCCAAAATACACCGGCGTCAGATGGCCCTCGCGGAAGGCCGCGAGATCGAACGGCTTCGCCCCCTCCTGCGCCAGTTCCGCCTCCTCTCGCCATGCTTCCGCCTCGAACGGGGGCAGCAGCGCGGTCAGCGCGGGATCGTCGAGCCCGGAGACGGTCATCAGCTCGTCGTCCTTGTCGAGCTTGCGCACCGATTTCGTCGCGAAACAATAGGTTCCGGCGAAGGTCTTGCCGCGGCTGATCGGCCAGGTGACCGGCGCCGTGTCGAGCGCCAGGGTCTTTTCGATTTCGTCCAGCAGTTCGAACGGATCGCGGCTCTCGCGGTCGAGCTTATTGATGAAGGTGACGATGGGAATGTCGCGCAGCCGGCAGACCTCGAACAGTTTTCGCGTGCGCGCCTCTATGCCCTTGGCGGCGTCGATGACCATGACGGCGGCGTCGACCGCCGACAGCGTGCGGTAGGTGTCTTCCGAAAAGTCCTCGTGGCCCGGCGTGTCCAGCAGGTTGAAGACGCAATCGCCATATTCGAAGGTCATCACCGAGGTGACGACGGAAATGCCGCGTTCGCGCTCGATGCTCATCCAGTCGGAGCGGGTCTGCGTGGCGTTGCGCTTGGCGCGAACCTGGCCGGCGAGCTGAATCGCGCCGCCGAACAGCAGCAGCTTTTCGGTCAGCGTGGTCTTGCCGGCGTCGGGATGCGAAATAATCGCGAAGGTGCGCCGCCGGGAAATCGGATCGGCGAACTTTGATGGCGCAAGGCCGGCGTTGGGCGTGGGGGCGTTCATTTTTTTGGTGGAACCTTTTGGCGCGGCGCGCGCGGCCTTCCTCGCGCCGTCTTAGCCCGATCCGCGCCCGGTGGCGAGAGGGCGGGCTTAGCTTGCGCCCGGCTCCGCCGATGTCCATACAAACGGCGGATCGTCCCGGGCGCGAATCGGCTCGCGGCTCGGGCGGCGCGATGGAGGATTTTGGCGATGGCGCAAAAAGGCTCTGCTCCCGCAGGCGGCGGCGAGGACAAGGCCCCGACGCCGATCGAGCTGCGCGAGGCGCTGGAAGACCGCTATCTGCGCTATGCGCTCTCGACCATCACCGGGCGGGCGCTGCCCGACGCGCGCGATGGGCTAAAGCCCGTGCATCGCCGCATTCTCTATGGAATGCACATTCTGCGGCTCGACCCGGGATCGCCATTCAAGAAATGCGCGAAGATCGTCGGCGACGTGATGGGCTCGTTCCATCCGCACGGCGACCAGGCAATCTACGACGCGCTGGTGCGCCTCGCCCAGGATTTCTCGTCGCGCTACCCGCTGGTCGACGGCCAGGGCAATTTCGGCAATGTCGACGGCGATTCGGCCGCCGCCTACCGCTACACCGAAGCGCGCATGACCGCCGTCGCGCGGCTGCTTCTGGAGGGGATCGACGACGACGCGATCGACTTCAAGCCCAATTATTCGGGCGAGGAGGAAGAGCCGATCGTGCTGCCGGCGGCGCTGCCTAATCTGCTGGCCAATGGTTCGCAGGGCATAGCGGTCGGCATGGCGACCTCGGTGCCGCCGCATAATGTCGCCGAGCTTTGCGACGCCGCGCTCTATCTGATCGGCCACCGCACCGCGACCGCCGAGCAATTGCTCACCTTCGTGCAGGGGCCGGATTTTCCGACGGGCGGCATTGTCGTCGACAAGCGCGCCGACATTATCGAAACCTATCGCACCGGGCGCGGTTCGTTCCGGCTGCGCGCCCGCTGGAACAAGGAAGAGCAGCCGCGCGGCGGCTGGCTCGCCGTCGTCACGGAAATACCCTATGGCGTGCAAAAATCGCGGCTGATCGAGCGGCTCGCCGAGCTGGTGATGGAGAAGAAGCTGCCGCTGGTCGCGGATGTGCGCGACGAATCCGCCGAGGATGTCCGCATTGTTTTCGAACCTCGCGCGAAAAATGTCGATCCGGCGCTGATGATGGAGACGCTGTTCAAGCTCTCCGAACTGGAGACGCGCTTTGCCGTCAATATGAATGTGCTGGTCGACGGCGTCACGCCGCGCGTCGTCTCGTTGGACGAGGCGCTGCGGCAGTGGCTCGATCATCGCCGCGAGGTGCTGCTGCGCCGCTCGCGCCATCGGTTGACGGCGATCCTGCGCCGGCTCGAACAGCTCGAAGGGATGCTCGTCGTCTTTCTCAATCTCGACGAGGTGATCCGCATCATCAGAGAGGAGGACGACGCCAAGGCCGCGCTCAAGGCCGCCTTCAAGCTCACGGACATGCAGACCGACTATATTCTCGACACGCGCCTTCGCGCCCTGCGCAAGCTCGAGGAAGTGGAGCTGCGCAAGGAACATGCGGAGCTGACCAAGGAACGCGCCGAGGTCGAGGGGCTGCTCGCCGACGAGCCCAAGCAGTGGCGCGCCATCACCGCGCAAATCCGCGAGTTGAAGAAGACGTTCGGCCTGCAGACAAAGCTCGGGGCGCGACGCACGACTTTCGAGGACGCGCCGGAGACCGGGGACCTCGATCTGACGGAAGCGATGATCGAGCGCGAGCCGATCACCATCGTGGTTTCGCAAAAGGGCTGGATTCGCTCGCTCAAGGGCCATGTCGCCGATGTGTCGACCCTGCCCTATAAGGGCGACGACGCGCTGGAGACGGCGTTTTTCGCGCAGACGACCTCGAAGATCCGGGCCTTCGCCTCCAATGGCAAGGTTTATACGCTCGACGCCGCCAAATTGCCCGGTGGACGCGGCCATGGCGAGCCGATCCGGCTGCTCGCCGATATCGACGAGGACGCCAGCATCGTTCGTGTGGCGCCCTACACGCCGGGGGCTTCGCTGTTGCTCATCGGCGACGACGGGCGCGGATTCGTCGTCGCGGAGGACGATCTGATCGCGACGACGCGCAAGGGCCGCGCCGTGCTCAACATCGACGCGCCGGCGCGGCTGAAAATCGTCGCGGCGGCGCAAGGCGATCACGTCGCGATCATCGGCGAAAACCGCAAGCTGCTGGTGTTTGCGCTCAGCGAGGCGCCGCGCATGGCGCGCGGCAAGGGCGTGCGAATGCAGCGCTACAAGGACGGCGGCGTCTCCGACGCCAAGGCATTCGCAATGAATGAGGGCTTGAGCTGGACCGATTCGTCCGGCCGCGTTTTCAACGTCGCGAGCGAGGAGTTGAAGGACTGGCTCGGCCATCGCGCCGAGGCCGGACGCCTGCCGCCGCGGGGATTCCCCAAGAACAACAAGTTCGGGTGAGCGGGGAACGGCGGCGCGCCGGACCGTTTAACTTTATGCCGACCGGCCGGGCGACGGCGCCAGCCAGCGCATCGCGGCTTTGTCAGAGTCGTCGGGCCGCGAATTGAACGCCAGCTTCGCCCGCGGGGCTTTTTCGCGTAGCGTGTTAATCAGCCGTTCGAATTGCTCGGCCATCGGAGGCAAAGTCCGAAGGCCGGCGCCTATGACAATGACGTCGTAAGAGCCCTCGTTCAGGGCTTCCGACACTAGCGCGTCGACCGTCGCGGCGTCTCTGGTCAGCAAGATGCGAACCTCGTAGCCCAAGCCCTTCAGCCGGTCGCGCGAGCGGTTTAGTCCTTCCATGACCTTTTGCGCGCTCATGTCGGGCGGCGCGCCGGGAGCGGAAAAATCGATAAGTTCCGGATCCTCTCCGATGAACAAAACAAATTGCGGCATGACATGGCTCCGTCACAGGATCACATGGGGTTTTTATATGGAACCGATCGGCCTCTGGGAAAGCCAATCGAAGAAAAGCGCGCGCCTTCGCCGCCCCTTCCCCACTCGCGCGCTGGTCTTCCGCCCCGCCGACGCGGCGGCCGCCGTCGCCAGACTTGGCGCGGGGCGCGGCCTCCATGTTCCAGATACGCCCGAACAGGAGCATTTCGTGTCGCTTTTCGCGTCAACTCGCGTCGCATCCTCTGTATAATCGCGCACGTCGCAAAGAAGAATCGCTCATGCCCGTTCGCCGTCTCGATCCCATCCTCGTCGACCGCATCGCCGCCGGCGAAGTAGTCGAACGGCCCAGTTCCGCCGTCAAGGAGCTGATCGAAAACGCGCTCGACGCCGGCGCGAAGCGCATCGACGTGGCGATCGAGGACGGCGGCCGCAAACTCATCCGCGTGATCGACGATGGATGCGGCATGGACGAGCACGATCTCATCCTCGCGATTGAACGCCACGCCACCTCCAAGATTCCCGACGGCGATCTCACGCACATTGGGACGCTGGGCTTTCGCGGGGAGGCGCTGCCCTCCATCGCCGCCGTCTCGAACCTCTCCATCGAGACGCGCGCGCAAGGGGCGCCGTACGGCTTCGCGATTCATGTCGAGGCCGGCGAAAAGCGGGCGTCGCGCGCCAGCAACTGGCCGCGCGGCACGCGCATCGAGGCGCGCGACCTCTTCGCCGCGACGCCGGCGCGGCTCAAATTTCTCAAGACCGACCGCGCGGAAACGGCGGCCGTCGCCGATGTCGTCAAACGCCTCGCGATGGCTCACCCCGACGTGCGCTTTGCGTTTTCGGCGGGCGGCGGCGCCGGCTTCGACTATCCGGCCTGCGAACCTGACGAGACGGGCCGCGCGCGTCGGATCGCGCAAGTGCTCGGCGAGGAGTTCGTCGCCAATGCGATTGCGATCGACGCGGGGCGCGAGGATTTTCGCCTCGCCGGACTCGCGGGACTGCCGACCTACAATCGCGCCAATGCGCAAATGCAATATGTCTATGTCAACGGCCGGCCGGTGCGCGACAAGCAGCTTTCCGGGGCGATGCGCGCCGCCTATCTCGATTTTCTCGCCCATGACCGGCATCCCGCGCTGGTGCTGTTTCTGGAGGGCGATTACGCCGCCATCGACGTGAACGTGCATCCGGCCAAGGCCGAGGTGCGCTTTCGCGATCCGGGACTCGTGCGCGGACTCGTGGTCGGCGCGCTCAAGCAGGCGCTGTCGGGCGCGCTGCATCGCGGCTCGGACAGCAATGCGACAAAGGCGCTCGATATGATCTCCGCGGGGGGCGCGACAGGGCGGAATTGGCGACCTGCGCCGCCCGCGAATTGGGACGCGCGGCTCTCGCCCAACGCTCCGCCCGAGTTCGCGCGGCAAGGCTTCGCCGAAGGCGCGCAAGCGAGCTTCACCCCCGGTCCGCCGGCCGCCGACACCAGCGCGCAGACCGCCGCCATCTCTCCGCAAGACCTGGACGCGCCCCTCGGCGCGGCGCGGGCGCAGCTTCACGAGACCTATATCGTCGCGCAGACCCGCGCGGGATTGGTGATCGTCGATCAACACGCCGCGCATGAACGTCTCGTCTATGAGAAGTTGAAGCGCCAGCGCGAGGCCAGCGGAGTCGCGCGGCAAATTCTGCTGATCCCAGCCGTGGTCGAATTGGATGCCGCGCGGCTCGACGCACTGGCGCCGGCCGTGACGGAACTCGCCGAACTTGGCCTGGTGATCGAGCCCTTTGGAGCGGGCGCGGTTTTGGTGCGGGAAACGCCAGCGATTTTAGGCGAGATCGACGCGGCGAAACTCGTCGCCGACATCGCCGACCTGCTGGCCGAAGAAGGGGACGCGCGCGCGCTGTCGCGTCGTCTCGACCATGTGCTGGCGACCTGCGCCTGTCATCGTTCCGTGCGCGCCGGACGTCGCCTGGCGCCGCAGGAAATGAACGCGCTGCTGCGCGAGATGGAGACGACGCCGGGCGCCGGCCAATGCAACCACGGGCGCCCGACCTATGTGGAGCTGAAACTCTCCGACATAGAACGGCTGTTCGGCCGCAAATAACGCGTCAGGCGCCGTCGCCGTTCAGCGCGCGCGGCGCGGGCGAAATCACCTTCACCTGCCCGCCGGTGATTTCGAGCACGGACAGGCCGCGATCATTCGTGCCGTCCGCGCGGAAGCGGAATACGCCGTCGGCGCCGTTGAAGCCCGACGGGTTGGTCAGCACGCTTTCGGAAAAGCGCTGCGAGCCCTGCGCGCGAGAAAGCGCTATGGACAGCGAAACCGCGTCGTAGCCAAGCGTCGCGATGCGCGTCGGCTCTATGTTGAATTTGGCGCGATAGCGCGACGCGAAAGCGTTGTATCCGCCGTTCTCGGGCGCCGAGAACCATGCCCCTTGCAGGGCCGGAAGGTTGTAAGCGCGCGGATCGTTCCAAAGGCCGGTTCCCAAAATCTGCAAGCGCTTCGAATCGAGGTTGGCGGCGACTAGATCGCGCGAAATGGACGCCATCGCGTCTGGAGTGTCGGGAATGAACAGCGTGTCGATCTGATCGGCGACGGCGGCGATGCGCTTCACGGACTCGCTCGCGGAGCCGGGCTTGTAGCGCTCGATGGTCATGACGCGCAGCCCGTGATTGGCGGCGCTTTGCTGAAACTGCGCCAGCGCGATCGCGCCATAGCTGTTATCTGGAATGAGCGCGGCGATGGATTTTTTGTCGCGCTGGGCGGCGAAGGAAATGATCCGCTCGACGTAGTTCTCGACGAGGAACGACAGCAGATACACGCCGTGCGCCGCCGCGGAAGTGTCCGTGGAGAAGGCGATCACCGGACGTCCGGCGCCGCGCGCGACGACGCCGGCCTCCTTGACGCCGGCGGCGAAAACCGGTCCCAAAATAATCTCCGCGCCCTCGTTGACGGCGCTCTGCGCGGCGGCGGCGGCGCCCGACGGCGTGGAGTGATCGTCCTTCACCAGAATGCTGACGTCGTTGGCGCCGGAATCCATGTAAGCGAGCTGCGCGGCGTTGCGCAGCGACGCGCCGACGACCGACGGACCGGAAGCCTGCGTGAGCGGGACGATCAGCGCGATTTTGATGGAGCCGGTCCCGATCTGCTCGGTGGCCTCTCCGGCCGCGCGGACGGCCCCTGGCGCGGCCGGCGTGGCGAGGCTCAAGTCGCGGCCGGGACGGCCGCCTGGGTTGCATGCCGCGAGGAAGGCCGCCGCCAGAATGGTCAAAGCGAAGCCCAGGCGCGGCGCGCCCGCTAGCGACAATCGATTTGCCTCTTGCATGAAGATTAACGTCCTCTGCGTCGCGGCCACGGCCGCGGACCGTCCCGCCGTCGATTTGCGCCGAATAGGCCCGTCTCATTAGCCCAATGTCAATAGAGGTTCAAATTGGCTACGTTGCCGCGCGAAGCGATTCCACGAGCGCCGTCTTGCCGAAAGCAGAGCTAGCGTTCTATATAAAGAACGTTTGACCGATGAATCGAACGGCGCCTATCGTGCGATGTGTAAGCGAGGTGAGCATGTCTGACGAAAGCGCCCGCGCGGCGAACGCCGGCTACACCGCATTCGGCCTCAGGGCGGAAGCAGAACCGATCGCGCCCGGTCTGCATGTCGTGGCGACGCCGATCGGCAATCTGCGCGACATCTCGTTCCGGGCGCTGGCGACGCTGGCCGCCGCCGACGCGGTGATCGCCGAGGACACTCGCGTCACCAGCGTTCTTCTGGCGCATTACGGCATTTCCACGCCGCTCGTCGCCTATCACGAGCACAACGCCAAGGTGATGCGGCCGCACCTTATCGCGCGGCTGGAGGCGGGCGTCGCGCTGGCGCTGGTTTCCGACGCCGGCACGCCGCTTGTCTCGGACCCCGGGTTCAAGCTGGTGCACGAGGCGCTGGCGGCTGGCGTCAAGGTGACCTCGATTCCCGGCGCCTCGGCCGTGCTGGCGGCGCTGGTGGTCGCCGGCCTGCCGACCGACCGGTTCTTTTTCGAGGGTTTCTTGCCGCATAAAAGCGGCCCCAGACGCGCGCGCCTCGCCGAGCTCGCGCGCATACCGGGCACGCTGGTGTTTTTCGAAAGCCCCCGCCGGATCGCCGAGACGCTGCAAGACTGCGTCGCCGCGCTCGGCGACCGCGAGGCCGCCATCGCCCGCGAACTGACCAAGGTTTTCGAGACCGTGCGGCGCGGCTCGACCGCCGAACTGGCGGCCGCTCTGGCGCGGGAGGAACCGCCCAAGGGCGAGATCGTGCTGCTGATCGCGCCGCCCGAAGCGGGCGCGGAGGCGATTTTGGAGGCCGACCTCGACGCGGCGATCGGCGAGGCGCTGGCGACCCATTCGGTGAAGGACGCCGCCAGCGTCGTCTCCGCCGCGACCGGGCAGCCGCGCCGGCAGGTTTACGCCCGCGCGCTGCAAATCTCGGCGGGCCGCGAGAAGTGAACCCGCCAGCCTCGCGAAAGCGCCGCGCCAACCACGACTTCGGCCTGCGCGCGGAAACCTTCGCGGCCATCTGGTTGCGATTGAAATTATATAAGATTCTGGCGCGACGCTACCGCGTCAACGGCGGCGAGATCGACATTATCGCCAGGCGCGGCGACGACATTGTTTTCGTCGAGGTGAAGGCGCGCGGCGCGATGGACGACGCGCTGATCGCGATAACGCCGCAAAAGCAGCGGCGCCTCGCTATCGCCGCGGCGCGCTGGCTGGCGGCGAACCCCTGGGCGGCCCAATATACGCTGCGCGCCGACGCCGTGTTCGTCGCCCCTCGCCGCCTGCCGCGCCATGTGATCGACGTGATGGAGCTGCGGATCGGGTGACGGGCGCCGCGACTGGACAGGGACGGGCGGGCGGGGCAAAAAGGCGCGAAGCAGGCCGCCTTCGCGCCGCGCAACCTCACGAGACTCTGATATGAACAAGCCGGCAACGGACATCGAAACCCTCAAAGGCGCGGCGGCGATGTTCGCCCGCTATCGGCGAGACGATTCGCCAACACCCATGCACTGGAACGAGACGCTCGACCTCCTGCTCGCGCATCGCTCGCATCGGGCCTTCCTGCCGCGAAAGCTCCCCGAGGGCGCGTTGGAGACCATCATAGCGGGCGCGCAATCGGCTTCGACCTCATCGAACCTACAAGTCTGGAGCGTCGTCGCGATCGAGGATCAAGAGCGCAAGAACCGCCTGGCCGATCTCGCCGGCGGCCAACAGCATATCCGCGACTGCGCCGTGTTTCTGGTCTGGCTCTCCGATCTCGCCCGACTCGACAATCTCGCCAAGCTCAACGGCCGCGAGGCCGGCGCGCTGCCCTATGTCGAATTGTTCCTGACCGGCGTCGTGGACGCGGCGCTGGCCGCGCAAAACGCGGTCGTGGCGCTGGAATCACTGGGGCTCGGCTCGGTCTATATCGGCGCCATGCGCAACAAGCCGCTGGAGGTCGCCAAGGAGCTGAACCTGCCGCCCAACGTCTTCGGCGTGTTCGGCATGGCGGTTGGCTTTCCCGACCCCGCGGTCGATACGGGCGTCAAACCGCGCCTCGGCCAGCGGGCCGTGCTGCACCGCGAGCAATATCAATGGGGGGAGGCCCAACTCGACGCGATCAACACGCTCGACGCGAAATTCCGCGATTTCCAGAAGGAGCAGGGCCTCCCCGAACAGGGTTGGATACGTCAGGTTCTCTCGCGCGTGCGCGGCCCCGACGCGATGAGCGGCCGTCACAAGTTGAAAGAGGAACTGGCCGCCTTGGGCGTCGAGTTGAAGTGATCGCCGCTTAGCGCATCGACGGGTTCATCTCGTCGACGCGCGCGCGCGCGGGCGCGCTCGCGTATCCCAAAGGAGATGATCAGGCTGAACATGGCCGCCGACATGCACCATAGCGAATACCAGGCCGCGCGGTTGTGCAGCAGCGAATAGACGAAGGTGAGGAACACCATCGCCCCAAACAGCCGCAGCGCCCGATTGTCGGACGAGACCAGCGGAACGACCGTCAGCGCGAGATAAGCGAGATCGGCGATCAGGGGCGGGCGGTCGAAACCCGGATCGTAGGCCAGCGAATGTCCGACGACGGTCACCGCGACGCCGTCGGCGCCGGCGAGCAGGAAGCCGAGATACAGCGCGAGCAGGCCGCCGCAACCGCACATCCACTTCCAAACACGCTTACGCCGCGCGTGGGTTTCCGCGATCGACGCGGCCAGCGGCGTCAGAACCGGCCACACGAGAAACGCGATCATCGTGTAAAGGTAGCGAAAAATCTCGTCGCCCTCGAAGGGATGCTCGAGCGACCACCAAACGACGGCCTCGACAAATTGATGCAGGGAAAACACCAGGGGAAACACGGCGAAGCCAAGCATCCGCCGGTCATGGCGCAAGGCCCTATGGACCGTGGCGGCGCCGATCACCGCGAGAGCGCATCCCGCGTTAACGCTCGCCCCCAGGGATAAGCACATCGCCAATTGCGCCCTTCGCACGAAACCGTTCCGCGGGGGACGATGGCTCTCCACGCGGACGAGAGAAACGAAATTTTAGCGTCTCGGGACCGACCCGAGACGCCGCCGATTGCGGAAAAAATATCCGCGCTCCCGACAAAATCAACCGCGTACTGTCCCTTAACCCAAGCGCCGCTCCGGGCTCGAAGTGGGGCCGGCGAACGCCGCCCTTGCTCGCCGGCGCGAGAGTGCCTACATGCGAACCTTGGCAGGCAAAAGAGGCGCGAATGGACGAGGACCAAAGGGCGAGACCGGCGAGCTGGCACGCCACCACCATCGTGATGGTGAAGAAGGACGGCAAGACGGTCATCGCCGGCGACGGTCAGGTGAGCCTCGGCCAGACCATCATGAAGGGCAACGCCAAGAAAGTGCGAAGACTCGGCAAGGGCGACGTGATCGCCGGCTTCGCCGGCGCGACCGCCGACGCCTTCACGCTGTTCGAGCGGCTCGAATCCAAGCTCGAACAATATCCCGGCCAACTCACCCGGGCCTGCGTCGAACTCGCCAAGGATTGGCGCATGGACCGCTATTTGCGCCGATTGGAGGCGATGATGCTGGTCGCCGACAAGGATGTCGGCCTGGTGCTGACGGGATCCGGCGACGTGCTGGAGCCGGAGGCCGACGAAACCGGCTCCGTCACCGCGATCGGCTCTGGCGGCAATTACGCGCTCGCCGCCGCGCGGGCGATGCTCGACGGTCCGCGCGACGCCGAGGCGATCGCCCGCCGCGCGATGAACATAGCCGCCGAAATTTGCGTCTACACCAATCACAATATCGTCGTGGAGACGATTTGATCCCCGTCGCCTTCTGAAGGAACCGAAATATGGCCGATTTCTCGCCGCGCGAGATTGTTTCCGAACTCGACCGCTACATCGTCGGACAATCGGCGGCCAAGCGCGCCGTCGCCATCGCGCTGCGCAACCGCTGGCGCCGCCTGCGTCTCGAAGGTCAGATGCGCGAGGAGGTTCTGCCAAAGAACATATTGATGATCGGCCCTACCGGCTGCGGCAAGACCGAGATCGCGCGCCGGCTGGCGCGCCTCGCGGACGCGCCTTTCCTGAAGGTCGAGGCCACGAAATTCACCGAGGTCGGCTATGTCGGCCGCGATGTCGAGCAGATCGTGCGCGATCTCGTCGAGGTGGCGATCAGCCTCGTCAAGGAACGGCGCCGCAAGGGGGTCGAGGCGCGCGCGCAGCTCGCCGCCGAGGATCGCGTGCTCGACGCGCTGGTCGGTCCCGCCGCCCAACCGGCGACGCGGGAAAGCTTTCGCAGGAAATACCGCGCCGGCGAACTCGACGACAAGGAGATCGAAATCGAAATCGCCTCCACCGGCCCGAGCGGACCGGTGTTCGAAATGCCCAATATTCCCGGGAGCGTCACCGCCTTTTCGCTTGGCGACATTTTCGGCAAGGCCCTTCAGGGCCGCACGAAGACGCGTAAGCTTCATGTGAAGGACGCCATCGCGCCGCTCGTCGCCGAGGAGAGCGACAAGTTGATCGATCAAGAGGAGACAGTGCGCGAGGCGATCCACGATGTCGAGAACAACGGCATCGTGTTCATTGACGAAATGGACAAGATCTGCGCGCGCGAGGGGCGCGGCGGCGGCGGCGACGTGTCGCGCGAGGGCGTGCAGCGCGATCTGCTGCCGCTGATCGAGGGCACGACGGTGACGACGAAACACGGCTCGGTGAAGACCGACCATGTGCTGTTCATCGCGTCTGGCGCCTTTCATGTCGCGAAGCCCTCGGACCTTTTGCCGGAGCTTCAGGGGCGCCTGCCGATCCGCGTCGAACTCGCCTCGCTCAACGAAGAGGACTTCCGCCGCATCCTCACCGAGACGGAGGCCTGCCTGACCAAGCAATATATGGCGCTGCTCGGCACGGAGGGCGTCGAGCTGGAATTCGCGCCGAGCGCCGTGGAGGCCATCGCCAAGGTCGCCGTCGAGGTCAACACTTCGGTCGAAAACATCGGCGCGCGTCGGCTGCAAACGGTGATGGAGCGCGTGCTCGACGACATCAGCTTCACAGCGTCGGACCGCGATGGGGAGAAGATCGTCATCGACGGCGAGTTCGTCGAGAAGCACATCGGCGATCTCGCCAGAAACCGCGATTTGAGCCGGTTCATTTTGTGAGGCCTTTGTGTTCTTGGTGCTCTTAGTGGTGTATTTCCGAGGGGGAAAGTTGAACCACCAAGGACACAAAGAACACCAAGGAATCCGCCCTCGCACTTGCGCGGGGCGAAAACCGTTGCCATAAGGACCGCCGGCTTCCCTCAACCGGCGCATCACATGTCCAGCTTCCCCGAGCGCGTCTTTTCCGGCGTGCAGTCCACCGGCAATCTGCATCTTGGCAACTATCTCGGCGCGATCGTCAAATTCGTCGAGCTGCAAAAGACCCACGACTGCCTCTATTGCGTCGTCGATCTGCACGCGATCACCGTGCCGCAAGACCCGCTGACGTTGCGCGACAACACGCGCGAGATCGCGGCGGCCTTCATCGCCTGCGGGATCGACCCCAAGAAGAACATCGTCTTCAACCAGAGCCAGGTTCCCGAACACGCCGAACTCGCCTGGGTGTTGAACTGCATCGCGCGCATTGGCTGGCTGAACCGCATGACGCAGTTCAAGGACAAGGCCGGCAAGGATCGCGAGAACGCCTCCATCGGCCTCTATGATTATCCCGTGCTGATGGCCGCCGATATTCTGATCTATCGCGCGACGCATGTGCCGGTCGGCGAGGACCAGAAGCAGCATCTCGAGCTCGCGCGCGACATCGCGCAAAAATTCAACAATGATTTCGCGGAGTCCATTTCCCGCAATGGTTTTGGCGAGGCGTTCTTTCCGCTGCCCGAGCCGCTGATCTCTGGCCCGGCGACGCGCGTGATGAGTCTGCGCGACGGCTCCAAGAAAATGTCGAAGTCGGACGCATCGGAATATTCGCGCATAAATCTCTCCGACGACGCCGAGCAGATCGCGCAAAAAATCCGCAAGGCCAAGACCGACCCCGAGCCCTTGCCGAGCGAGGAAAAGGGGCTCGAAGGGCGCGCCGAAGCGGCCAATCTCGTCGGGATTTTCGCGGCGCTCTCGGGGCGCGAGAAGACGGGCGTGCTCGCCGAATATGGCGGCGCCAATTTCTCGACCTTCAAGAACGCGCTGGTCGATCTCGCGGTGGAAAAGCTCTCGCCGATCACCGCCGAGATGCGCAAGATCACCGCGAACCATGATTATATCGACACGGTTCTGCGCGACGGCGCCGAGCGCGCGCGGGCGCTGGCGAACGAGAACATGAAGGCGGTGAAGGATATTGTGGGGTTTTTGCGGTAGGCGGGGCCCCTTACCCCCGCCGCCACGCGATCAACCCCGCCGTGGACCCGTCCAGCGCCGCCGTCGACACGCTGGCGTCCTCGACGATAGGCGCGAGGCGGCCGGCCAGTTCCTTGCCAAGCTCCACGCCCCATTGGTCGAAGGGGTTGATGTCCCAGATCACCGACTGCGTGAACACCTTGTGCTCATAGAGCGCGACAAGGCGGCCGAGCGTGCGCGGATCGAGTTTTCGATAGAGCAGCGTGCTCGACGGGCGGTCGCCGGAAAAAGCCTTATGCGGCGCCAAGCGTTCGACTTCGGCCTCGAAGCGCCCTTCCTTGCGCAGCAGCGCCTTGGCCTCCTCCAGCGTGCGCCCCCGCATAAAGGCTTCGCTTTGGGCGAGGCAGTTGGCGAACAGCAGCGCGTGGTGGTGCGGGTCGGCGGCGACGGGTTCGGCGGCGACCAGAAAATCTATCGGCGTCACGTCGGTCCCCTGGTGCAGCAGTTGGAAAAACGCGTGCTGTCCATTGGTGCCGGGCTCGCCGAAAATCGCCGGTCCGGTGGCGGTTTCGACAGGCTCGCCGGCGCGCGTCACGGATTTGCCGTTCGACTCCATGTCGAGCTGTTGCAGATAGGCGGGAAAACGCGCGAGCCGCTGGTCATAGGGGATGACCGCATGGGTCGCGCGGCCCAGCACATTGCGATGCCACACGCCCAAAAGGCCCATCAGCGCGGGGATGTTTCTATCGAGCGGGGCCTCGCGAAAATGCGTGTCGATGTCGAAGCCGCCGCGCAGAAATTGCGTGAAATGATCGGGTCCGACCGCGATCGCCAGAGCAAGTCCGATCGACGACCACAGCGAATAGCGTCCGCCGACCCAATCCCAAAAGCCAAACACGCGCTCAGGGTTGATGCCGAATTCCGCTGCCTTGTCGAGGCGCGTTGACACGGCGGCGAAGTGCCTCGGCACCGCCGTCTCGCCAAGCGCGGCGACGACGCGCGCCCGCGCGCTGGCCGCGTTGGCCATGGTCTCCTGCGTGGTGAACGCTTTCGACGAGACGATGAACAGCGTGCGCGAGAGATCGAGCGGCTCTAGCGTGTCGGAAAGATCGGCGCCGTCGACATTGGCGACGAAATGGGTTCGCGGCCCCGCGCCGCGATAGGGCGATAATGCCCGCGCCGCCATCGCCGGGCCGAGATCGGAGCCGCCGATCCCTATATTCACGATATCCGTGAAGGGTTTATCGCCCGCGCCCAGAATCGCGCCGGCGCGGATGTCGCGCGCGAAGGCGAAGACGCGCTCGCGCGTCGCCTCGATCTCGCGCCTGAAATCGACGCCTTGCACGATGATTGGCTTGTTTGAAAAATCGCGCAGCCCCATATGCATGGCGGCGCGCCCCTCCGTGTTGTTGACCGGTTCGCCGGCAAACAGCGCCGCGCGGCGGCCCTCGAGATCGCGAGCCTCGGCTAGCGCGACCAGCAAGGCGATCGTCTCGCGCGTGATCTTGTGCTTGGAGAAATCGAACAGAAAATCGTCGAGCGGGACGGAAAACTCCTGAAAGCGTAACGGATTTCGCGCGAACAAGTCGGGCGCGCTCTCCACGCGCAGCGCGCGGGCATGGTTGTCTAGGGCGTCGAAGGCTGAAGCGACGGCGGTTCGGGGCATGGAGGCGCCTTTGCGGGAGCGGGGCTGATTCGCGCCCCACAGCATAGCAAAAGGACGCCGCCGCCGCGCCGGCTGGAAGCGACGCGCAAAGACGCGCATCGACGCGCGTGAAAGCCGATTTTTTGGCGCGGGCCGCGCATTCGCGTCCGCGGGCGTCGTTCCCGTCGCCGCGGGCGACGACGGCGCGACCCACGGGCCCGCTCCAACTTCGGGAGCTTCGATTATGACAAGTTTTTTTCTATATTATGACAGGAACATGTGAAACCTATATCGGTTCGATGACGTTTCCCCACCGGGAGAGACAGATGAACGTGATTCCCTTGCTCGATGTGCGGCGCGGCGGCCCCGTCGCTCATACGCGCGCCCGCGTCGCGGCGGCGGTGGCGTTGCGCGAGCTTTGTCTCGCGCCAATCCCGCGCTGGAGCCGGGATGTTTGTTTGTCATCGATCGACCACATCGCCGCGAAATGGCTGCGCAGTTCAGTCTCGACCTACGGCGAGGATCTCCGCGACGTCGCGCGGATTCTGGGTTTTCCCGGCGCGCTGACGCTGAACATGTCCTATCTTTTCGCCTGCACCACCTCGGCGGCGCCGGGGCCAAACGGCGCGCCGCTGCTGCGCCGCTCGCTCGACTGGCCGTTCGACGGGCTCGGCCGTTGCGTCGAAATCGCTTGGCAATCTGGGCCGGCGGGCGACTTCTACAACGTCACTTGGCCGGGCGCGGTCGGCGTGCTGAGCGCCATGGCGCCGGGCCGCTTTTGCGCGGTCATCAACCAGGCGCCGATGCGCCGGCGCACACGCGGACTTATCGGGCTTCCCTATGACGCCATGCTCAATCTCGGCAACGCGCTGATGCGCGAGGACGGCTGGCCGCCGGACCATTTGCTGCGTCTCGCCTTCGAAACCTGCGAAAGCTTCGAGGACGCGATAGCGCTCCTCTCTCGCGAGCCGCTGGCTCGACCGGCCCTGTTCACGCTGACAGGAACGCGCCCCGACGAGATGGCGGTCGTCGAGCGGACCGAGCGCGAGGCGCTCGTGCTGCGCGGGCACGCGACGGTCGCCAACGACTGGCAGATGCCGCGCCAGGGCTGGAACGGCCGGATGGGGCTCGAGAACAACGAGGCGCGCAAGGCCGCGATGCGCGGTTTCGCCCCCGGCGGCCCGGCGTTCCGTTGGGCCGTGCCGCCCGTGCTGAACGCGACGACTCGGCTTGTCGTGGAAATGTCGGCGGCGGGGGCGGGTGATCTTCGCGCCAGGGGTTACGAGGCGGCGTCCTGGAACAGCCTGCCAACTCCAGCGACGCGGGATTTTCACCTTCGCGACGCGGCGCCGGCGCTGGCGGCGTGAGGATTCATGGCGCTTCGGGCGCCACTGTCGCGGCTTGCAGAGGCGCGGCGTAGCGCCAAGTCCGGGGTCAAGCGGCTCTCAAATAGCCTGGCGCAAGGGATTTCCGACGGTTCTCATTCTGGAATAGCGTCCGACCCAAACGCCCGCGGTCGATTATAACGTAGGCGCCATCAACAACTTTGTGAAAGGCCTGCGGGCCTCGCGGTCGAAAGCGACGCCGCGAATGGACTTGAAGGCGATGGAACGCGCCGAAACAGCGCGACTACGGCCATGCCGGGACCGCCTCGAACAACCTGGGGCGCGGCATTCCATCCTCGAGCGTCGCCAGAATATTCTCGAACAAATGCATATGTGGGACGCGCCTCGCGACGATTTCGTCGCGCGTGGGCGGAGCAGGCCGCCATTGACAGGCGCCCGTCGCAACTGGTCTATGCTGGCGTTAAGCCCGCGCCACGCGCCCGTGAATAGGAAAAGGATTTAGCGCCCTTTGCCCATCAAATTGCCACCCGAAGCCATCGAACCCTTTACACGCGCTTGGCGCCATCGGGAGCTTATCCGCGCGGTGGCGCGGCGAGAGTTCCTGTCGCGGTTTCGCGGCTCCGCGCTGGGGCCGGCCTGGGCCGTGCTGGCGCCGCTAATCATGATGGTGGCATATACGGCGGTGTTTTCGATCACCGTGCCGCAGCTTGCCGGCGGAAAGAGCGTGACGGAATACGCCAGCGGAATTTTCGTCGGATTGATTATCTTCAATCTCTTCAGCGAACTCGCCTATCGCGCGCCGATGCTGCTGCACGAGCACGTGAATTTCGTCAAAAAATCGATCTTTCCCAGCGAAACCATCGCTTGGACCGCCACGATCCGCGCTTTCACCTATGGCGGGATCGCATTCGCCGTGTTTTTGGCCTTTCGGTTTGTCATGGGCGCCGAGCTGCCGGCGACCTTGCTGTTCGCGCCCTTGCTGTTCGCGCCTTTCGCGCTGTTCATTTTGGGGATCGTTTGGTTCTTCATGGCGCTGGGGGCATTCACGCGCGATGTCGCGCATATCATGGCCTCGATCGTGCCGATCCTGATGTTCGCGACGCCCGTGTTCTATTCGATGGATCAGGTGCCGTCCCGATACGCGATCTGGCTGCGGTTCAACATAGTGGGCGACTATATAGACATGCTCCGCGCCATCGCGCTCGACGGCGTATTGCCGAATCCGTTTGGCTACCTGCTGCTCGTCGCGGCTTCCTACGCCACGTTCCTGTTCGGCTACCAATTCTTCATGCGTTACAAGTCGGTGATTGTCGACGTCATCTGAACCCACGTTCTCGCGCGCGCGGCGCTAAGCGTTACGCGTAAGGCGCGGCGAGACCGTCGTTCGGCGCCGAATAAGGCGACGCCGCGCCGGCTGCGATGAGCTTGGCGCGCGGCCCGAAATTCAGCCGCGCGATAAGCCAGGCCGAACCCAGAATTTCCAGCAGCACCATGGCCGCGAGCACAACCACGAAGCGCGCATCCGCCCGCAACAGCGACTGCAACGCGACGAGAAACAGAATATGCGCGGCCGGGATGGCGATGATCGTCAGCGCGCCGCTAGCCCCGCGCCGGCCGGTGATATTGCCAAAGTTGAGCACAAGCGCCATGGCGAGCAGCGAGTGACCCAGAGTCAATAGGGGGACGCCAATTCTCATGGCGGCCTCGGTCGTCCATTCGGCGAGCATTCTCGAATCCGCCCGCGCGACCGCGAACTGCGCCATGAAATCCTTCGCCGGCAATTCATAGACGCCATGCCAGCTGCGCGGGGGCAAGCCACCGTTGCCCTGCATCGGCAAAGCGATCGCATATTCGTCGAAAGCGGCAATTCGGACGTCGCTGGTGTCGATCGGGCGGGTCTGGATGCTGCCCTTGGTCAGCGCGACGACCACTCCGGATTCGTTGCGCCGAAATTCGGCGCGCGCCGCCGTGATGGTCTGCTCCTGCATTTTTTCGACGGAGATCTGCCGCACGAACAGATTGACGGCGATATCCGGCGTCTCCCAGCGTTCCAGATAGAGGGTCTTGGCGCCGTTTTCGAACGTGTAGAAATGCGCGGGCTCGAGCATGCGGTGGTTGAGCGAGTTGCGCACGACGTTGAGCACGTCCTGCATGCTTCCCTGGTATTGCGGCGCGATGAAATTCGCGAGCGCCAGACCCGCGCCGACCGACAGCAGCGCCAGCACCAAGGTCGGTCGGCAAATGGCCCAAACCGAAAGCCGAAGCGCGTATAAGACGGAGATCAAACTCTCGCTCGCCATGCTGGCGAAGGTCATCGCCGTGGCGACGCCAACCGCCATCGGCAGCGCGACATAGGCGACCGTGGGCGTCACGCCGACGATGGCCGGCCACACCAGTCCCCCGCGCACCGCGGCGGCGGGCAACTGGCCCAAAAGATAGGACAGCACCACCGGCACGCACAGCGCGGATTCCACGACGAAGGCGGCGAGCGCGACGCGCTTGATAAGATATAGGAACAGCAGGCGCGGCATAGGTTCAGCGCTCCCGCGTAAAAGGCTCGCCGGCGCGGCTCATTTCTTGAACCTCGCCCAGGCCGCCCCGGAATATTCGGTCCAGGCCGAATCGAACACGCCGCGCGACGGCAAGGCGGTCGCGCCCGCCCAATGCGCGAAGTAAATTTCCTTTCCGTCGGGGGCGAGCGGCTTTCCATTCGCGAAGGTCACGCCCGGCGCCTTGTAGAAGCTTTCATGCGACGCCTTCGCCACGACATCGGGAAGAAGCGCGATTTTTAGTCCGCGCCGATGGGTGACAAAGTTGACCAACGGTTGCGCGAAAAGCTGGCCGCGCTTGCGCACGTCATGGAAGATCGCCGCGTCCCTGGCCATGGTGTCGAGAAAATCCGAGAGTTTCAGATATTTGTTCGACGTGACCCAAAAACCGTCGTTGAACAGCAGCACATTGTCCAAAAAGGGATAGGCGGCGCGGCGGTCGTTATAGACATATTCGAAGCTTGGCGACGCCACGATGAACTCGGTCTCGGCCGCCTTCAGCCGTCCGAAGATCGACGTGAAGTCTTGAAACAGAATTACGTCGACATCGACATACGCCACTTCGTCGAGCGGGAGCGCCAGCGCCTGGAGCTTTCTCAGGCGCCGACGATTATTGTTGAAAATACCGGGGTAAAGCTCGTTGGCGAGCCGATCGATCTCGGTTGGCTCCTCCTCGACGAAATGCGCGCCGTATATCTCCGCCGCGCGGCGGGTTTGCGCGATATTGTCGTCATAGGGGATGAGATACAGCGGCAAGGCGGAGTTCGTGGCGCGATAGCTCTCCAGAAAGGGCAGCAGCCAGTCGATGATCTTGTCATTGCCGACGATGGCGACGCCGTAGCGCCCGCTGGCGGCAGCGGCGTCGTTGGAGGACGAAAAAGCTGGATTCGGGGGGGATGGGATCATATACCAAGGTCTACTTGGAAACTCCGGCGGTTAGCAAGAGGGGTGGATTTGAACTCGGGCGACGCCGTCAGAAAGTCTGAAGAGAGGGTCGCCGAAGGGCCGCTGGCCGGGAAAACGGTCGCGGTGGTTCACGCCGCCTGGCATTCGTGCGGCAGCTATCAGGTCAACCTAAGCCAGATTTACGCCTATAAGGCGCTTGGGGCCAAAGCGATTTCCGTCGCCCTGATGGACGTGGCGTCGCCGCCCCCGCCGGGCGGCCGATGGACGGACTACATGGCGGCGACGAAAGATCTCGCCGCCGACGCCCGCTATTACGCCAGTCCGCCGCGAGACGGCCTTTGGACTTCGAGGCTGCTAATAGACGGCTGGTGGCCGTTGATCCACGGCGATCAGGCGCGATGGTCGATCGAACTCGCCAAGCTGGCGCCGCTTCCGGCCGGATTGGAGACGGAGCGGATCGACCTCATCCACGCCAACCATTATTTCACGCTGCCCCTGGCTCGGCGGCTGCGCGGCGCGGCCAAGGCGCCAATCATCTGCGAAACCCAGGATATTCAGGCCCGCCAATATGTTCTGCGCAACCAGAGCGGGTTTTTCGTGCCGCCATACGCGAGCTACGACGATATGCTGGCGGTCGAACTGGACTGGACCGGCCGGGCGGACGTCTGCATCCATCTTAATAAAGAAGAGCATCGCGAATTCGGGCGATTGCTGCCAAAAGCCCGCCACGCGCTGGTCTATCCCGCCGTCGCGCCGGTTCCGCTGAGCGAAAAGGGTCGCGGCATCGTGATCGTCGCCAGCGACAATTACGCCAATTTCGTCAGCATGCGCTGGTTTCTGAACGAGGTTCTGCCGCTGGCCGGCGACGTTCCGGTGTCGATTTACGGCAATATCGACGTGGGCGTGAAGAATCGCGACAGGGCGTTGTATGAGGCGCATCGCGCGCAGTTCAAAGGCCGGGTCGCGGACCTTGGCGCCGTTTACGCCGACGCCGCCTGTATTCTGCTGCCGACCGTCGAAGGCCACGGCCTGTCGATCAAGGCGGTGGAGGCTTTGTCCAGCGGCGCGCCGTTGATCGCGACGACAGCCGCCTTTCGCGGCATGGGGGTCGATCCAAGCAGCCTCGCCAATGTGACGTTGAGAGAAGACGCGCCCGGTTTCGCCGCCGCTCTTCGTGAGACCTCCGCGAAACTACGCGCCGGCGCGTCGCCGCGAGATTGCGCGACCAGCGACACCCGGCGGCTATACGACGCGGTCTTCAGTCCGAGGGCCTATGCCGACGCGCTGGCGCGGGTCGCCGTTCCGCTGCTTGAACGCGCGACGCCGCCGGCGCCTTGGCGCGCACGAACGGAACAGCCATGACCACAATGCGCCCTCCGGCCGTCATCGGAGTCGTCACCGCCTCCGACCGCGCCAGCGCCGGCGTCTACGCCGACGAAAGCGGACCGGCGATCGAAGCCTATTTCCGCAAGGTTCTGACGACGCCATTCCGCCTGGAGCGACGCATTATCCCGGACGGTTTCGAAAGCGTGCGCGACACATTAATCGACCTCGCCGACATCGTGGGCTGCGATCTCATTGTCACGACGGGCGGAACCGGACCCAGCCCGCGCGATCTGACGCCGGAAGCGACATTGGCCGCGGCGCCGCGCGAACTCCCGGGCTTCGGCGAACTGATGCGCAAGGTCTCGCTGGAGCAGGTTCCCACCGCGATCCTGTCGCGCCAGCTCGCGGCGCATCGTGGTAAATGTCTCATCATTAATTTGCCGGGTAAGCCGGCGGCGATCGAATTGTGTCTCGACGCCGTGATGCCGGCCGTGCCTTATTGTCTCGATCTTATCGGCGCCGCTTGGTTTGACACCGATCCGGCGCGCGTCAAAACCTTTCGTCCGAAGGCGAAGTGAGCGCGGGCCCCCGCGGCCCCCACGGTGCCCACTCGAACGGGTAGGAAACATCCGCGCCGCGCGACAATGCGGGCGCTTCTCATCGCGCGGCGCCGCCTGTATAGATTTGGTCCGCCGCCTCGAATCAAACCGCGATGCGTCTTGCCGC
>Ga0182014_10001536_pt1 | contig 30700 bp, 19 predicted proteins | sample 612S2DmetaG_FD_120489 | JGI IMG/M metagenome (GOLD analysis project Ga0182014, IMG submission 120489) | Permafrost microbial communities from Stordalen Mire, Sweden - 612S2D metaG | ecosystem: Environmental > Terrestrial > Soil > Wetlands > Permafrost | place: Sweden: Stordalen | collected... | reverse complement strand
GGCCGGGCGTTGGCGCTCGTCCGCCGCGACGGTGGCGAGCCGGATCGCCGACGCCAGCGCTCGTTTGCGCCGGGAGGGATCGGCGTCCTTCTGGACGACGGCGAGCAAGGGTTCGACGGGCGCCGGGTCCGGCCAGCGGGCGAGTTGCTCGAGCGCGTTGCCCGCCACCGCTGCGCCGGGGTCATTCACCGCGGCGAGGACAGCCGGCAGAGCCTTGGAGTCGCCGAGCGACACGAGAATGTTGACCCAGGAGTTCTTAACTGAGGGATCGTTGGTCTGCTTCAGCTCAGCCAGAACGGCTTCAGTCCCCGGCAGGGTGCTGCCTGCCTTCGTGCACGCGCCGACCACAGCACTCTCCGCCGCCTCACGGACCGCGGCGTCTTTGGCGTCCTTCGTCAGGGCGAGCAAGGCGGGCAGTTCGCCCGGGCCGGCGAGCGATTGCAAAGCGTTAAGCGCCGCCACGCTCACTTTCACCTCGGGACCAGCGGCTTGCTTGAGCAGTTCGGGTATGGCGTTCGTGGCCGAGTGGCTGGCCAAAAGGCGGATCAACTTGATGCGCAAGTCAAGGTCCGCAGAGGCAGTCAGCGCTTTAAGGAGTTGTGCGTCAATCGGGGCACCCTGCATTTGCCCCAGGGCGTTGAGGGCGACGGCCGATTCTTGAGCACTTTGGTTTTGGGCCACCGCTTTGACCAAGACGCCCACCTCGTTCGCGCCGCCAATTCGGCCCAGGACCGCCAATGCTGTCTGCCGGATCTCGGGAGCAACGTCCACGGTCTTGGCTTGAAGCAATTCGAGCGACTGCGCGTTATGACAATCCACGAGCGCCATGAGGAGCTGTTTCTGTAAGTTCGCCGGGGCCTGGTTGATTTCGGTGTTGAGGGCGCGGGCCAGTTCTTCGCAGGGAATCTCGCGAATCGCGGTGAGCGCGGCGTTGCGGAGGATGGGGTCCTGGGACTGCAATTGCTCGACCAGCAACGGCACTCCTGCCGCTTTACGGGCGACGATGGCCCCGCGAATCGCTGCCGCCTGGTAAACCAAAGGCACATTCGCCTGGCGTATGGCATCGCAGAGCGCCGCGGCGCTATCGGCGTGGCTGTCGGCCAACTGCTCTTGGGCGGCCAGGAGACACGCGGCGGCGGCATTGGTGCGTGTACCCTCCGCGGCCTGGGCCAGTACTTCCCGGAGAATCCGGGTTGACGCGTCATTGGCGATGCGCCCCAGGGCCAGCATGGCTGGCTGGGAAACGCCGGACGCAGGGTCATCGGCCAGTTTATGCAGCAGGTCAACCGCGTTGGTGTCGCGCAACACGCCGAGCGATTCCACCACGCCGGCCAGTCGGTCGCCGGTGAGCGTGGCCGCTGCGTTCCGGAGAACTTCGGCGGCGCTCGGGTCGCGGATGCCTTCGAGGCCGCTGCGCGCGTAAGCGCAAAGATGCTCGTCGCCCAGCAGGGCGGCCAGGGCCGGTACGGCTTCCCGGGTGCCGAATTCACCGAGCTGCTGGCAAGCCCGGGCTTTGTCGTAAAGTGCGGCGTTGGACTGCAGGACTTCGATGAGTTTGCGCGTTCTTTCGGCATTTGTATCGGCGGCGGGCGCGCTGGCAGCCAGCAGGCCGGCACCCGCCACCAGGAGAAGAGCAAGTCGTGTAAGCATAAACTGGGGCTCCGGATAGAGCGGGGGGTTAGAGGTTGAAACTCCACGGTTCGCGGGTGGCACGGCGGCGCATCCGGTTGGCCTCTTCGTCGCCGACAAACTCCTCCTTAACGGGGTCCAGGGTAAGCTTGCGGCCCAACTGCCAGGAGAGCTGCGCGGCGAAGCAGGCGATATGCGAACGACGCATAATGTCCTGGTTGCACGCGGGCAAGGCCCTCGACTTGATGCAATCGAAGAAATTCCGCCCGTGCCCGGCCGAACTGAGGCCGGTTCCTGTGAACTGCGTCTTTAGGGTCCGGGCCAGGTTCTCGGACAGGATGATCTGGCTATTGTCACCGGTTTCGACCCAGCCCTCGTCGCCCTCAAACCGAACGGGGCAGGTGCCGGTGGAAGTGTGATATTGGGGATCGCGGTTCCCGAAGGCGGTCGGCAGGAAGTCGCAGACCAGTTTGACGCCATTGGCATATTTGGCGACGACGGAATTGGGCGTGGCCTCGTATTCGATGGGTGCCGCGCCGTCGGCCTGGTTAGCCCATTGGCACAAGTCAACCGTGTGCGCGCCCCAATCCAGGAAGTTTCCGCCCGCTTCGAAGTCGTGGTGCCCCCGCCAGCCGCCCGTCACATAGCGGCTGTTGTAAGGCCTCCAGGGGGCGGGCCCGAGCCACCGGTCCCACTCGCACTCTTGCTTCGGCGGTTCTGGTTCGGCGGGGAGCCACTCGTAGTTTTTGACGGGAACATAAACCGAGGCATGGAGCGTGTGCAGCCGCCCCAATTTGCCGGTCTGGGCCAGGTGGACGGCGTATTGAAAGTTGTTGATGCTCCGACGCTGGGTTCCGGCCTGAAACACGCGCGCGTAACGATGGATCCCGTCTGCCAGCGCCTGGATTTCGCCGATGGTCATCCCGCACGGCTTCTCGCTATAGACATCCTTGCCTGCTCTCGCGGCCAGCAGGGAGGCCAGTCCGTGCCAATGGTCACCCGTGGCAATCAGCACTGCGTCAATGTCAGGTCGAGCGAGCAGGTCGAGGAAGTCCCGATAGGTGCGGCAGTCTTGGTTGCCGTAATGCGCGTCAACCAGGTTCTTGACCTGAGCCGCCCGGCTGCGCTGCACATCACAGTTCGCGACGAATTGAACATCCTTCTCCGGCAGCATGACGCTCAGGTCATATTGGCCCCGCGGACCCAGGCCGATGCCGCCCAGCACGATTCGCTCGCTCGGTGGCACCGCCCCCTCGCGGCCCAACGCCCGCGCCGGAATGTACCACGGCAGAAATGCGGTGCTGCCGGCCGCCAGGGTTCGTCCGAGGAAACTGCGCCGATTCAGGTTTTTCATTGCGTCTGGTGGTCTTTTTGAGTTGTGACATGGTCTGGCAGCAATTCGATCTCTGGGCAAGCCGCAAATCCGCGTAAATCCGCGCGGCAACCTACCCGCAACGTTGGGTCATCAGCCCTGCCGGTCCGGGGCGTCGGTGGTCAGCGCTTCGAGACCTAGCGGCGCATAGGCGCGGATCAGCGAAATCTGGTTGGAGGCGTTGCGCTCGTTGAGCCAGCCGCCGCCGCGGGTGAAGCAGGTGTTGCAGAACAGTGTGGGGAGCGGCGTTCTTCACGCCACGCCCTGGCTCCGCACTCCGCGGTTGCTTGTGCGCCGAAAGCTTTGGCATGTTTGAGCTTATGTCTTTCGCCCAGAGCCGCTTTGTGCGTGCCGTTGTCCTGTTGGTGGTGGTTGCGTCCACCCACTCCACCTGCAGGGGGCGGTCGAGCGCCGAGTTGGAATTGTCAACCTGTGAGACCGTCGGCGAGATCGGGACGAACCGTTACTACACACCCGTCAATCAAGTCCTTACGCCCGCGGGCCTTCAAGTCGAGCTGCCCGGCATGAGGCCGCAGGGCATCGCGCTCAGCCCGGATGGCCGGCTGCTCGTCACGGCCGGCAAGACGCACGACCTGGTCGTCATCGCGCCGGCCACTGGCAAGATCCTGCAGCATGTGGCGTTGCCGTCGGGCACCAATTCTGATCTCACGCCGAAGTCCGTCTCGGAGGAGATTCTGCACCCGGACAAGGAAGGCCAACTCAGTTTCACCGGCCTGGTCTTTTCACCCGACGGCTCGCGCATCTACCTGGCGAACGTGGATGGCAACATCAAAGTGTTCGGGGTCAAGCAGGATGGGCAAGTGGCGGGCTTGTTCTCCATCCCGCTCCCGCGCACCAAAGCGCAGGAGCGCAAGGCGGACATTCCGGCTGGGCTGGCGGTTTCACCGGACGGGAAGCGCCTCTACGTCGCGCTCAATCTGTCCAACCGGCTCGCCGAATTGGATGCCGCCGACGGCCACGTGCTGCGACTCTGGGATGTTGGTGTTGCGCCCTACGACGTGGCGCTGGCGGGCCCGAAGGCTTATGTGAGCAATTGGGGCGGCCGGCGGCCCGAGGGGCTGGACGCTACCGGTCCCGCCGGGCTCGGCACGCGCGTGCGAGTGGACCCGGTTCGGCACATCGCCGCGGGGGGTTCGGTTTCGGTCATTGACCTGGCTGTTAGCCAGCGGGCGGCGGGGAAGATGACTCGGCTGCGGAACGGGAGTCTGGCACATGGATTCAACGCGGGCGAGACGCCCGCTGAGGCAGCCGGGACGGCTGCCCCACTAGTGGAAATCGCGACTGGACTGCACGCGTGCGCGATGGCTGCATCCCCCAATGGGCGCTGGATCGTAGTCGCCAACGCGGGCAGCGACACGTTAAGCGTGATTGACACTCGAACGGACCAGGTCGTGGAAACGGTCTGTGCGCGGCAGAATCCCGCGGATTTGTTCGGAGCGCAACCAAACGCCCTCGCCTTTGACAAGGCGGGTGGCAAACTCTACGTCTGCAACGGCACCCAGAATGCCGTGGCCGTCTTTGACTTCAAGCCCGGCCAATCGAGCCTGCGCGGCCTGATCCCCGTCGGCTGGTTTCCCGGCGGGATTGTCTTCGACCCGGCTCGCAAAGCGCTGTGCGTCGCCAACATCAAAGGCATCGGCTCCACCAAACACCTCAAGCCTGGTGAGCCGGTCAAATACAACTCCCACCTGTATTTCGGCACGCTGTCGCTGGTGGGAGTGCCGGACGCGCGGGAATTGTCGCGCCTGACCCAGACCACCCTGCTTAATCTCCGCTACGGCTTGATGCAGGAAGCGCGACTGCCAGCGCGCCCGGGCCAGCCGGACCGGCCCGTCCCCGAGCGCGTGGGCGAACCGAGCTTCTTCAAGCATGTGGTTTATATCATCCAGGAGAACCGGACCTACGACCAGGTGCTCGGCGACCTGCCCCAGGGCAACGGCGACCCGTCATTGTGCGTCTTCGGCGAGGAGATCACGCCGAACCATCATAAGTTGGCGCGTGAGTTCGTCCTGCTGGATAATACTTATTGTTCCGGCATCCTCAGCGCCGACGGCCACCAATGGACCGACAGCGCCATGGCCACCGATTACATGGAGAGAGCGTTCGCCGGTTTTCCCCGCAGTTATCCATACGGCATGAGCGATGGCGGCGTGGACGCGCTGGCTTATTCGCCCACGGGCTTCATTTGGGACAACGTCCTCGCGCACGGCAAGACGCTGCGCGACTACGGCGAATTCGCCATCACCGTGACGCATTGGCGGGACACGTCGAAGAAACGCGCGCCGGGATTCCTCGACCACTACCAAGACTTCATGAGCGAGGCTGGAGCGATCCAAGTCGGGTGCCGCCCCGCCATCGAATCGTTGCGGCCCTACCTCGCCACCAATACCGTGGGCTGGGCTTTGCAGATTCCGGATGCGTTTCGCGCGGCGCAGTTCATACGGGAGTTTAGACAGTTCGAGCAGATCGGCGATTTCCCCAACCTCATCATTATCTGTCTGCCGAACGACCACACCAGCGGCACCGCGCGCGGCTGCCCTACCCCGGCGGCGATGCTAGCCGACAACGACCGGGCGTTCGGCCAAATCGTCGAGGCCATCAGCGGGAGCCGGTTTTGGAAAGAAACCTGTATCCTGGCCATTGAGGATGATCCGCAGGCGGGCTGGGACCACGTCAGCGGTTACCGGACCACCTGCTACATCGCCAGTCCCTACACCCGGCGCGCCGCCGTGGTCAGCACCCAATACAACCAGACCAGCCTATTGCGCACGATGGAATTGATGCTCGGCCTGCCGCCGATGAACCAGATGGACGCCACCGCTACACCGATGACCGCGTGCTTCACTGACATTCCCGACTTCACGGCGTTTACGGCGCTGACGAACAACATCCCGCTGGACCAGATGAATCCAGCCCCGAAGCAGATTGCCGATCCGCTGCTGCGCAAGCAGGCCTACGCTTCCGCGCGCTTGCCACTCGAGGAAGCAGATAAGTGTCCCGAAGATACGCTCAACCGCATCCTATGGCACGCGCTCAAGGGCTCGCAAACTCCCTATCCCACCTGGGCCGTCAGCGAAGTCCGGGATGACGACTGAGCTGGAGCCGAATAGATCGCCAGTGATCCATCGCCCGTGACTTGCGCCACTCCCATGCGAGCCGGCCCGACCGGCTCGGCCACTACCACCCTCGGCGCTGGCGCACACCCAGCCAGCCAAACCGTTGTGCCGGTTAATGCGACTGCAGTTAAGTATTTCATAACTTTCATTCCCTTATCTCGGTTTATGATTAATCACTAGCATGCCGCACATCACTTTGGCTTGTGCAAAGGAGGCGGCGCGCTTCGCACGGTTACCACGATGCCGTCGCAAGCCCCCATCCCTGTTTTCCTCTTCCCCTGTGCCTTGCCGCTTCAGGAGGTCCCGCTGTCGGTCGTGGTTTTCGTCAGCGCCGGGGCAACCTCGAAGAACCCCGGATTGGGCAGAATCCGTTTGACGTGGCCGAGGCCGCTTTGTAGATTGCGCCTCACTTTGGCATCCAGAGTAGCTCAATGGTAGAGCAGCCGGCTGTTAACCGGCGGGTTGCAGGTTCGAGCCCTGCCTCTGGAGCCACTCCCTTGCGTTGGGGCAAGGACTACTTGGATTACTATCGGAATCACCAGCCTTCTTCTAAATGAAAACCAATCATGTGAAACGCACTCTTCTTTGTTTAGCTCTTTTGGCGGGGCCGCTCGGCATTGCCCGGGAGAGCAAACCTGGCGACGTTGCACAGCTTGCCAGCTCGAACATCTCCGGCCAGCAATTCCCGAGCATTCATTCCGATCTGCGTGACTCGCCGGGCACGTCCCAAGAATGGCTGACTCGGCGGCGCAGCCAGCGGGAGCTTGCGCCGCTCCTATTCGCAAGTTCCGCGGACACGGCGAGCGGCGAGCGGCCCCGTCCTGGACCGGGCGGATTTGGGGGACCGATCGAACTGAAGCCGGACGACAAACCGGCTTTCGACGATCCGCCAGCAGGGTTTAACACAAAGCGCGATAGCATTCCGCACGGCAAGTTGGAGATGATCGAATACGACTCTAAAACGGTGGGCACAACGCGCAAGATGCAGGTCTATACCCCGCCCGGTTATTCGACGGACAAGAAGTATCCCGTGCTTTACCTCCTGCACGGCATCGGTGGTGATGAAACGGAGTGGGAGCGGTTTGCGCATCCGGACATCCTCCTCGACAACCTGCTGGCCGAGGGGAAGGCCGTGCCCATGATTGTGGTGATGCCCAACGGCCGGGCGCAGAAGAACGACCGCGCGCAAGGCAACGTCTATGCCGCGGCCCCGGCCTTTGCGGCCTTCGAACAGGACCTGCTTAAGGATGTGATTCCTGCGATCGAGTCGCGGTATTCCGTCCAAGCCGATCGCGAACATCGGGCGCTCGCCGGACTGTCTATGGGCGGCGGCCAATCGCTGAACTTCGGTTTGGCGCATCTCGAGGTTTTCGCTTGGGTCGGGGGTTTCTCATCAGCGCCGAACACCAAGCGGCCGGAGGAACTTGTGCCCGACCCCGAAGCCGCCACGAGGCAATTGAAACTCCTGTGGATCTCGTGCGGCAACAAGGATGGTTTGATTCGCATCAGCCAGGGCGTTCATGCGTATCTCAAGGAAAAGAAGGTGCCGCATGTCTGGCATGTGGATGGCAACGGACACGACCCAGCGCACTGGAGAAACAACTTGTGGCTGTTCTCGCAGCGCATCTTCAAATAGGCAGGAACAAAGACCGGCAAAATGAGTAACCGGGTTTCTCTTCGTGCGGCGTTCACGTTGGCGCTGACGCTTTTGCCTCCGCTTTTCGCGCAGGCGGGCCAAACCGGCAATCCCGCCTGCAATCCAATTCTCTGGGCGGACGTGCCGGACCTTTCGGTCATTCGCGTGGGGGATACCTACTACATGAGCAGCACCACGATGCACCTCAGCCCCGGACTCCCCATCATGAAGTCCCAGGACCTGGTGAACTGGCGGCTCGTCGGCTACGCCTATGACACGCTCGGAGGCAACGACGCACTGACGCTGCAGAACGGGAAGAACGCCTACGGCGCCGGTTCCTGGGCCAGCAGCCTGCGCTATCACGACGGCACCTTTTACGTGACCACGTTCTCCAGCACCACCGGCAAGACGCATGTTTACCGGACAAAGGATATCGAGAATGGCCCGTGGACCGAGAACTCGTTTCACCCCGCGCTGCATGACCACTCGTTGTTCTTCGACGACGAGCGGGTTTACATGATCCACGCGGCTGGCAACCTGCGGCTGACCGAATTGACCGCAGACGTTTCAGGAATCAAGCCGGGAGGGTTGGATCAGGTGATCATCACGAACGCCACCCGGGTGGCCGGTCCCAACATGGGCCTGCCCGCCGAGGGCTCCCAGATGTGGAAGATCAACGGGAAGTATTACCTCTTCAACATCACCTGGCCGAGGGGCGGCATGCGCACCGTTATCATCCATCGCGCGGACAGACTCACCGGTCCGTATGAGGGCCGCGTTGCCTTGCAGGACAAGGGCGTGGCCCAGGGCGGCCTCATTGATACGCCGCAAGGCGATTGGTATGCTTACCTCTTTCGCGATTTCGGCGCGGTGGGCCGCGTTCCCTATCTCGTGCCGGCCAAGTGGGAAGAAGGCTGGCCGGTGCTCGGCGTGGACGGCAAGGTGCCCGATACGCTGGATTTACCTGCCAACCAAGGTCCCATCCCTGGCATCGTGGCCTCGGATGAATTCAATCGCCGCCCTGGCGACGCGGCGCTTCCGCTGGTCTGGCAGTGGAACCACAATCCTGATCCCGGGCTTTGGTCGGTCACGCAGCGTCCCGGCTTCCTGCGGCTGACCACTGGCCGGGTGGACGCCCATTTTCTCTCCGCTCGAAACACGCTCACGCAGCGGACTATCGGCCCGGAATGTTCGGGCACGACCGCCATTGATGTGACCCACATGAAGGAAGGCGATTTCGCCGGCCTCGGCCTGTTGCAGAAACAATACGGCCTCGTGGGGGTGAAGTTGGCCGGCGGCACTAACTCCATCGTGATGGTGAGCGCCACGTCCGGCTCGCCCGTGGAGGTCCAAACCGTTCCGCTGAACCAGACAACCGTGTATCTAAAGGCGGAGTGCGATTTCAAGAACCGCGCGGATAAGGGGCATTTCTTCTACAGTCTCGATGGCAGGTCATGGGCTCCAATTGGCAGCGAACTAAAGATGTCCTACACGCTGCCGCATTTCATGGGCTACCGCTTTGCCCTCTTCAACTATGCCACCAAGACTGCGGGCGGATTTGCGGATTTCGACTACTTCCACGTGAACGACACGCCGAACCTCAAATAGCCTCATGAACAAACTGATCGCATTCCTCATTTGCTCGGCCTCGATGGCCCTCCTGGCCGCCGGTGCCTCTTTGACCATCGATGCCAGCCATCCATCTGGGAGAGTCAGCCCGCGGCTCTATGGCCTGATGACCGAAGAGATCAACCACTCCTATGACGGCGGGCTTTATGCCGAGCTGATACGCAATCGCGCCTTCCTGGATGATCCACAGAATCCGGCCCATTGGACCGTGGTGAGCGACGATGGCTCAGCCGCGGCAATCGCCCTCGACCCGGCTAATCCCCTCAATGACAAGCTCACAACCAGTCTTCGGGTGACGGTTGGCAAAGCCACCCGCGGGCACCCGGCCGGAGTGGTCAACCGCGGCTACTGGGGCATTCCGGTTCAGCCGAACACCCGTTATCGAGCCACCCTGTTCGCCCGGGCTGACGCGGATTTTGCGGGGCCAGTAACGCTCGCCATCGTCAGTAATGATGGAAAGACGGTTTATGCCACCGAGACACTCTCCGGGCTTTCCTCCAAGTGGAGCCGGTTCCAGGTGGCACTCAAGACGCACCGAGCAACCCCCACGGGCCAAGCGTGTTTTCGCATCACCCTGGAGAGGCCGGGAACCGTGTGGCTCGGTCTCGTGTCCCTGTTTCCACCCACCTGGAACGACCGCCCCAACGGCCTGCGGAAAGACTTAATGCAGATGCTGGTTGACCTGAATCCCAAGTTTCTCCGTTTCCCGGGCGGCAATTATCTCGAAGGCAACACAATCGAGGCGCGGTTTGACTGGAAGAAGACCCTCGGCCCCATCGAAGAACGCGGCGGCCATCCCTGTCCCTGGGGATATCGCTCGACGGATGGAATGGGCCTCTTGGAGTTTCTCGAATGGTGTGAGGACATGAAGGCCGAACCGGTGCTGGCCGTTTACGCCGGCTATTCTCTGGGAGGCATGCACATTAACGCCGGCCCTGACCTGGAGCCCTACGTGCAGGAAGCGCTGGAGGAGATAGAGTATGTAAGCGGTGATTCGAGCACGCCCTGGGGCGCTCGCCGCGCGCGGGACGGCCACCCAAAGCCGTTCAAGCTGACCTATGTCGAGATCGGCAACGAAGACTATTTTGACAAGTCGAACACCTATGACGCGCGCTTCGCGCAATTTCACGACGCCATCAAAGCGCGCTATCCCCACCTCAAAACTATTTCCTCCATCGGCAACGACCAACCGGAACGTTTGCACGTGGGGAGTCGCAAGGCCGATATGCTTGACGAGCATTACTACCGTTCCACCGACGAGTTCCTCCGCATGTCCCCCAACTATGCCCGCAACTACGACCGGTCCGGACCGGAGCTTTTCGTTGGCGAATGGGCAGCCCACGAGGACGGGAGCATTAAACCCTGGTCCCCTGGCGCCCGGCTGCAACCTCCTACCCCGTCCATGAAGGCCGCCCTGGGTGACGCGGCGTTCATGGCGGCCATGGAACGCAACTCCGATATCATCCTCATGCAATGTTACGCGCCGTTGCTCGTGAACGTAAACCCTGGTGCGCGCCAATGGCGACCTGACCTCATCGGCTACGATGCGCTCTCAGCCTATGGCTCCCCTAGCTACCACGCTTTGAAGATGTTCAGCCGAAACCTGGGAGATGAAATACTGCCGATCACCGGGGCTGACACGTCCGTTCAAGGCTCGGCCACGCGTGATAGCAAGACCGGCGAGCTTTGTATCAAGCTCGTCAACCCGCAGCCTAATCCTGAGAGACTTAGCCTGGAAATCAGAGGCATCGCCTCGCTCGCCTCCAAAGGCAGCGTGATTACCCTGGCCGCCAATCCCGACGACACCAATTCCGTCGACCACCCACGCAATGTCGTCCCCACCACAACGGCTGTCCGGGTTCTCAAGCCTGCCTTTAGCTACGTGCTTCCGCCGAACAGCGTCGTGGTGCTTAAACTCAAGGCGCGTTATTGACGGAACATCTAACCTCCAACATCCAACTTCGAGAGGCCGGGCGAAGCCACCTTGGGGGAAGGAAGAAGGATGAATCATGAATGATGAAAAGGCGGCAAAGCCACCCCAAAGCCACACCAATGCGACATCAAAGCCACACCAATGCATGTTGATGGCCAACCGATAGGCACCCCATTGCGACCCCAAAGCCACCCCAAAGCCAGGAATGAGCTCGTGGGCCAGTGAATCGTATCGAAGCAAGCCAGCGGGATTCTCGGGCGCGGGGCTAATTGATCCCTAGCGAATACCTGGAGTACACCTATCCAACACCTAGCCAACACCTATAGAGTACCTATCCAACACCTATCTGACACCTATCCGACATCTATCCGACAAATTGTAAATGGCTGAGAATCATAGTGTTGCGATAGCGGGGGCATGACGGAGGAATCTGGAGCGGCTCGCCACAGATTCGCCGTGAATCTACGCAATCATCGAGGGAATAGGAACTTAGCGCGTGGTGACGGCTCCGCCAAGAGCTGTGCCAAAGCCTAATTCCACTGAAAACAGCGAAGAGCCGCGCGGCCAATGCTCGAGCCGCTGACTTTCACCGCTGCACTGTCCAATCCGCTGCCGTTTACGTCGATCTTGCACAGGAACCAGCAGTTGTCCTCGACATGCGCGCGATGTTCTGCTGCCGCCTGCTGGGCGGGGCTGGGTTCAGAGGAACTGGATCCAGCATTCCTTGAGGTATTTGCTTTCGAGCAGACCGACGATGCGGCGGATGATGTTGCGGCGCAGGTCGAGTTCGACGGGGACGTTCGGGTCCTGGTGGGCTTCGTTGATCCGGGTGCCGACCACGAATTCTACGACGTCGCTCTGGAGCATGAGGGCCATCAAGTCGCGCGCGGCGTTGGCGGGCCAGGATTCTTGCGAGCCGCGCTCCAGCATTTCGGCAACGCGCGCCAGGGTCATGGTGCCTTCGGTGATCAGGTCAACGCCCTCCATTACCGCCGACGGGGGTATCTCGGGATCGAGGTTGGTCAGGCAGGCGTGGACGGGCCGGTTGAGCAGGCGCGAGATGATGTTCGCGGTGGTTCCGCCGCAAATGGCTTTGCGCCCGGGGAAGGACGCGGCCATCTCGGCCAATTCCTCATCGCGCTCTTTGCTGAAGGGTGGCCCGGTTATTACCAGCAGCCGGCGCGGATGCCGGTAATAGACCACGCCGCAAGTGATGTCGTCCTTGGCGGCGCCACCGTCATTGACCAGTGCCTCGGCGACGACTTTGCGGGCTAGCTCCTGCGAGGAGATTTCCGGCTCCTGCCCAACCTGCTGGGACAGGAAGCGGACGAAGTTGTCGCTGCCCCAGCCGAGCGGCAGGCCCTTGCGGCCCAACCCCGATTGGCTGACGCCGTCGGAGGCGCAGACAATACGGTCGTCCAGTTGGACGTCAAATTCGCTGTAGCGGATGGTGCGGTCTTTCCAATTGTCCAAGGTAATATCCACCCGCTCCAGCGGCAGCGCCGTCTGGCCGCGCATCAGCACCAGGGCAGGGTTGCCGTGCTCAATCGCCCGGGCGTGGCCTCGTTCGTCCAAGTCAACGATGGTGAACGTGGAGTAGCTGATTTTGCGCACCTCGCATATAGGCAGCGTGTCCATAATCGTCCCCGCGCTCTTGCGGACATCCACAAACGCCGAGGTGTAGCGCAACGCCATCGTGGCCGTCAGATTCGCCAGTACGCTAGCCTTGACCCCGCTGCCCAGGCCGTCCGACAGGATGGAAATGATTCGCCCCTCGGGCTTGATACGGCGCGAGAGGAAGACATCGCCTGAGACCACCTGGCCGGTCTTGGCGCGCTGCGAGGAGTCAACGTCGATAAAGCTTTCGCCAATCGTTCTCATGTTTGGGCTCCTCCAATTTGGCGGGCGAAAAGGACTCGATGATCGAGTTCAGCGTGATCTCGGTTTCGGCGGCGCTCTCGCCCAACAGGCAGGCGATGGTTTGCGTGGTCTGGAGGCTGCGTTGGATGACCTCCTGCGCCTTGCGGATCACCTCGGCCTTGCGGACTGCCGGCTCCGTGATGTCCTGGAGGATACCGCCCACGACGCAGTGCTTTTCGATGGTGAAAATCCCTGCGTGCAGAATCGTCTTCTGGTAGCGGAGGTCCCGATCGAGGATGTCCTCGCCACTCTTCAGCACGGCGTGGAACAAGTTCGCGAATGGCATGATCTCGCTCAGCATCACGCCTTCCAGGGACGCGCCCGTCGGGGGCGAGCCCGCCGGCGCGACGTTACAGGCGAACATGGTGGCGAAGGCGGCGTTGTATTCGATAATGCGCATCGCGTCATTGATGATCACGACGGCCGAGGGCATCTTCTGGATGAGAGCGTTGGCCTTCTTCAACGCCAACTTGCGCATGTAGGTGACGCACATGGCGCGTTCCGCTTTCTGCTGGATTAGCGCCCCGGCGAACTCGCGGCATGAATTGTACCCGCAGCCGCCGCAGTCCAGCTCATCATCGCGCGTCAGCTTGCCGACCGCCCGCAAGGCTTCCCGGATTTGCGCGTCGGAGAACTTAAGCAGCGGTTGGGGCGCCACGGCGAACGTGGATTGAATGTCCAGGCTGGACTGCCGCGGGAACAGGGGCACGGGCGCCGGCACTGGCCGAAGCACGCGGCGGCGCTTGGCGGCGGTGCCGTAGCGCTTGGCGGCACGCGGACCGTTCACGCAGCCCCCTTCGCACGCCAGCAACTCCAGGAACAGGCCCCTGTCCGCCGGTTGGGCGCCCAGGCCTTCGATGGCCTTCTGGATGGCGTTGATGCCGGAGAAGGCCATGAACGAACAGTCATTCACCGCACAGAGGGATTTCATGCCGGCGATCATGCCACCGTCCACCGGGTACCACGCGCCTTCGGCGGAGTTCTCTGGAATGAACGTGTCTCCGGCCTCGGGCGCCAGCGTCTCCGGCGAGATCTTCTCCTGCGTCAGCCACCGGCGCAAATCGTCGAAGGTGAGCGCTACGTCGAGCAAGTCCGGGTGTTGGGCGGCTTCAAGCTTCTTGGCGATGCACGGTCCGACAAACACGACGCCGAGGTCCTGCCCAAAGTGCTGGCGCAGCATCTTGCAGTGCGTCAGCAAGGGCGAAAGCAGGCCGGTGAGGAATTGGGAGTCGGCGGGCCGATGCTTCTGGAGGTAGCTGACTACGGTGGGGCAGGCCGAGGAATAGAGCACTCGCCCGCCACCTTCCGCCAGGGCCGCGGCCGCCTGCGCGGAAACCTGTTGCGCACCCAGAGCCGTTTCGGACACGCCGAAGAAGCCGAGCCGTTTGAACGCGCGAATGAGCTGGCCGGGGGTCAGTTCAGGAAACTCACTCACATACGAGGGGGCCAGCGATACCACCACACGCGGCTTCGTAGCGAGCATTTGCCGCGTTTGCGGCAGATCATCCCGCACCCGCTTGGCGGAGTTCGGGCAAACTTCCACGCAGTGTCCGCACAAGATGCACAGCTCCGGCACCACTGAGGCGTAACCGCTCTCCACTTTGATGGCCTTGACGGGGCAGTGGCGAACGCACTTGTAGCAATCCTGACATTCGCGCTTTTCCGTGTAGATGGGATTCAGGAAGTTCACAGGAAGTTCATCCCTCGCGCTGCTGGCTGTAATGGTTGAGGAGGCCGATGATCACGATGGGGTCCACCTCATGATACATCTTGCCATTGATCGTGACGTTCGGCCCTGACTTGCAATGGCCTTCGCACAAGTGGCCGGTCAGTTCGACCCCTGCCGGAAGCGGTTGAGTGGCCAGGTGCTCCTGTATCACTTCAATGTTGCGGTTGTTGCCGCGCGAGAAGCACGAGCTGCCCATGCAAATCATGATGGAATTGAGAGGTTCAGGCGACATAGCGGGGAACTTCCTTTCTCACGGCCGGGTCTAACATACAACCTCCACCTCCGGAGCGCGCCGCTTCCTGCCGCCTTGCCCCCGGGCAATCTGCCGCCCAATCGCTTTGATTCTCATCCGCAGACAACCATTGCAGGCGTTTCCGGTTTCCTCGATGCAGGCTTTGGCTGGATAGATCTCGTAAAGCTTGCGGTATTTCAGCGGCGTCAGGTTCGGCATGAGGACATTGGCGCCGCGCTGCAGGCCCAGTTCCCGTCCGTTGTGTTTGTTGATGGTGGCCAGGGCCGTGGTGCTGGGGATGTTGGCGTCCGGACGCACCAGCCTCGTAAGCGCAACCGCCTTATAGACCATCAGTTCGGTATTGGGCGCCTGGTGGCCGGGAGCGGCAAAGGGCTTGAGTTCGCCGCTGCCCAGGGGAGTTTGTGGGTGAGGAATAAAGGGCCCAATGCCGATCATGTCCAGATCCAGCTCGCGAAACAGATCGATGTCGCGGGCGATGCTCTCATAGGTCTGTCCCGGCAAGCCGACCATGATCCCGCTCCCCACTTCGTAACCGAGTTGTTTGAGGTGGCGGAGCAAGGGAATGCGGCCAACGGCGCGTTGGCCCCGGCTCGGGTGAATCACCTCGAACAGCCCTGGGTCCGAAGTCTCAAAGCGCAGGAGGTAGCGATCCGCACCGGCGTTGCGCCAGGCTTCCAGTTCGGACTCGGTGCGCTCGCCCAGGCTCAAAGTAACGGCCAGCGGAGTCTGGAGCTTGATTTGACGGACGACTTCTTTGACCCACTCGCAGCTCAGCCCGAAATCTTCGCCTGCCTGCAGCACGACCGTGCCGTAACCATAAGCCACCGCCTGACGCGCTGACACCAGGATCTCGTCAGGGCCCATGCGGTAACGGGTCAGCGAATGATTGTCCGCTCGCAACCCACAGTAGGCGCATTGCCGGATGCACCGGCTCGAGATCTCAACCAGGCCGCGCAAATGGATCGTGTCGCCTACGTTAAAGCGCCGGGTCTCATCGGCCCAGGCCCAAAGCGTGTTAAGCCGTTCAGGATTGTCCTCATGCAGCCAGGCGAGAATGTCTTTCAGGGTGAGGGGAGTATTCATGCGAAGCACGCACTCCTTTCCCGTGACTTGGAAGTGAGCGCCGGCAGACGGGCGGAGGGATTTCGCGTGTCGCCGCGCCAAAGCTCCAGCGCCGCCGGGAATGGCTCCAGTGCCCGCTCGAAGATTCCCAGGCTGTAGGCGATGGCCAAGCCGTAGTTGGTGATGGGCACGCCGGCTTGCTGGCATCGCAGAATCCGGGAGAGCATCTCGCGACGATTCCACATGCAGGCGCCGCAATGCACCACCAGGCGGTACGGCGAGAGATCCTTCGGGAAGTCATGTCCCTGCACGTGCTCGAAGTGGAGTTGCCCGCCCACAAATTGGGCCAGCCAGCGGGGAATCTTCACCCTGCCGATGTCTTCGCCGATCGGATGGTGCGAGCAAGCCTCGGCGATCAGGACGCGGTCCCCGCCGCGCAGATTCTCAATCGCCAGCGCGCCCTGCACCTGCGCCGTCAAATCCCCTTTGAAGCGCGACATCAAGATCGAGAAGCTGGTCAACGGCACCTCGCGCGGGGTGTCAGCGGCGACCTTCAGGAAGGCTTGCGAATCGGTCACCACCAGCCGGGGAGGGCTTTTAAGCCGCTCCAGGGCGCTGCGCAGCTCGCGTTCCTTCACGACCAGGCACAGGGCATCATTGTCCAACAAGTCGCGAATGGCTTGCACCTGGGGCAGGATCAACCGTCCGCGCGGCGCTTCTTTGTCAATGGGCACTACCAGCACGGCCATTTCTCCCGGCTTAACCAGGTCTCCGACTAGCGCGGGATAATCAATGAAATCCGCAGGCGCTGCTTCGAGCAGGGCTTGCCGGAACTCCGCGATGCCGGTGGGCTTCAGCGCGCTAACGCGCACCCGCCGCAGTTGCCTTTGGCCCAAGCGTTCCCAGAGCACCGGATCTGGCTCGGCGGCATCCGTTTTATTGAACACCACGATGGCAGGAATCTTCCGGCCTTCCAGTTCGGCCAGGAGTTGCTCCTCGAACTCCCCCCATTGGCCCGCTTCCGCTACGACCACCCCCAGGTCGGCGCGCTCAAGGACTTGGCGCGTCTTCCGCACCCGCATTTCGCCCAGCGTTCCCGCGTCATCTATTCCGGCGGTATCCACAAACAGAACCGGTCCCAACGGCAGCAGCTCCATCGGCTTCTCCACCGGGTCAGTGGTCGTGCCGGCAATGGGTGAGACAATTGAGACCTGCTGATGCGTCACCGCATTGAGCAGGCTCGACTTGCCAACGTTGCGCCTTCCGAACAGCGCAATGTGCAGCCGCAGGCCCTTGGGTGTGGGAGCAGTCATGCGTTCGCCCCCTGCCTCCGATCGTCGGCAATAACTCGTAGAGGGTCTGGCGTGCCGAGCCGGCAAACGGCTTCAGGGCTGATGAGCTCGTCGAAGGCTGTGGCAGAGAGCAGGCCTTGAACGATGGCAAGCTCGCGGATAGTGCGGCCGGTTTCAGCGCTCGAACGCGCCAATTCGCAAACCCGTTCATAGCCAATCGCCGGCAGCAACGCAGTCGCCGCAGCCGTCGAATTCAGCACGTGCTGGCGGCAACGCGCCTCATCGGCTTCCAGGCCCGAAATGCAATGGCGGTAGAAGATGTCGTCGGCGCGGCCCAACAGTTCGAGGCTTTCGAGCAGGCAAGCGGCAACCAGGGGCAGAAAGGGATTTAGCTCCAGACTGCCGGCGGCGCAGGCATAGGCGATGGTCGCGTCGTGGCCCATCACCAGCATGGCCACCTGACTGACCACCTCGGGAATGACCGGGTTTACCTTGCCGGGCATGATAGACGAGCCCGCCTGTCGAGCTGGTAAGCGGATTTCGCGCAATCCGGCTTCAGGCCCCGAAGCCATCAGTCTTAAATCACCGCAGATCTTCAGCAGGGAAACGGCATGCGCTTTGAGGATGCCGGAGACTTCGACAAACACGTCCGCATTCTGCGTGGTGTCCACCAGGTTCTCCGCGCGGGCGAAACCAATCCCGGTAAGCTCGCGCAAGGTGTCCGTCACCCGGAATATGAACTGCCGCGGCGCGGCCAGGCCCGTGCCGATGGCGGTGCCACCAAGATTGACAACGCGCAGACGCTCCTCGCATTTGTAAATACGCCAGCGGTCACGGTTCATCGCCTCGGCATACGCCCCCATCTCGCGCCCCAGCGTCGTCAGCACGGCATCCTGCAATTGGGTCCGGCCGACCTTGACGACATGCGCGAAGCGCTTTTCAGCGGCTTGGAAGGCTTCTTGCAAAGCAACCACGCGTCCCTCCAACTCGCGCAAGGCGACTACTGCGGCCAGCCTCAATGCCGTTGGGTACGTGTCGTTCGTGGACTGATGCAGGTTGATGTCCTCCAGGGGAGAGACGCGAGTATAGGTACCTGCCGCCTCACCGAGCAATTCCAGCGCGCGATTGGCCAGCACCTCGTTCACATTCATGTTCGTGCTGGTCCCGGCTCCGCCCTGCAGGCGGTCCACCACGATATGCCGGGCCAAGGGGCCTTCGCTCAATTCCCGGCAGGCGCGCTCGATCGCATCTGCTTTCGGGGCGTCATCAGCCCAAGCTCCCAGTGTGCGGTTGGTCATCGCGCAAGCCAGCTTCACCGTTCCGTACGCCCGAGCCAGACCCCCAGCCACCGGCTGCAAGGCCAGCGGAAAGTTGTCGAGCGCGCGAACCGTATGAATGCCGTAAAGCGCAGCCGCAGGTATCGGCAGCTCGCCCAATAGATCGGATTCCATGCGAAAAGCGCTCATAACGTCAGCGGGCTTCAACTCGACCGGTGCGCGGCTAGAATGGGCCACGCTACCAACCGATCTTCATACATACACATCCCGTTTGTCGCCCTGCACTTCCGTCACCAGACGCCGCCCAATCTTCTGCACGGACGACTCCATCGTCTCCAATTCATGGGTGATCAGGTTCTCGCCCACCTTGCGAGTCTCCGGCTTCGCATAGTCGAGCAGGTACTCCATGCAGCTCGACAGCGCATTGGGGGCGCAGTGGTGCTTGATCAGGCCGGGTTTCGCCATGTCCATGAAATCGGCCCCGGTGCGCCCCAGACGGTAGCAGGCCGTGCAGAAGGATGGCGTATAGCCGAGCGCGGCCACGTCACGCACCACCTCGTCCAGTGAGCGGTGATCGCCCAACTGAAACTGCTCCGAATTGTGGCCGTCGGCGGAATCGGCATAGCCGCCCGGGTTGCAGCGGCTACCCGCCGAGATCTGGGAAACCCCAAGCTCGAATGTCGTCCGGCGCGTATCGGCGTTTTCGCGCGTGGACATGATGATGCCGGTGTAAGGCACGGCAAGACGCAGCAGCGCGACAATCTTCTTGAAGTCGCTGTCCGAGACCGGGTGCGTCGGCGCGTAGGCCAGGGTCGAACCGACCGCCGGCTCGAGCCTCGGCACGCTGATCGTATGCGGGCCTACGCCAAACGCGTCTTCGAGGTGCTCAATCTCCTGCTTCATCGCGAGCACTTCGTATTTCCAATCGTAAAGGCCAAACAGGACGCCGATCCCCACGTCATCGATACCCGCCTGCATTGCGCGGTCAAAACAGGTCACCCGCCAGTCGAAATCCCGTTTCACCCCGCCGACATGCACGGCGGCGTATGTCTCACGGTGATAGGTCTCTTGAAAGCACTGATACGTGCCGATCTTCGCCGCCTTGAGCCGCTTGAAGTCCTCGACACTCAGCGGCGCTACATTTGCGTTGACCCGCCGGATTTCGCCGCGGCCACTGCGGGTGTTATAGACCGTCTCGATCGCGTTCAGGACGTAATCGAAGCCTTCCTTCGGATAGCTTTCGCCGGAGACCAGCAACACGCGCTTATGACCCTGCTCGATCAGAATGCGCGTCTCGCGGGCGATTTCCTCCGGGGTCAACGCGCGCCGGACCAGCTCCTTATTGCGCGCGCGAAACGCGCAGTAGAGGCACTCGTTGTGACACAGGTTTGAAATATACAGTGGGGCGAACAGCACCAGGCGGTTGCCGTAAATCTCGTTCTTCACATGCCGGGCCGCGGCATACATTTCCTCCAACAACTCGGGCTCATTGTTCTCCATCAACGTCGCCATGTCGGAGGCGTCAAGACCTTGCATTTCGCGCGCCTTGGCCAGAATCTCACGGACCCGCTGAGCATCGCATGCTCGCGCGGTGGTCAGCGTTGCGGAGATCTTGGCTTCGTCGATGAAGGTGGCCAGTTGATTGGAACGTGTTGTTTTCATAAAAGGATGTATCGCCATGGCGCGCTCACTCAGGCGCGAGTGTGGTCTTCAGGCGTTCGCGCATTGCAGCGCACGCCTTCTGTCCGGTGCAGTTCTGGATTTGCTGGCCGTCCACGCGGACGGTCGGGCCCTGGTGGCATTGCTCGAAGCAAAACGAAGCGCTCACTTCGACCTGGTCTTGCAATTGCTCGGCATCGACGCATTGGAGCACGTCGCGGATGACCTCTTGCGAACCTTTCAGGAAACAGTTGGTGCCGGCGCACACGCTGACCTTGAGCTTCTCCCCTTCGGGACCGTCGCCGAACACGATCCGCTCGTCTGCAATGCGCCGTCGGTTCTGATAGTGCGTATGCAAGAGGTGATGGGCCTTGCGACCGCCGATTTCACCCAGATACTTCTGGTACATCTCGGTCACCTGGAGGTTGTCCTGCGACTTGTGCAGATCCAGATTCTTGTCCGCATCATACAGACCCCGAGTACGCAAGCGTTTGACGTCGCGTTCGCGCGACACCGGCTGGCCGGCACCGCCAATGCAGCCACCCGGACAAGCCATCACTTCGATGAGGTCCAACTCGCATTCACCCCGGCGCACCTTCTCGGCCAACGCGCGCGCGTTCTTCAACCCGTGAACCACCGCCAGCTTGAGTTGGACTCCGTCCAAAACGACAGTGGCAAAACGTGTCCCGTCCTCGCCGCGCACTGAGAGAAAGTCCGGACTGTCCAGTTTCCTACCCGTGACCGCTTCGGCGGCGTACCGCAGGACGGCTTCGCTCACTCCGCCCGAGTTGCCGAAAATGACTCCGGCGCCGGTCTTGAAGCCGAGCGGCATATCGAAGGACTCCGGCTCCAGCTCCTTGAAGCGGAACCCGGCCTCTTCGATCATCCGCGCCAGTTCCTGCGTGGTCAGGACATGATCCACTTCCGGCACGCCGCCCTCGGCGAATTCGGGCCGCTTGGCCTCGAACTTCTTGGCCGTGCAGGGCATGATCGAAACCATAACGAGGTTCTCCTTCGGAATGCCCAGCTCGCCTGGCAGTGTGGCCTTGCACACCGCCCCGAGCATTTGCTGAGGCGATTTGCACGTGGACAAATTCGGCAGCAGATCCGGGAAATACTGCTCGGCGAACTTGACCCAGCCCGGGCAGCAACTCGTAAACTGCGGCAGCTTCTCGCCTTTGGCCTTCCGCTTCAGGAATTCATTGGCCTCTTCAACGACCGTCAGGTCGGCGCTGAACGCGGTATCATAGACCTTGTCGAAGCCGAGGCGTTTGAGCGCCGCGACGATTTGGCCGCTGGACGACATGCCGGGGGCCAGCCCGAAAGCCTCTCCGATCGCCACGCGTACCGCCGGGGCGATTTGGGCAACCACAGTCTTGACGGAATCGTTGAGCGCCCGCCAAACCTCGTCCACCTGGGGCCTGGGCGTTAGCGCGCCGGTCGGGCAGACTGCGGCACATTGACCGCAGTTGATGCACTCGCCCTCGCCCAGCCCCTTTCCAAAAGCCGGCAGCACTGCTGCCTCGTGTCCCCGATGAGCAAAGTCTATGGCGCCGACTCCCTGAATCTCCGAGCAGAAGCGCACGCAATCCCCGCACAATACGCACTTGTTCGGATCACGCACCAGCGAGACAGAGGAGAAGTCCAGTTCCTCGGGCTGATGCACGGGTTTGAAGCGCACCTTCCGGATGCCCAGTTTGCGGGCGATGTCCTGGAGCTGGCAGGCGGAGCTCTTAGGGCAGGTCGGGCATTGCTGGTCATGGTTGGCCAGCAGCAATTCGATGGCGATCTTCCGAATCTCGCGGATCTCCTCGGTCTGCGTGCGCACTTTCAGCCCCGCCTCCGGGGGAGTTGAGCAGGCGGCCTGAATGCCGCGGCTTTGGATGTCCACCAGGCAGAGGCGGCACGCCCCATAAACGCTCAGGTCCGAGTGATAGCAAAAGGTCGGCAGGTCGATGCCCGCTTTCCGAATCAGCTCCAGCAGGTTGCGCTCGCCGTTAATCGGCACTTCGCGCCCGTCAATATTCAATGTCTTCGCAGCTACAGTGTTAGTCATGTTGCCTTCAAATAATTTCGTTTCAGTCTGTTTCATGCGGTAGTCGCAGCGGTCTATACGCCAATGACGGCTTCGAACTTGCAGGTGTCGGCACAGACGCCGCACTTGATGCAAAGCGCCTGGTCAATCGTGTGCGCCTGTTTCCGTTCGCCGGTGATGGCATGCACGGGACACTTCTTGGCGCAGGCGGTGCAGCCCTTGCACTTGGCCGTGTCGATGCTGGGTTTGGCCAGCGCCTTGCATTGGCCGCTGGGACAATGCTTGTGAAGCACATGGGCGTCGTACTCCTCGCGGAAGTGGCGCAGCGTGGAAAGGACCGGATTGGGAGCCGTTTTGCCTAACCCGCAAAGCGAGCCTTTCTGTACGGCCGAGGCCAGCTTCTGTAGCAGCTCCAGGGTTTCGCCGGTGGCACGCCCCTCGATGATGTCGTCGAGCAACGCCAGCATCTGGCGCGTCCCTTCCCGGCAGAGCACGCATTTTCCGCAGCTCTCCCGCTGGGTAAAGTCCATGAAGAACCGGGCGATGGCCACCATGCAGGTCTTGTTATTCATCGCCACCAGTCCGCCGGAGCCAACCATCGCCCCGGCGCTGCGCAGTGAATCGTAATCGAGCGGCAAGTCAAAATGCGCGCGCGTGAGGCATCCGCCCGACGGGCCGCCGATCTGCACCGCTTTGAACCCGTCGCGGGTCACTTTGCCGCGCCGGTCGGTAATGCCGCCGCCAATGTCAAACACGACTTCCCGCAGCGTGGTCCCGAAAGGCACTTCTACCAGCCCTGTGTTGGCCACATGGCCGGTCAGCGCAAAGGTTTTGGTGCCCGGCGAAGCCGGCGTGCCTAGCTTCCGGAATTGCTCGGCGCCTTCATTGATGACGCGAACCGAGTGGGCGAGCGTTTCAACGTTGTTAATGATGGTCGGCTTGCCCCAAAGGCCGCTTTGCGCCGGGAATGGTGGCTTGGGCCGCGGCATGCCGCGCTGCCCCTCGATCGAGGCAATCATGGCCGTCTCCTCACCGCAGACAAATGCCCCCGCGCCTTCCATCACCTCGCAGCGCAGCGGCCGGCCTGAACCAAACGCGCTCGCGCCCAGGAAACCGCGCGCCTCCGCGTCCTTCACTGCCGTGCGCATGCGCTGCACGGCCAGCGGATATTCGGTTCGAACGTAGATCAGCGTCTCGTCCGCGCCAATCGCGCGCGCCGCGATCATCAGCCCTTCCAGCACGCTGTGGGGGTTGCCTTCCATCACGCTGCGGTTCATGAACGCGCCCGGGTCTCCCTCGTCCGCGTTGCAAATTACGTATTTCTTTCCTTCAGGCTGACTCCGCGCCGCTTCCCACTTGCGCCCGGTGGGAAAGCCGCCGCCGCCGCGACCGCGCAAGCCGGAGCGGCTGATCTCCTGGCAAATCTGTTCCGGCGTCATCTGCAGGAAGGCCTTCTTTGCCGCCGCATAGCCGCCATGATGCACATATTCCTCAATGCACTCAGGATCAATTGTGCCGCACGAATGCAGCACGAACCGTTGCTGGCGCTGGTAGAATGGAATCTCGGCCACGCCCCGGCAATGCTTCTTGGTTGTCGAGTCCACGTAGAGCAGCCGATCGACCACTCGCCCGGCGACCAACGTCTCGGAGACAATCTCAGCGACGTCCTCTACGCGGACCTTGTTATAGAGCAGGTTCTCGGGGAGCACGGTCACAAGCGGCCCCATCTGGCAAAAGCCCTGGCAGCCGCTCTTGTTCAAGCGCATCGCACTGCTTTTATCTTCGGGCTGAAATTCGGTGCTCACCGGGATGCCGGCGGCCCGCACCTGTTCCACCACGGCCTGAAAGACCTTGTATGACCCGCTGGCGACGCAGCCGGTCCCCGCGCACACAATGACACGTCGTTGCTCCGAGTGGCCGTTGCTTCCGTTCGGGCTGGGCTGACTTTGTGCGCTCATTGGGCCTCCTGTGTGATAAGGGCCTCTACCAGCTTGACCGCGCTCTCGGGCGTTTGTTGCCCGTGAACTTGATCGTCGATCACCACCACCGGCGCCAGGCCGCAGGCGCCCAGGCACGCCACGGTCTCGACCGTGAATAGCATGTCCTCAGTGGTCTTGCGCCGATCATCCACTTCGAGCCGCTTTTGCAGCGCGCGCAGGATCGGCACCGATTCCTTGACGTGGCAGGCCGTTCCGTCGCACAGCCGCACCAGGTGTTTGCCTTTGGGCTTAATGGTGAAGTGCGCGTAGAAGGTGGCCACCCCGTACACCCGTGCAGGCGATACGCCCAGCGCCGTCGCGACGTAAGTCAGCACCTCTTGCGGTAAATAGCGGTATTCCTCCTGCACGGCTTGCAGGATGGGCACCAGCCGCGACGGATTATGGTCGTGCTGGTCCAGGATGTGGCACACTTTGACAAATTTGCGCCCGGTGCTTTCGGGTTTTCGTTTGGTTGGCATAAACATTTAGTATCGTCTAATTGGTGGGTAACTTAAGTTTGCAGTCTCTGCGTTGCCCGAGCGGGCTCGGCGGGGTTGGCCTCCAGCGCCTGGGCCAGCTTTTGCGACAGCGACGCCAGCGAACAATAGAGGTCTTCGTTGTGGACGATGATGTGCTCCGGCACCCGCAACCGCACCGGGGCAAAATTCCAGATGGCGCGCACGCCCCCTTCCACGAGCAGCTCCGCCACCGCCTGCGCCTGCTCGGCCGGGACGGTGATGATGCCAATCAGGACGTGCATCCGTTGGGTCAGATCGGCAAGTTTGCCCAGGACCAACACATGCTTGCCGTGAATCTTCCGGCCGATCTTGGCCGGGTCGCTGTCGAAGGCCGCCACGATCTTCAGGCCGCATTCCTCGAATTTTCGGTAGCCTAGCAGCGCCGAGCCCATGCTGCCCGCCCCGACGAGAAAAGCCTCGCTGACCTTCTTCCAGCCTAGGAATCGCTCAATCCCGTCCACGACCGCCGCGGTGGCATAACCGATGCGCGGCCGCCCGCTGATTCCGGCCGCCTCGAGGTCCTTGCGCACCTGCGTAGGATCCAGCTTCAGCTCCACGCCAATGTCGGTGCATGAAACGGCCTCCTGCTCCCGTTGGAGCAACTCCTTCAGAAACCGATGATACAGCGGCAGGCGCTTGAGCGTCGGCTCGGAGACCGTCCTGGTCAGTTCAGCATTCATGACTCGAATCGAGAATCTTTAATCGATACAACAGTATCGAGAATTATTTATTGATATATAAATCACGAATAGCCAGGCCCGTCAACTGGTGAGTCCAATTTGGGGTCGGCCCCACTCGCTGCCTTTCTCCCCGGTGGCAGCGAGCAAACCCTTGTCCCTGCTGCATGCTCTTGCGTTGACTAAAGCTACGGTCCCGGCCAGCGGCGCCAAGAAATGTATGAAGAAAAGCAAACTAGGTAAGGCCGCTGAACCCGCCAACCGCCGCCCGGCGTCTCAAGTGTTCCGAATTAGTCTCAACGGCAGCGCGGTCGCTCCCGATCAGTCCGTGATACCCCACTGCTGGCAACGAAGCGGATGGCTGCGATGATAGTATCCCACGTCGCGCGAAGAAGAAGTGTCTAATACTTGGACACTACCTTGAAGCCTCCGTCATATAGGTAAGACCGCACGTTGAAGCCCGGGAGCCTCGCCGGACACGCGCTGGAGTCTCCCCGTAGTACCTTCTTATCAGATCGCGCGCGAGCATCGGCCCAAGGACCCGGCCTTTGTCGAGGTCTTCGCCGTCTTGGTCGGACGGGCTCCTGCCCCGATGTGGGAGGTGCGGCGCAACGGCCATCGCCAGATCACCGAGTTGCGTCGGACCGAGGAATGGCCCCATGTTCAACACGACTGCTTTCAGATCATCCACCCGGACTGCGGACCCGTGGTGGTGCGCCTTTGTGGCTATGCCCCCTGGGGCGCCCAGGTCATTGTCAACGGGTACGAATGGGTCGAGCCGCAAGCGCGTGCCCGGAAGGTGCGCGTGGCCAAGGACGGTAACTGTTTCATCGAGGGAACCAACTACCGGGCGGTCCACCGCTTGGCCACCGCCTTGAGTGGGCCCGGAGCGGGGCCGCGGCTGGCAGCGCTGTGCATGCGCTGGCTCTACTCGGCCTGCCTGTGCTTTGCTCTGCCCCTGGCCGAGCAGCAGCGTATCGACTTCCCATACCGATATTCGATCTGGCAACTGGAATGGAGCCGCAACTTTCTGTTCCATCAAGCCCAGCAGGGCCAGTGACAAAGTTCTTGTTACCAGGCAAGGGCTGAAGAGGGCAAGAGGCCGGTCGGTGCTTGGCCAGGTCCGTTGCGCGCGCGATCTTGAGCCCTAATGGAGGTGGCGGCGGTGTTTCCAGTTGGCCGGGGGTGGGCGAGGCAAAGCCCGCGGGTCGGCACTGCGGAGCGCGGCGCCTGGATTTATGGTTTGGCTATCGGATTCACTCCTCATGGCGGCGTTGGGTGATTCGGTGGATTAGCCGCCAAGGTTTGCGGTGAACGTGGCGCTCAAAATCGGGCAGCGATTGTTTGGCGCCTTTGGCCCGGGATTGAGCCTTGAACAGGAAAATGGCCAAGGAGCGGAACAGAGACAGATTACGCGCCGCGGTGGGGTCACGCATGGGGCAACGGTCCTCGTCCTGAGTTCGATCCCGGCGATAGTGCAGCCCATTTTCGATGCTCCAGTGATCGCGGTATTGTCCGGGCTTGCCGAGTCGGGGCCGGCAACGCAGACAACGGCGCTGGGCATGGTTGAGGCTGTGGGCAAATTGGGCAATGGCGTGCGGCCCTTTGCAGCCGGCGGCGACCGCCAAGACGACGAGGGTTAAGCAAACCAGCTAGTGCTTGGCGTGATCTTTCATCCCGGAGATGTCCAGGACTACGACTGGGTCGTTGCCGACGATCCAGGCATCGTGGCCTGGCGGGATGTGGGAAACCTCGCCCGGGCCGAAGTCCTGCGCTGTGCCATCATCCATGACGACGTGCAGGCGGCCGGCAATGTGGTATTGCAGGTGGGGGGCCTCGCAGCTTTGGGTGTGCACCAGCGGTTTGACGCAAATGGACCATTTCCAGCCACGCTGCATGGTGGCGCGTCCAAAGGTGACGTCAGCAAGGCAGGTCCAAAGGCCGAGGTCCGAAGGCCGAACGGGGAAGCGGTGAGGGACCGGCTACGGCAGGAGGAGGATGCGGTAGAAGCGCTGGGGGGCGGAGCCAACGGGGTCAGTGGCCGAGGCATTAGAGGCGATGGCGGTGATGTCGGGGAGCAGGTCGGTCCAGTTGGTGGCAGCCAGGGTCGGCTTGTATTGGAGGCGGTAGGTTTGGCCGGGGATCGTGTTCCAGGCGAGTTGGGCGACACCGTTCGCGAGCCGGAACGGTTGGAGGACGGGTGGCGCGGCGACGATGACGGCGAATGATTTCGCATCGCTCAGGCTCGGGGCGCTGGTTTGGGTCACACGGACGGTGATGGTGTTGGTGGTGTTCGCGTACTCAACTGGCACGGTCCACGAGAGCAACCCGTTGGCGGGATCGATGGTGATGCCCGGCGGCGCGCCGGGGTCCAGGCTGAACGACAGCGGAAGAGCTGGAATGTTTGGATCAGTCGCCGAATTGGTCACGGACATCACGCAGCCGGCGTGAATGGCGCGGTCGGCGATGGCCGCAAGGACGGGCGGGGCGATGCTCGAATTGACCGGTGGTACGATGGAGAAATTGCCGGGGGAGATCGCGAAGAAGATGTTGCCGGCGGCCTGGACTTCGATCCGGGCGGCTGAGGAGTCGAGCACCGGCAGCAGAACGGTGCAGACGCCGTTGTTGGGGGCGTTGCTGGCGAGGACAATCGGGAACGAGAGGCCGCCATCGGTCGAGAGCAGAATGTTGACGCCGCGCGCGTTGACGGGCGCATTGGTGGTGCCGGCCACGTCCCAGGTAATGGTTTGCGCTCCCGACCAGGTCACGCCGCCAGCAGGGCCAGTGACGATGAACGGACCGGCATTGGTGGTTACCGTGACCTGCGTGTCCGAGGAGGCCGTGGCACCGCCGTCGGTCGAGTTGTCCCGGGCCGTGACGAGGAAATTCAGCGTCCGGCTGGTGGTGGGGAGTATTTCACCGGGAGTCGTGGTGCGATTGAGGATGTCGGACCATTGCGGGAACGTTCGCGCCGGGCCGGTCGTGGGGTTGAACGAGCGGAACAAGGGGCTGGTGCCGTTGTCCGGCGTCAGCAAGGTGATCGAAGGGCCGAGGTCGCGTTCCTCCCAGCAATAGGTCAGCGTCTCGCCATCCGGCTCGTTGGCCGTCGCCGTGAGGGTGAAGGGTGTGCCTATCGGGATGGTGTAGCTGGGCCCGGCATCCACGGTCGGCGGATTGTTGCCGGTGGAGGTGGCGGAGCCAGAGGCCTTGCCGGAGCCGGCGGTCGTGTAGGTGATGATCTGTTCGAGGCTGGCTGAGTGAAAGTAGGGACCGCTATGGCGCTGCAAGTTGTCAGCGCTGCAAATCCCGGCGTAGGACATGATCGTTGAGCCGCTGCCGGGTTCGTAGGCGGTGGAGGCGCAGCGATTGCCGTAGCCGCAGGCATTGAGGCTGCTGTTGAACGAGTGCGAGGCGCCGAACTGATGGCCGATCTCGTGGGCAACGTAGTCAATGTAGAACGCATCGCCCACCGGCGGGGAGGTGCCCGTCTCGCCCTGGGCCTTGAAGCCGGTCAGGCAGGCCACGCCGACGCCCGCCATTCCGCCGCCCGCGGTGCTGAGGACATGGCCGACGTCGTAGTTGGCAGCGCCGATGACGGAGTCGAGGTTTGCCTGGTTCTGCATTAGCAGGGCGGAGGGGTTGCCGTTGCTGTACGGCTCGGTGGCCGCGTTGGTGTAGATGATCAGGTCGTTTTGGGCGACGAGCACCAGCCGAATGCCAAGCTCTGTCTCATAGACTCCCGAGACACGGTTAATGGCGGTGACAATGGCGGCGAGGCCGGCGGGCACAGTCCCGCCAAAATACTGGACGTATTCGGCCGTGGCGGCGCACGCGAGTCGGTAGGTCCGGAGATTGCCGCCGGAAACCACAGAAGGTGTGGCCGCCGTGGGTGTCGCAGGCGGCGCCAGGGTGCCGGCAGTGAGACACTCGAAGTTCGGCGCGGAGGCGCTATAATCGCGGCGGGAATAAACGGCGTGAAGGTTCGTGTTGCCGCGCAGGTACGGTTCGATGTAAGCCGCGCCCTTCGGCGAGAGGATTTGGGCGTGGAAGCCGGAAGGGGTGAGATCAAAGCGGAGCGTCGCCGCCGGGTCATCCACGCCGCACCCGCGGTAGGTCTTGATTTCCGGGAAGCGGGCGGCGAGATCCGGGTGCATCACTGGCGACTCGACGAAGCGGAACTGCGCCTGCGTGCCGTCCGGCATAGGCAGGGAGATCAGCGCTCCGGAGGAGACGAGCGTTTGTGCAGATTCCTGCGGCGCCTTGCCGAGCAGCGAGCGGAGCTGGGCGTGCTGGAGATTGACCGCGCGAAAGGCTTTGGGTTGGACCCAGGTTTCTGACTGCGGGCCGCTCTGGTGGGCTTGCTTGACGTCCTGCCAGAGTTCGGTGTCCGGGGAGGTTTGCGCGTGTGCCGGGCTGACAAATAGCAGCGCCCCGAAGAAGAGGGCTGCCAGGGCGGGAGCGCTTAAAATGTGCGTGGTGTTGGTGTTCAATCCAGATTCGGCGCAGGCCGTCTCTGGACCAAAGAGCGGGTGGCGCGCCGGACACGGCACGCCGCCAAACTCAACAGAGCGACATATTTGTTCACGCTTTAAGTCTCACTTAGGCGCCCGAATAAACAAATTGAACGAATACGGAAGCAGCACCCTGTGGTCGGTACGGAGGGCTACCCGGGGCCGCCCTGGGTGAGAGGGGGATGGGAGATGAAGGATGGATGCAGGCCGGAAATCCGAAGCCCGAAGGCCGAAATCCTAAGTGGTCCCGGTCACAAATCCTGTGACGTATCCTGAACCGGCGCAGCGCGGGTTCTCAAGCCCCCTATGGGATGGCTTTAAGGGAGCCTTGGGTAAGCTCCCCGGGCGGCTTTGGAGTCCAATCTCTTGGCTATCTGCAGGCTCGAGAGCCTCGGGGTAGCCTCGGGGTAGCCTCGGGGTAGCCTCGGGGTAGCCTCGGGGTAGCCTCAGGG
>Ga0182014_10001535_pt1 | contig 30709 bp, 25 predicted proteins | sample 612S2DmetaG_FD_120489 | JGI IMG/M metagenome (GOLD analysis project Ga0182014, IMG submission 120489) | Permafrost microbial communities from Stordalen Mire, Sweden - 612S2D metaG | ecosystem: Environmental > Terrestrial > Soil > Wetlands > Permafrost | place: Sweden: Stordalen | collected... | reverse complement strand
AGGGACACCCGACAATAGCCCAACGTTTCAACGTTGGGAACCCGATGACCGGCGAACGGTAGTCCCGAAGGGACGGCTGAGCTTCAATCCCACAAATAGCGCTCGTCGTAGATAACTCGGTGCTTCACGCGCCCCATTCAGCCGTCCCTTCGGCACTTATGCAATGTCGAACCTGCGTCCCCAACGTTGAAACGTCGGGCTAGTCTCGGCATGTCCCTCCGGGACAAATACATGTCTAGCAACTTCATTGCGCGTTCGCCAGCACTCATGCCATCTACCACTATTACCGAAATGCCCGCGTAGAGACACGGGTTGAGCCATCGCGAGGTGGCCCAGCAACGGCGTTGAAGGGGCACGGCGCGGTTGCTTGGCATGGGTAGGGTTCCTTTTGTCACAGCCTCGGAAACCGGTTGCTTTTGACCAATCATTGGGGCAGAAAGGACGCCATGTTTCGCCGCGTACAATATCTTCCTTTTCTACTCCTCACCGCCGCCGCAGCCGCCGATGTCAGCCCTGCGCTGGTCGAGCTGAACAACGCTTCGTTCTTTTACGGGCGTGAGTATTTCATCCTGCGCAGCGGTCGCGCCCAGATGCTCCTGCAAGCCGACCGGGCAGACCTCGGGCCAGCTTTCACGTGGATGCTGTTCGACGCTCAGGATGCAAAGCAGAGCGCCCGCAAGGACAGGGCCTTCAATTTCGTGCCCAAGGAGGGGTTCGGCTCCAGCGCGCTGGAAGTGGTGTTGGGGGGCTTTCCATTCACCGCCCTCGGCCATCGGACGGACACCCGCTGGGTGGTGACAGATGGCATTCCCGCCGTCGAGGCCGTTTGGTGGGCGGGCGGGGTACGGGTGACGGAGCAGATCAGCGCTCTTGTGACGGAAGGCGCGTTCCGCCGCCAGGTTCGACTTGAAGGCGCGCACCTGGCCGGCGCGGAAGCAGTCTCGCTGCGCCTGCGCCTGCCGCCGACCGGTTTGAGGCAGGAAGGGAAGATGCTGGTCCACGAAGGAACCGGGGCAAGGATCGCCCTGACGACGGCGGATGAAACTCCCGTGAAGGTGGACGCGACCACCGGCCTGTTCGAGGTCGGCCCGCTGGTGGTTTCACCTGGAGGAAGCGCCATGGTGGAAACCTTGCTGCTGGCCCAGGTGCCGATTGGCGAACTCACGCCGTGGGTCGTGCAGGCCAGCCAATTGGCTTCCTCGAAAATGGCACCGGCGATTAAGGATACCGCCAGGTTTTGGGCGGCGGTTTCATCCGTCTCGACGCGGGACCGCACCGTTCAGGAGATATTCGATAAGGCCCGATTCGGGCTGATGGCCATGATCGCCCCAGACGGCACGATGGACGGCGGCTTGCTCGAGTATGGCGGGCAATGGGTCCGGGACAGCTCCAACACCGCCCTCGGCGCGCTCCACGCCGGTCATTTCGAGGCGGCGCGCAACACTCTGCAGCACATGCTCTCCAAAATGATCAGCCGGGACGGCGTGACCATGATTGCTGAGAGTTTCGAGACGCCTGACCGCGAGCAGTTCGACCAGGGGGGTGAGTTGCTCCATCTGCTCCGCTGCTACCGGGATTGGACCGGCGATGACTCCCTGATCCGCCAGCATCGCGATCTGCTCATCAAGGTCGTGGAGCGCCCGCTCCAGCCGCAGTTCCGAGATGACACGGGCATGGTGCATAACCGGCGCGAGTTTTGGGAACGCGCTTTTGATGACGCCTACGAACTGGCGTACCAGACCTATGTCATTCTCGCATTGCGCGAAGCGGCTGAGCTGGCTCCATCCATGGGAGCGGACGATCGCGCGGCGCGGTGGCGGGCCGAAGCCGACCGCATACAACAGGCGATGCTCTCGCATCCCGACCGGGCGCTGGTGCGTGACGGGCGTCTCATCAAACGCCGCAACGTGACTGGCACCGTGGCGGACGACACGGGCGGGTTCCCTGGGTTTGCACCGGACGTTCCGCTGAAAACAGAGCGAGCGCATCGCCTTATGCCTGACGCCTCGATGGCTCTGCCGATTGCTTTGGGGGTCGTTCCCGCCCGCAGCGAACTCGCCCGCCGCACGCTCGATGACCTCGAAGGGCTTTGGAATACCCGGTGGTCCGACGGCGGTCATGATCGCTACCACACCAGCGGCCAGCCCGACCAGCCGGGGCCATGGCCATTTGCGACGGCGTTTATCCTGCGGGCAGAGCACGACGCCGGGAATTACGAGCGCAGTCGCCGCGCGCTCGAGTGGCTCAACACCTGCCAGGGCGGACGTGCCGGATTGTGGTTCGAGGAGATTCCTTCCACGCGGGCACAGTGCCCGTTCAGCGGCCTGATCTGCTGGACCTCGGGCGAGATGGCGCTATTCGTGGTAAGGCATTACCTGGGGGTGAACTTCGAGCATGGCGTCCTCGCCATCCGGCCAGCGCTTTATCCGGGCAGCCCGCCGGTTCAGGCGGACCTGCGCTTTCGGCAGGGACGCCTCCGGCTGGAAGTCAGCGGCAGTGGTCCAGTGAAGATCGCGCGGGTCAACGGCAAGAAGGTCAAGCCAGGCAAGGATGGCATTCTGCACCTGCCGGCGGACTTTGCTGGCGGAACGGTAATGGTTGAAGGAGGGAGCTAAGGAGAAGTCCGAGCCAAGTGATTTCATTGCTATGCAGCAGGTTCCCGCAGACATATCGGCCGCCTTCCAGCGGCGGCTGGATCAGGCCCAGGTGCCGGCAAACCAGCGCCCGGACTACCACAAGTGGATGCTGTTTTATTCTCTGAAGGAGGCCAAGAGCCCGCTGGATTGCCTATAGGGAAGCCTTAAGTCTGGAGTCTAAAGTCCAAAGTCCGGGCGCAAGCTGGCATTCGTCCGACACCCGCGGCGGCACCGCCCGGCCCCGGATGGCAGCGCGGCGAGTTCAACATTTTGGTTCAACACTTCAATCAGGCCAGGCGATTCTATCGCGCTCTCTCGCAGTAAGCGGGGCGAGACTCAGCCCGAAAGACCCCAGGTTGGGAAAAGCTCTAGCTTCGCAGCCTGTGAACGATATGCGTGAGCGGCGGGGACCGGCCGCCGCTAACGCACGAACTGCAAGTGGTCTGAACGGCTGGTCTCCGTCCGCTACAGGCAACGGTTGAACTGAGCCGTTGCGCGGCAGAGGGAGGAGAGCGTTGGTGTCATAGCTGGCGCCTCGGTTCAATTTAGCCGGGAAGTCGCCCTCACTTAAGGGCACCCTTCCCGGACTATGCACATTGCTTATCCACAGACACACCAGCTAGGGTGCGTCGGTGATTTGGATGCGGAAGAATGCCTGAGGCGCATTGGTGGTGGAGACGCTCCAGACCAAAACCGAATCATCGCCGGGCGTCACGGGACTCACGGCTTGCCAATTCACGAGATCGCCGGAGCTCACCAGTTGATAGTTGAAGCCAGCGGCTGATTGAATCGAGAGCTGTGCGGTCGAATTCTGCGCATTGCAAGCAATCCGGTTCGCCGCGGCGTTCTGGTTGACAGTGAATCCGCCCACATAGGCATCACTCATGCGAGTACCGAACAGGTTGGTAATCACAGGACCGACGGTGTACTGGTATGAGCCGTTCGCGGTTTGGGTCGGGAAGCTGATTCGCCAACCGGTGCCGCCAAGATTTGTCAGAGTGAGCAGGCCGGGCGGGAGCAAGCCCAAAGGTGTCGTGACGGTGACATCCTGCGCCGTAAATGACGTCGGATCGACGGCCATGTTAAAGACCAGGTCAATGCAATCGGCCCACGGTCGTGGGGCCCCCCCATTAGGTGTCGAGGAAATCACCCCAAGCGCAGGCATGCTCGCCAGGGCCGCCGTATAAACGGTTCCCGTGCCACCCAGAAGCGTGGGGCAATTGGGAGGTCCACCGGACGGAGCCGAAACCTGGGTGGCGATATCGAAGCCGGAGAGATAGCCAGAATATATTGCAATGCGCCCGCCGCCCCCGCTGCCACCATCGCAGTCTGAAAGTCCGGTCCCGCCCGCGGCCGAAATCAATCCGCCGCCGGAGAGAAAAGCCGTCGTCAGCCAGATGCTGCCGCCGGAGCCGCAGCCGCCACTGCGGGGCGGGTTGGAGCCGCCGTTGGCAGAGATCGTGCCGCTGTGAAGCAAGGCACCAGCGACCGAGAATCGAATGGCCCCGCCCCCGGGCGTTCCGATGTCCCCACCACTGATGCCGCCGGCGCTCCCCAGATCGATCGGTTGAGTCGCGGAGCCATATACGATGCCGCCAGCGGTTCCGCCCCACCCGTGGCCGCCAGGCCCGCCATAACCGGCCCCGCCCCCCCAGTCGGCGTTCACCGGCGCGGTTCCGGGACCCCGATTGGCGCCCACCGGATAACCGCAGGCATTCACGGACATCCTGCTGCCCGGATCGAGCACGGCAGAGCCCAGGACCAGGACATCCAGGCTGGGATCACCCGGAAGATCCGTCAGTGTGCTATTGGTGGCGACAAGCAGTGTGGTCACCGTCAGCCCGCGCGAGGCCGATGCCGTCGCGCCGCCCGAGATGGTCAGGTTGAAGGCCTCCGGTGAGGTGATGGGCGTCTGGGCGCCCACGTTGCCGCCATTATCAATTAGCAAGGTCCCGACCGGGTCCGCGGCACCCCGGAAATAGACGGTTCCGGCGCCACCCCAAAGTCGGCTGGGGCAATTGAACGGCCCGCCGCCCCGGGCGACGGCCTGCGTCGCGCAATTGAAACTGGCGTCGTTGTAATAGAGAGCGATGCGTCCGCCGCCGCCGGCGCCTCCATCGCAGTCGGCGCGACCGGTTCCGCCGTTGGCCGAGATAGAACCACTGCCCTGCAACGTGCCGGTGTTCACCCAAATGCTCCCGCCGGAACCGCAGCCGCCATAGTCGGGTGTGCCGGAGCCACCGTTGACGGAAAGGGCGCCGTTGATGAGGAGCATCCCGGTGACGGTGAGTCGCAAGGCGCCGCCGCCCGCGCTGCCGGGCGCTCCATTGCCGGCGCCGCCCGCGCTGCCCAAATCGGACGGCTGGAGCACGGAGCCATACGACGCGCCCACCGGCGCCCCCGACCATCCCGCGCCACCCTGGCCGCCATAACTTCCACCCCCGGCGTAACCACTGAAATCCGGAGCGGCCCCAGGGCCTTTATTCGAGCCGAGGGGAAAGCCCTTGCCGTCCAAGCTGATGGCCCCGCCGGCATCAATCTCGGCATCCCCTTGCACGGTGATCTCCAGCGTCGAGTCGCCGCTCAAGACCGCATTCGTGCCGACATGCAGCCCCGTCAGAGTGGCCCCGGCGGTGCTCACATTGACGACCGCATTGCTCAACACCGTCAGCCACCGGCAGGTTTGGGGGATGGTGACGGGCGTCACGCCCCCGGAGAGCCCGCCGTTTTCGACGAGCAGGTTGCCCGGCTGCGAGGCTTGTTGAAAATAGATGGTGCCGGCGCCGCCCCACTCTCTGGCGGGACAGACGGAGGGACCGCCCCCCAGGGCGAACACCTGATCCGCGAAGCTAACACCGGGGGCGTTGGTGTAATAAATTGCAACGCGCCCGCCGCCGCCCGAACCGCCCACGCAATTGTACTGGCCCGTTCCCCCGTTGGCCGAGATGGACCCGCTGCCCTGCAACGTGCCGACGGTGAGCCAAATGCTCCCGCCGGAACCACAGCCGCCATGCCCGGGGATATCTGAAATCCCGTTGGCGGAAATCGAGCCGTTAAGCCCGAGCGTGCCGGTGATGTTCAGTTGGATCGCACCCCCACCGGCGCTGCCAGGATCGCCGTTAGCCGACCAGTTCGTCCCCCCCGTCCCCCCAGCACTGCCAAAATCCTGCGGCTGTGTGATCGAGCCATAGACCGGGCCGATCGGCGCGCTCGACCATCCGACGCCGCCCTCTCCCCCGTAACTGCCACCCCCGGCATAATCCAGGAAAGTCGGCGCGGTCCCGGGACCCTGATTCGTGCCAGCCGTGTAGCCTTTGCCATCGGCACTGATCGAGCCGCCCTGGGCGACATGCGCATCACCCTGCACGTAAACATCCAGGAGCGTCCCGGGGTAGGCGACGGTCAGCGCACAGTTGGAGCCCACCTCCAATCCCACCAGGTTGAGCGCAGTCAGGGCGGCCGCGATGCCGCCGTTGGCAGCCGTCAGCCGAAGCGGCTGGGAGTAGGCCAGTCCCGTCCCGACTCCGGACAGGCCCCCATTGTCCACGAGCACGCTGGCTTCGGTTTGTAGGATATCACTGGTATAGATGGTCCCGGCTCCACCAGGGAATGAGCACTTGCTGCTGCGGGCCTGGATCAGCCCGCTAAAGAGACCCGAAGCACCGTAGATCGCGATCCGTCCGCCGCCCCCGCCGCCGCTATCCCCGTCTTGATCCCCGCCCCCGCCATTGGCCTGGATTACCCCGATGCCGGCAAGGCCGAGTGCTCCAGCAAGCCAGATACTCCCTCCCGCGCCGCCCCCCACCTCGTAGTCACTCCCTGTCACCGCGTCGGAGTCACCATTGGCTACGATAGAACCGTGGACAATGATGGTCCCGAGGGCTGTGATGTGCACCGCGCCGCCGCCCCGGCGCTCGAGACCGCCATGAGAAGGACACGCGCCGCCCGCGCTGCCGTAGTCCGTCGGCTCGCTTACCGAATCGTAGGCGCGTCCGCCCTTGGCGCCAGAGCTGCCGTCGGCGCCATCACCTCCGTGGGCGCCGCCACTGCCCCAATCGTTTCCGGGCGGACCGGTCACCCCCGCGCCGGGCCCCGGAAACCCGTGACCGTAACCCTTGAGCGAAACATTGATGCTGCTGGACGGATCAATCAAGACGTCCGTCTCAATCTCGAGGTCAATGCGGTTGTCGGGTTGGCCGGCCGTGGCGGGCTCATGCGTCAGCGTGGCCCCGTTGATGAGGCTGAGCGAGTCAAAAACGTGAGTGCCAGCAATCGTCAGGGTGCAGTTGGTCACGGTGATATCCTCGCCGTCGAGGAGGTGGTTATCCGCGCTGAGGGAGGTGTCGGTGACAATGGTGACGAGAGCCGCCGCCTGCACACCAACCGTAGTGAGGGCGAGGAGAATCGCCGAGATAAACTGCGAGTGTTTCATAGTTTCTGGCTATGTTGATCCGGGGAGCCCGGCGCGATATACCAGCGGTCCTGGGCTCTTCGATTGGAGACGAGACTGGCATCCCCCGCGCCGCTCCGCAAGCTTTTCTTTTGAAATTGCGAGCTACTGATAAGGATTTGTTGTCACAGGGTTCGTAGGTGCAGGGCTCTGCGGCGCGCGGCGGGGACAGGCCGACTGGCGGGTCGTGCCAGGCGCCGAGGTGGCGGAGGATATTCCCGACGACGTGGGGGGGCATCAATGACGGCGATGACTCGCGGGAGTTCTGGCGAACCGGCCAGCGCTTTATCCGGGCAGCCCGCCGGTTCAGGGGGACCTGCGCTTTCGCCAAGGACGCCTCCGGCTGGAAGTCAGCGGCAGTGGTCCAGTGAAGCTTGCGCGAGTCAACGGCAAGAAGGTCAAGCCAGGGAAGGATGGCATTCTGCCGCTGCCGGCGAATTTTGCGGGCGGAACGGTGGTGATTGAAGCAGGGAGGTAGGCAGAAGTCCGAGCCAACGGCGAGGTGAGCGGCGGGAACCAGGCGCCACTGAGCAACTAATTGACACTGACCAGAACGGTTGCCTCCCGTCCGCTGCACCGATCTCGTTGGGTGCTTGCTTCGCGCTCATGGCTTCAAACCGAGTAGGTTCTCCAACTTGGTGACGGAGTCAGGAACAGCGGCAATAAGCACAACTGGCGCATGCGAGCCCCGTGAACTGCTGCTGTCGAAATCGTAAGCGAATCCACCCTCCATGAAAGCACTCACAACCGCCTCAAATAGACTGATGGCAGACCAATCTCCGAATGATCTCGCTCCCGCCGGATCGAGGTGCCCCAACTTCCGCACCTCATGCTCACCAGTGATGCAACATACTAGAACGCGGCGTAGTTCGCCCGCTGGGCGCAATGAGGTGAAGCATGTGCCATTCAACTCACGTCTCGCGTCGTCGCGCAAGGTCGCCAAAGTCTGGCCACCCCACAGTTTCTTAAGCTGCGCGGCGATCTCTTCAAAGTGGTCAGTATGCATGAAAGCACCTACGACCCGGCTCAGGCAGGCCGGGGCAGTCATGTCCGATTGCCAACCGAGATGTAATCCCGGCCTTGCCTGAAGCCGGATGGTTAGGTCGCTTCATCAACCAATACCAAATCAGCGAAGCTCCTCCAACCAACAGCAAGCAAACACCGCTAGGCTCTGGAACAGCCTGTGGAGAAAACTGGATATTGTCCAATGTGAAAACATTCTCGTCTGACGGAAAACTTCCCGCCGTGGCTTGACACAAAAATGTGAGGTTAACTGTGATGCCAGCAAATGCACTGACGTCACCAGCCACCGTCATGACTCCACCGGATGATGAAATGGTGGAAAGATTAATGGGCGTGCCATTGATAGTGACGATAGGACTCGCCTGAATAGCGCCACCTGCAACTGGTGGACTCATCATCAAAAACTGGATGGACTGTGAACCAAGCGGAATCTGGCCAGTCTGCGAAATAGATGCCGTGTGATAATAACCGGATGGAGCATCAGCGTAAGCGTAAAACTGAACGCTGTAATTTCCCTGAAGCGGAACATAGCCTGAATAATATCCGTTGTTTGAGGTGAGCAACGCAACCGATGTCTCATCAAGCGCAACTGGCGCTCCCCAAACTGCGGTGCAAACAGTGCCATCCTCGCGCACAGTCCAATATGGTAATGCACTGGATGCCAAAAGTGCATTATAAGCATCCGCTGGCGTGTAACCACCGGAAGCAGAGACAATGCTCGCCTGCTCAAAATTCAGATTCGCGAATCCCTGCGCAAACACTGCCTGAGCCGAACTGAACAACAGCGACGCGAGACAAGTAGCGTGTGAATATCTCATCAGATGCGCATAGCGACCTAACAAGTGACTATGCAGACCTAGCTAACATCCCTTTTGGGGGTGATATCCGAACGGTTCCCCATCGCCGATGAAAAACTTCTTTTCATCGGGTGCATTTTCATCCGCCGGGGGGTCTCTGTAAAGGGAATTCGAGCGCTGTTTGGCTGGCTGGCATACAGACGGTTGGCGCAGGTGGGGGGCAGGTGGTTGAGGGATGAGGGGTGAGGGTCGAAGGCGGTCCGAAGACCAACGTCCAACATTCACCGTGAAAGCGAAGGCAGCGTGAAGCGCGCTGGAGGCAAAAAGTGCTGTGAAAGCTCTGCAAATAAAGGGGGGTTTATGATCCACACCGGGTACACGCCGGGGTATCACCGGGTATTCGCCGGCAAGACACCGTCGGCGCGGGCAGAACGCAGCTAACGCAGCGGCGGATCGAGCGGGTTGAATAAGTGTAACGTAGCGAGTTGTTTCGTGGGGGCGGAGTCGAGACGGCAGCGAATTCGCTCGTGGAAATAGGTCCGTGGACACGGAAGGACTCTGCAAATCTCAAATGGCTCTCAATAGCGGACTTAGGTGGTTGCGGACGACTCCTTGCTGTTTTCGGTGGAACGGGCGCGATAGCGTCCCGGACTGCCTCCGAGGCCACCCCGAGGCCACCCCGAGGCCACCCTCAGGCCATCTGGTAGCCAACCGGTAGGCACCCCGAAGCCACCCCGAGGCTACCCCGAAGCCACCCCGAGGCTACCCCGAGGCTACCCTGAGGCTACCGGGACGGTCGGGTGCAGGGTGGGAGGAACCGGGGGCTGGAGGGCCGCCTTCAAGTGGTAATTCCACGAACCAATCCGCCAAAGCGCGGGCGATCACCACGAACTCAAACAGTAACCCCATCCACGAAATAGCGCGTCACGTTACAACGGCGAAACTCGAAATCGAGCGGGCAACCCCTCACCTCACGGTGAGGGAAGGCGTGTTCCGAATCATCGCGTGCCTTGCCGCCTTAGAGAAAGAGCGCCTGGCTTCCATCTTCGGCCCGGGGCGCCGCCTTTGCCCGGGGCAGGCTCAGCCAGTTGTTGAGGTGGCGAGGGCGGCGATACAGGCGCTGGCCGGGGCGCGCGGGCCGGAAGCGGGCGGTCGCTCTGCCGTGCGGTCACGAGGACAAAACCGAGCAGGAGCAGACCAGTCCCAACCGCCGCCAAGCTGACGTAAAGCGGTCCGACCGGCGGCTGGAAGCGGAATTCGATGGTGTGCGCGCCCGTTGGGAGATAGACGCCGCGCATGATGTAGTTGCAGCGCAGGAGCGTCTCGGGTTTGCCATCCACCGTCACTTTCCAGTTCGGATCGAAGCGGTCGTTGAGCAGCAGCACCGAAGGCGCCGGGCCATCGCTCTTGAGCACGATGTCCTTTGGGGCGTAGCTGGCAAATTCGACCTTGCCGGCGTAGTCGTTAGTGCCAGTGGCCGGCGGGGCCGCCGACAGCGCGCCGGTGACAAACACGCTTTGCTCGGGGTCAAATGACGCGGCGGCGAGCTGGTCCAGCACGGCCTGGTCGTTGGTGATCACCTGCCAATTGGAATACAGTTTCGCGCGAGGCAGCGCCTGGGTGAATTCGATGATGGCATAAGCCCCATCCGGGGCGGGCACAGCCGTCAGTTGATCAGATTCGGAGGCTAGGGTGGAGAGCGCCCTGGGCACGAGATTGAAACGCTCCGTTAGGCGGAAGGGCGGGTGCGCCGGGTCGGATTTCTGATTAAGCGAGAACCAGAATCCCGCTGCGCCGAGCAGATAGCGCGTATTGGTGAGCTGCCAGGCGCGCATGGTGACGCGCGCGAAGTCCGCGGGCTCCGGCGCGGTAAAAGCCTTCTCGAAGGCCGCGATGTCCTGCGGCATGCGCGGCATCTGGACGGTATCGAGCGACTGGACGTTGTAGTACGGGAACTGGTGCTTCATCCACTGGCCTTGATAAAGGCGCCCGAGCAGCGCGAACTTCGGCGGCACGGTGAAGGGTATCATCGCGACGCGGTGCTCATAAGGCTTTTCCCGTAACCGGTCAATGATCGGGTTGCTGGCATACTTCGCTTCGTAATCCCAGTAAATGATCCACGGCTGGTTTGCCCGTCCGAGGTCCGCGACCAGCAACAGTCCAAGCAGACCGGCGCCCCACCTGGCCCGCGCCCCGGCAAAGCCGCCGCTGAACATCAAGAGCATAAGACTAGCGGCCAGCCCAAAGAAGAGCACAAACCACCCTATCTGGCAGATGCTGAAGCCAGCAATGGCGCGTGCCTTGGCTTCGTCGAACTGGACGGCTTGCAGATATTGCTCCAAAGATTGACGGGCGGAAGCATACATCAGCCAGGCCAGCAGGCTCGCACCGAGGGCCAGCACGCACCCGCGCCCCCACCACTTCTCGGAACTGGTCGCCTTGGCCCACCAACCCTTCAGCCCGGCCCACCGGGGTGCAGTGTTCCGTCCTGCAGGTCGCAGGTATCGGCGCCATAGGCCATCCACCCCGTAGGCAAACAGCACCACCAGTGAGAAGGCGAATACATGAAGGAATTTGACCGGGTTGCGAATCGTCGAGAAGTAGGGCAGGGCATAGATGACCCGGTAAAATGGAGCGAATCGGCCATAGGCCAGTAGCAGCGAGATGAGGCTGACGCTGAGCCAAAACCAGAGCAACTTGCGCTGGAGCAAGCTGAACGCGGAGTCTTTCCGGCGCAAACATTGCACTCCAGCCCAGACCGCGAGGAGCAGCACGAGCACCCCGACGTAAGACCCACCCCCTGAGAATCGAAGCAAACCCTTCGGGGGCGTGCCTTGCTTGCCATTTTCAAAATACCTGTCCCAGGCGGGGGCGCGGCCGACGCCCCCCCAATACTCTCCCCCCTCCGGTGTGTCCATGCGGTAGCCGAACAGTCCGGGCACGACCAGGCTTAAGGTCTCCCACTTCGGCAAGCTCCATTGCGTGGCCCAGTCCCAGCGCTCCAGCCGGGTCTGCGCATCCTGTTGTGTCCCTTTCACGCCCTCGATTTCCGTGGACACCAACCCGGAGATAGCCTGCGCGGCGAGGAAGGCAGCGCAGACGGCCACCAGCGCCAGCCGCCCCATTCCGATACCGAGGTTCTTCACGCGCGGGCCTTCAGCCGTCCAGGCCTGATAAACGACGAACGCCCCGACATACAAACTGAAGAGCGCGCCGATGTCCGCGCCCTCGGTGACGCTCATGCCGACCGCGAAGCCTGCTAACACCACGCGCAGCCAGCGTCGTGGCGACGAGGCGTCCGCGAGGGCGGCGAGGGCAAAGAAGACCATCCCGACCGTAATCGGGTGCGCGGCCACGCCCCAGCAGGCGGCCGAGAAAAAGCTCGAGTTCAGTGTGGCCGCCAGCCCGCCGAGAAGGCAGGCCGCCGGGGTGAGACCCGACTGGCGAAAGAAGCACCACGCTCCGAGGCCGAGGATGAACAGCCCGACCGGGGCGTAGAGTTTGGAAAACAGAAGGGGCTTCAGCAGGTACTGCAGGCCTAAGCTGATGCTTGGAGCGGTGTCCCAGTCGCGCAAGCCGAGCAGGTTGAGGTCCTCCCAGCAACCGGTGAACCGTGCCGGGAGGCGATGGCACTGCGCCATCAACCGGCCCAGCGGGCCGTCATTCGAGAACAGAATGTTGCCCGGCAGATAATCGCCGCACAGGAGGACGGAGAGCACCACAAAGAGCAGCAGGGCCATGACTCCAAGCCCGGCGCGGCTAGGCCTGACCGATGTGGGAAGTGATGCCATATTTCTTCTAGGAAAGTCCGTCCCGACCGGCCCGGTATCCCACCTCACTTAGGTCGCGGGCACGGGGCAGTTTTCAGAGCGCGGCTCATACGAATCAGGGCGGAAGGTCAATAGTCGTTTTGCCGCGGGTGGACGTTGGTTGCTCCAATAGGTCAGGTCACGGCCCAGCAGTTCGCTCAGGTGCTCGACCTCGGGCGCGAATTCGCGTTGGAGTTGCGCGCGCACTCCGGGCGCGAGTGAGGGGCGTTTCTCAGAACGGCTATTCAACTTCCAGAGCCGCCTTTCCACGTCATGCAGCGCCGCGAAGATCGGGCGCGGCAGCCGCCGCCCGATGGCGACTGCTGTCGAACGCACCAGCGGATCGTTGAGCAAACCCCGGAGCGCGGCATGCCTGACGGATTTGTTGCCATTGATCACCTGGAAGTCGGTTTCGATGCGAGTTGAATCGACGCCCAGGAATTCCAGCGTCCGGCAATACACCCCGCGGACATCGGCGGCGAGATCGTCATAGATGATCACCTGCACCCGCTCGCGGCCAAAGACATTAAAGTAGCGCCGCACCTGCTCGGTGTAACGCGCCGTATCCCGATAGACCAAACCCTGCGCGAGATACGTCTGGCGCGTAAGGCACCGGCCGGCGCGGCGCTCATCCTCAGCCGCCAGGGCTTCCTCAAAGGTCGGCAGGTGCTCGTTGCCGTCAAAGCGAAACTGATAATACAGCGAATAGAGCATCTCCGCCGGCTCCCGCAGCATGATGATGATGCGCGCTTCCGGGTTAAAGGCATGGATCTCGGCGGCGGCCTGCGTTGAAAAGAGATACCAGACAGAAGCCTCACCCGCGCGGCGCTCGCCGTTGCGGGTGGCAAATTCCGCCAGGTACGCCTCCTGGTCCCGGCGATAAAACTGGGGGCCGAAGCGCAAGTCCGAGCCGAAGGCATGCATCTCCTTCTTGGCCATATAGATTTCGGGGTGTGCCGCCAAGTACTGGTCCATCGCCGACGTGCCGCATTTGGGCGCGCCAACGATGAAGACATCCGGCTTCTTTCCGCCTACGGATTGCATCTTTGACGCTTCGTTGCGCAAGGCTCTTTCTTTCACCATGGTGGGTTCACACAGGTTTCCTTCTGCCTTTAGCGTGAGCTATGCCAAGGCCCGGCGGGCTTGGGACACCACTGCGGTGCGGCCATCGGCCAAGCGGCCCGGAACCGCTGGAATTCGGGGCGAAAGGCCGCCTGGGCGAGGCTTCAGAGTTGGAGAAAGGCTGGGGGATTGAGAGACAATGCGAGGATTATCTGCACAATGGATTTGCTAGGGTGCAAAGTGCCTTTGCCCTTGGAACCGATTCGAGGTGGGGAAAAGGACCCGAGCAAAGGCCAGATTGGGAACTGCTCCCCAATGAGGCCGCCTCAACCTTGCGCGGAGTCAGGGTCCTGGCTGGGATGAAGGCCGAACTGAACGAGTTTGGCCTTCATGGTGATGCGGGATATGCCCAGCCAGCGGGCAGCTTTGGCCTGGTTGCCCTGCGCCTGTTGAATCGCCCGCGCGAACACCTCGCGCTCGGCGGCTTCGAGCACTCGGGCATGCACATCGGTCAGTTCACCCCGGCGGGCAGCCGCCAGGAGTTCATCCACATGTTCTCCAAATGACTGGGTTGAGGAATAGGCGAGCCCACTGGCTTTGTTGAGCGCGGTGCGCACATGGTCCAGGTTGATCGTGTAAGTCTGCGCGAGGAGGAGGGCCTTGCGCGCCACGTTCTCCAGCTCCCGCACGTTCCCCGGCCAGCTTTGCGCCTGCAGGAACTCCATGGCCTCAGGATGGATAGACGGCGTGGAGTTGCCCAGCTCGGGGCCGTGCTTTTGCAGGAAATAGCGGACCAACTCGGGGATGTCCTCCCTCCGGCTGCGCAACGGCGGCAGCGTGATGACCATGACGCTCAGCCGGTAGTAAAGGTCCTCCCGAAATTGCTTTTGGCGGATGGCCGTCTCGAGGTCGCGATGCGTGGCGGCCACGACGCGCACATCCACGGCGAGGGTCTCCTTGCCGCCAAGCCGTTGGAGGCATTTCTCCTGCAGCACCCGCATCAGCTTCACCTGCGTGCCCAGCGTCATGTCACCGATTTCATCCAGGAAGATGGTGCCACTATTGGCCTGCTCGAACCGGCCAATCCGCCGCGCCTCCGCGCCCGTGAAGGCGCCCCGCTCGTGGCCGAACAGTTCGCTCTCCAGCAGCGTTTCGGGGATGGCCGCGCAATTGATGGCGACGAAGGGCGCGTTGGCCCGATCGCTGTGCTGGTAAAGCGCCCGGGCGATCAACTCCTTGCCGGTGCCGGTCTCGCCCCGGATGAGCACATTGACCGGCCTGGTGGCGACGCGGCCGATCTCCTTGTAGATGGCCTGCATGGCGGCGCTGCGGCCGACGAGAGCGTCTCGCGCGGCGCCGGGTTCTCCCAGCAGGACGGGTTCGGACATGAGGCGGTTGCTGTCCACCGCTTTGCGAATCAGATCCAGCAGTTCCGGCACCTCGAAAGGCTTGAGCAAGTAATCGTAGGCGCCGAGTTTCGTCGCCTCGATGGCGGTCTCGGTCGTGCCATAGGCAGTGACGAGAATGATGGGCAGGCGCGGCTGGGCGGCGTGCAGTTGGCGGACCAACTCCAGGCCATTCAGTCCGGGCATCCGTAAGTCGGTGATGACCACGTTGAACGGGTCTTTCGCCGCACGCGCCAATCCTTCATCCCCTCGTTTCTCCACCGCAACCCAGTGGCCTTCATCGGCCAGGACCTTCTGCAGGGTGTCGCGGATGCCGGCGTCATCTTCGATCAGCAGGATTTTGGCGGCGATGCTCATGGGGTTGTTTCCGGCAGGACGATGCCAAAGGTCGTGCCGCGATTTACTTGGGTCTGATACTGCAGCGACCCGCCTTGCTTTTCGACAATTCGGGCGGCAATGGACAAGCCAAGGCCAGTACCGTTGTCCTTGGTCGTGAAGAACGGGTCGAACAATCGCGCTTCCACCTCCGGCGGGATGCCCTTGCCAGTGTCCGCGACTTCCAGGACCACCACCTCCGCCTCGCCGTTGGCCAGCCGCTTCCGGTCGTGGCGCGCGCTCAGCGTGATGGTGCCGCTGCCATTCATGCTGTCCGCCGCGTTCCGCACCAGGTTGATCAACACCTGCTTGATTTGCCCCGGGTCCACCGTGACCCGCATCGGCTCCGCCGTTTCCCGCACCAACTGAATGCCCTGCTTCGCCAATTGAGCCGTCAGCAGCGCCTGCACCTCCTCCAGTGGTTGATCGGCGGGGATCGTCGCCAATTCCGGTTCGGCGGGCCGCGCAAACCGCAGGAAATCGTTCACAATTCGTTCGAGGCGCAGAATCTCCCGCTCAACCATTTCAACGTCGTCCTGCTCCGGTGAGCCGGGTTGAAACTTCTTTTGCTGGATGAAGAGCGCGGCCTTCATGGCCGTAAGGGGATTCCGGATCTCATGCGCCACTCCGGCGGCGAGCAGGCCCAGCGAGGCGAGCTTTTCGTTGCGTTCCGCCAACGCCTGGCTCTCCACCAGCTTTACCCGCAGCGGAGCAATGATGTCGCGGTATATCATGGCGACCAGCGCCAGGCCGAACACGAATAATAGACCCACTAAGCCGAGTACGGACAAACTGAGCTTCGTCAGGGTCTGGTTCGCCTGCGCCAGGACCTTATTGCGCGATTCGTAGTGGATGCTCGCCAAATTCACGCCCAGGTCAAAGAGGTGGCGTGTTTGCTTGGAGAACCCGCTGTATTCGGCCAGCGAGGCGCTTGATTCACTGTTCGCTTCCATCCGATCGTGGAGGTCCCGGGCCTTCTGCATGTAGACGTCGTAAGCCGCTTTCATCTCTCTGATCACTTTCTGCTCAAGCCCCGAGGCCAAACTGGATGCCTGCGTGTCGATCCACGATTTAAGCTCCTCACTAGCTTTGAGAAACTCGGCCCAACCCGCCGGGTCGCGGCCAGTGGAATACCGGCGCATCTGGTCGTTAGCGTAGCGCAGTTTGTCCTTGAACCGGTCGGCGATCCGTATGCTCTCGAAATCCACCTGGCCCAACCGCGCCCGCGACTCCTCGGCCTGCTGTTGGGAGGTCAAGGTCACGGCCACGATCAACGCCCCCAGCAACCCGACAGCCAAACCGAGCGCCGCCAGCCGCAGTTTGAACTTCAAGTTCATACTCCCGACTATACACCAATTGCTGGAGGCGGTTCCAAACCTTTCTCTTTGGCCCCCAGCGGGCGCACACCGGGTCTGCCGACTTGGAGCAGGAGCGGTAAAACTTCGGTAATCCCGCCGATAGGTTCATTTTGTGCGGGACACACCGCCCCTCCCTTGCTACTCGGTGCGGTGATCGGCAGGAGGCAACCTCGCCAGAGGTTCATTCCAGATCTGGTAACTGCTCGCCGGACAACATGTAGTTGTAGTCCGCTCAGCCTGTTTAGTAACGTGAGTGGCAGAACAAACTGATATGATCCGACTAGCCGACACTGGCGGCGGGACGCCGCTCTACCGATTGAAAATCACGCTCCGCGATTGCAAGCCGCCCATCTGGCGACGAGTCGTCGTCCGGGCGGACATGAAGCTCGACCGCCTGCACCGTGTCATCCAGATCGCGATGGGCTGGACGGATTCCCACCTGCACCAGTTTGTAGCGGGGGGCGCTTATTACGGCCAGCCTGACCGCGAAGGGGACGCCGAGATGCTGAACGAGAAGCGCTACACCGTGACCGATCTCGCGCCGGGGGCGAAGCAGAAGTTCATTTACGAATACCACTTCGGAGATGGTTGGGAGCACGAACTTCTCGTCGAAGAGGTCTTGCCGCCCGACCCCGACTTCAAACATCCGGTCTGTTTGGGCGGAGCTAACGCCTGCCCACCAGAGGACTGCGGCGGAAGCCCCGGCTACGCCGAATTTGTGGACGCGATGGCCGATCCAAAGCACGAGCAGCACGAGGAAATGAAGGAATGGGTCGGCGGCGCGTGGGACGCGACACGGTTCAACCTTGAGGATGCTAAGGCTGGCCTGAAACGGATCAAGGTTTAGCGCCTTCCGGTTCCCCTGACAACCCTGAGAAATTTATCAATGCGCTCAGATGGGGCAGAGGGCTGACAAACCCCAGTCGAGTGATTGCCTGGGAGAACGGAGGGGATACACTGCGACCAGGTTCAGGAAGCGCTATGAAACGAAGCGTATTGGTATTAAATGGAGCGGTTGGCGGAGGGTTGGTGGGATATTTTCGTTTCCTCTGGATTGCCCGCCAGGGCTTTTACGCCCTCGTGTTGCCAGGGGGGTTGTTGGGCGTCGGTGCCAGCTTATTCGCAAACCGATCAACTGACCTGTGTATCGTCTGCGGCCTGTTGGCCCTGGCGCTGGGTGTTGTGGCAGAGTGGCAGTTTGCGCCATTCATCCGAGACGGGAGCCTTGGCTATTTCGTTACCCACATCCACCAACTCAAGCCAATCACGCTACTCATGATCGCGGCGGGGGCGTTCATCGGCTTTTGGGCACCGTTCAGCCGTCGTCAACTTAAACGTCCAAGTTGAGAGTGGAATGCACAAACTTCCTTGCCCCAGCCACAGGTGCCCTTAACATGCGGCCATGAACCGAGCCTGTTTGATCTTGCTCGCCAATCTCGCGGCACTCTTGCGTCTTTGCGCAGCCGATTTTCAACCTGAAACCGTGCCGCTCGGTTCACCGGCCCCAGATTTCAGCCTGACCGGGGTCGATGGCCGCGCCAACACGTTGAAAAACTTTGCTGATGCCAAAATCCTGGTGGTCGTTTTCACCTGCAACCACTGCCCCACCGCCCAGTATTACGAGGAGCGGCTCAAGGAGCTTGTGACCGATTACAAGGACAAAGGCGTTGCCCTGGTGGCGATCATGCCTAATGACCCCAAGTCCGTGCGTTTGGACGAACTGGGCTGGACCGATCTGAGCGACTCGTTCGAGGAAATGAAGATTCGCGCCCGTGACCGCCATTTCAATTTTGCCTATCTTTACGATGGCGACACCGAATCGGCGGCTCGCGCCTACGGCCCGGTGGCCACGCCTCATGCTTTTGTTTTCGACGCTGGCCGCAAACTGCGCTACGTGGGAGCCATCGACGATTCCGAGCGCGTGCAACACGTAACGAAGCATTATGTGCGCGACGCGCTCGCTGCGCTGCTCGCGGGCCAGGAGCCGCCCGTAACGAAAACCAAAGTCGTCGGGTGCTCGGTTAAGTGGGCGGGCAAAGCCGACTCCGTGAAAAGCAATCTGGATAAGCTGGCCGCCGAGCCGGTGTCACTCGCACCTGCCGATGCCCAGACGCTGAAGGATTTGTGGAAGAACGAATCGGGCAAGCTCCGCCTGGTCAACTTCTGGGCGACCTGGTGTGCGCCTTGTGTTGCTGAGTTCCCCGAGTTGATCACCATCAACCGCATATATCGCCAACGAGATTTCGAGGTGGTGACCGTTTCGGTGAATCGGCCTGATGAGGAGAAAAATGTGTTGGGGTTCCTCAAGCAGAAGCAGGCATCCTGCAAAAACCTCATCTTCGCCTCTGCTGACCGCGAGAAACTAATCAACGCATTTGACCCCGATTGGCAGGGTCCGGTGCCCTATACCGTGCTCATCGCGCCGGATGGGAAGGTCATCTATCGGGAAACCGGGAGTATCGACCCCCTAGTGCTAAAGCGGGCCATTGTGGGGGCGTTGAATGTGAAGGAGCAGCGCTAGCGCTTGGAGTCGCAGACTACGCACTTTGGTCTTGGCAGCCTGATACAGGGAGAGCGGGTCAGGCTGTTCACCACGCCGCTAGGCCGCCCATGACTGTGTATCCCGCCCGGCGCAAATCCTCTGCCAGGTCTTTCTCCATCTGGGCTGCGACTTCGCAAGGGATCGGGTTCAGGTGCTCATACCGTATCCACGTATATCCATTCGCCGCTGTGGAGTATTTCTCCTGGTTCTGTTAAGCTTCGCGGGATGATCAACTTGCGCGAACCCAGCCAGCGTTCAGAGGCGGAAGGAGGGCGTATGGGTCTTGACCTAATGCGCCTGAAGTTTAGGTCAGAACTTCATTTATGCCTGTATTTTGCAGTTGCCCTCTGCGCCCTCAGCACCTTCTGCGGACAGGCCCAACTACCCGCACCAAAGCTCACATTTCTGGATAATGGCGAGGTCCGTATCGGTATGGACCTGGCCTTGGGAGGCGCGGTGACATTTATCTCCAGCAAGGACCATTCAAGCAACATTATCAACAGTGCGGACTTGGGCCGACAAATCCAGATGTCTCATTACTCCGGCCCGTGGCCCTTCGAGGTCGGCGACAAGAAGCCGCATCCGGCGTGGGCGGGCTTGGGCTGGAATCCAATTCAGACCGGCGACTGCTACCTGAATCCTTCGAAAGTGATAGAGCACCAAAACGACGGCAAGGAACTTTACATCAAATGCATTCCCATGCAGTGGCCGCTGAAAAACGTCCCTGGTGACTGTCTCTTTGAAACCTGGACGAGCCTTGATGGTCCGGTCATTCACATGCGCTACCGCTGCACCAATCGGCGCTCAGACACGACGGCCTACCGCCCTTGTCCGCAGGAACTGCCAGCCGTTTACACGATCTCCAAGCTCTGGCGCTTGATGGCCTACACCGGCGACAAGCCCTTTACGCAGGACACGCTGACGCAGGTCACGAATGACTGGAGGAAGCCTTGGCCGTGGACTCGATTTGTGGCGACGGAACGCTGGGCTGCGCTGGTGGACAACGACGGCTGGGGCTTGGGCGTGTTCAAGGACGACGGCGGCGAGTTTCATGGCGGGGTTTATGGTGACGACCGGTCCGACGATCCCAAGCATGGTTCAACTGCGTATGTCGCTCCCATCCACATGGAGGATTTCGATCACAACATCGTTTACGAGCATCAGACCGACTTCGTGGTCGGCAAACTTGCGGACATTCGCAAACGCTTCAACGACCTGGCCACCAAGACGCCCCCCGTTTGGCGCTTTGTCAAAGACCGGCAGCATTGGAGGATGCGCAATGCCACCGATCAGGGCTTCCCAATGAATGGCGAATGGCGAGTCAAGTTCGGTGCGAACACACCGCGCCTGGAAAGCGCGGTTCAGTGCTGGCGAGCCGAAAGCGCTCCGTCTGCCGATCTGGAGGTCGCCTACGACGGACAGGCCACGACCGCTCGGATTTTCTGGAAGCGACTCGACGACGACAAATACGACACCGAGAAGAGCCTCAGCCTGGACCTGATTTCCGATGGCAAGTTCCACAAGTATCGCCTCAAGCTTGCGTCGTCGCTCGGATACCGTGATCTCATAATTGGCTTGGCCATCGAACCCGTCACCCAACCTCGTCCGGGAGAGGAGATGGCCATTAAGTCGGTTATCCTCTCAGCAGCGAGGAAGTAATCTGCCGTGGCAAAAACACTCTTTGAAGCGATTGGATACACGCTCGGCCACAAAGCCGCACAGGCCAAGAACGCCTTCGATCTCGTGGGCGGAACGGAGGCAGACTCCTTGCGGGCTGAAATACGTCTGGGCCGCGACCTGGCGGCGGCGATGCTGGAACGAGTTCCCTTGGTAGAGGAGAATGAGGCCACCCGATTTGCGGCCGAAATTGGGAGCTGGCTGGCGGGTTACGTGGAGGAGAAGAAGCTCCCCTTCATTGTCCGGGTCACGGCGGAGCGGGAGCCGAATGCGCTTGCCCTGCCGGGCGGGCCTGTTTTCGTGAGTTGGCCGTTGTTGGAAATGTGCCAGTGGCAGCGGGACGAGGTCGCTTTCGTCGTGGGCCATGAGATGGCGCATATCGTGCGGCGCCACACCCTGGATCGGATCGTCAAAGACGCGGCGCTTTCAGTCCTGCTGCGCCAATCCTCCGGCAGGAACGCCGCCAGCGCCTGGCTGGGCCAGGCGGGGCGGCAACTGCTGGGCCGTGCCTACTCCAGGGACGACGAATTGGAGGCGGATGTCCTCGCCGTGGCTCTGGTAGGAACCGCTGGCGGCGACGCATTGGGAGGGGAGTGCCTGCTTGAGAAACTCGCCCAAGTGACCTCCGGGCAGAGCGTCGGCATCGCGGGCGAATACTTGGCCACCCACCCGCCGCTTATGGAGCGAGTCGCCAATCTGCGTGCCAGGAGTCGGGGTTGATCCGCCCCATCCTCGGCGCTCTTGCCGCTCAAACGGATGATGAAAGCCCTGCAACCGCCCAATAGCCTCCACTTGCAAGCCGCTGAGGGCTGCGGCTCCATAATCGAGCCTCCCCGCGAACAGTTTTCCGTTGCGCCCGGTAGCCTGTTGTCCACACTCCTCCCTCGACATCTATGAAAACCATTCTGCCGTTTGCTCTGGTAACCGCTCTTACTGCTTTCACCGCTGGCTCCGCCTCCGCCGCTGATACGCGCTGCTACGAAATGCGCATCTACTATGCCGCTCCGGGCAAGCTCGACGCCCTCAACAGCCGGTTCCGCGACCACACCTGCAAATTGTTCGAGAATCACGGCATGGTGAATATCGGCTACTGGCTGCCCATAACCAACACCGAGAACAAACTCGTCTATCTCCTGGCCTACCCCAGCCGGGACGCCCGAGAGAAGTCGTGGAAGGAATTCATGGCTGATCCCGACTGGCAGACTGCGGCTAAGGAATCGGAGAAAGACGGCAAGCTCGTCTTGAGAGCGGATTCGGTTTTCCTCTCGGCCACCGAGTTCTCCCCTGCGATCAAACCCTCCTCCGTGACCGAACCGCGTGTGTTCGAGCTGCGCACCTATACCGCCTCTCCCGGCAATCTGGACAATCTCCTCGCCCGCTTCCGCGATCACACGTTGAAGCTCTTCGAGAAACACGCCATGACGAGTTTCGGCTACTGGACGCCGACCGAAAAGAAAGACGGGGCCGGGGAGAAGCTCGTCTACCTCCTCGCTCACAAAAGCCAGGAAGCTGCTGCTGAATCGTTCAGGACCTTCCGTGCCGACGCCGACTGGATCGCAGTCAAGCAAGCCTCCGAAGACAAAGCCGGTGGCCCGCTCACGGTGCAGGATGGGGTGAAGTCTGAATTCCTCGTGCCGACGGACTATTCCCCAACCAAGTAGAGCAAACTACCAGCCTGCCGTCGCGCTCCGCTAGCAACATCGTCCTCGGCCCGGCAACCTGAGCGGGGGCAAACACAATCGACATCGTGGGGGAATCATCAGCCACGTCCGCCGATCTGTTGGCTCCCCCTCGGCGCTTCGGTTTGGTATCCAAGCTCGAAACATCGCCGCGAAATGAAGAAAGCTGAATTGGTAAAGCAGATTATCACCAGCCTGACCGAGAGCCTCGGGGTTCTGGAAAAGGCAGCCCGCGCATCGCATGAGGAGGCCACCCACGAGAGCAGCAAGGCGGAAAGCAAATACGACACCCGTGGACTCGAAGCGGCCTACCTCGCTGGCGGTCAGGCCAGACAAGCAAAAGAAATCCTGGATTCCATCAAGGCTTACGAAGCGTTGGTGCCCAGGGATTTCACCCCCGGCGAGCCGGTTGAACTGACCGCCCTGGTGGATGTGGACGCGGATGGCACACACTCAACCTATTTTATCGGGCCGAAGAGCGGCGGCTTGGAAATCAAGCACCGGCGCAAGGAGATCATGGTCATGACGCCCCAATCACCCCTGGGTCAGGACTTAATAGGCAGGAAAGCGGGCCAGCGATGGGCGACGAAGCTGGGCGGTTCGACCGTCAAATACCACATTGTCTCGGTTTCATGATTGGCCAGGCTTGCCGAGGCTCAAAGAGGCGGCACTGGAATCAGCGGCCCTTCATACAAAAGTCGATGGGCCTTGTAATTGAACGATACGGGCCGAAGCCGTAGTTTCAGCCAGATCATGAACGCGCCAGCACAAACCCACAGCAAGGTGATTGGCTACGTGCTCTGGGTCTTTGGCTTCACCGGCTCCCACCGCTTCTACTATGGCAAGCCCGTCTCCGGCACGATTTGGTTCTTCACGGCGGGTTTGTTGCTCGTCGGCTGGATCATCGACCTGTTTCTGATTCCGTCGATGGCTCGACGAGCCGACTGCCGCTATATGGCTGGCCCGAAAGACTATTCGGTTGCGTGGATTCTGCTCACGTTCCTGGGCGTCTTTGGAGTCCATCGGTTTTACCTGGGCAAATGGAGCACCGGCATTCTCTACCTGGCGACAGTCGGGTTATTCGGAATCGGGCTGATTTACGACTTTTGGACCCTTAACTCGCAAATCAGTGAACTGAACTTGAGCAAGCAAATCCGTTAAACAAACGCTATGAAAACGTCAGACTTATTGTTCATCGGCATCAAGGGATCGGTCGTCGCGCTCGATCGCGCCACAGGTCAGCAGGTGTGGGCGACCCATCTCAAAGGCTTCGATTTTGTTAACGTCCTCCTGGAGGATGGGTCGGTTCTTGCCTCGTGCTGCAGCGAAGTCTTCTGCCTTGATCCGCTCACGGGGAATGCGCTCTGGCACAACCCGCTCAAAGGCTTTGGCAGGGGACTGGCCACGATCGCAATGGAAAATAATCCCGGGACCGGCAACACGCTTGTGTTGGCCGAGAAACACCGCCGCGATGCGGCGGCAGCTTCGGCAGCAGCGAGCGCCTAAAAGGACTGTCCGACAACTCCTTCGCCTGATAATTCATCAGGCATGTTCGAGAAGCGAAGCGACAGAGGATACTGTCCGGCGCTGGACGGGATTGAACGCAAGACGCTGGTTCACGGCGAGAAGACGTTGATGACCGAGTTTCGCCTGCGTCAGGGCGCGGTCCTGCCTCGCCATTCCCATCCGCGCGAACAAACCGGCTATCTGGTCAAGGGCCGCATTCGGCTCTCGATTGGCACCGATGAAAACGAGGCGCAGGCGAAGATGCAGGCGATGGCGCAGGTGGGCGGATGAACCGGAACAACTGTGTGATGGGACTGCGATTGTGCCACGATGTGGCGGTGCTCAAACGGATGCAGCGGGTGTGGCATGTCTTTGAGTTGTCGACGCAAGCAACCTCGGCCAGCCAACTCGGCCAAGCCGATCAAACCTCAAGGGTTTTGAGATACGCGACATGATCAGGTACATATTCTACCCGGATCAGTGCTACGATTCAGTGTAGTTTCGAAAGCAGGCCTTTGCCGTCTTCTGCGGATCATGCGACGTCAGCGCGGGACCAATATAGACCAGGCTGGGAAGCGTCAACGTTTGGACCGCATACAACTTCCAGGTCTTTCCATCCGTTGAGGCAAAGGCTGAAAATCGATCCCCCCGACGTTGTATCCGCAGCCATGAATTGGGATAGGCAGCGGGAAATTCTGGCGGCGCTGGAGGTCTTATGGAGGGATAAATCGCCTGACAATCGCCTCCTGCCACCAAGCGAAACTGCATTTCATAGGCTCCAAGATTATTGTTCCGTGACGAATTATCGGAGAACACCAGGAACATCAAGTGTGGGTTGTCGGCGTTCAAGGTCTCCCGAACCATGAGCCCCGCCTTGGAATAAAGGTGTGCCGCTGTGAAGCTCTCTACACGGAGGGCAATGTCGAGATCACCCGAAACCTGCTTGCAGACAAAATGGAACTGGTCTGATTTCTCCCAAATATCGGCTCCGCCGGCGATGAGATCCCAGCCGCTCTCAACTTGCTTGGCGGAACCGTTTAATTGCGGCGAGCCAATGTCGAGATTACGGAAGCCTGAAAATGGCTTACGGGGGGAGGCCTGCTGACCTTTGACGGCTTTTGATTTCGGCTGTTTTTCCATATGGTTCAAGAAGGTAACGACGCAACGGAAGAGCAGGCAAACCAAAATACCCTCAACTCTGAGGCGGCGAAATACCGGCTGGACAATACAAGTATCTTGGTGAAGGAATAACCCCATGAACGCGATACTTGATTTGTGCATCGTCCCAATCGGCGTGGGGGTGTCCTTGTCCCCGTACGTGGCCGCTTGTGAGAAGGTTTTGGCCGAAGCAGGATTGAAGACGGTGCTGCACGCCAATGGAACAAACATTGAAGGGGAATGGGACAAGGTGTTTGCGGCCGTCAAAAAGTGTCATGAAGTGATTCACGAAATGGGGGCGCCAAGAATTTCCACCGTCATTAAGCTTGGAACACGAACTGACCGATCTCAGACGATGGATGAGAAGATCAGGAGCGTGGAGGCCAAATTAGCCGGCCGGTAGCGCCATCAAAGCAAATGGGTTCAAGGCGGCGACATAAACGGTTAGAATCCCACGCATCAGCATGAAGTCAACGCCACTTCTGATCCTCGCGGTCGTTTCTTGCGTGGCTCGAACGTTGATGGCCGATGACAAGTTTCCGCCCTTCCTCTATGCAGCAGAAGAGGTGCAGAAGATCATCCGGTACGACTCCGAAGGCAAGGTGGGCTGGGAATATCCGGCTCCAATGGTTCGTGACGTGTGGGCATTGCCAAACGGAAACGTCCTGTTCTGCTTCAACAGGGATTATGACGCCGGGAAGAACGACAACCCGAGCGGGGTGATGGAGGTAACGCAAGAGAAGCGGGTGGTGTTTTCATTTTCGACCACGGGGCAGGTTTGGTCCTGTCAATGGCTCCTGGATGGTAACACGATGGTCGGAGCAGCCAGTCAACCGATGCAAACCTAGTTGGCAGGCCAGCACAGTAGTTGAGCAGTTTACCCGCCCGCGCCAGTTCGAGCAGTACGCGACCCGCGATTCATCCCACCCGAGGCACACACGCGCCTTCCCTTGGATTCCCGGCCTCTCGCTCAACCGCTGGCTCAGCGAATCCAAACCGCAAGCCTGCCCGGGGCCGGAGTTGGCATGGTCCCCGCTAACCTCAATTGCGACCGCTGAACGCGGTCTGATATGACAAAAAGAATCCTGCTGGCAGACGATGATGCCTCCGTCCTCGAGACCCTGGGCCGGGTTCTCGAATTGGAGCATTACGATGTCGTACTCGCAGGCGGCAGCCGCGAAGCCGTCGCGAAGTTCCGGGCCGACCCACCGGACCTGGTGCTGCTTGATCTTGACATGCCGGACCAGAATGGCTGGCAGGTATTCGACGCGATGTGCCACGTGGCCCCCCGGGTGCCCGTGCTCATCATCACCGCCGTTCCCCACCAGGCCAAGCGCGCGGCACAACTCGGAGCCGCTGCGTCCATGGAGAAACCGCTGCATCTGCCGCGCTTGCTTCAGATCCTCAGTGACGTGCTCGCTGAATCCGTCGAAACCCGGCGCGCCCGGACGACGGGCAAAGCTGCCGAATTTGATACCTTGCCGGCGTGGCCGAAGGCGCAGCCAAGCTGCACAGGAGGAACATGCTGATCGCCGTCACCCTGTGGGACATGCACCAGTTTGACTGCCTGATTCGGCAGGCCGGCTGTCTCCCTGCACCCTTGCACCTCCGCCCGCCTGGCCCTCGACCAGCCCGACCACTGTCTCGAAGTTGTAATCCACTCGGGCTCACGGGCCGCTGGAACTCGGATGCGCGAGCGGTTGGACCGGCGAAGAGCCCGCACTTGATTTCCGGTCGCCAGCACCGAGGGAATGTGTCTTGCGCCCCTGGCTGAGAGGCCACTCTGCAACGGCAACTCGTCAATACTTTGACAAGGCAGTGGGTCACAATTAGCCTGACAGCAACGAACTATGGCTCGCCGCCTTGACCATCCGCATCCTGCCCGCGTTGATCAAACACTCGTTCCGCTGATCGGTTCCCGCTCCTTCTGGCCTGCCGTGTGGCAACGCCCGTGGAACTGGGCAGTCGGTCGGCGCTACGAACTGGCCGCCCTGGTCTTGTATGCCTTTGTGCTGGTCGTTCGCGCGCCCTGGGTGCTCGTTCTGGGCCGATTCTGGGCGGAGGAAGCCACCGGTTATCTCGCCTATTCCTGGAACCATTCGGTCTTGGAGGCGCTGAGCGCTCCGCAGTACGGCTACTTCAACCTCGTCGCCAATGTCGGCGCCCTCGTGGCTGTGCACGTTCCGCTCGAATCCGCGCCGCGCTTCACCACTGCGCTCGGCCTGCTCGTCCAGCTTACCCCGGCTGCGACGATACTGTTCGCGTCCATCCCCGTCCTTTCCACACCCTTGCGCAAGGGGAGCGCGCTCCTGTTGCTGCTGGTCGTCCCGGCCAACCCCGAAGTCTATCTCAACACCATTCAGGCCCAACACCTGCTCTGCGCAGCCGGCGGCATCATCCTCATCTCGGAACCGGGCGGGTGCGCCGACCGCGTCGGCAAGTGGCTGGTTCTGGGCGTGGCCGGCTTAAGTGGCGTAGCCTGCACTTTTTTGGCGCCGCTCTTCTGGGTGCAGTGGTGGCTGGAACGCCGCCGCGAGCGTCTGACACAGGCCTTGATCCTCTCCGCCTGCGCGTTGCTACAGTTCGTGTTCATCAGCCGGTCCATCGCGCAAGACCAACGCCATTTGCGTTTCGACTCCACGGCGATGATCGGCGCCGCCTATGCCAAGTTCGTCGCTACGCCGCTGGCGCCCGCCAGACCGGCCCAGCGCCATCTGGCGCAGCTCCGGCAGACCGTGGAGGAAACCGGCGCATTGCCGGGATGGGTATGGGTTGTCACCGCCGCCGGATTCGCCGCATTTCTGCTGGTTTGCTGGCGGTCGGGCAGCCGCGCCGCCCGGCTGCTGGCCGCCGCCGCTCTCTGGGTCGGCCTGCTCTCGTTCTCTGGCACGCACGATCAGAAGCTGCTGGCACACATGACCCACGCCCTCCGTTATTATTATGCCCCGCAGTTCTTCTTTTTTCTCGCCTTACTCGTAGCCCTGGCTCCCGGCACGAGCTTGCCGCCTGTGCTCAAGGCCCTCAGCGGTCTCTGGCTGGCAGTGGCCCTGTTAATGGGGCTGGTCAACTTCGCCTCCGGCCCCCTTGATTGGCCACTCATCTTCTCCGGTCCGCCTTGGGTTCCCCAGGTCGAGCAATGGCGCAACGATCCCTCCAAGCCGCTCGCCATTTGGCCGAACGGCTGGCGGTTCTACCTGCCACCCAAACCTTGACACATAATCGCTGGGTCGCCAGGGAAGACGGCGGTAGCGAAATGGCACCTCCAGACGCCGCTCTAAATGCTCGCTCTTAACTTCAGTTTGCCCCGTTGCGCGCGGGCTCGTATTCGCGGCGGGCGAGGCCCACTTCCGGTTTGACGGTGAACTCGACCCAGCGGCCCCGCTGAACGGCGAACGTGAAGTCCACCGTCTTCGCCTGGAGAGGGACGTTGCGGTAGCCGTAGATTCGCCAATCGCCGCTGCTTGACCAGGAATTACAGTCCAGGTTCGTGCCCGTGTCGGTGCGGGCGGAAAGGAGATCGAGATACATGCCATTGCTCAGCCCCGCAGTCGTAAAGTGCGCCTGAGAGCAGTCATCGCTGGACCAGGAGCTGTTTGTAAATGGCGCGCGGCGGATGATGTAATCCAACGTCACGGTCACGCCGCTGAAGTTTGTCGCGCAACGGAGTTGATTAGTCTCGTCCAGGCTGCCCAGGGGGATGTCGCGAAAGACGAAGGTGTCGCCCGGGTCGAACCCTCGGGCGCGTTTGATTTCGCATCGCAGCTTCCAGGCGGATTCGTTCGGCCAGAGGCCGGGTTCGAAGCTGAAATAGCTCTCCTCAAGACTGCCCGAACCGAACGAGGTGTTTCGGGCCTTGTTGCCGGTAGCATCGCTAACCTCCTCGCCGGCCACACACCAAACCTGATTGGTATTGGTCAGGGGCTGGAGCCGGATGAAACAGAAGGTGCTGTTCTGGCCGTCAACGCGGTTGGTGCCGAACTCATGGCTGGCGTGCCCGTTCCTGTCGGCGCGGATACTGGAGTTTTGGTCATGGCCGGTGCTCACCTTCTCGAGGGTCACGGCGACATCGCCCGCGCGGCGGGTGGCCGGCAGCGGTTCGGGTTGCCACTGAGGGAAGGCGCCATAGAGCGGGTTGGCGAAGGGCAAGCTGCCGCACTGGCTCACATCGCCCGTCGGACTGTGGTAGAAGAAGTTTACACGAATAACGGGGTCGCGGCGCGGGATGACGCCAAATTGCATCTGCTCCGGATTGGGCGACGGTCCAAACACGGAGGCGTGGTCCCCGGAGTTGAACCCGCTCGCGTCGGAGAGAAGGGCAGTGAGGTAACCTGAGCCAGGCGGGTTGGTCGCATTGTTGGCGGCGCGCGCGAGCCAGACGATAAGTTTAGGCTCAGGGGTGGTGGCTGAAGCCAGCAAAGCGGCTCGCTTTCCGAGCAGGTCCAAGAGCACGGCCTGTGCGGCGGCTGGCATGCGCGCGACGAGGCGGGCCAGCGGCCGCCCCACGACATGATTGGTGCCGTAGGTCACCGCCATGATGCGCACGACGGAACCATCCGGTAACGACAGCGGTCCCGAGGCGATGGGCTTTGGCTGTCGAAGCGCCACGATGATACCTGCCAGCACAATCAGGCCGAGGCTGCCAAAGAAGAAGAAGAGCAATCGTCGCATCAGCAGGGAGGATGGCTAAATGAGGCCCCCCAGCGCACGCACAAACCGCTGCTAAAATATTAGCATATTTCTGTTGACGGAGGCAGCGGGAGTGCTAAAATGTTAGCACTATTATGAGCAATGAAGTGCACCTCAGCGGCCGCGAACGCCAGATCATGGACGTGCTCCACCAGCGGCGGCGGGCCAGCGCCGCCGAAGTCCTGGCCGCCCTCCCTGACGCTCCCGGTTACTCCGCCGTCCGCGCCTTGCTGCGGATTCTGGAAGACAAGGGACATATCAAACATCGCCGCGAAGGCGCCTGTTACGTTTACCTGCCGCGCGTCTCGCGGGAGACTGCCCGGCGCTCCGCCTTGAAGCGCGTCGTCTCCACCTTCTTTCAGGGATCGGTCGCGCAGGCCGTCGCGGCTCTGCTCGAAACAGCCGACACCCGGCTGTCTGACTCCGAACTGCACGACTTGCAGCAAACCATCGAACAGGCCCGAAAGGAGGGCCGCTAACATGAATGCATTGATCCAAACTATCTCGAGCTACGTTCAGCACGCTGCTTTCACCGCGCCGTTTCT
>Ga0182014_10001534_pt1 | contig 30723 bp, 23 predicted proteins | sample 612S2DmetaG_FD_120489 | JGI IMG/M metagenome (GOLD analysis project Ga0182014, IMG submission 120489) | Permafrost microbial communities from Stordalen Mire, Sweden - 612S2D metaG | ecosystem: Environmental > Terrestrial > Soil > Wetlands > Permafrost | place: Sweden: Stordalen | collected... | reverse complement strand
TGAGGACTGGGATCGTTACGCGGCGAGCCAATGGCTCAATGTCTCCAACTGGCTTGCCGCCAACCCTGAAGACGCGGAGGCCTCCGAGATCCTCGAGGAGCGCAATAGCTCCCGGCGCGACTTTCTCGCCAACGAGCGACGCTGCCTCGGATGGGGCGTCTTCGTTCTCCGGGCGCAGGGATAATGGGGCCGTCCGGCGAGTAGGTGCTTGTTTCTCGAGAGGAGTTGAATCTGAGCACCGTTCGGTCGCGTCTGTGAGTGACGTCGTGGGTCAAGCCGGCGCCCGTTGGCCAGCGATTCCTAGAAGTCGTGCAGCATCCACACGTTCGGCTCCCAGTAGGCACCGGTACCGTCTCGGACACGGAGCGGCGCGAGGCCCGACGGAAAGACGTATTCACCGTCTTCTGGGAATGACATCTCCGTCCACCGCTCCCAATCGGTCACCGACGCCTCGATCTGGAGCGACTGTGGTTCGGGCCGCAGGATCGTAGCGCCCAAGCGAGCGTGAACTCGCAACCATGGGTCGAAGGGCAGTCCGTCCGACCGCTTCCAGGCGGCGTACCGGTCGATCGGAGTCAGCGGGTAGCGATCCTTCCAGCTCGGCCGGACGGGAGCCACAAGAGGCGCGAGATCGGCACCCCGGGCGGCAGCTGCCATTGCCTGGATGACCAAGCGACTCAAGCCTCGACCTTGCTGATCGGCGGCCACTTCGGCCGCCAGGGCCGAGAGGGCGGTTGGTGGTCGCGGGTCGTCAACAGCTCGTAGACCGACCGCATCAATTCCCCGAGGAAGGTCCGCGAGAGACCGGTCCCACCGAAACGGGATCGACCTTCCTCGGGCGACTACGCGATCCATGCTCGTGTCGTAAAGGAGCACCTGAAGATGCGCGTGCTGGGGAAACAGCGCGCCGAAGTACCTCTGGGTGTTGTTGCCGTGTTGGTTGTACTGCGGCCACACCTCCCCAAGGGAGCGGGACTGCTCCCAGAGGTCCGGTCGCTCCTCGGCCGTAAACGCGTCGATCCCGGAATCAGGAGCCAGGGAGGTCCCTTTCATGGGTCTCATCTTGTCCCATGCGCGTCGGCCTGCAATCGCGATTCTCCTCGGCACGCGGCCGTACGAGCGGCACGGTTGTCAACTACGGCACTGACGCCCTCCAATGAGTCGAGGCGGTCACGCAACACCATCGCCCCCGCGGTTCGGTGCCGAGTTCAAGCCAGTTCGCGGTGGGTTCGTCGAGCGGCTGGTCGAGGTCGTTCGACGCAATCGGGCACGCTATGGTTCCCTGATGCCCGAAGGTCGCGCTCCCGACGACTCTGAGGGCGGTGACCCGCCCCGGCTTGGTCTCAAGCATCGCCTGGTCCCGCGCCAGAAGCACAACCCGGGAAGGGCGCCCCTCGGCGAGCGCCTGCGCAACCTTGTTCTTAAGCCCGTTGAGACCGACACGGTCTCCACAGCCAAGTCGGCCGGGCCGCCGTCCATTGAGGAGTTGGTGGCCAACGTCAGGTCGGCCAACGACAAGGAGCGGCTCATCGGGCTGGTGGCTGCGCCGGTCGCCGCGGCCATTGGGATCCTCGTGATCAGCGCACTGATCATCAACGACCCCCCGGCCCGACTGAAGAACGGCCAGATTGACCCGCTTCATGTGAGCCTGTCGCTCTACCACGATCTCGGCGGAGTAATCCTGGCCCTTTCGGTCCTGATGCTCGTGACTGCCATGTGGCGCAAACGCGTATACCTCGGCATCGTGACCGCCCTCTACGGACTCGCCATCTTCAACCTTCACTACTGGGGTTTCGGGGTCCCGTTCATCCTGGTCAGCGCTTGGCTCTTGGTGCGGGCCTACCGGTTACAGCGCGATCTGCGCGAGGCCACCGAGGGCAATCTGTCAGGCACCGGTGCCCAACGTCGGGGAGGCAGCGCCACGCCGCGGAGGTCATCTCCCAAGCCCAACAGGCGCTCCACACCGCCTGCCGTAGCTCCTAAGCGATCGTCGGCAGCGAAGCCCGAGAACAGGCGGCAAGCTCGCTGACCGATACCGGTCGTTCCGGGGAACGGTTGGGCAGGCAGGACACGGGATCGTCCTGCTCTGGGCACGCTATGCCGCAGTGACCGACGGAATCTGAGCCGACGCCTTCCTGCGCTTGAGGACTACGGCTCCAACGAGGAGCCCGAGGATGACAAGCAGGACTGTCGGACAGATGAACACCCTCCACGAGGTGTGCTGGGTCGCCATGGCGCGAGGCGTGGAGAGGAGCGTCGGGTCCTCTGGAACCGCAACCGCTCGGAGCGTCGTTCCGGGAGAGTAGAGCGCGCTTCCAGGTATGGCGTCGCTGTAGCGATGGCCGTCGAGTGTGAATGTCCCCTTGCATTCGTAGCCGGCCAGATTGCTGCCGCTGCCCCCCATAAGGCCGAGGCACCCGGACACTGTGACTTCGACAGCGACGCCCTGCTTGTGCAAACGCGTGATCTGGGCGTTCTTCTGGATTCCGGCGACGAACAAGACGATGACGGTGGCGGCGAGAGCCATGAGACAGGCACCGACGACAGCATGTTCCACGCGGCGGACGTCTACCTCCACGCTGGCCCCCCGAAGAGTCATGATGGGCTCTCCGGGCGCACCGATACGCCCCGTTGTCACCTCTGAGTCACCGAAGCCGGTCCTTTGGGACCTCGTCGCCCCGTTGCCGTGATCGGCCAGTTCATTAGCCACACCTCTGTTCGTCGTCGAGCTGCAGTCCTCGGGCGATCTGAAGATCGTAGCGGTGACTCCATTGCAGACAGCTCGGCACCTCGAAGCGCCACTGCGAGGTGCCCGCGTGGACGTCCCCGGTCGGTCGAAGGCGTGCCACGGCGCCAAACCGGCACTGTCCTTGGCCCTTGTCCAGTTCACACACTGTTAACGCGGGCGTGACAGTCCGGAAACCACCGACCTTCATCGTTAGCACCCACAGGACGGGACACCCGCCTTTATCTTGCCGCACCCGGTGTTTTGACACGCTCCGGATTGGCGAGGATCCGGGACATATTGACTATGAGAGGAGGGTTCGAGGCGTGCACATGTTGTTCGCGACAGTCCCCGTTCCGTATCCGAGTTGGCTGAATCCGGCCGACAACACGTGGCAGATTACCGCTGCCACATTCGTGGGTCTCATGAGCCTTCCCGCCCTAGCGGTCCTTTACGCCTCGACCGTGCAGAAGAAGTGGGCGGTGAACGTGCTCGCCATGATGTTCGCCGGGTTCTCGCTGGTGCTGGTCGCCTGGGTGCTTTGGTCATACAAGATGGGCTTTGGTGCCACCTCGATCGGTGGAGGAGTGAGGAACGGAATACAAACCCAACTCTCCGGAGTCGGGTGGGTGAAACACCTTTTCGAGAACTTCGTCGGCAAACCAGGCGGTATCACCAATAGCGTTGGTGAACAAGGCCAGGCGGTGTCGGCGGCTAACACCGCCATCCCCTTCCACTTCCCGACCTCGTCGCTTGCCTACTTCCAGTTCGTCTTCGCTGCCATCACGCCCCTTCTGTTCCTCGGAAGTGTGCTGGGCCGTATCAAGTTCAGCGCCTGGTGCCTCCTCGTGCCGCTGTGGTCGACCTTCGTCTACGGCGTCGACGCGTTCATGTTGTGGGGTGGCGGCTACTTGGCTCAGGAGGGCGCGCTCGACTTCTCCGGTGGCTACGTCATCCACATGTCGGCCGGTGTCTCGGGCTTCATGGCTGCCTGGGTCCTCGGACCCCGGCTGCTGCGGGACCGAACACACGCCATACCCAACAACCTGGTCATGGCGGCTGTCGGGGCCGGCATCCTGTGGCTCGGCTGGAACGGCTTCAACGGTGGAGACCCTTACTACGCCGGGGCGAGCATGGCTGCGGCCGTGATCAACACCAACCTCGCCACAGCAGTCGGCGTCCTGACTTGGATGGCCCTTGATGGCTGGCTCTCCAAGGCGAAGAAACCAACATTCCTCGGCGGCGTCAACGGCATGATCTGCGGCCTGGTCGCGATCACACCTTGCGCGGGCTGGGTCAACGGCCGGGGCGCGATTTACGTTGGCCTTATCGCCACCACTATCGTCTGGGTGGCCTGGAACTACCTCTCTCGAGTACGGCCTTTCTCGAAGGTGGACGACGCCCTCGGGGTCGTGTACACGCACGGCATCGCCGGCTTCACAGGAGGCATGCTCCTCGGAATCTTCGGTGACCCGAACATGATCCAGTACGGCTGCGGTCATCTGGACGCCGCCGGGCAGGTCGTCAACACGTCGCAGTCGGCCTACGTCGCAGCCCACGGGGTCTGCGTGCCGTTTTCGGTAGCCGGCCTGATGTACACCGGTTCTGCCCATCAGCTGTGGGAGCAATTCCGAGCCGCTTTGTTCGTCCTTTTCTGGTCGGCGTTGGTGACTTACATCCTGATGAAGCTCATCAGCCTGGTCCTCAGAGGCGCCCGCTACAGCGACGAGATACTCGAGGTTGGCGATATGGCCATCCACGACGAGGAGGCCTTCCCAGAAGGAGTCAGCCCAGAGGAAGCCGAAATCATGGAGGAGGCGCTCGTCATGGCGGGCATCGGCGAGGGCACGCCCCCGGATCCTGGGCTAGCGCCCAGCACTCATCCGGAACCGCCGCACAGCGCTCGAGAACCTTAGGGGTCTTGAGGGCAAGCTCATGATCTAACTGTTGTCAGGCTCCCACGACGGACCGGTCGTGGGAGCCTGACTGTCTTCGGCGTCTCAACAAAAGGGCGGCGAAGACATGGGTCGAGCCGACGCTCGCGCTCCTCCGGAGACTGGACGGCGCGAGACGGAGGCAATCCTGAGCGGAAGACAGGACGCGAGCGGACAGACTGCCTAGGATCACCGGGGCAAGCTTTTCGGTGAGCCGAAGGACGACATCAGCTAAGGAGGCTTCGACTAGTAGCTATGCCCGGAGCGACGTCAATACGTAAGGGAGGAATGTGCCCGAAGTTCAAGGTCTAGGTGCAACGCCAACGTCCCTATACAAAGAGATTCTCTACTCCGAGTCGGAAGTCGACGCTCGCATTGCGGTGATGGCAGTGGACATCACGCGGAACTACAAAGGCACCGACTCACTTTTTGTGAGCTTGCTGAACGGTGCCCTGCCTTTTACCGCCAAGCTGATGCGAGCGATCCAGCGTCATGACCCGCACTTTCATCCGAACGTTCAATCCATGATCGTCAGCCGCTATGGTTCAAGCCGCGAGCCAGGACAACCACACCTCGTCACCGACCTACCTCCCGACTACAGGGTTCTGACAAAACGTCACGTTGTCCTGCTTGATGACCTTGTCGATGGAGGCGGTACCACTGATTTCACTGAGCGGCACTTGTATGGGTATGGCGCAGAGACTGTGGAGCGAATCGTGCTGGTGAAGAAGCTCAAGAAGCCTCCTGTGAACTGCAGTCTTGCGATGTACGGGTTCGAGGCGCCAGACCTATGGCTCACCGGCATGGGCATGGACAACGCGCACCTTGCGCCGGAAGCGAATCGTTGGGCGGGATGGATCGCAATTGCCAACACGGACTGAAGCCTGATGCGACCGCCGCGCCTCCCGACGCGGGTCGACCCGATCAACGGGCGCACCACTCCTGAAGGCGCGTCTGTCGATCGTCGCGGCGCCACCGTCGCCAACCTGCTTGAGTGACGCACTTGGGGCCTACCTGTTTGTGACATTCGGCCCTGACGGCCGACGCACCGAAGGCGCACGATGACCGACGAACGACCAAACCGGAGACAAAGAGCGCGCGATCAGGCTCGATGTAGAAACGGAGCTTCAAGTCGGCGAGCTAGGAGGGTTGATGAAGGCGAGACACGTCATCGTAATAGGGCTGGCAGTCTCGGCGGCGGCCTGTTCCAGTGCCCAGCCGACGGTAACTCCGTCGAGCTCAGCGCCAACTACTGTCAGCTCGACTTCAACATCAACAACTGCCGGCTCGTCTTCAACATCGACAACTGTAAGCCAGACGACCGACAATCCGCCTCCGGTCCCGCACTGCTACTACACCGGCTCGGGGTACGGGCTCTGCGAGGACTATGTCATCCCGATGCCAGGTGAGGTAGTACTGTTCACGCGCCCGGACAAGGACGGGATCTTCAGGTTGACCGGCCCGGCACCGCTCCAGACCAAGCTCGCCGTCGCGTGTGGGGACGCGGGCTGTGTCTACAACCATCTCGACTGGAACAGCTCCTACGGCGGCGGCGTTCCCGACGCCGTCGACGGCACCTGCAAGTCGAACACAACTGTTTGCGACGTCCAGGTCCCACCGCTTTCGAGCTGGACGCCTGTCTTTGTGAGGCAGAACAACGATCCGGCAATCCTGTACCTGCTGTGGAACTCCGGCAAGCCCGGGGCGGTCATAAGCGGCTATGTCCTTGACAAGGACCAGCAAGGTGTCCAGGGTGCGACGGTCAGTGCCAATGGCGCTGGCGGCGGCAGCAGCCCTGTGGATGGGACGACAGGTTTCTACGCGATCAACGTGAAGGCCGGGCAATACAGCGTCGCCCCCTCCGGGGGTCCGAGCGGGATAACGCCTCCTAGGTTTGACCCGGAGAGCCTGAGCTTGTCCGTAGAAGCGGGAGCCGTGGCGCGTGCCGACTTCACGCTCAACGGCGGCCTGAAGGTGACGCTGACGTTCTCCCAGACAAGCGTGAAGGCCGACGGTCTGACGGTGGTCAAGGGAGAAATAGTGACGACCGAGTTCGGCAAGCCGGACGGGAACGTCACCGTTTCGCTGCGGCCGAAGCCCAGCGACACAGGCGAAGCCGCCGTCACGAGCGGTGCCCGAGCCACCATCTGCAGTTCCACGGGAACCAGGATCTGGCCGACAGGCACGCTCGCGAGCCCTCTCGGTCCGCCAGTTGACGTCGTGACCGACGCCAACGGTGTCTACGACTTCACGATGACCGTCGGCACGGTGCCGGGGACGTTCCCGCTCAATGCCTGGGCCAAGAACGCAGCCGGCGACTTGATCACGACGGACCTGAAGGACACCTCGCCTGACCAGACGCTCACGGTCACACCGCCTGGCAATTGGACGGTCGGCCAGTTCCTTTCCGAGCTCGCCGGGCTCAAGACAGACGCCGCGGCGAGCCAGGTCCTCGCGGCCATGACCAACGATGCCGCCGGCATCACCCAGAGCTTGTCCCAGTTGAGCGGTCCCGCCTCGAAGCTCGGAGGCCTCGCTTATTCCCCCGTGAGCGGAACGTCCGGCGGCGGCGCCGTTCTCGTCTATCAGGACACGAGCCCGCCGCAGGTCGACGCCACCGGTCAGGTCACCGCCGGCGATGGCACCCTCGTGCTCTCCCCGGGGCAGTGGGTGGGCACAAAGCTGATCCCGCTCACCGTTCTCAACACCGTGATCCAGAAGGGGCTTCTCAATGCGGCTCCTACGTTCCCGCAGTGGGCCAGCGGAGCTGCGGTCCCGGGTTGGAACCTCACGGCCAACAAGGCGTACTACTGGACCTCGAGCTTCCAGTACAACGGCTGGCCTTACCCGAGCACCGCGCCGGGCGCCTGCTACTGAATGGGTGCTGCTGAGGAACCCCTCGGGTGGGGCAGCTCTTGAGCGAGAATGTCAGTGGCAGAACTCGGTCACCGGGCGCTGGCCTTACTTCCATTGGAAGTGGACGAATACCCGCCCGAAATTGCGCGAGTCCTTCTCCACGCGGTGGTACTGGGCTTTGATCTCTTTTTGGTCCAGGAAACGAAGGACCCGTTTCTTCAGCTGACCCGATCCCTTCCCCGGGATGATCTCCACTACCGTCGCTTTCGTCCGCACCGCCTCTTCAATGACTTCAAGCAGAGCGCGGTCGATGTCTTGTCCGCGGTTGTAGACGTCGTGGAGGTCGAGTTTGAGTTTCACAGGATCCGCCTCGAGGCCCGAAGCCGGGTGTCAGAGGCCTCAGGCGGCTCGATCACCATTGAGTTGTAGCACCACTGTTTGCCGGCAACACGGGCATCTGGCAGCTCGAGGACGCATCAGCGGGTCGAATGCTCTGTGTCCTCTTGGATCAGCGAGTAGAGCAATGCGTCCGCGCGGACAGTTTGGAGATCGAGGTACGCGCGCAGCAAGCCCTCTCGACGGAAGCTCGCGCTCTCGAGGACCCTTATCGATCCCTCGTTGTCAGGCTCGACGAGTGCTTCCAGGCGGACGACGGTGGGCAAGCCCAACGCCCAACGGCTCAACAGGCTGACGCCCCTGCGAGCAAAGCCTCGTTGGCGGCGGCTCGCCACCGTCCAGTAGCCGACACCAACGACACCTGGCTGTTGCCGGTGGAGCAGACACACGAGCCCGATCGCGGTGTCAGTTCCTTCCTCTGTCATCGCAAGACTGAGCCCCTCGCCAGAAGCTGAGCGTTGCCACTGCCTCTCCAGGAAGGCGAGACCGGCCTCCTTGGAGAATGGGCGCGGCACGGTCGTGCCGACGGGAATGACCGGGTCCCGGCTCGCCTCTTCGATGCAAGGCAGGTCGCAGTACGTCCAGCTGCGCAGAAGGACCTGCCCGTCGCTCAGCTCTGGGGGGTCCGGAATGGCGAGAGGCCGGTATATGGGGTCCACCGCCACCATCATCGCAAACGGGCTGCCGTGCCGGTACCAGATTGGCAAGGCCACTCGAGTAAACAAACGCAAATGCCCCCCACCCGGGGGAAGGTGGGGGGCAGGTCTGCTATCTGGTCTCGTCGGGGGGCGAGGAGGTCACCCCGACGAGCGCGGCGACCTAGCTGGTGGTCGTCGTGGTCGTTGTGGAGGTGGTGGTCGAGACGGGCTTGAAGATATGGATGTGGTGGGTGTTCAAGGCGATAGCTTCGATGGCCTTGACGTCGCTCTTGGCGGTGGCAAGATCCTTTGCCACTTGGCGGAGCTGGTAGGTCCAGGTCTTGATCTGGCTCTCGTTGCCGGGATAGCCCGCCGGAGTAAGGGCGAGGGCTTCGGCTGAGACGCCGGTGGTCAGCGACGTGGCCGCGGTCACCCGAGAGGTGATGTCGGCGAGCAGGGCAGATGCGTGCGTCGAGCCGAGTTCGGTTACCAACGGCGCAAGTTCAGTGGCGAGGCCGGAGTAGCCGGCTTCGGTAACCGTGTCATTGTCGGCGCCGATTACCAGACCGACCTGGGCGGTTACCACCGCGTACACCCTTTCGTCCGCGATGACGGCCGTGTGCACCGTGTTGAGCTCGGCGTAAGTGGTCGCGGCGGCCGCGTTGTTGGCGTCAGTCGCGAGCGCGCTCTGCTCGTTCGTGATGATGGTCGTCAGGGCTGTACGGTCCGGGGTGGTGACGTTGGCGGCGTTGACGATCTCGGTTCCCAGGAGGGCCAGTTGGACCTGGCGGGCGATGATCTGGTGTTCCAGGGCCTCCTGCGCTTTCTGGAACTTTACGGAGGTGTTGGTCTGTAAGGACTGAGCCTGCACCGAGGAAGCAAAGATGAAGCACATGCTCGCGGCGGCGATCAGGGCGATGACTGTTGCTTTCGTGGTGTGTGGTCTCATGGAGCCATCGTAACAGGTTCGAAACACATTTGTCAACTAACGGTAGCGAACGGAGGAGCCTCGCCGCCAGTCCGTCGTGCCTCGGCTGGATCTTCGACCCGTGGTTCTCCACTCAGCGACCCGTGGTTCTCACGGACGCCCCCGACGTCGGGAACGTGTGTGTTTTGACATGGTGGGGCAATTACGGCCTGCTTCACTAGGTTCCTAGTGAAATAGAGGCAAAATGATCGAGCTGGGCTTCCCCCCGCTAGCCGGACACTTGCCGGTACTGGAGCTTTCAATGGTACGAGACGTCGATCTTCATCGTGCTTGCACTCGCTTTGGCTGGGTTCAGCCTCTGGTGGCTCCGCCGTCGCCTTCCTTGATGCGGTCTCTTTCAGGGCAGGTCAATCGCCAGACTTCCACGGGACCGAGCGCCACCCGCGCGGCGTCGTCCTGATCGAGTCGTTTGACGGCGAGCCGGGTGACCAGCCCCCTCGAGCTCTCACCGGGCTACACAGTCGCGCTTGACGGTCCTCCGGTACCGGACAAAAGCGCGGGCAGCTCGTCGATGCGCGTCAGGGTCCTCAGCCGGGGTGAGGACTGATTGCGTGAGAATCCGCTTTCATGCATCGACGTCAGCGGGTATGGCACCAGAACCGCCCACCCTTGCACCGCGACGACCGGCCACACGTCGGAAAGCTCGCTGTTTCCGACCATCATGAACTGCTCGGGATCGATCTCGAGCCGGCGAAGGATCTGGAGGTAAGAGTCCGGGGTCTTCTCGCTCAAGATCGAGATCGTCTCGAACAGGCCGGCGAGCCCCGAGCGCGCGATCTTGCTCTCCTGGTTGAGAAGATCACCCTTGGTGACGAGGGCAAGGCGATAGCCGTTGGCGAGGAGAGGCAGCGTCTCGGCCACGCCCGGGAGCAGCTCCACCGGTCGTGCGAGCATTTCTCGCCCGGCCTCGAGCAGGAGCTTGATATCGGTCACCGGTACCTTGCCGTTGCTCACCTCGATGGCTGTCTCGATCATGCACAGCGTGAATCCCTTGATGCCGTAGCCGAGCAGCTCGAGGTTACGTCTCTCGATCTCCTGCAACCGAGCCAGGACCTCCGCGTCTGTGGCATGAGCGGCGAGCAGATCGACGAGCCGCTCCTGCGCACGCGCGAAGGCATCCTCGCTGTGCCACAGCGTGTCGTCGCCGTCGAACCCGATGACCGTCACCTCCGCGGCAAACCGCTCCCCGTTCATTTGCAAGACGCTACGGTGAACGCGAGATCATGGTTGACATGAGTGCTCGATTGCCCTTGATAGTTGCACCGGAGGTCCAGGCGGCGCTCGACGCGGGGCGTCCCGTAGTGGCTCTCGAGTCGACGATCATCAGCCACGGCCTTCCGCGGCCGCGAAACCTCGAGGTCGCCTCGGAGCTCGAGGCGATGCTTCGGGCAGCGGGGGTCGTGCCGGCAACCGTCGGCGTGCTTGCTGGCCAGCCCACCGTCGGGCTGGACCAGGAGCAGCTCGAGACGCTCGCGACGGCCGCAGACGTGGCCAAGGTGGGAGTTCGAGAGCTGCCGCTCGCGGTTGCGGCTTCACGGCACGCGGCGACCACTGTCGCTTCGTCGGCGGCACTTGCGCGCCTTGCCGGAATCCGCGTCTTGGCAACCGGCGGGATCGGTGGTGTCCACCGTCGCGCCAGCGAAACTTTCGACGAGTCTGCAGATCTCCCGACTCTGGCCCGGACTGCCATCACAGTTGTCTGCGCCGGTGTGAAGTCGATCCTCGATGTGCCGGCGACCCTGGAACGCCTCGAGACGCTCGGCGTCACCGTCGTCGGCTATCGGACGCTGCGATTCCCGGGTTTTTACGTCGCCGACTCCGGCCACGACCTCGACTGGGCTGTTTCCGACCCGGACGAGATCGCCGAGGTCATGCGGGCCGCCGACCGCCTCGGTCTCGCCAACGCGATCGTGATCGCCAACCCGGTGCCGGTCGAGCACCAGCTGGACCCGGTGACTCACGACGCGTTGCTGGCTGACGCGCTCGCCGCTGCGGATCGAGAGGGCGTCCACGGCAAGGCAGTCACACCCTTTCTCTTGGACCACGTATACGTGGCGTCCGGCGGGGCCAGTCTCGAAGCGAACATCTGGGCCGTGCGCAACAACGTGGCGTTGGCGGCACGGATCGCGCGGGCCTGGGTCGAGACAAACGAGTGACGCGACCGCTCGTGGTCGTGGTTGTCGGCGACGTCATCAACGACATCATCGTGCGGCCGCAGGAGCTGATCGATGTCGGCACGGACACGACATCGAAGATCGAACGGTCACCTGGTGGTTCGGGTGCCAACCAGGCCGCATGGCTCGCAGCACTGCGCACGCCGGTCCGCTTTGCGGGTCGGGTAGGCGCGCCGGACGCCGCTTACCATCGGGAAGCTCTCGAACAATTCGGCGTCGACACCTGGATCACATGTGATGACGACGTCGCCACGGGCACGATCGTCGTGCTCGTGGCGCCTGACGGCGAACGCTCGATGTTCACCGACCGCGGAGCCAATCTCGGCCTCCGGGCCGCCGATCTGCCCGCACGGCTGCTCGACGATGCCAGGCTGTTGCACGTCTCGGGCTACCAGCTCTTCGAGCCGGGGGCAAGATCCGCCGTTCGCCATCTGTGGGCAACCGCGCTCGAGGCGGGCATCCCGACTTCTGTCGACCCCGCCTCCCTCGCCGGTCTCCGAGCGGTGGGGTGCCAGTCGTTCCTGGAGTGGACCTCGGGAGCCCAACTCGTGTTCCCGAACCTGGACGAGGGTCGGCTGTTGACCGGACGCGACGAGCCGGAGGCGATCGTCACTGTCTTGCTCGAGACCTATCCGCTGGTCGCACTCAAGCTTGGTGCGGCAGGCGCGCTCGTCGCCGCAGCCGACGGGCGCCGGGTCCCGATGGCTGCTCAGCCGGCGGAGGTCGTGGACTCCACCGGTGCTGGAGACGCGTTCTGCGCCGGCTTCCTCACGCCGTGGGTGCGTGGCGGAGATCTGCAGGAATGTGCCCTCTACGCGGTCAGGGCTGCGGCAAGAGCCACCGGTCAGGTTGGGGCGCGCCCGAGAATGAGCTGACCCTGGAGCCGACCGCGGGTGCATTGTGGCGACGAGCAGTGCACGCTCGCTGGTACCCTCGGGGGTATTCCGTCACAGTAGGCGTGCTCCGGCGGAGCCGGGCCGGGAGGTTCTCATGAGTCGTGAGCATTGGGACGAGCGGTACGGAACCGAGGAACTGATTTGGAAGGCGGACCCGAACCGTTTTCTCGTCGAGGAGCTGCAGGCACTCGCTCCTGGCCGGGCGCTCGACGTTGCCTGTGGCGAAGGGCGTAACGCGGTTTGGCTCGCCTCGAAGGGTTGGCACGTGACCGGCGTCGACTTCTCTCGGGCCGGGCTGGCCAAGGCGCAGCGACTGGCGACGGACCGAGGCGTGGAAGTGGCCTGGGTCGAGGCCGATGTCGTCGAGTGGCAGCCTCCTTCGGCCTCGTTCGATGTCGTTGTCGTGCTGTACCTGCACCTTCCGGCCGAGCAACGCCGCCAGGCACTTGCGCGTGCCGCGGCCGCCTTGGCACCTGGCGGAATCCTGCTCGTGGTCGGCCATGACGTCTCCAACCTCCTGAAGGGAACCGGTGGGCCACAAGACCCGGCAGTCCTGTTCGGGCCGGAGCAGATCGTCGAGGACCTCCCCGGCCTTCAGATCGAGCGGGCTGAGCGGGTCACTCGCACCGTGGTCACCGAGGCCGGTGAGGCGACCGCCGTCGACGCGCTCGTCCGGGCAGTGCGGGCTTCTTGACCTTGGCAAGAAGAGGGGGAGGTCACATTCTCAGCTGACGGTGAGCAGCCGGGGCTCCGGGACTGGTCCAGTTCAGCCGCGACATCTGCAGCTGTGATCGTCCTGTCGTCTGCCTGTCACGACCGGCAGGACACCTAGCGCCGCGATGATCCACCAGGCCCTCACCGACTTGGCTGAGCCGTCGGCCCTCGCTGGGCCCGGACGAAGGCTGACCACGTCTGGTAGCCGCCGTCGAGATTGCGTGCCTCGGTCCCGAGCTCGTGCAGGAGGGCTGTGGCCGTGTGGCCCCGTTGACCCACCTCGCAGTAGACGACGACGGGTCCCTTCCCGATCGCATCGAGGTGATCCCGGAGCGAGTCGATCGGCACGTTGACCGATCCTGTGATCGCGCCGGCAGCATGTTCTTCTTGGGTACGCACGTCGAGAAGCATCCACCCCTGCTCGACGAGCGAGTCGATCTCGTGTGGGTCCACGACGTCGCAGTCGCCGCTCAGAACGTTCCCGGCCATGTAGCCGAGAAGGTTGACAGGATCCTTGGCCGAGGAGAACGGTGGCGCGTACGCGAGCTCGAGATCTGCGAGGCGATCGGCGGTCATGCCGGCCGACATCGCGGTCGCGATCACGTCGATCCTCTTGTCGACGCCGTTCCGGCCGACAATCTGGGCACCGAGGATCGTTCCGTCGTCCGGGTCGAAGATGAGCTTTGCCGCCATACGGGTCGCCCCGGGGTAGTAGGTCGCATGGTCGAAGGGGTGCGAGTGGATTGCTCGGAACGGTCGGCCCGCTGTTCGCAGGCGCCGTTCGTTCCAGCCGACCGTCGCAGCGACGACGTCGAAGACCTTCACGATGGCCGTCCCGAGCGATGCGACCGAGTGCGACGGTCGTCCGGCGATGTGGTCGGCGACTCGGCGGCCCTGGCGATTGGCCACGTTCGCGAGCGCAATGAGGGAGGTCGCATGCGATATGGCGTCGGGCTTCTCGACAGCATCGCCGACCGCGTAGATATCCGGGTCGTTCGTTTGGTTCGCTTCGTTGACGGCGATGCCACCACTCGGACCCAGCTCCAGGCCAGCAAGCTCAGCGAGCCGGACATCCGGTCGGACGCCGATGGCACCGACGACGAGATCGGCAGCGAGGACTCGTCCGTCAGCAAGGGTCACCGTATTCTCGTCTATGGACGAAACGGTCGCTCCAGTCTCGACACGGACGCCGTGAGCAACGAGCTCGTCGCACACGAGAATCGCAATCTCAGGGTCGAGCGGGGGGAGCACCTGCGGGGTGGCCTCAACGATCGTGACGTCTATCCCCTGACCGACGAGGTTCTCAGCCATCTCGAGTCCGATGAACCCAGCCCCTATCACGACGGCCGTTGCCGGTGCGACGTCGACGTCGGAGGCGAGCCGTGCTGCATCTTCAACGGTCCGAAGCGTGCGAGCGCGGTCGTATCCGGGAATCGGCGGGCGCACCGGGGCGGCGCCCATGCTGAGCACGAGCTTGTCGTAGGAGACGGCACATTCGGTGCCCGTGACCGTCGACCTGGTGGTGACGGTGTGTCCCGCACGGTCGATGGCGACGACCTCGTCATGCACCCTGACATCGAGTCGGAACCGATCGAAGAGCTGCTCCGGGGTCTGCAGCGTCAGGTCCTGCTCCTCTTCGATGAGGCCGCCGACGAAGTACGGCAAACCGCAGTTGGCGAACGAGACGTGACCGGACCGTTCGAGGACGATGATGTTGGCACCGGCGTCGAGACGGCGAAGACGAGTGGCCGTTGACATTCCTCCAGCGACGCCCCCGACAATCACGACGTTCTTGGGCGCCTGAGCTGTCTCCGGAATTCCGGCCATCATCATCACTTCACGTCCTCATCTGCGAGAGAACCAGGACTTGCGCCTGGTGGCCTTAGGTTCCGACGTCTTCTCGGATCTGCAGTGGCAACGCTCCGAAGGCGGTACATGACCAAGCACTTGCTCGACGTGGGCACCGCACCCCTTCCAGGTCGGCCTGCCACAACTTCGACAACTAACGGCTCTACACATACCCCCTAGGGTATCAGAGAGGAGCACTACTTCGCAAGGCAGGGGAGACCCTAGGATGCCGTGGGCGAGCTGCTGTTTCGTTGCCCTGCTTGGATCGCCCGCTGTTCAGGCGAGCTTCATGAACATTCTCTGCACGGCGTCGAGGGGATAGCCGTCCACCTCGGCTTGCTCGGGGTGCTCCAGACAGTAGGTGAGACCAGCGGCGACGAGCCGGAAGCCCGCCTGCTCCAGTGCCTTGGAGGCCGCGGACAGCTGCGTAATGACATCGCGGCACTCCCGGCCGTCGTCGAGCATGCGTTCCACGCCCTGGACCTGGCCCGCAACTCGGCGCAGGCGTTTGCGAACATCGTCCACGACCTCGTCGGGAAGTTGCATTGCGAACTCCTCTCCTCGTCTCCGGGCTCAGGCTGAAAAAAACGCAGCTGAGAGATCCCGCCCTCTACGAGTATACCCCATAGGGTATTGTGATGGAGAGGAGCTGCCTGTGGTCTGAGACTCGTCGGGATCGGTGCGTTGTGGCGTCCGGGACCTCCACAGGGTCACAAACGCGCAAGCGTGCCATCCCGACCAGCACAAGATCCTGCAGGAACGTCCGCGAACCAAGGCACAGAGTCGCGATACGGGTTGAAATCACCCGACCGCGGATCCTGGATGTAGGTGACCGGCGCCTCCGCACCCCCTGCGATACGGGAGACCGCGGAGACCAGGCGGCTGACGTCAGCTTCGGTCGTGTTGATGCCGGCGCTTGCTCGCACTGCTCCCGGCATCCGTGTGCGGTCACCTTGGCGCATCTCGTTGCGGAAGTCGACTACTTCGTCCTCTGCGAGGCCGAGGAGCCGCATCATGTACGGGTGGGCGCAGAAGCAGCCGTGCCGCACGCCGATTCCGTCCTCGGCCGACAGCCGGGCTGCCACCAGGCCGTGCGAGAGACCTTGTACGGTGAAGGTCGCAAGGGGCAAGGTGTCGGCGCCAAGATCGGGCCCGAGGACGCGCACTCCCGGGATGGCCGCCAGGCCATCGCGCAACAGGTGGCCGATGTGGCGGTCGTGGGCGATGACCGCCGGCCAGCCCAGCTCGGTGAGGCTGTCGATCGCAGCGTGCAACGCTACCGCCCCGACGACGTTCGGCGAGCCCGCCTCCTCGCGTTCGGGAGGGTCGTTCCAGACGACGTCGTCAAGCTCGACCAGGTTGACCGCGCCGCCACCGGCCAGGAAGGGGTCACCATCCGTGAAGGCTTCGCGAGGGCCGATCAGCACTCCTCCACCGAAGGGTGCATACATCTTGTGGCCGCTCCAAGCTACGAAATCGGCCCTTTCGGGGAGGGGACGGTGAGGCGCCAGCTGGGCGCCGTCGACCGCGACCGGGATCCCCCGGCTGTGAGAGGCATCGATGATCTCGTCGATCGGCGGCATCCATCCGGTGATATTCGAGGCGGCGGTGATGGTGAGCAGCCGGGGCTTCGGGGAACGGTCGAGTTCAGCCACGACGTCGGAAGTTGTGAATGTCCCGTCTGATCGGCACTCGACGTAGCGACGCGTGGCCACGCGGGACCACGGCAGGAGGTTGGCATGGTGCTCGGCGACCGAGGTGACCACGACGTCATCGCGACTCAGGCGCAGGCGGTAGGCGAGGTGGTTGAGAGCTTCGGTCGTGTTGCGGCAGATGATCGCGATGTCGTCGCGACCGTCGCGTCCGGCAAACGAGAGAGCGGCTTGGCGGGCATTCTCGTACGCGTCCGTTGAGTGCTGGGACTTGTAGCCGGAGCCGCGATGGACGCCCGAATACGACGGGAGGAACTCCTCGACGCGGAGCAGCACGGACTCGAGCACGCCGGTAGAAGCAGCGGTATCGAGCGCTACGTATGGGCGTTCGTGGCCGTCGATGCACGGCACGAGCATCCCGTCACCGACCAGCGGAACGGGAAACGTGGTCACGATGCTCCTATCTCTCGACGCCGATGTCCTTGACCCGACGTCTCGACACCGGCCCGGGCGCGGTGGGAACGCCGCCCGAATCGGCACACTATCATTTCTTATTCTATTGATTCACTTGTTTATACGATATTGCAGTAGTGTGGTGGATGATGAGCTCGAGAGGTGCGACTCTCCCGAAGACCGACCCTAGTGACTTCGGTTGGCGCCTGCGTGGCAGGCCCATCAACGGGCTAGCGGACAGGTCGTTCGATCTCGCCGCCAACCCCGACAGTTCTTTCCTCAAGCCCTACTGCCTGGACGTGGCTACTCTCCAGGCGTGCCTGCAGTGCGGTGCCTGCACGGCGACATGCGACCTTGCAGGTGACGAAGGGCTCTTCCCTCGCCGGCAGGTGACTTTCGTCCGGCTCGGCCTGCAGGACCGTCTCGCCGCCGACCAGGACATCTGGCACTGCTACGGCTGTACTGAGTGCTCCTCGCAGTGCCCGTCCAATGCCAAGCCGGCGAGCATCATGAGCGCCCTCAGGCAATTCGCCACGGACCGCTTCGCGTGCCCGCGTGTGATGGCCCGTGTCGTGAACAATTGGCGCTCCTTCTGGCTCGTCTACATGGTCGCCGCCGCTTTCCTGGTCGCGATGATCGCCGCCACAGGCGCGTTCAGTCCCGGCCCCGGGCCTCTCCGCTACGCAGGCATGATCCCCGACTCGGCACTCATCCCTGTGTTCTCGGTCCTCACGGTCCTGCCGTTGATCGCGATAGCCGTCGGCGCATCCAGGGCCTGGCGAGCGTGGTACGACGGTTCGCTCTGGGCAACCCGGCCGCGGATCCTCGGGCGCTCTGTCCAAAAGGCGGCCGCGGAGATCCTCGCGCACAGGAAGTTCTCCAGTTGCAAAGAGCGCCGGCTGAGGCCCTGGGCTCATAGGGCGGTCCTCTTCTCGGTGCTCGGTCTCGCGGCGATCTCGGGCGTGATATCACTGTTCTTGTTGGCGGGACGTGCTTACCCGCTTTCGGTGGGCAACCCGCTCAAGGTGCTGAGCAACGTCTTCGCCGCGCTGTTGATCGGTGGCGCAGGCTATTTCTTGGGGGTGCGCGTCAAGGACGCCTCGCGCGGCAACCGCAGCACCTTCTTCGACTGGGCCTTCATCGTGAACGTGCTGCTTGCCGGGCTCACCGGGGTTGCCACCGAGTTGCTGCGCGTGGCGGACGTGCGGGCCTGGGCCTATCCGGTGTACTTCGTCCACCTGGTGATCGTCTTGGCCCTGGCCGTGACTCTTCCCTACACCAAGCTCGCTCACGCCGTCTACCGCGTGTTGGCGGTCGCCGGCAGGGAGTACGAGACACTCCTTGTCACAGAGCCCTCGCCTGCACAACAAGTTCCGTTCCACCCGGCGCGCAACGGTGCGGCTCCTCGTGCGACGACGGCCCTTCAACTGCTTGAGGAGTCACCGGTCAGGCCGGAGGACCTCCTCGGGATGGGCCATGAGGAGCTCGCCGTCTACTCGGACGATGAGATCGCCACGGCCTACTACGCGCTGCGCGACGAGGTCGAGCCGCGGGGGGACGGGAATTACTACCCGAACATCAAGCGCCTTGCGGGCACCGCCTTCGAGCGCGAAAAGGACAGGCGGGAGGTCAGGGCTCTGGTGGGGGAGCCGGACAAGACCGAGTGGCAGGCTTGGTACGAGAAGGCTGCCGAGCAGCCCTGCACGTGGTGGGTCGAGAACGATATGGTCGCCCGCCACGCCCTGACCACATGCCTGTCATGCGGCATGTGCACCTCGGTATGCCCCGCAGCCGAGCACTTCGAGGAGTACGACCCGCGTTGCATAGTGGACGCGGCGCTCTCCGGCGATGAGGATCGCCTCGTCGAGCTGCTCAAGTCCGACGTCATCTGGTACTGCGCACAGTGCGGCTCCTGCAATTCCAGATGTCCCGAAGAGAACGACATCATGGGTCTCGTCAGCTCGCTGCGCACCCTGGCGCAGCTGAAGGGCTACCACCTCGACAGCGTGCGAGGCAGGCAGCAGTACGCCGGCCGTCACCTGTGGGCCGCCAACCTCTGGAACCGGGCTTTCAGTCTTTACTTCCGCAACGGCGACCCGGCACAGCACCCGGACTTCGGGCCGCGATACGCGCGGTGGCAGGCCGAGCTCGAAGAACAGTTCATCCGGGTCGGCGGCCAGCCCGACATGGACGGGACCTTCGCCGGCCGCAAGGTGACGCCGGAGACGCTCGCGGAGCTGAGGAGCTGCATTCGCGCCGGAGGCGCGCTCTTCGTTTGGGACAAGATCGAGGAACATGCCGCGACGGACGCCGCGAGGCGCGGTCTCGACATCGACCAGTACTACGACAAAGTGAGGTCGGAAGGATGACCGCCCTGAGCTCCGCGGACACGATGGTCACGACCACGGCGCCGAACAGGTTGGCGGGCCAGCCGCGAAAGGCGAATGTGGTCACCCGCCGCGATACCAAGCCGATCCCCGACGACGGCTACTACTTGACGACGAGCTGTGTCATGGGAACCTTCTCTCCTTCCATCGAGCCCCTTATCGCGCGGACATACGACCTCCTCGGCCGGCGTTGGGCGATGGGCGGGACCGGATCGGCGTCGCTGAACACGTGCTGTTCGGGCATAGTCACCCACGGCAACGTCTTCACGGTCGAGAGCTCGCTTCTCGTCGTGGCCCGGCTGTGGTCGGTATGCGCTGAGGCAGGCTTGGAGAACATCACGACCGCGTGTGTCACCTCGTTCGCCATCCATAACGAGATCCTGGAGCTGATACACAAAGAGCCGGGCCTGGCGGAGAAGGTGGACAAGGCTCTCTACGACGCTTGCGGAAGGCGGCTGGTCGTCCCGAGGCACATCGTGCATTGCAGCGACGTCTTCTACCGGTATCGGGGCCAGCTCGCCCAGCTCATGAAATACCGGCTGGTCGACATGACCACTGGTCGACCGCTGAAGGTGGTGGACCACGTCGGCTGCCACTACAACAAGATCTTCCCCAGCAAGTCCGTGGGCGGGACCGAGTACTGCGACGTCCTGACCGCGATGATCCGCGAGTGGGGTGGGGACGAGGTCGACTACCCGGAACGCCGGCACTGCTGCGGAATGGGGTTCAGGCAATGCATGATCCGCCCGAACCGCAGCTTCACGGTGGCCTGCGCGCGTAAGAAGTTCGAGAGCATGGCCCCTTTCGCGCCCGACCTGATCATCACGAACTGCCCGGGCTGTGGCCTCGTCCTCGACCGCGAACAGTGGGCGGTAAACGAGCTGACGGGCGCCAACTTCCAGATCCCTGTTCTCAACTATGCACAGCTGGCGGGCCTGCTTCTCGGCTGGGACCCGTACGAAGCCGTGGGGATACAGGGCCACACCGTGCCGGTGGAGCCCCTGCTTGAACGGATGGGCATTCCACAGTCTTCGCGACCGGCCTACCTGCGTGAGGACGCGGAGGTAATGACGAAGGTGAACCTGCGGGCAGTGGGGAGCGTGGCGAGATGAGCAGCCCTGTGCTAGTCCTCGGCGGTGGAGTCACCGGCATGCACGTGGCGACCGCACTCGGCGAACTGGGGTACTCCTCGATTCTCCTCGAGAAGACCTCGAAGCTCGGTGGCCGCGTGCGTCGGCTGTCGCGTACGTTCCCATTCTTCGACGACGATGGCTTCAACGACGGCCTCGAGTTCACCTCTCAGGTCGAGGGCGAGATGAGGGCCCATTCCTGTGTGGACCTGCGCATGGAGACGACCCTCGTCAACCTCGAAGGTGATTTCCCCGACTTCCGCGCCATTCTGAGCGACCGGACGAGCGAAGCTGTCAGCGCCGTCGTCATCGCCACCGGGTTCGAGCCGTTCGATCCCTCGGACCTCGAGGAGTACGGGTACAGCCGCTACCCGAACGTCGTGACCGGACCCGAGCTCGAGTGGCTTCTCAACCCACGCGGCCCGACTCACGGAGAGATCAGGCGACCTTCTGACGGCAAGATGGTCGACCGGATGGCGATCGTCTTCTGTGTCGGCTCACGCAACCGGCGGATAGGGGCGCCGTTCTGCTCGCGTATCTGCTGTTCTTACAGCACCAAACAGGCCCTGACCGTGGTCGATCGCAACCCGAAGGCTGAAGTCACCTGTTTCTACATGGACGTGCGTACCTACGACCGTGGCTTCGAAGAGATGTACTCGCTGGCCCAGGAGAAGGGGATCCGCTACGTGCGCGGTCGCGTGTCGGGGTGCAAGGAGCTACCAGGCGGCGACATAGTTGTCCGCGCCGAGAACACTCTCATCCAGAAGATCTTCTCGGACCGCTTCGACCTGGTCTCGCTCTCGACAGGTATGCGGCCGTGTCTTGACGTGGACAATCTTGCCGACGTGCTCCAGATCGGGCGGGCGCCGGACGGCTTTTTCGCCAGCCGCGAGTGGTTCAGATACCCGCACGACTCGACGCGGGAGGGCATTCTCGTCGCGGGCTGTGCCGCAGGCGTCAAGCCCATTCGCAACTGCATCATCGACGGCAGTGCGGTCGTGGCCCGGGTCGCGGGCTTGCTCCGTCGAGAATCGGCAGTCGCGGTCACTTCGGGGAAAGAGCTGACAGGATGACTGGAAGGAAACCGCCCGGAGAGTAGGTAGGCGTCGGTGCGCTACGGATTTGTGATCGACAACCGCAAGTGCATCGGTTGCCACGCCTGTTCGGTGGCCTGCAAGGCCGAGAACCGTGTTCCTCTGGGTGTCTTCCGGACCTGGGTCCGCTGTGTCGACAAGGGGCAGTTCCCCGATACGCGCCGCCATTTCCAGGTGACGCGCTGCAACCACTGCGACGACCCGCCGTGTGTCGCGGTCTGTCCCGTCGCTGCGATGTACCGGCGCAACGACGGGATCGTGGACTTCGACCCTTCGCGCTGCATCGGATGCAAGGCGTGCATGCAGGCCTGCCCCTACGACGCAATCTACGTGGACCCCGAACGCAGGACCGCGGCGAAGTGCCATTTCTGCGCCCACCGGGTCGAAGCGGGGATGGAGCCGGCGTGCGTGGTCGCCTGCCCCGAACGGGCGATCATCGCCGGCGACCTCGACGATCCTGCGAGCGAGATCTCGCGGCTGGTCAAGTCGGAACAAGTCAGGGTACGCAGGCCGGAAAAGCAGACACGGCCCAAGCTCTTCTACGTGGGGGCAGAGGAGGCGGTGATCGTCCCGGGCCAGGCGCGCAACGTGGGCACGTACCTTTTCGCCACGGTCAACACCGAGGCACGTCGGGCGCCCCTGCCGGCCGAGCGTGGCCAGTCGCAGGAGCCCACCGTGCCGGCGGTCGTGTCATACGACGTGGAGCACCTGCGGCCGTGGGGCTGGCAGGTGCCTGCCTATTTCTGGACAAGGTCGGTCTCGACCGGCATCCTGGCCATCCCGGCTCTGGCACTCGCCGCAGGGGGACTGTCGCTCGGGACAAGGCTGGAAACTGTGCTCGGGTTGACCGGGGTCGTCTTCCTGGCGCTCACCGTGGCCCTCCTGGTATCCGATCTCTCCCGTCCGGAACGCTTCCTCCGCGTGCTCACGCACCCGCAGCCGCGCTCGTGGGTCGCGCGCGGCGCCTTCCTTCTCCTGGCGTACGGCGCTTTCTGCACGTGCTTCTTCATTTCCTCGTGGGCCGGGGCCGGTGCCATGGCCTCGGTGCTGCTCTGGCCCACAGTGGCGGCAGGCCTTCTGGCGGCTGTCTACACGGCGTTCCTCTTCGGCCAGTGCAAGGGGCGCGACCTCTGGCAGACGCGGCTCCTGCCACTGCACCTGGTTGCCCAGTGGGTGCTCGCGAGCAGCGCCGTCCTGACGCTCTTCCCCTCCTCGCTCGGGGTCACCCCGAGACTGCGCCACGCCGCGGTGATCGGGCTGGCTCTCGGTCTCCTGGTGCACGTTCTGGCGATCCTTGGCGAGCTCGCCATTCCTCACGCCACCGACAACGCCCACCGGGCTGCCAGCATCGTCACGCGCGGATCGTTACGCGTGACCTTCTGGATCGGCGCGATCGGTGCCGGCTGGCTCCTGCCCGCTGGGCTGCTCGCCGCCGATCACAACTCGCCACTTGTAATGGGGATCGCAGGGGCCGGCGTGCTCGCGGGCCTGCTGGCGTTCGAGTGGTGTTTCGTCATGGCGGGCCAGGACGTGGCCAACAGCTGAAAGCGAGGCCCAAGTGGAAGACGAGCCCCAGGGACCCGGGACCGAGCTCGGCTCCTATCCGCCGACAGACCGCTGGTCGGACTGGGTCGAGAACGATCCTCGGGCCTGGCCCAAGAAGGCCGAGCGCCACTACCGGCTCATCCCGACGATCTGCTTCAACTGCGAGGCGGCCTGCGGCCTGCTCGCCTACGTCGACAAAGAGACCGGTGAGATCGGCAAGATCGAGGGCAACCCCGTGCACCCCGCAAGCCGCGGGCGCCTCTGTGCCAAGGGCATGGCGATAATGAACCAGCTCCAGTCCGAAGACCGGGTGCTCTACCCGATGAAGCGCAAGGGCCGGCGCGGCTCGAACCAGTGGGAGCGCACGACCTGGGACGAAGTGCTCGAGACCTTCGGCGCGCGGATCCGAAGAGCGATCCGGGAGGGGCGAGGCGAGGAGGTCATGTACCACGTGGGGCGCCCTGGGCACGACGGTTACATGGAGCGCGTGCTGCAAGGCTGGGGGATCGACGGGCACAACTCCCACGTCAACATCTGTTCCGCCGCAGCCCGCTTGGGCTACTTCCTTTGGCAGGGTGCGGACCGGCCCTCACCGGACTATGCGAACGCCCGATGCATCCTGCTCATTTCTGCCCACCTCGAGGCCGGCCACTACTTCAACCCGCACGCGCAGCGCATCATCGAGGCCAAGACGGCAGGGGCCAAGCTCATCGTCGTCGACCCCAGGCTTTCGAACACGGCCTCGTGTGCCGACTCATGGCTCGCCCCGCATCCCGGCACCGAGGCCGCAGTGCTCCTCGCCATGGCCAAGGTGATCCTTGACTCTGGCAGGTTCGACGCCCCGTTCATGCGCCAGTGGGTCAATTGGGAGGAATACGAGGCTGACGGCTTCGTCGCGCGCGGGAAGACCTTCGAGGAGTTCATAACCGCTCTCAAAGCTCACTACGCCCGCTACACCCCTGAGTACGCGGAGCGGGAGAGCGGTGTCCCGGCCGACGCGATAGGCCAGGCCGCAAGAGACGTCGCGGACGCCGGGAGCCGGTTCGCCTCGCACGTGTGGCGGGCTTGCGCCGCGGGCAACCTGGGAGGCTGGCAGTCAGCGCGCGCCCTGGTGCTGCTGCACGCCCTCACCGGCTCGCTCGGCACCCGCGGCGGTCTCTCCCCCAATAGCTGGGACAAGTTCGTGCCCGAGCCGTTCAAGGCGCCCCCCGCCCAAGAGCATTGGAACGAGCTGCTCTACCCGCCCGAATGGCCGCTCAGCCATCACGAGCTGTCTCAGCTGCTTCCCCACTTCCTGAAGGAGGGGCGCGGGCGGCTGGACGTGTACTTCACCCGAGTGTTCAATCCTGTCTGGACTTACCCCGATGGCTTCTCGTGGATAGAAGTGCTTCGCGACGAGCGGCTGGTCGGGCTGCACGCCGCTCTCACCCCGGTCTGGAGCGAGACCGCCGCTTTCGCCGACTACGTGCTGCCGATGGGGCTTGCCTGCGAACGGCACGACATCCAGAGTCAAGAGACCCAAGCCGGCCGCTGGATCGGGTTCCGCCAGCCCGTGCTGAGGGTGTTCCGGGAACTTGAGCACGGTGAGAAGGTCCGCTGCACCTATGAGGCCAACCCGGGTGAGGTCTGGGAAGAGGACGAGTTCTGGACAAGCCTTTCCTGGCACATCGACCCCGACGGCTCGATGGGTATCCGCCAGTGGTTCGAGTCGCAGACCGAGCCCGGCACGCCGGTAAGCGTGGACGAGTACTACGGGCACATCTTCGACCACTCGGTCCCGGGCCTTCCCGCCTCTGCCGCCCAAGAAGGGCTGACTCCGCTCCAGTACATGCGCAAGTACGGCGCCTTCGAGGTCGCCCGCGACGTCTACTCGGTCAACGAAACCCCGTTGAGCGACGCTCTGGTCACCACCCAGGAGGGAGACCTGCTCAGCGAGGACGGCCTCGCCGTGGGTGTGCTCGCTGGTGGCCGTGCCGTGGTCGGTTACGAGACCCCTTCCCGCAAGCTGGAGCTCTACTCGACCACGATGCGCGACTGGAAATGGCCCGAGTTTGCGCTACCCGAGTACATCCGCAGCCACGTCGGGCCGGAGGCTCTGGCGATGGCCGGCGGGGCGACGGAGGGCCCGGGCGCAGATGGCACCCCGCTCGTCGAATGGCCGTCGCACGCTAGAGGTGAAGTCCTGGCGCTCGTGCCGACCTACCGGTTGCCCACGCTCATCCACTCGCGCAACAACAATGCCAAGTGGCTCTTCGAGATCTCCCACAAGAACCCGCTCCTCATGTCGAACGCTGACGCTTCGAGGTTGCAAATGGGGACCGGTGATCTCGTCAAGGTGCACACCGAGATCGGGTGGTTCGTCATCTCGCTCTGGGTCACCGAGGGGCTCAAGCCCGGGGTGGTCGCCTGCTCGCACCATCTGGGTCGCTGGCGCAGGGACAGGAATGAAGCGATCGAACGTTGGGGCAGCTCAGTCGTGAGCATCGAGGAGCCGGAGCCCGGCAAGTGGATGCTCCGGGTGAAGGAAGCGACTCAGCCGTGGGTGAGCGCTGACCCCGACTCCCAGAGGATCTGGTGGTCCGACACGGGTGTCCACCAGAACCTCACCTTCCCGGTCCACCCCGACCCGGTCTCGGGCATGCAGTGCTGGCACCAGGTGGTCAAGGTCGAGAAAGCCGGCGGGGACGACCGCTATGGCGACGTCTTCGTTGACACCGCGCTGGCGCACCAGGTGTACCTGAAGTGGAAAGGCCTCTCTCGCCCTGCTCCGGGCCCAGGAAACTTGCGCCGGCCGCTGTGGTTCGCGCGCGTCGCCCGCCCCACGCCCGAGGCGTACCTCATGAGGACAGCCGGTGGGACTCCCCAGTGAGGCAGCCTGGAATACCCTATTGGGTATTGCGGTTTGTCATCGCAGGTCTTGGAGGCGACGGCCAAACGCTCGGCCTGATCAGTCGCGTTCGGCCGTGCTCGCTCAGTCTCAGCCTGTTCGGCCACTGCACAGGCTGACGGCGGCCTCCCTTCATGTTTGGGTGCGCCAGGGAGCTTTGTGGACGGACAGGTGACGCTGTGACCAGCCGGTGGAGGTGTCGCAATTGACCAAACAACCGCTCAATCGGCTCTGGCACGCGCAGCACCGCTTGGGGAGCAAAGCGTCCCTGGACGATCGCGTCCAGTGGCACATCGAGCACGCCAAAGCGTGCGGATGCCGGCCGATCCCTCCGCCTGTGCTCGAGGAGATCGAACGCCGCGGGCTTGCTTTCGACTGAGAGCGCTCGGACCACCGATGACACCGGTGCCTACATCCACTGCTCTGGGCACCGCAGCGCCAAACGGTCGCTGCTCCCTTTTAAGGAGTTGGCCCCAGCCAGTCGTACTGGGGCGCCCAGATACAGGCATCAACTGCCGCCTCTAGCTCGGCATCGGTGGCCATCGGGGCCACGCCCCCGTCCCGACCCTCGCGGGCGACCGCTATGGCGATCGCTCGTGAGATCGACCGCAGTTCGGTGAGACGCGGATAGATGGCCCCTTGTTCCAGCCGCTCCACCGGGACCATGTCCGCCAAGGTCATGGCGGCTACGAGGAACATTCGGTCGGTAACCTCCCAGGCTCGGACAGCAACTGCTCCGAGCCCGACGCCCGGGAAGACGAAGACGTTGTTCGCCTGTCCCACAACGTGAGTGCGCCCGCCGATCTCGACCGGGTCGAAGGGGCTCCCGGTTGCCACGATCGCCCTGCCATCGCTCCACGCGAGCACGTCGGAGGGCGTGGCTTCGGAGTTGGCGGTCGGGTTGGAAAGTGGGAGAACTATGGGCTTTGGTGTTCGCGCTGCCATCTCTCGCACTGCAGTCTCGCTAAAGACGCCGGGCGTGCCGCTCGTACCTATCAAGATCGTGGGCGCAACGTGGCGGATGACGGTCTCGAGGTCGTAGCGATCGCCCGGTTCGAAGCCGAAGCTGCTCAGCTCGTCACTTGTCAACGCGAAGGGCCGCTTGTCGTCCTGCACTTCGTCGCGCCCTTCGAAGAGGAGACCCTGCGAATCGAGCATTGTCACCGCGTGACGCGTCTCCTCCTCGGTGGCGCCCTCCGAGCGAATGATGGCCTGGACGAGCCGGGCTATGCCGATACCGGCAGCGCCTGACCCGAGGAGCACCAGCCGCTGCGCCGAGAGCTTCTCGCCTCTGTGCTTGAGTGCGGCGAGGATGCCGGCGCACACCACAGCGGCCGTTCCTTGGATGTCGTCGTTGAAACAGGGAAGCCGGTGGCGATAGTGGTCGAGCAGCCGAATCGCGTTGTGCTGCTTGAAGTCCTCCCACTGCATCAAGGCATCGGGGTACACCGCCTTGACCGCGCCGACGAAGGCCTCGACGAAAGCGACGTATGCGTCACCTCTCAGGCGGCGCTTCGGGTAGCCCTGGTAGAGGGGGTCGTGCAGCAGGTCCTCGTTGTCCGTCCCGCAGTCGAGCGAGACCGGCAGAGTGAGCCGCGGGTGGAGGCCGGCTCCGGCTACGTAAAGTGCGAGCTTGCCGATCGGAATGCCCATGCCGCCCGCTCCCTGGTCGCCCAGGCCCAAGATGCGCTCGTTGTCGGTGACAACGATGAGACGGACTCCGCTTTGACCGGTGTTGCGGAGCATCTCTGGGATGTGGTCTATGTCGTCCGGGGTGATCCACACTCCCCGGGTCCGGCGCACGACATGGCTGTACTCCCGACACGCACGCCCAACCGTCGGCGTGTAGATGATAGGGGCAAGCTCTTCGAGGTGATCGACCAGCAACCGGTAGAAGAGCGTCTCGTTCCGATTCTGCAGCGCCGCGAGACCGATGTACTGCTCGAGCTCGTCACCCTTTCGGCGGAGATGCTCGAGCTCGAGGGCGACCTGCTCTTCGATCGTCATGGTTCGCCACGGCAAGAGGCCGCGAAGTCCCAACGCCGCTCGCTCGGCCTCGGTGAAAGCAGTGTCCTTGTTGACTGCCGCGCAGTCGAGCAGCTCCCGACCCCGCGCCGACACAGCTTCAACCGGCAGGTCTCCTCGCCCGGACCGACCAGCGCTCAACACTTTGTGCTCCCTTCGCTCTCCCGTGTCCAGGTAACTCGTTTCTCCCTTGGGCCGGAAGGGCCGAACGTCACATTCGCGTGAGTTGTCGGCGCAAACCAGGAAGACGATAGGTTGAAGACTGTTCGCGAGCCGTCGCGACTTGGGAGGTGACAGAGGAGCATGGAGCTGGAGTCGGAAGGTGGGGGCCCGTCAGCGGAGCTGCTAGCGGAGCTCGACGAAGCGGCAGCTCGCCTCGACGAGGCGGACCCGGTGGAGATAATCGAGTGGACCGTGAACCGGTTCCCCGGCAGGGCCGCCCTGGCGGCCTCGTTCCAGGACGCTGCGCTCCTTGACATGGCGGTCGGCGTCGATCCTTCCATCGAGGTGATCTTCCTCGACACCGGGTTCCACTTTCCCGAGACGCTCGCTTATGTGGAGCGTCTTCGCAGCCGTTACGAACTCAACCTCGTCGTCACGCATCCCGAGGTGGCACTCGACGAGTTCCCGTGCGGCTCGAGCCGTTGCTGCGAGCTCCGCAAGGTCGTGCCTCTCGCCAAGGCGCTTCGCGGCCACAGTGCCTGGATCACCGGCCTCAAGCGGGTCGACACCCCTGAGCGGTCCGATGCGCCGGTGATCGCTTGGGACCCGAGCCGCAACATGGTGAAGGTGAACCCGGTTGCCGCCTGGGACGATGACGACGTGGACGCGTATGTCGCTGACCACGACCTGCCTCGTCACCCGCTCAACTACGTCGGGTACGTCTCGATCGGGTGCGCACCGACGACCGTGCCCGTGCCGGAAGGTCGTCACCCTCGTGAGGGCCGCTGGGCCGGCACCGGGAAGACCGAATGCGGATTGCATGTCTGAGGCGCACGGCGGAGCTCTGAGAACTGCTAGCTGGCGCCCACGCCCACCGGGAGCCGCAGGTCGGCACCACCAACACGGTCTTGCATGAGCGTCTCGAGATTCGGAGCACCCATGGGTCGGGCGAAGTAGAAGCCCTGACAGGAATCGCAACCGAGTCGCGTGACCTCGAGATGTTGTTCAGCGGTTTCCACGCCTTCGGCCACGACGGTCATGTCGAGGTCGTGGGCGAGTTGGATGACGGCGCTCACGATTGTGTGACTCGCCACGATCCGTTCGAAGTCGGCGACGAATGATCGGTCGAGCTTCACGATGTCGACGGGGAACTGGCCAAGGTAGCTGAGCGACGAGTAGCCGGTCCCGAACTCGTCGATGGCGAGCATGACCCCGATGTCCTTGAGGTCGTTGAGCACGACGAGGGCGCGTTTGCTGTCGCGGACGAAGACGTTCTCGGTCATCTCGAGCGTTAGCAGGCGGGCGTCGGTGTGATCGGTCGCCAGCACGGCGGCCACGCTCGCGGCGAAGCCGGCCAGCATGAGCTGATGAGCTGACACGTTGACCGACATGGCGAGGTCGTCCCCGCTCTGGCCTTGCCAGCGGTGCAGGTCCGCCCAGGCCTGTTCGAGAACCCATTGTCCGATCTCGGCGATCAGGCCCGACTTCTCGGCGAGCGGAATGAGCGTTGTCGGTGGCACCAAGCCACGCGTTGGGTGCATCCAGCGGAGCAGGGCCTCGACGCCGGTGATCCGTCCACTGGCCGCGGCTACGATCGGTTCGTACTCGGTGCGGAGCTCCCCGCGCCCCAGCGCCCAGTGCAAATCGCACTCCAGGCCGATGTGGTGTTCGGTGAGGTGCTGCTTGTGCAGGTTGAGGAACTCGTGGTCATGCCCGTTCTTGCGCTTTGCTTTGTACATTGCAACATCGGCATCGTCTAGGAGCCACTCGCCAGCTCGGCCGCTGTCCTTGCCGATGGCGACGCCGACGCTGGCGGTCATATACACCTCGATGCCCGATACGACAAATGGCCGGGCCAACGCTGCCTTCACGCGGGCCGCGATCGCGGCGGCTTGTGACGGGGCTTCGAGGTCTTCCAAGAGGACGACGAACTCGTCACCGCCGAGGCGGGCCGCGGTGTCGCCTGGTCGCAGCAGTCCGACCAGGCGCTTGGACACCGCTATCAACGTCTCGTCACCGATCCGGTGACCATATGTGTCGTTGACCTCCTTGAACCGGTCCAGATCGAGATACAAGAGGGCGAGCGAGCGCTGATTGCGCCGCGAGCGCGCGATCGCCTGTTGCAGCAGGTGCTGAAACTGCATGCGGTTCGGCATCTTGGTCAGCGTGTCGTAGCGGGCCAGATAGCGGATGCGCCGCTCCGCGCGCTTGCGCTCGGT
>Ga0182014_10001533_pt1 | contig 30735 bp, 26 predicted proteins | sample 612S2DmetaG_FD_120489 | JGI IMG/M metagenome (GOLD analysis project Ga0182014, IMG submission 120489) | Permafrost microbial communities from Stordalen Mire, Sweden - 612S2D metaG | ecosystem: Environmental > Terrestrial > Soil > Wetlands > Permafrost | place: Sweden: Stordalen | collected... | reverse complement strand
TGGTCATAGATCACCTTGTGGCAGGTGGCACAGGTATCCCCGGCTGGGATAAGCCGATGGTAAATATGCTTGGCTTGATCCTGTTGGGCAGTGGCAGGTTGGCCGGCGATAGCCAAAACGAGAAAAGCGAAGAGGGTGAGACCGAACATGCGCTCACAAAAACGATTCACGGGCAGATCTCCTCAATAGATGTCGAAGTATGGGACCGGCGAGGGTTGCCGATCTGTGATGTCAATCACATCTCACCGGAATGGCGCTTGTTTTGTCGCCCAGTGGGAGGTGGCCGGATGGTACCCGGCGCTTCGCGATTGAAGCCGAATCGGCGGGGAGGCGGGTATCGGATGGGGGCTGGAGATGGGGAGATCCGGTTGGCGGAGTGGGTGGTTCACCCCACTTTGGGGGTACTTCCGGCTCGGCGGCGATCCGAGTGGAGCAGTTGAAATGCGGTAAGGCGACTTATCGAGAGTCATATCCTTCCGGGCATCAAGAGCGAGACCTAAGTCATCGGTCATCCCAGGTCCTTCCGCCGCGGCGGACGAGTGACCGGGGGCACCATCATTTGTAGTTTGGAAAGGACGAAAGGACCGGGGCCACCCGCCAAACTCCGTACCGCATGAGAACAGGCAGAGATTGGCCGGTTAAGCCGACTTTTGGGGACTGATGCCGCTGCGGTAGATTCTCGGATGTCGCTCCCACTGTCAGATCCAGATGAAATATCATCAATCCCGAGGCACCGGCGCATAGGTTATGGAAGAGCAAATCGTTTCGGTCGAGGGGACATTCGTAGACGCACCAAAAGATCCAACTACCGCAGAGTCGCAGAAGGGCTCAGCGCAAAGGAAGCCGCGATCGCGACCGCATCGGAGATGGCCCCACAGGACCCTCATGGCCGTTGGAGGCGGGCTGGTCCTTTTGTTCATTTCCTTGGCGTTTTTTTATTGCGCTCTCATCGGATCTAAGTATGACCGGTTTGAGCCAGTGCTATTGACGGTCACTGTGACTTTTGCCGTTTTTGCAGTCAACTTTTCCTTCCTGGAGTATCAGCTTTCCCCATATAGAGCACTGTTGAGGGGAATCGCGTGGCCCCATGTCCTGAGCGCGGTTGGTGTTTTATTTCTTGCAATTATCCCTGTCGGCGCTGCCCTACTCGGCTATTGGCCTGGTCGGGTCTCTGCGCTCGTGATTCCCATCGTCGCGCTATCCAGCGTTGTCCTCGCAATAGTTGCGCGAAGCTGCGCTGACCCGGCGAATAGGATTCGCGCGTGTCTTTCAAGAAAGCGGCTACGTCGTTTCCTCAAGCACTTCGCAGCAGCTGCAGCTGTTGAGCTGGAGAACATTGAAGAACTCGGTCTTTCCTCACGCGGGGAGGTGCCATCTCATGAGTGGGATCAAAGGGTTCCACCCCGAATTGACTTCTTTGACCCATTTGATTCTGTTATTTCCCTCGCGAATGCGGCATTGAGTAGCGGGGATGGTCAAATCTTCGATATGGCCGCAGATGCGGTCCTCAGACTTGTAGCGATGGTAGCAACCGAGAAAGACCTCACCCTCGCCGATGGAACCAAAGCGGACTACAAGGTGCGGTCCGTCGTCGTGAATCATGCTCATGACCGGCTGGTGCAACTGGCGCGGATGGCTCTGGAGGCTGACAAGACGGATCGCTATCCTAGAAGTCTCGGTGACATACTGGGCAGTTACCTGAGGGTTGAAGCAGCCCACGCACGGCAAGTCGATGAATTCAGTCGGATGGTCCTAAGTGTTCTTGCGTTTCTTGCGCTGGAGAGCTTGAAAAGAGGCTGGAAGACCAGTGCTCTTCGCGCGCTTGTAATCGCAAGAGAGTGTGCCAACAAGGGTCTTCATAGTTCACCTAAAGACGAGCCACGGATGTTTTCTTTTGAACTTGTGCGCTTCCCGCGTGTCGCGCAATCCCTGGCTGAGTGTGCATTGGATCAGAAAGACACGGATTTCCTGTATCGCTGCATGGAAATGCTTGGTTATCTGGGCTGTGCTGCAGTTAAGGCTAATAACCACGAGGTTGGCGCGCAGTGCGCGCAGTCGCTCATTCAGATCGCGCGTAAGAGTCGCTTTCTCAAGCTCGAATGCTTCTGGACTCGATGCGGGATGTTGCCATGGCAACACGCGCGCGAGCGGCTGTGGTGGATGCTGAGTTGGGTGCCGAGCTTGCCAGAGAGCAACCGAAAACTGTGGATCGAAACGCTCTCCGAGGCTTATTCACGAGTGAGTGGGAAAACAGTCGAAATCACCCTCAATTGGGAAAGTGAAAAGGCCAAGTTTGAATTCACGGAATCCCAGAGTCCACACAAGGTCACTTATTCAGAAAGTGATTGGGTGACCTATGACTACGGCGATGAATCCATGCTTCGCGATCTTCAGCTCTACTGAGGGAACAGTCGCATTAACCGACTGGGACTAAACGAAAAGGTACCGACAAACGCCCCTTTGGCCTGGAGTCGAATGGCGCTTGTTTTGTCGCCCAGTTGGAGGCGGCCGGATGGTACCTGGCGCTTCGTGGTTGAAGAGGTTGCGGAAAAAGGCCTGCATTTGGCCTTTGTGCAGAGGAGAGTTCTGCAGGGGCTGAAGCCCGCATTGATTTGATTGCATTTGCGGCACGGTTGAAACCGTGCCCTTTCAAAACAACGACTCAACCGGAGTTTTTCCCCAGCCTGTAAAGCCCCCATCCATACTGTGGCCTCTACGGCACGGCTAAAGCCATGCCCTTTCAAAACCGCTGCTTCTGCTGGCTCAGTACCTTCATGCGTTTGCCCTGCGGAAGGAGGCTGGAGATGGGAGGCCGGGAACGCGGTGGAGATGGTTTGCAGAGAATTAGGAAGGTTTTGGGTAGGCTTAGAGCAAACACAACGGAAAAGGCAATGACTGAACGGAAGGCGTGTGAGCTCCTTCCTAATCTTGTAGTGGCCATCTCCGCGGCGCGGGTGCGCAGAGGGGACGAAAGGTAACGGCATTCTTAGAGGTTATCGTCAACAATTCTGAAATGCATTTTCGGGAGCGATTCCGGTGCGGGATCGTTTCATGCATCTCTCTGCGGGCACGAAAGTTCGCGGGGCGCTGGCCGGAAATGGCGGAGAGATGGCCGTAACAGCAAAGGCGTTAAATCTGGATACAACAAGCAGCAAGCGGAAGAGCACGAAAGGCAAGGCAACGGGCAGCAGAACGCGGAGCAAGGCGAAGAGTAAGGAGGAGACTGCTCTGAGTTGCGCGATCGGTCCCAAGGAGATCACCGCGCCGGGTGAGATCGTTCTGGTCAGAGGAGGCGGCGGATCGACCCTGGCCATCAAGGCGCGCGGGAAAGGCGTAAAGCGGTTGCAGCAGGCGGCGGAGGAACAGTTGGAAATCTGTGCCGAGCGACTGGCCGTGGCTCTGGCGGTGGAGGCGCTGCATGGGAAACTGGGCAGCGCCAAGATGCTGGTGGAGCTTGCGGATGGCGCGGAGGAGACTTCGCAGGAGGCGGAAGAGTCGAGCAGGCTGACTCTGGCTCAGAGACTGGAGCGGGACAAGGCCTGGGAAGGGCCGCTGGATGAGGACTCCGGGGAGATGGGGGAGGGAGGGGTGGAGAGGGAGTAGGGCAGGGAACGAGTGAACAAGTGAACGAGTGAATAAGTGAATAAGTAGACGAGTGAACGAGTGAACAAGGGAGCAATGGAACTTGGGAGTCATTACCCCAGCGGGCGGCCCGGAGGGCACTTTCGCTCGCTGGGGTTGCGGCGGGGCTTCCTTGGTTCGCCGCAATGCGAATTGGGGGTCCCGGCCGGTGGATTGGCGCCTCGGCGATTTTGCGTCCATCCAGAAATGCTCCGGGACACTGACGCGTCTGTAAGGGCTCGTCTCGCCTGGTTCGCGAAAAGACGAGAGCGCACCTCTCACAGTCATCGCGCTTTCAGCCCCTGTGCCGTTTCATCTTGGGAAAGTGAAGAGCTCGACGAGCGCCCTCACGCGCTCTTTCTGACGGCTGCGCGGAAATCGCTTGGTTCTTGTGAGCTCGGCGATACCATGGAGGGCCGCCCAAAACAGTTCCGATATAACCTCCGACTTCGAGCCCTGCCCCTTAAACAACTCCCGGAGTTGGGCAAACGCGAAACGCAGCTCCGGAGGAGTAGCCGCGTCATCGAATGGTACGCTCAGGCTGAGCGAAAACATCGCTTCATACAGTGCTGGTGAAGAGGCGGCGAACTCCAGATATGCGGCCGCGACCGATTCGACCGGATTTCCGCGCTTATCCCGTTTCCGTGCCTTCTCCAGAGCCTGGCCTATCTCCTGGAAACCCTGGATAGCAACCGCGGTGAGAATTCCTTCGCGGCTTCCAAAATGAGCGTACAAGACGGGTTGGCTGTATGCAATTTCGCCGGATAGCCGCCGAACGGTTACGTGGGACCATCCTTCAAGCTCCGCGATTCGTCGTGCGGCACCGATAATCTGTGCCCGGCGGGCCTGCTTGTCCCGCAGTTTTCGTTCCGCAATTCGGTTAGCTACAAGCGTTGTCGTCACCGATAGGAATTATAGCACCGCTAGAATAAATGCTTGGCGACGTTTTTAGGAATGTCCTTGCATCGTGTCACGAATGTCCTGCATCATATGTAGCGCTGCTAGATTTTCTAACAAGGAGATATTGTATGCACAACGCTATCCCGCTTTCCGTGGCGGCCCTCATGGCTGTGGCGATCATCGTCATCGGCTGTTTCTACATTCTGTCTCCCGAACGAATGACAGGATCATTTGGTCTTAAGCCGCCTGCATCCGATGCCGACACTCGTGCCTGGCTACGTCTTAAAGGAATTCGGGACATCGGATCTGGATTGGTCGTCCTGACGCTGATGTTGACCACGGACTCGCGGACGGTAGGCATAGCTCTACTGGTGTTATCCCTCATCGCTTTGGGCGATATGTCAAACGTTCTGTGGTCGGGCGGATCGAAGTCGACGGCCTTCTCAGTTCATGGCGTAACCGGCGCGGTGATGATTGTCGTCGGCCTCTTCTTGATCCATGCCATTTGAGAGAAATGGCGGCGTGTTGTGCTCCTCACGATAGCTTTCGCGTTTTTAATCGTTGGAATAGGCTAGCATGTAGTCATCGTTGGCCTCTTCCCCAAGGGCAGCTATCGCCGGAGTTCGAGAGCCGTGGCAGTCTTCAAGACGGTGTGTCGCGCGCGAGATGGATGTAACCTGCCCTTTCACCGAATCCCCCACCGACAAAGGAGACCTGCCATGCCTGAATCGATCCCGCAGTATCCGCCGCTTCCTCCCGACGACCTGCAGCGCTCTCTCACCATCGCCCAGCCGGACGTGAGTGAGACGCTTCCGCATATCGGCATCGTTGGAGACACCTACACGATTACAGTGTCCGGCGACCAGACAAATGGCCGCTTCTGTGTGATCGATATGCACATCCCACCTGGCGGCGGACCTCCGCCCCACCGTCACGACTTCGAAGAGACCTTCATACTTTTGCAAGGCGAGATGGAAGTAACTTTCCGTGGCAAGAAATCGATCGCACGGTCCGGAGATACAGTGATCGTTCCGTCAAACGCTCCGCACCAGTTCCATAACTCTTCTTCGCAGGATGTGCGTTTGCTCTGCATCGGTTCACCAGCAGGCCTGGACAACTTTTTCCAGGAGTTAGGCGTGCCGGTTGCGACCCGCACTACAGCGCCTCCAAAGCTCGACAAAGAGCAACAGCGTGAGTTCATAGAGAAAGCAAAGGCTCTCGCGCCGAAGTATCGAACGGAACTGCTCAAAGAAGCTTGAGAGATAGGGCCGTTCGTGGCAGTCCTCGCAGGCGGTCAGAGGCAAGCGCAGATCCCGTTCGACTCCGCTGAGGGCAGACTTTTGACTCGCTGCGCTGGCTCAGGACGACAGGTCTTGTTGGAGGTCGAGATTCGGGCTGTCCCGCCCTTCCGCAAGGACTCTGTAGTTGGCCTGGCCCGGTCCGGTCCAGAGGGCGCCCCGGCGCCCCGGCGACCAGATGGGGAACCCGGCCCACGTGGGTTGAGTTCTGTGGTATCCCGCTCAAGCCGCAAAGGACGCGGCTTGAATGGGGCACCTGGCACCGGGCCGGTTGTTCGATCACATGTATTGAATTGACCATTCAATTCTGCTCAGCGGCGGTAGTCTTCGGGCTGATCTGCCGAAGATGGGGATTTCGGTCGAAGTCAAAACATGGAGGAAAAGGCATGTTTCACATTCTCTGGTATTTGATTATCGGGGTACTCGCAGGGCTCATCTCGAAATCGGTGATGCACGTGCACATGACCCTCTTTTGGACACTCGTGCTCGGCATCATCGGATCGCTTCTCGGCGGCGGCGTTACCCACATTCTTTTTCGCTCGAGGAACGAACGATATCATCCCGCCGGCCTCATTTTTTCTACACTGGGCGCCATCCTGATTCTCTTCATTTGCTATAAGCTGAACATCCATTTTCCCGTGCTCTGACCTCTCATCCCGATGGGCGGGTTTCGTCTCGGGCTGCTTGCAACGGCGCCACGTTGCAAGAGATCCCGTGGCTCGCCCAAAACAGCCATCTAGTTTGGTATGCGCGTGATACCCTTCTTCGCGGCACGGGCCGGCGCGTTGAACAAGGCGTCTAAGGAAACTCTGAACAAGTCTATGGGTCGTGCCGACAATCCCTCAGGGGCTAAAGCCCACGTTTATGCTGCGGCATTTTCGGCACGACTGAAGTCGTGCCCTTTCAAAACATCGACTTGATCTGAGGTTTCCGAAGAGTTATTATCTGTTCCGGTTAGGCCTTCGTCCGGACGTCGACTTTGGCTTTGCCGCGCGCCTGGTTTCGGTCACGCGCAGGCTACCACCATCGTCGATCTCACCCTCGGCCCCGAACACTGGGAGATTCTGTTCGAGGGCGCATTTCCCACTCACAGAATTGTCGTGGTCCCGCAGCGGTCATGAAGGCGCACATGAAAGACCCATCCAAGCCGAAGCGTCGCAACTGGAGTTTTCGCGTCGTTGTTGCGCTGTTTCTCGCTTTGATTCTCGGGCCTCTTGGATGGTCCTGCTGGGTCTACGTGCAAATCGAGAACTATGCCGGCCTGGACCAGACCGCGCCATCGGACGCCATCTGCGTTCTGGGCGCGGCGGAGTACGACGGAAGACCCTCCCCGGTATTCCGCGCACGGCTCGACCACGCGCGCGACCTTTACGACCGCGGCATCGCACCGCTGATCATCACTCTGGGCGGCACCAACAAAGATGAGTACTCCGAGGGTGCGGTGGGCCGCGAGTACCTGGTGAGCCTGGGCATCCCTGTAAGCGCCATTATTGCCGAAACCGAGAGCCGAAGCACCGAAGAACAGGCCCACCGCATTGCCGTTATCGCGCGGGCCAACAATCTGCGCCGCCTGGTCGTGGTCAGCGACGGAACCCACCTGTTTCGAATCCACGAAATCTGCGCCGCCGATGGCCTGAATGTACTCACGTCCCCCAGGACACGCGTCTCCATCGGAGGCGGCACCGCGGAAGCCGGGCGCATTGCGCACGAGATCCTCAGCTACACCGCGTGGCGGCTTCGCCTGGCGGCCGCATCCGCACTGAAGCGGAGTTAGCCCCTCAGTCTGTTTCCGGTCAGTCAAGAATTGCGGGCATTTCCGTTGCCGATCCTGCCGGCCGAGCTCAAGATACATTGATTCAGCCTCTAGAGACGCGGAGTTCGTTTATGGCTGGCCATTGGGGGCCAGGTTTTGCGCATCTGGTTCCTCAACGCACTTTATTCATGATTCACGATCATTTTTGAATAGAATAAAACGGACGGATATGCGATCCTCCCGCAATGGCGATAGGGATCGGTGTTCCGTTGGATTGGCATTGGAGAATTGCTTCGATGGCGAGCGGTTCCTCGATCTCAGTCGAAACGGCTCTTGCAAAGGCGGTGCGTAGTTACCTCCTGGCAGAGCGAGATGAAACGGCTGCGAATGGGAGACGATAATCTCCTCGCGGCGGCCTTGGGGCCACCGTCCAGCATGCATCTATCGAAAATCCCGATATGAAAGAGGCATAATGGCTCCCCGGATGACCTACTCAGACGCACCGGACGATTCAGAGCGCGAAGGCAATCTCCCAGCGAAAGTCGATCCGGTGATAACCAAGCTCTTTACGGCCACTTTAGGGGTCATCGGCGAGAGCGTCGCGGAAGACGCCTCCCCACACAGCTTAGAACTCGATCAAAGCCTCAAGAGACTTGCACGACGGCTCGCAGCCGACCCATCGGAAAAAGAGGCGGCGAAGATCGGCAGGCAGGTCGAGCTTGAGTTGCGGGAATGGGGTAAGCGGGCGGCGTTGGACAAGAGAACAATTGCCGGCCATGTCAAGGAGCTTTTAGTCGCACTGGCGCACGCGTTCACGAGTGTCGACAACCGGAACCATGGCTATTCGGAACGATTTGTCGAACTGACCGACCGCTTCGGCAAGGTGGCCAATTTCAACGATCTCACAACGATCCGCACAAGCCTGGTGGAGCAAGTGAAGGAATTGAAAAGCACCGTCGATCAGATGAAACGCGAAAACCAACAGGCCATCGAGGAGTTGCGCACCGAACTTTCCTCTTACGAGTCGAAACTTCATCGCGCTGAAGACAAGGCGCTCAAGGACCCTTTGACAGGCCTGGCCAATCGCCGCAGCATCGAAGAAAGGCTGGCGCGGAGTATCGCTAACGGCTGGAGCATCTGCCTGGCAATGTTCGACCTCAATCGGTTCAAACTGGTGAATGACGAGCTTGGCCATCTGGCCGGCGACGATCTGCTTTGTCAGTTTTCCAAACGGCTGAATGCCCAAACACGAAGCGGAGATCTGGCTGGCCGCTGGGGCGGCGATGAGTTCGTGGTGATCATGATGTGGTGCGATCTCTCCGAGTCCGCCATCGCCATCGAGCGAATCAAACGTGAAGTTTTCGGTACCTACCGTCTGCAAACGCGAACCACCCTGTCGCTTGTCGAGGTGAATATCGATGCGTGTGTTGGAGTTGCACAATGGGAGGAAGGCGACACCGTTCAGCACCTGATTCATAGGGCCGATTCCTTGATGTACGCGCAAAAGAAGAATCGGAAACGCGATCCGGTCAGCACGCTTCCGGAACAGAGCTTCGGGTGAAGATCACCGGAAGCTGCTTCACAACTGGTTTGGTGCATTGCAGGCTATTGGCCGGGGAGAACCGCCGGCTTTGCGAGTCGGCAATAGCAGATTGACACTTCCCGGAGTCGTTCCTGGGGTGTTTTTCATTGTTCATGCATCAACGCACAAAGGGCGTGGAGGATGAGCGCCGTCCCTCCGGGACTCCGGATGCCTTGTTGGTTACGGCTACCCCACGCTGAAGCGCGGGGCTGACAACCATTGCGCCTACGGCGCGGTCGAGACGGATAGTCGCCAACAGGAATGCTTCTTCGCAGGTCCCTTTGAGGGGCCACCAATCGGATTGGCGGTAACCGGCTCTGAACCAACAGAACTGTGGGTGAGGAGACCGATTACGGCGGCGGAATGCGGACCGTGTTGGCTCGGCAGGAATGGATGCCAGTGCATGGGATCGGGTGAAGACTCTTGTCTAGGCAGACCTCGATGGCAGTGAGATAGTTGTTGCCGCAGCTCACGGCGAAACTCGACTGTGGAATTACCGGGTTACTCGCGGTGAAGAGGCCGACGATCCGATCGGGTGGAAGCGATGTTTGCGCCGTGAGAGTTTTGAGGGTTGGCGGGATGGCGACGGCGCGGAAGGCGGAGCGGGCGGCGAGGAAGAACGCGTCGGGGCTCAGGCCGGAACAGGTTCCGTGCGTCTGCCACTCGTGTTGCAGCAGGCTCGGGTCGGGGTAGATGTCCGCGTATTGGGACGGGTCGGCGGGCCCAGGAGCGGTTGAGCAGCTCTGGGGATAGGAGCCGTCGGCGTTCTCAGGCCATAGGCCGTGGAGGACAAACGCGGCATGCGCGGCGCACTCGTTGGCGCTGGGATGGGTGAGGCAAAACTCCGGCGACCAGGAAAGATTGAGCAAATAGAAGTCGAAGCCCGATCCCGAGGCCGCAACGGGCGGCGAGACGGGAGACGCCGCGCCCGCGGGTTCGCCGGGCGCCGGCCCCGAGGAGGTCTGGGGGCGCGATTTGCATGCGGCAAGGGGAAGAAGAAGCGCGACGCAGACGGCGATGATTCCCTGCTTCATGGAACGAGGATAGCAGCACTTTTGCATTTGCTGAATCCGCCAGGTTTGCGAGTCGCGGATAGTTTGTTGCCTGCTCGGAAGTTGGTCATTGGCGCATGACGGTTTGGCGGTGACCCGCCTGGGAAGCGCGGAACTGGGAAGATGAACAGGGATTCAGGGCTCTGTAACTTGATTTAAACAATCCAGCAACCGGATTGAAACATTCGATTGTTACGGTAAGCGAGCGTCCTCTTTCGCATAGGACAGCATTTCCCCTGCAAGGCTCACGAGAGTCTCGCGCAAGGCCCCTGTTTCACTCACATTTGGAGGAATACCGTGACACTCTCTTTTTCCAGAGTCTCTAGGCGTCTGTCTGCGTTGGCTCTGTTCGCTCTTCTGCTTGTTTTCGCCTCAGGCCTGCTTGCGCAGGACAATGCAGGCGCCATCCTGGGGGCCGTCGTCGATCAGCGCGGCCAGGCGATTCCAGGCGCGACCATTGCGGTCTTCAGCGGCACGACGGTAGAACGTACCGGGGTAAGCGGCCCTGAAGGCAAGTTCTCCATCTCCGGACTCTCCGCAGGCACATATACCGTGCAAGCAGCGGCGACCGGGTTTTCCAGGCAGGAAAAGGGCATTACCGTGAGCACCGGCTCGAGCGGCGAGCTCAAGTTTTCGCTGACGATCGCCTCGGTTGCCGAGGAAGTGACCGTCGAGGCCGAAGACGATACCTCGATGGCGGTGCAATTGGCGACGGTGAAGCCGCTGCTGGACATGGCTTCGCCACGCACGGAGATCAGCAGCCAGTACATCCGCGAGTTCACTTCGCCGGTGACGGACTTCAGCGATATTACGCAGGCGGCGCCGGGCACGGTCAGCTACAGCACCAACGGCATTGGCGAGGGACAGGCGAAGACCTGGTTCCGCGGCTTCAAGGACGGCGATTTCACGACGACCTGGGATGGCGTTCCCTTCCAGGACTCGAACGATCCGACGCATCACTCCTGGGCGTATGTTCCCGCGCCGGCGATCAGCTACGTGGACTTCGATCGCAGCCCCGGCACGGCTTCGGACGTGGGGCCGACCAACTTCGCCGGCTCGGTGCATTATTTCTCGCCGAAGATGGGAAATTCGATGACCATCAAGGGTTCGGAGTCCTACGGTTCTTTCAACACCAACGATTATCTGGGCGAGTTCAACTCGGGACTTTTCGGGGGCAGGAATCCGAAGGCCAATCTGTGGTTTGAAGGCCACCATATGACATCGGACGGCTACCAGACCAACAACTTCCAGCAGCGCACGGCGGGCACGGTGAAGTTCAACTACAAATTCTCCGACAAGACGTACCTGACCCTGGTGGGCACTTCGGTGATCGTGGACAGCAACACGCCGAACAACGATCCGACGCGTCAGCAGGTTGCCGATTACGGCGACAACTACATCATGGATTCGACGCCGACGAATCCCGATGGTTCGGTCGACACGCTCTACTATAGGTTCTACTTCTATCACGTGCCGACGAACTTCGAAGTGATCACCTTCAGCAAGGAATTCGGCAAGAGCTGGAAGCTGGAGACCAAGCCCTACACTTACTCGTATTCAAACCACCAGCACTACTACAATAACCAGAACCAGGACCTTACGAGCAGCTCAACTTATGCGCCGGTCTCGGTCAAGTTCAGCGCAACGGGCGCGATCAACAAGTTGAACCAGTACAACCGCGGCGGCAACATCACATCGGTCAGCGCCGTTTCGCGCTTCGGGGTGTTCCGGATCGGCAACTGGTACGAGTACACCACGACGCATCGGTATCAGATCAAGTCGAATGCGCAAACATGGGTGGATTCGGTGAACGTGGCCGACCTGAAGTTCCACGAGTACTTCATTACCAACTCGGCGCAGCCCTACATTGAATATCAGTTTGTGGCGATTCCGCGGATGACGATCACCGCCGGCGTGAAGAGCGCACTGTACACGATGTCGTTGACCCAGCTTCCCGACGGCAGTACGGTGGGCAACCTGGGTTGCACTGCCACGGCCATTGCCGGCTGCGCGGGAATTTCGGCAAAGCACGACGCGTTCTACAACAACATTCTTCCGTCATTCGAGGCTAACTACCGCCTCACGAACGACTGGTCGATCTACGGGCAGTACGGGCGGGGCAACGAGATTCCACCGAGCAGCGTCTTCGACGTGACGGGCGCGCAGGTTGCGGTGACGCCCAATCCGACGGTTGCTTCGACGATTCAAGGCGGGACGGTGTTGAAGGTGGACCGGGTGCTGTTTGACGCGGACGCGTACCGGATCACCTACGACAGCGCCTATTCGAGCTACAAGGTGAGCGATCCCACCAGCCCGAATTTCGGCGATTCGTACTACTACGCCACTCCCAACCGCAACACCATCGGCTTCGAGGCGGAGAGCAACATTGCCGTGACGCGCGGGCTGAGCCTGGTTGTGAACGGGACGATTGGCCAGGCGAAGTATAACGCCGCTTCGGCGACGACGCTGGGCAACGGCACGGTGGTTCCCGCCACGGGCGTGCAGTGGGTGGCCGGGTCCCCGAAGAACACGGAGAGCGGAGGCTTTACTTACCAGGATCACGGCTGGGATGTCGGGTTCTTCAACAAACGCGTCGGCAGCAGATTTGTGGACAACGGCGCGGTTCACGAAGCGACGGCGCTGGCTCCGTTCTGGATGAACAACCTGTTCGTCAACTACACGCTGCGCAGAAATTCGCTCTTCGATCAGTCGAAGGTCAAGTTGAGCATCAACAACCTGTTCGACAATCACGATGTTGTGGGTCTGGCGCCGGGCGTCGCCGCAACCGCCGCGGTTCCCTATGTGCCGAACGCTCTGGACCAGTTGCAACTGCTTCCGGGCCGCAGCGTCATGGTCACTTTCCAGGTGGGGCTGTCGCCGAGGGAGCGGTAGATTCCGGGCTGGAAGTCAGCGGGAGAACGCAGATAGATTTAGAGACCGGCCGCGCTGGTGGAGACGATCCACTGGCGCGGCCGGGATTGTTCTGCGCGAGAACCGGACTTGGGTTTGGGCTAGTTGCACAGAGTTCGAAGTACTTCCGATGAAGTCGTGTCCTTTCAAAACATCGACTTATTCAGGGGCTTCCTAACGGAACAATCGGTAGGCGACACCTGCGTTCATACCGTTTGGTCTGAGCAGATGGTCGGGCTGGTTTGAATAGCCCGGCGAATTGATCCAGAGCTGATACTCGTACTCTGCACGGAGAAGCCAGTGCCGGCTGAGGCGATAGTTGACGCCGCCGCCCGGCGCGATATCAAAGTAATTCGCATTGCCAATAATGAACGGGTAGTGGATCACTCCGACGCCCAAGAGGCACTGGGCGTAAGGCTGAAACCTGCCCAGATATCTGAGGCGATATCTCGGTCCGATGAGATAGCTATTTTCGGTCGTTCCCTGAAGACCGCCAAAGGGCAGGAAGCGTGCATTGGCTTCAATTCCGAGGTGCTCATTGAAATTGAAATCGACAAAAGCTCCCACCCCTTGCAGCCTCTGGCCGCTCTGGTAAGGAAAGGACGCGGTGTAATTGGAGTACTCCGCGCCCACCCACAGAGTGTCAGGACCACGAACGGCAGATGGAACAACCTGGGCCAACCCGGGCACCGACCAAAGGCCAGCCGCGAGGGCCAAAATGGAAACCGGCAGGAAGCTTCTTCGCGTTCTATTCAGGTGCATCCGCACGCCTCGAAAGAGCATGAACTTCGAACTTCAGAAAAGAGACTTGACTGTCAATGTGACTTGAGTTGAATGCGTGAGCGCCGTGCCAGTTCCCGCCGCGCTTGCCGTCACCGCAATCTGGTAGGTGCCAGGTGGAGTACCGCCAGAAACCGGATTGGGCGACCCGCATCCGGCCGTTCCCATCCCAACGGCAATCGCGAGCAACACGGCAGACAATCCAGCGAGGAAGCTGCGACGACGCCTCCTTCCCGGCAGCAAGAGCAACGTGAGCGCTCCAAGCACTGCCGCAGAGCCGGAGACGAAGCCCGCCTCAGCCTTGTGCGGAGCGGCTGTCTGGATTACGAGATTCGCAGCACCCTGCCCATTCGGCAGCGAAGCCGGACCAATGCTGCACGTCGTGTTCGCGGGCAACCCGGTACAGCTGAGCGCGAGCGGCTGGTTGAAACCTTGCAGGCTGGTTACGCCCACCGTCATCGCCGCCGCCTCGCCAGTATAGACAACCGCCGCTCCGGGCAGCACGCTGATGGAGAAATCCCCCGCCACAATCGTCTCCTTGAGCACGGCCGAGGTGCTGCTGGAGAAGTTCGCATCGCCGGCGTACACGGCGGTGATGTCATGCTCTCCAACCGTGGAGAAGCTCACTGCCATGCTCGCCGTACCACTTGCCGTGACCTGTGCCGAGCCGAGCGAGGCGGAGCCGTCGTAGAAGGTGACGTTACCGCCGGTGACCGCGCCGGAGGTGGCCGGCGAGGAAACGCTCGCTGCCAGCGTGACCGGTTGATTAAGGTCGCCAGGATTGGGCGTGCCGGCGAGGCTGATCGAGGTGGGCGCGGCGGTGACGATTTCTGTGAGCGATGCTGAACTGGCAAGAAAGTCGTTGGTGGCTGCGAAGCTGGCGGCCACCGGATAGCTGTTGGGGGCGAGAGTGCCGATGGCGTAGATGGCTGAGCCGGTCGCATCCGTCGTGAGACTGACGGTCTGGCCATTCAAACTGAGATGGACGGTGTTGCCGGCTCCGGCGGATTGGCCGTTGACCGTCAGGCGGGCGGTAAAAGTGATCGTACTGAGATAAGTCGCGGGATTATTGCTGGAGCTGAGGGTGAGCGCAGTTGGGGCGGGGAGGATGACGATGGGAAAAGTATTGCAGTTGCTTGTGGCGTAGATTGAGCTTCCGCCATACATGCAGGAGAGGTTGTAGTTTCCGCCGGGAAGTGAACTGGAGACCAGGGTTGCAACTCCGCCCTCGAGAGTCCCGGTGCCGATGGCAGAAGCGCCGTTATAGAAGGTAACAACGCCAGTGGGGGTACTCGAGGCGGGCAGCGTGGCGGGTGAGACGATCGCGGTGAGTGTGACCGTGGATCCGTACGTGGAAATCGCCGGAGCAGCCGACAGGGTAGACGTTGTTGGAAGGGCGTTGACAACTTCGGAGCAGGTTGCCGAACTGGCGGCGAAGGAGCCAGTTGGCGTGTAGGTCGCGACGATGTTGTGCGTCCCCGCGATCGAGCCGGTATAGGCAAGACTCGTCGTGCCGCTCAAAAGGCCTTGCGTCGCCAGCAGGGCTCCATTGTCGCTGAATGTGATGGAGCCCGTGGGCGTTCCGTAGGTGGAGGAGACGGTCGCGGTGAACTGTGCGGTATTCGAGATGCCGATCGGGTTCGGCTGGCATGTGAGAGCGGTGCTGGTGGGATCGCCGTTGATGACCTGGATCAGCGACGCCGTGCCCGCCCCGAAGGTCCCCGTGGGTTGATAGTTCGCGGTGATGGTGTGGCTGCCGACTGTGAGGGAATTGGTGCTGAAAGAAGCGGATCCAGTGCCGGAAACCGTCTGCGTCGAGAGCAGGTTGGCGCCATCGAGGAACTGTATGCTCCCTGTGGGTATCCCCGACGACGCGCTCAGTTGAGCCGTAAAAGTGATGCTCTGCCCGGCTATCGCGGGATTGAGGGAACTGGTCAGCGTCTCCGAGACGCCGCAATTGCTGAGTGCGCCGGGATATTCGTAGGCGCCCATATCGATCGTGCAACCCTTGCCGGTAGCATCCTGCACGCGCGGCTTCCCGTCGAGATCGGTCGTCAAGTCGATGCCATAGGGCGTCAGCATTGCGAGTGCCTGATTGTTCCCGGCGTCTATGGCGGGAGAGCCTGACTGAAGGTGGAAGTCGTTGTTCGCCGGGCTATCGAACAGCGGGTCGGCGGAGATGTTTCCGGCCACGCCTGCGCCGTTGGCGCAGGAGGAATCGTAAGCTGGACCGGATGGGTTGAACACATCGTTATTCTCCACGAGCATGGGGCCAGGCGAGAGATATGCGTATACGTCATTGCAGACGAGAAGGGGGTACGATCCCGTGCCGTAAAGGACATTGTTGACGAAGGAGAACTTGCTGACGTCGCCGTCGATGAGAACCTGGGATGCGCCCACATTCCACATCGATGGTGTGGTGTTGTTCGCGAAAGTATTATTGGCAATGATTCCGTAAAAAGGCGGTGCACCGTCTGGGATACCCATGTAGAGGCCGCCTGCGCCTGAATAGCCCACTACGTTCCCAGAAACAGAATTGCCGTAGACAAGGTTCTGACTAAAGATGATGCTTTCGGAGTTGTACATCTGGACCGCTCCCTGCGAGGAGACGTTGTTCCGGATGGTGTTGCCAACGATGATGTTTCCATTGGAGTCCCAAATGAAAATGGCGGCGGCTGAGTCTCCGAACTTAGACGTGTTGTTCTCGATCGTGTTTCCGATAACCGAGTTGGGCATCGCGGTGTTGGATTGATTGCCTTCGAGGACGAGCGCAACCGGTTCGAATGCACAATAGGCGTTGCCTGCATTAGTGGTAGCGCTGATCGTGTTTCCTTGAATCAACGCAGCGCCCCAAGAGACATCGATGCCATCGCATTGGTTCTCAGTGATGATGTTATTGAAAATGGTCGGAGACGCTCCGGAAACATAAATCCCTCCGCCAGCCAGCGAAGTAAAGGTGAAAAGCCCCCCATTTCGGACGGTGAAGTTGGAAAGAACACTGGTTCGATTCTCGTTGCTCTGAAAGGCTACAACTGCGAGTCCGGGGGCTGCCCCTCCGTCGATGATGGTGCTCGCCGCGCCACCGGAGCTGGTGACGGTAATAGCTTTGCCATTGAAGTTAATGTTTTCGTTATAAGTGCCAGGCGCAACCAGGACTGTGTCGCCCGTATTGGCCGCATCGATGCCCGACTGGATGGTGGTGTAGGCCTGGCCGGGACCGACCTGGATTGTCGTCTGCGCCAGGCATACGGTGGCAAGCAGCGATAGTGAGCAGACGAAAGCCGAGCGCAGTGTAAAGAGCAGTTTCGGAAGCATTCGGGACTCTTGCTTGTTGTGCCGAGAGTATATATCGTGGCGTCTCGGATTGAGGTGAGAGACATCACAAAGAAACGATCCAGAGTCCAGGATTGAGGTCGTGCCGGAGTGGCCGCCCATCCGGAAGTTACTCCAATCCGACAGGGGCTCTACAGGCGGCGGAAGAAGGGCTGGATTCGACAGTTGTGCGAGGGGGGATTTTGCAGCGGCTAAAGCCTGGTCTATTCTGTTGCGTTTCCGGCATGACTGAAGTCATGCCCTGATACAGAGCCCTGAGGTTTTGTGGTGAGAACAAGTTTTTTCGCGGGCTTTGAAATCGTGACCATGCAAAAATCGACTTGATCGGAGGTTCCTTAGAGGAGGGACTCGTTGCCGAGGATGCGGTAGAGCGTCGAGCGGCTGATGGCGAGCTGGCGGGCGGCGCGGAGTTTGTTGCCGCGGTTGAGGTCGAGGACGTATTGGACGTGATGTCGGACGACGGTGTCGAGGGTGAGGTCGCCGGGCGGGCAGGTGGGCTGGAGGTTGGGCTGCATCTCGGGTTCGGCGGGCAGCGCGAGATTGGCGGCCAGGATGACGCCGTTGTCGGCTTCCAAGAGGGCGGTTTCGAGGACGCTGGAGAGCTCGCGGACGTTGCCGGGCCAGTTGTGCTGAAGGAGACGGGCGAGCGCGCCGGGGCCGAGGAGCACGGGGCGCTGCTGATAGCGGGCGCAGATGCGGTCGAGCAGGGACTGGGCGAGCGGGGGTATGTCTTCGCGGCGCTGGCGCAGCGGCGGAATGGAGAAACGGATAGCGGTGAGACGGAAGGCGAGGTCGGGGAGAAGGAGCCCTTGACCGGCCATCTGGCGGAGCGGTGTCTGTGACGAGGCGAGCAGGACGGCGCGGCCGGGAGGGCGGTCCTGGAGCGCGCGGAGCACGCCGAGGAGCAGCCCCTGTCCGGGAGGGGCGAGCAGATCGACGCGGTCGAGATAGGTGAAGCCGGCGAGCGTGGAAGGATCGCCGTCGGTAGCGAGCCACTCGCGGGCATCGCGGCGCTGGAAGGCGGATTCCGATAAGGGAGAGCGGGAGAAGAGAAAGCGGGCGAGCGTGTGCTTGCCGGCGCCGTGTTCGCCTTCGATGGCGGCCACCTGCAGATGGGGCGCGGCCATCTCCGCCTGCATGAGGAGCTTGCGCCAGGCGGCGCTGACGCCGACGACCTGGACGAGCGGCTGGGCTTCGGTTTCAACGAGGGAAAGACCGGAGAGGGCGGATTGGGGCTGGAAGTGAGCGGCGCTTTGCATCTGTCTCAACGTGCCTCTCCTCCGTGGCCCAAGGAACGCGGATTGGGTCAACAGTGGATTCATCGGCGGTGGGGAGGGAAACATGAAAAAGAACAGGGAACAGGGATCAGGGATCAGGGATCAGGGAATAGGGTCCGAGGGCCAGGGGAGACTGGTGCGTCAATATATACTTTTTGCAATCCCGCCGAGGCTTAGGTCATCCCAGGTTGAAGGATCTCGAAGAACTCTGGGAGCTGGTGTGCAGACGCTGGATGCGGGGCTTTCTTGCGGAGTTGCGGCCATTGATTAATGGACACAAACGCTGGGTTTACGGGGGATGGCTGGTTCTGATCGGCGTCTTCGCGGGGCTTCATGCGCTGAACCTGAGGGCCGATTTTCCGAATCACTCGCCGTGGGTCTTCGATTGGGCCAAGTATACCGACGAGGGCTGGTATGGGAACGCGGCGATCCGCGCGCACCTGTTCGGCCACTGGCATGTGGCGGGAGACCTCAATCCGGCGGTGGCGCTTCCGGTGCTGCCGTTTCTGGAGTGGGTGCTGTTCTTTGCGACCGGGGTGACGCCGGAGGCTGCGCGGGGTCTGGCGGTGGCGTTTTTCTTCGCCAGCCTGCTGCTGAGTTACCTGCTGCTAAGAGCGCATGGGCCGCGCTGGGCGGGGCTGTTGGCGGTGACGCTGATGGTGACCAGTCCATTTCTTTATTGCTTCAGCAGGCTGGCGATTCTGGAGCCGATGGTGACGGCATTTGCGCTGGGGGCGATGAACCTGGCGGTGCGGCTGGCACGGATGCGGAGACCGGGGATGGCTTCGATTTGGATTGGGCTGCTGTTCACGCTGATGGCGCTTACCAAGACGACGGCGGTGTTTCTATTGCCGGCGGTGGGATGGGCTCTGCTGGTGGAGCTGCGTCACGAGCGAAAACTGGCGCTGCGCTGCGCGGTGACGGCGCTGGGAACTTTTTTGCTGGGTTATGGAGCATGGATGGCGGCGGTGGCGCGCGCCGGGATGATGGACGACTATCGCTACCTGTTTGCTGCGAACAGTTTTCCAAAGCCCAAGGAGATTTACTGGCCGCTGGTGAGCGCGATGTGGTCGTTCCACGGCGGATTGTGGGCGGACCATATTCTGATTCCGCTGGCGGGGATTCTGGTTCTGGCGGCGGTGGCGATGGGTTGGCGCACCGGCGGCCGCGACCTGTTGCTTGACCCGGTATTTGGGGGTTCCATCCTGGCAGTGGCCGGCTTCATTCTCTTCATGACCCTGCAGAATCATCCGCAGCCGCGTTACTTTACGGTGGTGGCGTTTTTCTGCTTCATCCTGCTGGCGCGCGGAGCTGAGGCTATGGTGAGTCTTGCGGCCGCGGGGCCGTTCAGGAGCCTGCCGGCGGCGCATGTGGCCGGCTGGGCGGCGATAGGGCTGGCCGGGTTGGGAGCGGGCTTCAATTGTGTCCAGACCGCGTACTATGCGGCCCATCCGGAATACACGTTTGTGAATGCGGCGGACCGGCTTGCGCGCTACATGGATACACATCCGAATGGAAAACGGCTGCTGGTTTCCGGCAGCGGCGACGAACTCTCGCTGGTGAATCGCGTGCCCGCTCTGTGCGACGATTTCGTGACGCCAACCAAGTCGATTCCCGACCTGGCGGCGAAGGTTGCGGCGTACGAGCCGGGCTGGTACGCGGCATGGAACGACCTGGACCCCGGCACACTTCAGGATCTTCATGTTCGTTATTCGCTGGAACAGGTAGCCAGCTTCAGGGCCTTCGACGACAAGGAACGGAACCGGCTGGTGCTGTTCAAGCTGCATCCGTTGCCGGGCGGCAAGGTGCGCGATGTCAATGCGGACGGGATGCAGGATGCGCTGCCTGACGACAAGTTCGACGTTCCTGTGGAGTAGAGTGCGATGGACGGGATGAAGACCGCTGCTGATTCTGGTGGGTTTACCGCCGGTTGAGGCCTGAGCCCGCGCCTTGTGAAGTGAATGGGGCGAGCCGAGCGGTTTTTCGAGATGCAGCAAGTCAACAGATGTCGCGGCGGCGGGTAGAAGCGCTGGAAAACGATGCCGGAGCGGCGATTCCGGCGGGCATTGAGGCGCGGACAATCCTGCGACTTCGGTTACCAAGGCAGCATCCAATGTAACGGATGTGTAAATCGGGCTTGTTTCCCGGCCTGCCGAACGGTACACTGTAAGGAACGGCAAGCAATTCATCGTCCCCGGAGAGATCATGGCAACCGTTACCGCAGCACCCGCACAGGAAACCGAAAAGAAGTCCCCGCTATTTTTGACCCCTCAGGCGATCGCCAAGGTACGCGAGATCATGGCTACCCAGGATCCGCTTCCCGCAGGGCTGCGCATAGGCGTGGTCGGCGGCGGCTGCTCGGGGTTCCAGTATTCGATGGCGTTTGAGAACCAGAGCGGGATGATGGACAAGGTATTCAGTTTTGAGGACCTGAAGGTCTTTGTGGATGCAACGTCGCTGATGTACCTGAATGGCTGTACGGTGGACTACGTCGAGACGCTGGAAGCAGCAGGATTCAAGTTCGATAACCCACAGGTGAAGTCAACCTGCGGCTGCGGCTCCTCGTTCAGCGTGTAACGACCGGGTTCCGGTTTGGTTCTATCGCACAAAAGGCCCGCTCCCCGATGGGGGGCGGGCCTTTTGCTGTTGGACTGGTGCATAAAGGTTCCGGAGAGCTGGGGCGATTGAAGAAAAGCAGTCCGAGACTGAGGGCTACTGCTCCGGTGAAGCTGGCGGGATTGGCGCGATTGGTGCTGGGTTCGTGCCTGGACCATTGTTGAAGCCTGGGCCGTTGTTGTTGGGCGAGCTGAAGCCGGGAGCGCCGACAGGAGTGGTGGTGCTGCCGGCCGGCTGGCCGATGTTGCCGGTGTTGCCCGATATGGTCTTCATGTCGGTGAGCGGGTCGTAGACGAACTCCCACTCGTTGTAGTGATTTTTCTTTTTGTAAATGAGGATGGAGGGTTTTGCGCTGGCGGGCGAAAAACCGACGATGCCGGCGCCGCCAAAGGTCTGCCCGGTAAGGCCGGTATCGGAGTTCGCGGTGCTGCTCGATCCAGCGGCGCCAGCGGTTGCGGTCGTGCCGGGCGCGGCGGGATTGGCGCCGGAATCGGTGGGGGCGAAGGCCGAGCCGCTGCCGATTGTGGATGCGCCGTTGACTCCGTTTCCTCCACTGGGGCCGATGCCTGCCAGCACCGAACCTCCGGCAGAGCCTGCGCCGGCGATGGGCTTGCCGAAGAAGCCCAGTGCCTGGGTCTTGGCCTGGCCGAAACGAATGGGCTTCCAGTCGTCCTTGCCGGTGGTGGGGTCGATGTATTTCTTGCGCAGGAAGCGGATCTGGTTGGTTTTGACCAGCGCGTCCTGGTTGGGCGGGAAGGCGTGGAACTTTCTGTAGTAGAGCTGGACGGCGCGGGTGTATTGCTTGCCGCGTTCCATGGTTTCGCGCTCGCGATCGCGCTGGATATCCTTGGCGACTCTGGGCACGGCGACAGAGAGCGAGATGGTGAGAACCACGAGCAGGAACAGGACCCAGATGAGGATGTAGCCCTCTTCGGAGGGGAGAGGGCGGCGGGTTGGGGTGGGGCCGGTCATTGGGGTTGTTCCAGATCGATCGGGGTATTCCCTCCGGGGCTAAAGCCCACATTCATTTTGCGGCACTTGCGGAACGACTAAAGTCGTGCCCTGACAAAGCGCTCCTCGGGTCGGATTCTGCCTTGCTAGAACGCCGACAGGCCCAGAGTCTGCGTGTTGTTGTAGGCCATGTCGGTGATCTGAACGCTGCCGGGCTTGATGGCGCCCACCTTGTAGCGATGATCGACGATCTCTCCGGTGCGAGCCATGAAGATGTCGTCTCCGTGCGTGAAGAAGGCCTGAAGGGACTTATCCTGAGCCACGCTGTAGCCGAAGTATTTGAGGTCGATGGCCGGCGGGCGAGGCGGAGCGGGAATCGCGGGCACAGTGACAACCGGCGGGCCGGGGCGTGGGCCTTTGATGGGCGTTTCAATACGCACGGGCGCGGATTCGGCAGAGAAGACATTTCTTCCGGCGCCGGCGTATTGGACATCCTCGCTCTGGGACAGTTTGTCGAAATGCAGGGTTGGATCGATGCCGGCGTTGGAGAGCTTCTGTGCATCCGGACCAGCGGGCGCGGAGGTTGCGACGGATGCGGAATTGCCGGCCCCCGCGGTGGGAATCGGTCGCGGCTGTGCCGCCGGGCCGGCGATCACCTTATAGAGCTGCCAGCCGCCGAGACCGAGGATGACTGCGAAGAGCGCGACGACCAGGTAGACCTGGCGCTTGTTTTCGATTCCAAGCTGCATGGCCATGGTTACTCGTCCTCCCTTGCCGCTGAGGAGGGTTGTGGTGCGGCTTCGCCGTCGGCTGGGGTGGCGGGCAAGCCGCTGGCCTCGGCGTCGGCGCGGCGCAGCCAGGTGGAGACCCGGAGCCGCAGGTTGACCTGTCCGGCCTGCTGCCCGGCCAGCGCCATGGCACGGATCACAAAGAAGGTGTGGTCGCGCTCGAGACTGTTGATGAAGCGCATGATCCGCGGGTAATCGCCACTGATTCCCGCTTCGATGGTGATTTCCGTCAGATCGGGACCGGGCGGGCCCTGGGTGTACTGGACGCGCGTGAGGCGAACGCCGGAGGCCACTTCCAGGTCGCCGATACGCTGGGAGATGGATGAGTAGTTTGCCGGGATGCGCTTGTCGTAGAAGGCCTGCATCTGGGAGCGGGATCGATCGACGCGCTTATCGAGGCCGCGCAGGGGAGCGGTTTGAAGATCGAGGGCCTTGAGTTCAACCTGCTTGCCGGCGAGAGCATCGGTGGAGCGAGTGTTGGTGGCGACCCAATCGAGACCGAGGCGGATAGAGAGTCCAATGACCACTAGAAGGAGCAACGCGAACCCGGCATAGTGCCAGGTGAGGGGTGACGCGAGACGCTCGCGAAGCAGGGAGGATGGCTGGCTGTCGCTCATTGCTGGCCTCCCTGAGGTTGAATCGGCTTGGGTGCCGGACCGGTGTAGGGCGGACGGATGTGCCGCTGAGTAAACCCGGAGGGAGTGGCGGAGTTTGCCGGAGTGTCTTCGGCGGAGCGCTGGCCGGCTGCCGGTCTCTTGGAGGTGGTTGGCCTGGTTTCACCCGGCGCGGGCGGGTTGTAATCGGCGAGCAGATCGAAGTCGAAGCGGTTAGTGGCGCTGACCGGTTCAAGCCGTGTGTTGGGGCCAGTGCCGGTTTCGGCGGAGCTTTCGCCGACGATGCGGGGATCGAGGAAGCGGCGCGAGTGCTCGAGATTGCGGACCAGTTCCAGGGTGCGGTCGCGGGGACCGTCGACGCGCATCTGGAGGGTGATGTGTCCGTCGCTGGCGCGGACGGGCTCGAGGGTGAAGACCTGCACACCGCCGGGCAAGACGGTCTCAAGGTTTTCCATGGCCAGGGTCCAGGAGAAGGCCTTCTCGTCGAAAAGCTTGTTGAGTGCGGCGGCCTGGGTGAGAAACAGGGCGTTGTCCGGGCGTTGCATCAGGGCCTGATAGCCTTGGCGCTCCCTGGTGACGCGGGCGATTTCTCCGTCGAGGGAGTGCTCGCGGGCGCGGGCCTGTTCGGCCTTCTGGTGCAGGGCGCGCAGGCCGAGGAGGAGGACGATGGCCATAAGGGCGAGAATCCCCATGCCGATGCGCAGGCGCTTGATGGCGGGCCCGAGATCGGCGAAGGGGCGGGTGGCGAGATTGAGAGTGACGCGCATGGATTACCTTGTCCCGGCCAGTGCGCCGGCGGCGCCGGCAATGCTGGTGTGGCCGAGGGATGTCATGGCTCCGGTTTCAGGTCTTTGGACGAGATCGACGACGGTGAGATTCGGGTAGTCGATCCAAGTGGCGAACTCGGCGGTTTCATAGCAGCCGGCGTAATGGAGCTGGCGAGCCGGCGCCTGGAGCTTGTCTTCGAAGTAGGCGGCGGCCACGGCAATGCCGAGCTGGATTTCAGAGAGGCGCATGGCTGGATCTTCGGGCAGGTCGAGGGTGCGATGGAGCAGCAGGTCGCTGCCGTTGGTGATGGAGGTGGTGAGGGCCCCTGGGCTGAGGTGGGCGGCGAGCACCGCCTCCAGGGAGTCGATGGCCTCGAGAGCGGCAAGACTGGAGGGAAGAATCGCGCCGGGCTCGTATCCGGCGGCGCGGACCACGGCTTCGTATTCGGCCAGGATGGGGCCCGGCAAAACCGCGACGAGTACCTTCCACTCGTTCGGGCCTTGCGTGAGCACCTGGTAGCTGACGCCGGCATGCTCGACATCGAAGGGAACCATCTTGCGCAGCCGGAAACGCAGGACGGAGATAGCTTCAGGAGCGCGAGCAGGCAGGGAATCGAAGTCCAGCACAAAGACGCGGACCGCGGTGTCGGGCAGAACCAGGGAAACGGATCGAGTGCGGGGTGAGACCTGGCCCAGGGCGGTGCGAATGGCGGCGGAGACGGCTTCGGCGGCACGAATGTTGGGCTCGCCGATGCCGGGGATCAATGCGCCCTGGGGCAGCGCGGCGAAGGCATAGACAGGGGCCTGTCCCGATCCGGGCAGAGCGGCGGCGAGCACGCCTTCAGGAGAGAGCTCGACCGCGGCCGGCGGACGCCCACTGGGCTGTGCGCCGGGTAGAGACTTGCTGAGGGCCTTGGTCAGGATCGAATTCAATGGTGTCTTTCCAGTTTCTGGCGGCTAGTTTCCTTAGGGGCTAAAGCCCCGGACCTTTTTGCGCCTCTTGCGGCGCGACTAAAGTCGTGCCCTTTCAAAGCATCGACGAATCCAAAGGCTCCCGAAATCAAGAACAAGGAGCTAAAAGCTAGAGGCCAGTAGCTAGAAGCTGCTTTACCGGGAGGCTTCAATAAAGGTTACCTTGTTGATCTCCTTCAGTGTTGTCAGGCCGCGGCGGACGCGGTCAAGAGCGGATTCGCGGAGGAAGCTCATGCCCTCTTTCTGAGCCAGCTTGCGGACTTCGGAGGTGGGCTTCTTGTCCAGGATCAGTTCGCGAATGGGATCGGTCAAGTCGAGCAACTCGTGAATGGCGGTACGGCCGCGGAAGCCGGTTCCTCCGCACTCCATGCAGCCGGCCCCTTCGCGGAAGCCGAATCCGTGCCACTCGGCGGGGTCGAGGCCGGAGATGCGCAGGGCTTCGTCGTCGTAGTAAACGGTGCGCGCGCAGTACTCGCAGATGGTGCGGACGAGGCGCTGGGCGAGGATGCAGTTGAGCGCGGAGACGAAGTTGTAGGCCTCGACGCCCATGTTGAGAAAGCGGCCAAGGACGTCGACCACGTTGTTGGCGTGGACGGTGGTGAAGACCAGGTGGCCGGTGAGAGCGGAGTTGATGGCGATTTGCGCGGTCTCCTGGTCGCGGATTTCGCCGACCAGGATCTTGTCGGGGTCGTGGCGGAGGATGGAGCGGAGGCCGCGGGCGAAGGTCAGGCCCTTCTTCTCGTTAACGGGAATCTGGGTGATGCCGCGGATCTGGTACTCGACCGGGTCCTCAATGGTGATGATCTTGTCTTCTTCGCTCTTGATCTCGTTGAGGGCCGCGTAGAGGGTGGTGGTTTTGCCGGAGCCGGTGGGGCCGGTGACCAGCACCATGCCGTAAGGTTCGCGAATGTAGCGGCGGAATCGGCGCAGGTCTTCCTCGGCGAAGCCGACCACGTCGAGGGTGAGGTTTTTGAACTTCTCGCTCATCGACTCCTTATCGAGCACGCGGAGGACAGCGTTCTCGCCGTGAATCGTCGGCATGATCGAGACGCGGAAGTCGATGAGGCGGGTCTTGTAGCGAACGCGGAAGCGGCCGTCCTGGGGAACGCGGCGCTCGGCGATGTCGAGTTCGCTCATGATCTTGATGCGGGAGAGGATGGTGGCGTGATGCTCGCGGGCGATGGGGGCCATGGCGGCCTGGAGCACGCCGTCGATGCGGTACTTGACGACGACACTGTCATCGTTTGTTTCGATGTGGATGTCGGAAGCGCGGCGTTCGAGAGCGGTGAAGATGGTGGTGTCGACCAGGCGAATGATGGGGCTGATGTCTTCTTCGCTCGTCAATTTCTCGATGGAGATGTTCTCGTCGGAGTTGTCGTCGCCGGTGAGCACGTCGAAGGTGAGGCCTTCGCTGGCTTCGTCGAGGACGCGCTGCGACTGCTCGGTCTTCTTGAGCAGGTCGGTGATCTGCGAGAGGGTGGCGACGCGGGCCAGGATGCGATGGCCCAGCAAGCCGGCGATCTCGTCGAGGACCATGAGGCGCGAGGGGTCGCTGACGGCGATGACCAGCAGGTCCTGCTGCTGCTCGATAGGCACGAAGTTGTAGCGGAACATGAGTTCCACCGGGACGGTGCGCAGCAGATCGTGCTGAATCTTGAAGTTCTTGAGGTCGACGAACTCGGCGTGGTAGCGGTGAGCCAGCGCCTCGGCCTCGTCACGCTCGTCCTGAGCATTGGGAACTGGAATGGAAAGCACGTTCGAATCGGCCATGGCGGATTATCCCTATCCCCCGCCGGCCTGGCCCAGCGAGAAGATGGGCAGGTACAGCGAGATGAGAATGAAGACGACGACCACGCCCATGACGACGAGAATGGCCGGTTCAATGAGCGCGAGCGCGGCGGCGAGCGCGGTGGCGACGTCTTCCTCGAAGAATTCGGCGACAGAGTTGAGCATCTGCGGCAGGGCGCCGGTCTGTTCGCCCACGGTGATCATCTCCGTGGCCAGGCCGGGAAAGACGCCGGTGTTCTGCAGCGAATCTGCCAGGTTCTTGCCTTCGCGCACGGATTCGATGGAGGTGAAGACGGCTTTGGAGACACGGCGGGAGGAGATGGCGCGGGCCGAGGTTTCAAGGGAGGGCACCAGCGGCAACCCGCCCGTGAGTAGCGTGGCAAGCGTGCGGGAGAAAAGAGCAACCTGGTACTTGAGCCAGATCTTGCCGAATACTGGAAGCCGGACGCGGAAACCGTCGACAAAGTCGCGGCCGCGCTCGGTGATGGCGAAGCGGTAGCCCGCGGCGGCGATGGCGAGCACGCCGAGAAGCAGCCAGAGGAAGTTGTGATGGAGCCACTTGCCGAAGCTGAGCAGGCCAAGGGTCATGGCCGGCAGCTTGGAGCCCATCTGATCGTAGAGCAGGGCAAACTGGGGGACGACCACGACGAGCAGAAAGACCATGAGCCCGATGACCAGGGTCATCAACAAGCAGGGATAGATGAGCGATGTGGTCAGCTTCTTGCGGAAAGTGAGCGAGACTTTCTGGAAGCTGACGTAGCGCTCGAGCACTTCCTGGAGGTTGCCGGAGCGTTCGCCGGCCAGCAGGGTAGTGGTGTACATGACCGGGAAGCCGGTCTGCGCTTCGAAGGCGGCCGACAGCGAGTCGCCGTTCTTGACGCGGTTCGAGACGTCTTCCAACTGGGCGGAGAAGTTGGCGTTCTTCTGGATCTTGCCCAGCATCTTGAGGGAGCCGAGGATGGGCAGTCCGGCACGGATGAGGGTGAGGAACTGCTGGTTGAAAATCAGAAAGGGTTCGAGCTTGACCTTGCGTCCGGAGAAGCCGCCAAAGCTGCTCCGGGCACGAATGGAGAAGACGTGGTACCCGGCATGGGTGAAGCGGTTGCGCAACTCTTCGGCGGTGGCCGCGGTCTGCACCTGCTCTTGCACCCGCCCACGCTCATCGGCCAACTTGATGACGAACTCTGCCATGTTTTATCTTGCCGGTCCGGGGGGCCGGCCTCTCCGAGGTGATTTCCCAGAATTCAGGGTACCAGCTTCTACTCCGCTATTCGTAAAGGATAGACGCGCATGGAGGAAGGAGCGCTCGGACAGAGGGGAGTTTTTGAACAAGTGGAGCGAGTCAGCGCCCGCCGGGGCAGGCCCGGCGAGTCGGCAAGTCAGCGGGTTTTGCTGGGACGGAGAGTTCTGTCGCAGGGAGGGTGAAAGGGCCGGGCGATAAGCCGAGCCTGTATCCTGATTGCGTTCCTTTTTTCGCTTGGTGGCGAAGGGCGGCGCGTGGGTGCGGACGATGGAATGGATGGCGCGAGAAGGCCGGTTGGGATTGGGCGCCCGGATAGCGGCATTCTTGCGGAGAAGCCGGCGCCGGGCCGGCGACCTGCTTGCAGTGGGTGCGATCGGCGCGATCCTTGTGGCGAGCTACCGCTCTATTCCCGTGAGGGCGGTGGTGGTTCCCTATCCTCACGATCTTGGGCAGGTGAGCTTTGCGGTGGCGGGCGATGTGATTCCGCACCAGGCGGTGCGCGAGGCGGCCGCGGCGGGCTGGCAGGCGCTCTTCGGCGACGTAAGCGATGTGTTTCGCGGCGCGGATTTTGGCTTTGTGAATATGGAGACGCCGGCGGCTCCGGCGCACTCGAAGGGGTCGAAGCCTTTCATGTTCGATGCGCCGGTGGCGCTGCCTGAGGCGCTGAAGGCCAGCGGGATCAAGATCGTTTCCTTTGCCAACAACCATGTGATGGACCAGGGGTGGGCGGGCTTCGCCGAGACGCGCGAGCACTTGCGCGACGCGGGGCTGCTGTTTGCGGGGACGGGCGACACGGCGCAGACGGGCTGGCAGCCGGTGATTACCGAGGCCAACGGCATCAAGGTGGGCTGGCTGGGGATGACGCGCTGGCTGAACGGCAACCGCAATCCGGACAAGGACGAGCTGCCGCACGTGAACTTCTTCCCGTATCCAGGTGAGTCGGGTGGTGCGCCGGGAATGGACGAGGCGGGCGTGATTGAAGCGGTGAAAGCGGCGCGGGCGCAGTGCGATCTGCTGGTGGTTTCGATTCACTGGGGCGTGGAGTACGCGACGGCGCCGAGGCCGGAAGATGTGGATGTGGCGCACAAGATGCTGGATGCGGGTGCGTCGGTGATTGTGGGGCACCATCCGCATGTGCTGCAGCCGGTGGAGACGTACGCGACCGCGGATGGACGGAATACGGTGATCTTCTATTCGCTGGGGAATTTTCTTTCGAACCAGTCGCGGACGTATGTGGATGGGCTGATGCCGGACAAGGACGGCGATCCGCGGGACTCGATGATTGGGCTGTTCGCCGCGGTGCGCAAGGACTACGGGCCGGGCGGCGTTCGCGTGGAACTGGGGCACGTGGGGATTCTGCCGGTATGGGGCGAGAACAACCGCAACGAGCTGGCCAGCGGGCGGGCGAAGACGCCGGTGATTCATCCGGTGCTGATCGATCGCGAGATGCCGCTGCTGCAGGCGCGGCTGGACGCGCTGGACAAGATTGTGGAGGCGAATAAGGCGGATTCTTCAGCGCCGGTGTTGACGGCCGATGAGAAGAAGGAGTTCATCGCGGTGACGAACCAGTTGAAGGTACTCGATGACCGGCGGCAGCAGATATTGGCGCGGACGGGAGATGAGTATGTGGTCGATCCGCCGAAGGTGGTTGCGAAGCCGTAGGTTCGCGAAAGTTGAAGAGCGCTTCTACGTCAGGAGCGGCACGCCGGCGGCAAGCGCTGCGGCTACGAGCGGCTTGTCCAGAGTCGCTAGTGGAACCCGATGCCGGAGCGCGACGGCGAGGTAGGCCGCATCGTAAAACGACAGTTGATATTGCCGCGCCAATTGGAGCACTGTCTTGTCGTCTTCGAGTTGTTCGATCTGGATGGGAAATGCAGAGACGAAATCGAGGAAGACGGCGGTGTCGTTGGCCGTAGTTCTCTGTCGGCGTTCGCAGACGATCAGGAGATTTCGGATTTCGTACCACCAGAGGCGCGGCACAAGCGCGGTTTCGCTCTTAAGGCGTTGTTGCGCAGTATCGGCAATCGGGGAAGACTCGTCCGCGAGCGCCCAGACTGCGGAAACGGAAGCATCCAGAACAAACGCCATCAGGCGCGCCCCTCATCCCGGGCAGAGAGAATCTCCTCCAGCGAGAGCTTTCCTGTACGCTGGCGCAGAGCGCGGATACCTTCAATGGCCCGCTCGACGCGCTCGCGATCGATCTCCGCTTCGGGGACGATACGTGCCACGGGTTTGCCGTGGCGGGTGACGATCACGCTTGCCCCGCGCTCCACTTCGTCGAGAATGCTGAGGAACTTGGTTTTGGCTACTGAGGCCTGAATTGTCTGCATAAATTGACCAGTCGAATTGACTAGTCAAAGTATAGCAGAATCGCCCGGCCAAAGCCCTCCCGAAATCAATACCCACTGGCGACTAGCCAGGCTTCGGTGAGATCGAATTCGGGCTTCTTCGCGGCCTGCAATTGGGCGTGGGCGAGCTTTACCAGTACAT
>Ga0182014_10001532_pt1 | contig 30771 bp, 24 predicted proteins | sample 612S2DmetaG_FD_120489 | JGI IMG/M metagenome (GOLD analysis project Ga0182014, IMG submission 120489) | Permafrost microbial communities from Stordalen Mire, Sweden - 612S2D metaG | ecosystem: Environmental > Terrestrial > Soil > Wetlands > Permafrost | place: Sweden: Stordalen | collected... | reverse complement strand
CGTCTGCTCGGTCGTTAGTTGATCCAGCCGTTTAAACAGTTTGTATCAAAGTGCCCGGCGTTCGCGCCGGGCACTTTGCTATTCTTGCCCTACGATAAGGCGGTTCACTGGTGAGTAATGATCAGAATTCGGCAATAGAACCCTGGTTGCAGACACTGTGGGACCAAGGTGGGTCCGACCTCCTACTCTCAGCTGGATCGCCACCGCGAATCCGAGTCGACGGCAAACTCCGACCGATTGACGGTGCCCAAAATCTCACCGGCGAGCAGATCGATGACATCGCGAAGCCGCTCCTCACTGACGGCCAGAGGACGATTTTCGAAGAGCAACTCGACGTCGACTTCGCCTTCTCGTGGGGTGACAAGGCTCGTATACGAGGCAGCATCTTCACCGCTCGCGGGCAGACCGCATTGGCCCTACGAGTCATTCCCACGCGAATTCCCAGTTTTGAAGAACTTGGCCTGCCCTACGCCGCCAATTGGGTGTCCGAGCAGCCGCGCGGCTTCGTCCTAGTCACGGGGCCAACCGGTTCCGGAAAGTCAACGACCCTGGCGTCGATCGTCAATTCAATCAATGAGAACCGCGCGTGTCACATTCTGACGATTGAAGACCCCGTCGAATACGTTCACAATCACAAAACGTCCGCCGTCAACCAGCGCGAAGTCGGCCTGGACAGCCCTTCGTTCGACCGAGCTCTGCGATCCGCCCTCCGCGAGGACCCCGATGTCCTCCTCATCGGCGAGATGCGCGACATCGACTCGATTCAGATCGCCCTGACGATGGCCGAAACCGGCCACCTCGTCTTTGCGACCCTCCACACCAATGACGCCCCTCAGGCCATTGACCGAATCATTGACGTCTTTCCCGCGTGGCGTCAGGAACAGACCCGGGTTCAATTGGCGGCGTCTCTCTGTGCCGTCATCGCCCAGCGTTTGGTCCCCAGGATCGGCGGCGGGATGGTGGCGGCCTTCGAGGTCTTGATCGCCACCCACCCCGTACGCAACCTGATTCGAGAGGGACGCTCGAACCAGCTCCAGAACGTCATGTTCACGAATCAGAAAGAGGGCATGCAAACTCTGGAGAACAGCCTGGCCGCGCTCGTCGTCGAGAACGTCATCACGTACGAAGACGCCATGTCGACCACGGCTCACCCGAAGGAATTGATCCGCACCCTAGAGCAATTGGACAAGAGCCGTATTCCGGTATAAATGACTCCGTGAGTTCTCGTCGCGGCCCCGACCTGCCCTATAACGTGGTCGCCGGAGTCACTCCGTTCAATGACAAATGGCTGGTGGCCAGCGCCAAAATGGCCGGTTCAACGTTCGCCCCGGAGCCGCCGAAGGCCTACGACGCCTTTCTGGAAGTCCTAAGCGAACGTCCATCTTTCGCCATAGTTGTCGTCAACGTCCCGATTGGATTCCTCGACGTGCCCGAAATGGGGGCGAGAACGTGTGACCGTCAAGCGCGCGCTCTCTTGGGTCGTCGAGGAACGGCGGTGCACAACGCTCCGAGTCGCGCGGTGTTCGACGGACGGGTGGGGCCGGATAAGGATGGACTCGACGCGGTTACCCGCACCATGTTGCCGCGCTACCGCGAAGTTGCGGCGGAAATGTCACCGTACCGGCAGCGAGTCGTCTACGAAGGACACCCGGAACTCAGTTTCTTCCAGTTGCACAAGGACACTCCACTGAAGAAATCCAAGGTGATCGCTGAAGGAAAAGAGGAACGGCGAATCGTTCTCGAGGAGAGAATCCGCGGCAGCGAGCGCTACCTTGATGCCGCGAGTTATGGAGTGCCGCAGAAACACCTCTACGACGCCTTCGCACTCCTGTGGAGCGCCCGACGAGTTTTCGGTCATGCCGCGAAGCGCATTCCCGTCGAGCCCGAATGGGACGATGAGGGGCTTCGGATGGAGATCGTGTACTAATAATGCGTGCTTCTCAGACTTCTGTTCGCACGCCGCTTTTTTCTATGAAATCTCAGAATTGAGCCGCTTCTGGCGGGCGGGTCCTGCGTAATCTCGAGTCGCCCAGAAACGAATCGACGGTTGGCTCACTATGGGGTCGCGTCGTGGGCGCGGACTCCTGACTCTGATTACGAGAATCGCTGAAAGGGAATCAGCAGTTCCGGACCGGCGTAGATCGCCACCGCCGCGCCCAGGGACAAGAACACTCCAAACGGTATCGGTTGGTCGCGACTCATTTTCTTCATGGCGATCAACGTGATGCCCGTGATCGCTCCAATGAGATTCGCCGCGAAAAAGCCCAGGATCACGTAGCGGATGCCCAGCCACCCCAAGGCCAGGCCCAGTACGAGGGATAGTCGAACATCACCAAATCCCAAGTACCGCGGGCTCACGAAATTGAGGCCGAAGAACGCGATGAACCAACCGGCGGCGCAGAGCCCGGCGACCAAGAGTCGGTGCCATTGACCCGTGATGCCGGCGTCCAGCACGAGCGCGGCGATCAGCAGAACCAGAGTCGTATAAACGATGCTCTTTGGCAGGATCAACTTCTCCAGGTCAATGCTCGAAAGGGCGAGAAGACTCGCGACGAAAATGAGTAACGCAGGAACCTCCCAATTGAAGCCCTCGCGCGCCGCGACACCGGCGAAGAGGCCTCCGCACAGTAGTTCGACGAGAGGGTATCTCCCCGAGATCGGATTGCGACAGGTTCGACATTTCCCGCGCAACAACAACCACGACAGGACCGGAACGTTGTCGCGCTCGAGTATTGGCGTGTGGCACGTGGGACACGAGGATCGTGGGGAAACGATCGACATGTGCAGCGGCATTCGGTAGATCACCACGTTGAGAAAGGATCCGACGATGAGGCCGAGGAGACCGCAGCCGACTATCAGGAGTGTGAACACGTAGTCGGTCCTACTCTTTCTGCGCGTTGTCCGCCTCGACTCAGTTTACCGGAGCGCTCTGTCAAAAAGAGAGTACTGAAGACACCACTCTCTTACGGCGTCAAGTGACGAGTCCGTTGTTGAGTGACGTGTCTTCGAGGATCACTCGCAGCTGTCGGCCCATCTCACGGGGGTTGCCGTCGATCTCACCGATGACGTCACCCTCCACTTCGACGTCGTCGCCCGGACGATACAGCGAGACGCGCATGCCGCGCCCGGATTTCGTTGCGGTGACAACCCAGGGAAGTCCGATGTCGCCCGAATCGCACGTGGCCATGATTTGGCCCGAGCGACCTTCGCCGATGCTCCAACCCGGAGAGCGAGCCGCGTCGATGATTCGTTGGGTTCCACCAGCGCTCGAGAAGCCTGAAGATTTGCTCATGTATCCACCCTACGGCTGCGTAGTAACAACGATCAGTGCTCGTGGGGTCATTCGGTCGGTGTCTCACAGAACGACTTCAGTCTTTCGAGCGTCTGTCGTATCGAATCCTTGGTGAACTCGGCGCGAACGAAGCCGTCGCTGTCGCCTTGTTTGCGCAGCAGCATGTTGCGCCGGTCGGTCCAGGTCTCGGTCACGCGACAACCGCCGGGAGCGATTTCAATGCTGTACTCCCACCTCGCGATGGGCCATCGACGCCAAGAGACGTCGAAGACGAACGACGTGGGCGCTTCGTAGACCTTGACCTTCGCTACGGTCGACCACTGGTCACCGGCCCGAGAGTTGTCGCCCTTGAACTTGGCTCCGACGTGCGCTTCGGTGGCCCCGTCGAGCCATTCGCCACCGTCGTTTTCGGGTGAGAGTCGGCCCATCGCCGGCAGGTCCGAAATGATCGCGAATGCCTTTTCGGGCGTGGTCTCAATGTCGATTGAATCGGAATAACTCACGAGAGCGAAGGTTAGCGAAACCCGAGCCCGCAGGCTTTCGTTTCCTCTATTGCCCGACGTGGGGCCGCCGACGACGTCGGTGATCGGGCTTCAGAACCAACGGACTGTCGCGCCTTGTTACTTCAGTCGCGTTCGCGAATCGACACCAGCGAACCGATCTCGACGTGGAGGTTTCGAAACTCGTTACGACTCATCTGGACCCAGGGCGCGGTGCCGTCACTCAGTGCGACGGTGACCTGCACTTCGAAACCGAGTTCCATGATGGACTGGACCGTCCCCTCGATCGCGCCCTCGGACGCGGGAACGAGTTCGAGGTCGTGGGGTCGCACCGACACGCCCTTGAACATCGTCGTTGGTCCGAGGAAGCCGTGGACGAAATCAGTCGCCGGGCGCTCGTACAACTCGGTCGGTTCCCCGGCCTGCTCGATGCGCCCCTCGTGCATGATCAGCAGTTGGTCGGCCACTTCCATCGCCTCGTCCTGGTCGTGGGTGACGAGGATCGTGGTCACCTTGATCTGTCGATGGAGCTCTTTCACCCATTGGCGCAGCTCAGTGCGCACCAACGCGTCCAACGCCCCGAACGGCTCGTCGAGCAAGAGCACGCGGGGCTCGATCGCCAACGCCCTCGCCAGCGCCATGCGTTGGCGCTCGCCGCCGGAGAGCTGGGCCGGGTAGGACTTCGCCTTCCCGTCGAGTCGTACCAGTTCGATCAATTCGGCGACCTTGGCGTCGATGACGTCCTTGGGTTGCTTACGGACCCGAAGCCCGAAACCGATGTTGCGCGCCACGTTCATGTGGCGAAAGGGCGCGTAGTGCTGGAAGCAGAATCCGATGTCGCGGTAACGCGGGTCGACGTCGGTGACGTCGTCGCCCTCGATGACGACACGCCCCTCGTCGGGACTCTCGAGTCCCGCGATCAGTTTCAACAGCGTGGACTTGCCCGATCCGGATGGTCCGAGGACCGCCGTGAGCGAACTCTCGGGAATCTCGACGGTAACGTCGTCGACCACGGTGTCCGCGCCGTAACGCTTCGTGAGGTGGCTAAGCGAGATCGACATGCAACTTCCTCTCACGTGCACGAAGGGTCGAGAGAATTATAAGAGCCACGATGGAGATCGAGGCGAGTACGAGGGCGCCCGCGAAAGAACCGATCGTGTCGAAGTTCTGGTCCCAGGCGTCAAAGATGTAGATCGGCAGCGTCTGGGTCTTGCCGGTGATGTTGCCCGAGACGACCAGGACCGCGCCAAACTCGCCGAGGGTGCGCGCGATCGTGAGGGTTACGCCGTAGAGGACGCCCCAACGGATCGCCGGCAAGGTCACCTGCCAAAAGGTCCGAAACGCTCCCGCGCCCAGGGTGCGCGCGGCGTCTTCCTGGTCCTTGCCCACTTCGATCAAGACCGGCAGCACCGAGCGCAGCACGTAGGGCAGGGACACGGCCATCGTCGCCATCACGATGCCGATCGGTGAGAACAGGATTTGTATGCCGTGGCTGGCCAACCAACTGCCGAACCAGCCGATCCGGGAGTAGGCCAGCACCAGCGCCACGCCAATGATGATGGGCGAGACCGCCACCGGAATGTCGAAGGCCAACGTGAGCGCCCGGCTCCCGAAGAACTTGCGTCGCGCGAGCATCAGAGCCGCGCCGATACCCACGACGGTGTTGACCGGCACCGCGATGAGGGCCACCTCGGCCGAGAGCTTCAGGGCGGCGATGGCGTCGGGTTTGGTCACCTCCACCCAGAACGCGTGAAAACCGTGGCTGAAGGCCTTAATGAACAGGTAGCCGACGGGGAGACCGACGAGGAGGCCGAGGTACAGGACGACGACCAATCGCAATGACCATTTCCTGGTGGTGTGATTCATCACGCGAGCCGGCGTTGGATGCGGCGAGCGAAGACGTTGGTGGCGATGAGGATCAACAGGCTGAGGACGAGCAACGCGGTTGAAACGGCCGCGGCGTTCGTCCAGAGGAATCCCTGGGTCAGGTTGTAGATGTAGTTCGAGGCGGTCGTCGTTCGTCCGAGGCCCCCGGCAATCAATGAGATCGATCCGAACTCGCCAATGGCCCTCGCGAAGGCCAGCCCGAAACCGCCGAGCACGGCCGGCCACAGTGACGGTAAGACCACCCAGACAAATGTCCGGATTCCTCCGGCGCCGAGCGACTTCGCCGCCGCCTCGGATTCACCGTCGAGCGACTCGAGAACCGGTTGGACCGCGCGCACCGAGAACGGCAGGGTCACGAACAAGAGCGCGAGCATCAGGCCCATCCACGTCTCGAAGAGGTCGATCTTGAGCGGGCTCGCAGTGCCGTAGAGGAAGAGGAGGACGACGCCGACGACGATCGTCGGCAGCGCGAAGGGGAGGTCGATGAAGGCCTCCAAGAACCACTTGCCGGGGAACTTGTCGCGCACCAGCACCCAGGCGATCGCCACGCCCATGACGGCATTGATCGCCGCGACGGAGAGTGAGAGCCAGAGGGACAGTCGGATCGCGCTGATCGCCGCCGGTTGGGTGATGTCGTTCCAGAACGTCGCGAAGCCGGTCGAGAGGTGCCAGCGCCAGAACGCCGCGCCCCAGCCCTGAGTGTGGATGCTGAAGGAGAATCCGTGCGCCGCGACGGCCGCGATCGGGATCAGAACGATGATCGAGAGATAGCCAACAACGAGCGAGGTGCCACCGTAGAGGCCCAAAGAAGAGCGTGCACGCGACGAAAAACGCCGCCAGCCCTTTCGGGCTGGCGGCGCTCCAAGCTCGGAGCTGGGTCGTTTAGCTGGTGTATCCATTCGCGTTCTCTGCTTGTGTGATGATCCCGGTCGGCGCGAAGAACTTCGGTGTGATCTTCGCCCATCCACCGAGCGCCGTGACCGTGTTCAACTTGACCGGAGTATAAAACGTCGTCTTGCTCACGGCGGCGAGAGAAGCAAGCGTCGGGCGAAAGTGCTGTTGCAACCAGATCTCCTGGCCGGCCTTGGAGAAGAGGAAGTCGTAGAACGCGACGGCCGCTGGATTGCTCGTACCGGTCGTCGTGAGCGCCGCGGGATTCTGGATCAGCAAGTTCTGGGCCGGTTGCACGATCTGAAGCTTCTGGCCCGTCACGAAGGCGTTCAGCGCGTCGCTCTCGTAGGCCAACAGGACGTTACCCGTACCTGCGATGAAGGCCGAGAGCGCTTTGGAGCCACTCGACGGCTCCGAGACCACGTTCTTGATCAGGGCGTTGATGTAGGTGTTGGCTTGGGCGGCAGTGGAGCCCTGGTCAATCTGGGATTCGTAGGCGGCGAGCAGGTTCCAGCGCGCACTGCCCGAACTGATCGGGTCCGGCGTCACGATCTTGACGCCGCTGTTGGTCAGGTCGTTCCACGAATGAATACCGAGCGGATTGCCGGGCTTCACGACGATGGCGACGACCGAGTCCGTCACGATGCCCTTTTGGGCCTTGACGGCCTTCGCCGAGGCCCAGGTGCGTGATACCAGTCCGGCGTTGATCAAGAGCGCCAGGTCCGGGTTCAACGAGAAGTTGACGACGTCGGCCGGCTGTCCGGCGACCACGTCTTCGGCCTGCGTCGTTGAGGCGCCGAAGGAGTTAGTGAAGGTGACGCCTTGACCGGCCGCAGTGTGCGAGAACGCCGTCTCGAGGGCGGTGTAGGCCTTGGAGACGATGGAATAGCCCACGACGTTCACGGTTTGAGGCGTGGCGGCGTCAGAGTTCGTCGCCAGGAGCGCTATCGGCAAGAGGGCCACCGCGATCCCGGCGATTCGCTTCAAATTGGCTTTTTTCATAAGGGGGTCCTTTAATTCGATCAATTTCCATTGATTTAGTAGAGATTAGCCAACAGGTTAGCGAGTACGCCGCAGCGAGTCAAGTCACTCGAGGAGATTCAGACCCAGTGGTCCGCATCGTTCGGCCGACGTCAACGAAAACCGAAGAACCGCTTTCAGTCTCCGGAATTGGGAGTGACGTCGTGTGTCAGTTCGTGGCGTGTAGCGGATTCCAGCCAGTTGCAACCACCCCGGTGCACGGTGCCGTCAAGTACCGCGCCGCATTGCGGACAGATGAGATGGGCATAACAGGCGCTTTCGCCACCCTCGCCGTCCTCGAGGCGATCATCAGTCACGGTGCCTCGCAGTTTGTCCGCGCGGCGTCGGTCTCCGTTCGACCTTCAGCGAAAGTCATTCTGCATCGACGCGAGTTCCGCGGCACCCGGACAGAGTGCCGTGTACGCGACCTTGGCCAGTGCGTGGGTGGGAGTGGCGTTCATTTCATGCAGTTCCTTGGCGCTCTCATCGACGTAGAGCAGACCGGTGACGATCTCACCACGACTTTCGCGGTCGCGAATGTACTCTTCGACCTTCATCCGGTCATGGGGGTCGTAACCGGCGGGGACGGACCGGAAGCGAACGACGCTGCCGTCGTGCATCGTGACCTCGGTTGCGTCGTCGGCGGGGATCTTGGCGCGGATCTCGGCGCGGATCGGTACGAAGTCAGTCTCGACTTCCTTCACTTCGTGATCGCGCATGAACTTGTAGCTCTTGGTCGATCCCTCGTGGTCGTTGAAGGTCACGCACGGCGAAATCACGTCGATGAGCGCGAAGCCGTTGTGCGCGATTGCCGCTTTCAAGATCGGTACCAACTGTTCCTTGTCGCCCGAGAAGCTTCGCGCGATGAACGTCGCACCAAGACCCAGCGCCGTCGACACCGGATCGATTGGAGCCAGCACATTCGCCGTGCCCTTTTTGGGTCGCGAGCCAATGTCCGCCGAGGCCGACATCTGACCTTTGGTGAGTCCGTAGACGCCGTTGTTCTCGATGATGTAGACCATCTTCACGTTGCGACGAATGCCGTGCATGAGGTGGCCGAGCCCGATCGACAACGAGTCGCCATCTCCGGAGATGCCGATGTAGGTGAGTTCGCGGTTGGCCGCGATCGCGCCGGTCGCGATGGGTACCATTCGACCGTGCGCCGAGTTGAAGCCGTGGGCGCCGCGCACGAAATAGGTCGGCGTCTTGGACGAGCACCCGATGCCACTGAGCTTGGCGATCATGTGCGGCGGCGTCGAGAGCTCCCAGAACGCGTGCACGATCGCCGCGGTGACCGAGTCGTGACCGCAGCCCGCGCAGAGCGTGGACATCTGGCCCTCGTAGTCGCGAATCGTCAGGCCGAGTTCATTCTTCGGTAACGGAGAAAGGGGGATGAGTGGCTTGGTGATCGAGGGCATGGTTAGTTCTCCAACTTCGCTAGAACGCTGTCAACGACCTGCTGGGCGCTGAGGGGGAAGCCGCCGTAGGCGAGCACGGGATACATTTTCTCGATGGCCACGCCCGTTTCGATGGCGATGAGCGAGCGCAGCTGGGCGTCGCGATTCTGTTCGACGACGAAGCAGTGCTCGTGCTCTTCGACGAACGCACGGACCTGGGCCACGAAGGGAAATCCCCGGACCCGCAAGAAGTCCGCCGGCAGCCCGGCGTCGGCCAGTTGATCGAGGGCTTCGCGCACGGCGAGATCGCAACTGCCGATCGTGATCACGCCGATCGCGGCGTCGTCGCGTCGCTCGATCACCGGGGCAGGTACCTGCTCGGCCGAGGCGGCGTGCTTCTTCTTCAGGCGGTCGACGACCTCTTGATACTCCGGCGGGTTCTCGGTGTAGCGACCGAATTGGTCGTGTCCCGAGCCGCGGATGAAGTACGCACCTTTTTCGTCGGAGCCGGGCAACGTGCGAGCAGCAACGAAATCGTCGTTCGCCGAGTTGTAGCGGAAGAACTCCGACATCCGAGCGAGGTCCTCGTCATTCAGCACCGGTCCACGGTCCCATAGGTAGTCGTCGTTCCAATGCAGTTCGGGCACGACCCAGTCGTTCATCCCGATGTCGAGGTCCGAGAGCATGAAGACCGGCGTCTGGAATCGCTCGGCGAGGTCAAAAGCCTGGACGGCGAATTCGAAGCACTCGTACGGGTTGGCGGGGAATAGGACAATGTGTTTGGTGTCACCGTGACTGGCGTACGCGCACATCATGATGTCGGCCTGCTGCGTGCGCGTCGGCATACCCGTCGAAGGTCCGGTGCGCTGCACGTCAATGATCACGGCCGGGATCTCGGTGTAATAGGCGAGGCCGAGTAACTCGTTCATGAGTGAGATGCCGGGTCCGGAGGTGGACGTGAAGGCTCTCGCGCCACTCCACCCGGCGCCGAGCACCATGCCGATGGAGGCGATTTCGTCCTCGGCCTGGATGATCAAGTAGTTGTTGCGCGTCGTGTCGGGTACGTTCGGGTCTTCACTCACGACCGTCTCGCGCCGGTACCGGGCGCAGAGTTGGATGAAGTTGTCCATGACCGCCGTCGCCGGTGTGATCGGGTACCAGCCCGCGACGGTGGCGCCGGCGTACAGGCACCCGAGAGCCGCGGCCAGGTTGCCGTTGATGAGGATCGACGTGCCGTTGGCCTCCATCGGTTCGACGCAGAACGGCAGTGGGCACGTCAGGTTTTCCACGGCGTAGTCGTAGCCGAGACGAAGAGCCCGTTGGTTCGAATCGCGTAGCGCTTCGTTGCGCGCGAAGGTCTCGGCGAGAAGATCGGCGACCAGATCGACGTCGATACCGACCAGCGCGACGACGGCCCCGGCGTAGGCGATGTTCTTCATCAGGATGCGCTCGCGCGGCGCCTTGAAGTTCTCCAGGCACATTTTTGCGAGTGGGATGCCGAGGAACGTGATGTCGTCACGCGAGAGGTCGGGGTCGAGCGGCCACGACGAGTCGTAGATGACGTAGCCGCCGTGGCGCACGTCGGCGATGTCTTGGGAGTACGTCTGGGAGTTCATCGCCACGACGAGGTCGTAGTCGAGGGCCCGCGCGGTGTACCCGCTCTTGTTGACCCGGATCTCGTACCACGTCGGGAGGCCCTGGATGTTCGAGGGAAAGAGGTTCTTACCCGAGACGGGAATGCCCATGCGAAATATCGCCTGCATCAAGAGGCTGTTGGCACTGGCGGAGCCGGTCCCGTTCACGTTGGCGAGCTTGATAGAGAAGTCGTTTACCTGAGTGCGCTGATCGAGCACTTCGTCGATGGCCATGATTAGTTTCCTCGGTTCGCGCCGCTCGGCGACATCGCGCCGATGCGGATGAAATTGGCACTCGCGGCGTAGGGAATCTGGAGGTCGAAGAGATCCATATCCCAGGCGGCCGTCGGGCAACGCTCGGCGCACAGCCCGCAGTGCACGCAGACGTTCTCGTCTTTGACCATGACCCGCCCGGTCTGGGGGAGCGGCGCCGAGACGTAGAGGTCCTGGTCGAGATTGGTGGCCGGCGCGGAGAGTCGGGCACGGAGATCGGCTTCGTCGCCGTTGCTGGTGATCGTGAGACATTGGACCGGGCAGATGTCGATGCAGGCGTCGCATTCGATACAGGCCGGCGCGTTGAAGGCGGTCTCGACGTCGCAGTTGAGACAGCGCTGCACTTCGTGGACCGTCTGTTCCAGGCTGAAGCCCAGTTCGACTTCGAGGTCCAACGATTCGAAGCGCTTCGTCAATTCGACGTGCGACATCTTCTGGCGCGGCGACGGGTTGTAGTCATTGTGATAGCTCCATTCGCTCATGCCCATCTTCTGACTGACCAGGTTCATGCCCTGGGGTGGTCGTTCATTGAGATCGACGTCCGAGCAGAGATTGTGAATCGAGATCGCGGCCTGGTGACCGTGGGCGACGGCCCAGATGATGTTCTTCGGCCCCCACGCGGCGTCGCCGCCGAAGAAGACCCCCGAAAGTGTGGACTGCATCGTCGCCTCGTCCACGACCGGCATGTCCCAGTCACCGAACTCCATACCGAGGTCGCGCTCGATCCAGGGGAAGGCGTTCTCCTGACCGATGGCGAGGATCACGTCGTCACAGGGAATAATGACGGAGTTGAGCACCGTCGATTGCCTCGCGCCCGGGTCCCATTCGAGCACCTCGAACTCCATCCCCACGAGCTTGCCGTCTTCGATGACGAAGCGCTTCGGCGCGTGGTTCACGATGATCTCGACACCCTCTTCTTCGGCGTCTTCCAGTTCCCACGGTGACGCCTTGAAGTACTCGCGCGGGCGCCGGGCCATCACCTTGATGTCGGTGCCGCCGAGGCGACGAGAGGAACGACAACAGTCCATGGCCGTATTGCCCACACCAATGATCAAGACCCTCGAGCCGATCGAAGTGACGTGACCGAAGGCCACCGACTCGAGCCAATCGATACCGATGAAGATGTGCGAATCGGCTTCGTCGTGGCGACCGGGAATGTCCAGTTCCTTACCGCGCGGAGCACCGACCCCCACGAAGATCGCGTCGAATCCCTCGCCGAGCAGCGAGCGCAGACTGGTGATCGGTGTGTTGTAGCGGACTTCGACGCCCATGTCGAGGATGACCTGCGTCTCGTCTTCGAGCACGTGATCGGGCAGACGGAACTCGGGGATGTTGGTGCGCATGAGCCCGCCCGGCTTGGCGAACTGCTCGAACATCACGACCTCGTAGCCGAGCGGTAAGAGGTCGTTGGCGACCGTGAGTGCCGACGGTCCGGAACCGATACAGGCAATGCGCTTGCCGTTCTTTTCCGTGGGAATGACCGGAAGGCGCTCGGAGATGTCGCCCTTCAAGTCTGAGGCGACCCGCTTCAGTCGACAGATGGCGACCGGCTGTCCGTCCACGCGGTCACGTCGACAGGCCGGCTCGCAGGGCCGGTCGCACGTACGCCCGAGGATCCCGGGAAAGACGTTGGATTCGCGGTTCAACATGTAGGCGTCGTCGAAGCGCCCCTGAGCGATCATGCGGATGTACCCGGGCACGTTCGTGTGCGCCGGACAGGCCCACTGGCAGTCCACTACCTTGTGGTAGTAGTTCGGGTCCTGGTCGTTAGTCGGTTCCACGCGGCGTTCTCCTTCAGTACAACTTGACGTAGTCCCGCGAAGTGTGAAGTACCGCAAAGGGGGCCGGAAGTCACTTTACTCCTCTTATTTCGGGACTTTGGTCCCATGTTCGACGCTGTTCGCTCGTTGACACCCGCGAAGGGATCCGCGTAGTGGAGCGAGAGAACGACCGGCTCGGGCCTACCGGCCAGGGAGGTTTCGTGTCAATATGAAGGAAACAAATCGAAGGGATCGAAATGACCGAAGAAGTTGATGGCGGACTACCAGCATTCGCCGACAGTGATGGCACCGGAATCGCGCATCGCGTGATCGGCGACACTCTGCCGGTGCTCGAAGTTCAACTCAAGTCCGGTCAATCGGTGATCTCTCAGGGCGGCGAACTCTCGTGGATGACGCCCTCGGTTGTGATGACGACGCAGACTGCCGGCGCCGGCGGTTCCGGATTCGTCGGTGTTCTCAAGCGAGCCGTTGCCGGTGGAACGATCTTTATGTCGCAGTACACCGCCTCGGTCGATAACTCGACCGTCGCCTTCGCCACGAAGCTTCCCGGACGGATCATGCCGATCCACATCGATGCCGACAACGAATACATGGTGTCGCGTCACGGCTATCTGGCGAGTACCGATGGCGTGACGCTCAACATCGGTTTCCAGCAGAAACTCGGTGTCGGAGTCTTCTCGGGCAATGGTTTCATTCTTCAACGCATCGCGGGCGCCGGAACGGCCTGGATCGAGTTGTCGGGTGAGATCGTCACCTACGAACTGGGCGCGGGCGAATCGATTCTGGTCCACCCAGGACACGTCGGGCTGTTCGAGGCCAAGGTCTCGCTCGACATTCAAATGGTGAAGGGCATCAAGAACATGTTCTTCGGGGCCGAGGCCCTCTTCCTCGCCAAGCTCACGGGACCGGGCAAGGTTCACCTGCAGACGATGACGTTGCCGGGACTCGCACACGCCTTGCAGCCCTACATTCCCGAACAGGGCAACAGCGGTGGCGGTGGGCTCGGTGGACTCGGAAGCCTGGCCAAGACCCTCAATATCGGATAGTCGTCACTTCGGTCATCGTTTCGCGCGCGGCGGTTCCGGGCCTGTAACGCACTGACGTTTCGCGAGACTGAATCTCCCGTACGCTCAAACTGAGACGAAGGAGGCTGACGTGGACTACGGATCCATCGACTCCGATCTCGACCATGCCATGCCCTTCAGCGATGAGGAGCTGAGCGCTCTGGCCCTCGCCGCCGAACCAATCACCGCTCTCGCCGATGACGCCGTGCCCTGGGGTGGGGGTGATTCTCGTACGCCATCACTGTTGCCGAATTGGTATATGCCGTCGCCGTCGTATCACCTTCGCGGTCGTTGGACACGCGCCATCGTCATCACGCTCATCGTTGGATTTCTTATCATCGACGCGTTCGGTCTTTGCATCACTTCGGGATTTCTCTCCTTCGCGTAAGGCGACGACGACGAACGAGGTGAAGCTCCGCAACGCGATGCTGTCGTGTCGATCAATTGCAAGCGTTATTGGGACACGACCCATATCTCATGTTGGCGAACGATGCCATATTGCGTTATTGCTTTCTTCAAACTTTGGTGAGCTGAACGATTCGCGCAACACGAGCGCGGCCGCGCCCACCGCCCAGGCTTCATCACCCCAACGTTGAATCTTGATTTCGAGAGTCCGGCCAACATCGGCGAAAGTCTGTTCGCGAACGGACGAGACAACAGGATCGAGATAATCCGGGCCGAAATCCGTCCCTTCGCCACAGATGATGAGCATTTCTGGATTTAACAAAGTAATCATGTTGGCCAGTGCCAGGCCAAGCTTCCGCCCAGCATTTCTTACGATCTCGAGCGTGGAGACATCACCTGCGGCAACCAGCGAGAGGAGTTCTCCTCGCGACAAGGAGCGTCCTTGGCTTTCCTCAACTTTGCGGCGTAAAGCGTCTTCGCCCACTATCGCCTCGAGGCAACCGAAGCGACCGCATTCGCATTTGGGACCGCTCGGTTCGATAATCATGTGACCGAACTCTCCAGCCGCCCCGTTGGCTCCGCGATAAAGGGCGCGATCTATGACGATCCCAAGACCGATACCGCGTCCCACAGTTAGAACTACGAAATCTCTCGCTTCATTGGCATCGCCAGACCATTTTTCCGCGACCGCCAACGTATTCACATCATTTTCGACCCAGATCGGCATCCCCAAATGACGACGGATCGGTTCGGCGATCTCAACGTCACGCCATTGAAGCAAATGGGAAAAGTTACACGCACCTCGATCGGTGTCGATGATGCCAGAAAGACCAATGCCTACACCTAGAACTTTGGACCGGGGCAAATGCGCGTTCCGAATGGCCCGCCTCACCTCAACCTCGATCGCGTGAATTGCTGCCGTCGGGTCTCGAACTAAAGGAAGGTGAAGTTCTTGAGTCTCCACGATTTGAGTGTCGAGGTCACAAACAACAGTTGTAAGTCCATCGCCTCGAAGTTTGATACCCACCACATAACCCGCCTTTGGGTCAATGCTCAGAAGTACGGGTGGGCGTCCTCCACTTGAAGGTGCGGTCGAACGCTCAATCAAAATCCCTCGAGTAAGCAATTTCTCCGCGATGGTCGAGACCGTCGGGGCACTCAACTGACTTTGTCGAGCAAGTTCGGCTCGAGAAATGGCTCCCGCCCGACGAACCAGTTCCATTACGAGGGTCACGTTGAGGTCGCGCAGCAATGATCGAGAGCCTCGAATAGATTCAGGCCGTCGAGCACGCTGTGGCGAAGGAAACTCCGGCGGGTGCTGGGAGGTTGGAAGACTTCGATTCATGCCCTTCCTAACGCGAATTTCGATTCCAACGCATTCCTTTTTTAAGTGAAGATACCAAGTATTTTACGCCTGAAGATCCGCCTCTTATGGATCTCAGTTGTATGAAGACTCACCAACATCGACACCTCAAATGAACACCCGAGCGCGCATCATTGGCCTTCAGTCTTCGTGGACTGATATGCGAATGCCTTCATCAGACACATTTTGAATCACAACAGAATCAACTATAAATCACTGTTGATACTATTTATGCATAATTAGTTTATACTTTGCCTTCGTATTTAGTTGACTTTATGTTAATTCTACTGGCACTTGTGAGAAAGTTCTCTTGCCGCAACTTGCAATAAATTGCACTATTACTTAGTATGGTCACTTACTTTAGTAAATTTGTGAGGGGAGAACTGACATGGCACGTAGGCAAGGCGTTTGGGGCGGAACTTTGATTGGGCTAGTGGTCGCGGCCATGGTTCTCGCCGGAACTATTACTGCGGGTGCCGAAGTCGTTTTTCACGCCCCGCCCCGTCCGACACATACCGTAAAGGCGCACCTCACCAACACGACGCCGACGTCCACGTCCGCCGCGAGTTTGTACCTCTCCAACTGGTCGAACATCCAGGCCCTTTGGATGGCTCCCAAGCTCAACCAACTGGCAACGGCGACGTACGGGCCGCGCATTGCCGAGCTGCACTACTCTCCGAATTGGGGCGTAAACCAGATCAACGACTACACCGGATTCTTCCGCGACACGACTGACAACGTGAAGTACGACCAACCTCAAGACTTCACGTCGACGGCCTACCTCGACGAAAACGGCGTGCTCCACGGCTCCTATGGGACCTACAACGGATCTTCGACTCCTATCCAGATGGAGCGAGATTTCGTCATGGTTCCGAACGAGCCGTTCATGGTGGTCAAGTACACGTTGACCAACCCTTCCTCAACGACGTCATACAACTGGAACGTCCTCGACCAAGTGCATGTCAACAACACGAACCTCAGTGACAATGTCGCTGGGAGTTATGACACCACGCGCAAGGCAATGTTCGCGAATATGACGGCGTCGGGTCAGTACGTGATCTTCTTAGGCGCATTGCAAACTGCTTCGTCGTATCAAGTTGGTAACGACTCGGACCTCACGTCAACCGACCCCACGGCGAGTGCCTGGAGCCAATTCGACGCGACTGGCTCACTGCACGACAATGGCTCGATCTCGACACCCAACGTGGACATGGGTTTCCAGAACTCTGTCACCATTGCCCCGAACTCGTCACAGACTCTCTACTACTACCTGGGTATCCAGTCGACAATGACCGCCGCACAATCGGCCGTCGACACGGCGCGGGCCCAGACGGGTGCCTATTGGTACAGCACGACGGCGACGGATTACTCCACGTGGCTCGCCGCAGGCAAGACAGTTTCCACCTCGGACACTGGCGTCAACACGGCGTACCTACGCAACCTCGTCGTGATCAAGAACTCCCAGAACCCCGGTGACGGCCTCTTCCCCGCGGCCACGAACCCAGGATCGTACGGTTACAAGGCGTGGGTGCGAGACTCGTCATTTGACGCCATGGCCCTCGACGCTTCGGGTCACTACTCCGAGGCCGCGCAGTATTGGGAATGGATGGCGGCCAATCAAGAGTCAGGCGGCTATTGGCATACGACCTACGACCTATGGTCCGGAAACTATGTCTCGTTCGTCGAACCGGAGTACGACAGCGTCGGGGAGTTCCTGGTCGGGGTCTACCGACATTATCAAGACACCGGAGACAACACCTTCTTGACGACGGTGTGGCCGGCGGTGCAGGCAGCGGCCAACTTCCTCGAATCGAATGTTGGCACCAATGGACTCGGTCCCGAGGACAACAGCATTTGGGAACAGACCGATCAGTACAACACGTTTAGCGAAGCGTTCTACGTTGCTGGCCTACGGGCCGCGGCGCATCTGGCCCTCACCAAGTCCAATCCGACCGACGCCGACGCGTGGAACGGATCGGCCAGCACCATTCTGTCAGCGATCCAGCGCTCGTACAGCTGGGGCACCCCGGGCGAGTACAACGACACCACTGGCTACTACGACCAGGGCGTCACGTCATCGGGATCACCGGACACGACGATCGACGCTTCGTCCGACGAGTTGATTGCGCTCGGCGACGTCAACGCCAACAGCGAGCAAGCCGCGAGCCAGATCTCTGTCGTCCAACAGGCCTTGACGCACGACACGTGGGGAATTGCTCGCTACGAGGGCGACGATTACTACTACACGAGTCCCTACAGTCCAGCGGGCAACGAAGCCGGCGCCGCTGAACCATCGTGGCCCAATATGTCAATGCTCGTTGCGCTGTATGAGGTGTACACCGGACAGACAGCCAACGCCCTTTCGATTCTCCAGTGGTACGTCGGCGTCTCGGGTGTCGGCGATATGCCGCCGGGCGAGGCGATTTCGTCTACGAACCAACCGATCGTCAGCACAATGAGCGAGCCCTTCACAGCGGCCACGTTTGTGATGTCCGCACTCGCGTACACGTCGCAATATGACGCTCGCATCTACCCCACCAACGCCAATGTCAGCTCGTACGACACGGTCAACGAGACGACGACGCCATCGAATGACTGGCCGCAGTGGAGGGGCATCCCCTTCTATGACGGCAATCCGGCCGGAAGCACGTCGGGTTCGACGATGACGAGCGTGAAGCGGGTCTACGCCGCCAACGACGCGACCAATCTCTACATCAGAGACGACAATGCCTCAGGAGCACTCTCGGCGTACAATACGGCTCCGGATTTTGCGGTTCTGGTCTACGCTCAGGATTTCAACCATTCGGGCTCGATCTATTCCACGAGCACTGGCTTTTATGGTGGCACGCTCGATCATCCGATGAACTATCTGTTCGCGCGCTGGAGTGATAGCACGACGTATTCGATGTTCAGTGCGAACTCGAGTGGTGGCTGGACTTGGGATTCCAACCTTTCAACACAAGCACCACAATGGGACACGGCGACGGGCCGAATCGAGCTCGAGATACCGATCACCAACATCACGAGTTCGGGAAGCGCGGCGGCGGGGTCGTGGTCATACATGGACGTTGAGACGGCGTACGACAACTCAGGCACGTGGACAGACGACGACATCACAGGAATTCACTACGAGATCGCTAATTCAACTTCGACTTGGCAATACGGAAGCACGCTTGGCCACGAGATTGAAAGCCTGACCACGAACGCCGCAAGGTACTCGCCCAGCACGAACGTCACGATCAACACCAACGTTGTGAACCCTCAAGCTGTGAGCGAGTCGGGTGAGACATTGACTCTTACCTTCACCCACAACGGTGTGGCGGTCGGCTCGCCACTTACGGCCACCGTTTCCCTGGCCGCGGGTCAGATTCTGAACTACCCCTTGACCTGGACTCCCCCGACGACTAACTATCAGGGCTACCTCGTAAAGGCGACGCTGACCAACTCGACGGGTGTCGTTCTCGACAGCGCGAATACAGCGGTCGACATCTCCTCATCATGGGCGAAGTTCCCCCGCTATGGATTCGTGACCAACTTCGCGGACAACTACACCCAGACGTTGATCGAGAATCGCCTTAATCTTTACCACCTAGACGGCGTCCAGTTCTACGACTGGGAGTGGAAGCAACACGTGCCGTTAGCCGGCACAGTCGCGTCCCCAGCCGCCAGTTGGGTGAACATCGACAGCAACACCAACTACGAGCATTCCATCCAAACCCTAATCAGTGACGTGCATGGAGTTTCGGCGGTAGCGATGAGTTACAACCTCATCTATGGCGCTTGGGCCGGATACGGCAGCGACGGCAGCGGAGTCAATTCGGCGTGGGGACTCTGGTACAACACGAACTGCACCAGCCAAGCCAACGTCTCGCTCTCCGACCCACCGTTGGCCACGCCCTATCTCTGGCTCTTCGATCCGGGTAACGCCTCGTGGCAGTCATACATATTCAATGCCGAAAAGAACGCTGATGACGTCTACGCCTTCGACGGTTGGCAGGCGGACGGTTTCGGGAATATCGGCACGGTCTACAACTGCAGCGGAACGTCGGTCAATCTAGCCAATGAGTTCAGTGGTTTCTTAACTAATGCGTACACCGCACTCGGAGGGAACATCGTCTTCAACGCCGTTGGCCAGTACGGTCAACAGCAGATCGCAACGAACGCCGACCTGGCCTTCTTGTACACCGAATGCTGGCCGTTCCTCGGTCAGACGACCTACGACGACCTCCAGACCGCCATCAACAACAACAACACTTGGAGTTCGGGCGCTAAAGCGAGTGTGCTGGCGGCTTATCCGGATCAGACCTACGCGAACAGCTTCTCGTCGACTGATCCCGGATTCTTCAATACACCCGGCGTGCTGTATGAGGACGCGACCATCTTCGCGTCCGGCGGTGACCACATCGAGCTGGGTGATGTCGACCACATGCTCGACGCGCCGAACTACCTCAACGGGAACCTGTATATGAGTGCGGGCTTGCAGCAGTCGATGGTGAGCTACTACAACTTCCTCACGGCCTACGAGGACCTGTTGAGAAACGGCGAAACACCGAACTCCAACGTCATTGACTTGACCGGTGGGGCGGCCACCAGCACGAACGGCACGGCGGGGACGGTGTGGACGTTTGCTAAATCAATATCCGGAACCGACGTGATTCAGTTCATCAACATGTTGAATCTCACGAGCGCTGACTGGATGGACACCAGCGCAAACCAGCCGGCGCCAACGGTGCAGACGAATGTGGCAGTCAAGTACTACTACACGTCGTCGGTCGCACCCGTGAGCGTCTACGTGGCGTCACCCGACATCAATGGCGGTATCGCGCAGAGTCTGACTTTCGCCACCGGCACCGACGGTGGAGGCAAGTACGTGACCTTCACAATGCCGTCGCTCGATTATTGGGACATGGCGTGGGTCAACTACTAGGCGAATGTTGACTCAACGAACGTTGGAAGGACGGGCGGCTCAAACGGCTGCCCGTCCTTCCAATGTCATTTCATCCCGTCGGTCGAACACGTTTTTCAAACTGGCGTTGTTCGTACTTGCGATCGCTATGGTGTTCGCGGTTTCGACGGCGTCAATCGCGAGTGCAACCTCGACGGGAGATACTGCCAACTCTCGTGGCGTCACCTCACTTCTTCGAAGTGCGAACCGTCTGAATGTCACCCTGACCGGCTTTTCACCGACTCTGGGCGCCACTCGTACCGAGGTTGAAGAACTCTTTCACTACATTGACAAGAGAACGATCTTCAAAGTTGCGAGCAAGATCAAGGGCGTCCCGAGGACGCTCGGGCAAGACAAGGGTCTCTATACGGCAGTGGAAATCAATGGCTATCCGGAAGTCGTCGACGTCCAGGTCGTTTCGATTCTCGATACTTCAAGTAAGACAATTCTCGAGGGCCAAGTGGCGTTCGACTCATTGACGTGTCGCGAATTCTCTTCCAAGGCGGCGCAAAAATGGTGCACTGGTCGCATACTCAACACGAATGCGAATGGGCTTGTCACGGCCACCAATTCGAAAACGTTCGATGGACTTCGTATCACCGTTCGAACGTACCGCTCTTCGGCGAGTTCGAGCGCTCCGGTCGTCTCGATCGACGTCAGCGCCATTTAGAGAGGGAACCCTCTTTCAGTTGTCAATGCATGACTTTGGGTTGACTGAAAATGTGACGCGCGTCCCAATGACCCGCCACATCAGTCCACGTTCAATTGGGCTCGACCGAAGTTGCCTATTGACGAGACATTCATACCTCCCCAAAGTTACTTTGGACACTTCGATAACAAAGTTTGACAAGTGAACTTATGCACTTGCCTGAACAAAGATTCAAGTGCTTGGACGTACCTCGCTAGGAAATAGTAGATGACTAGGAAGTATACAAGAATCATCAGTAAGCCGCGAACGCAATAAATGACTTGACATGACGTTGAGTGGTACTTAGTATCTTTGCTTAACAAAGAAATGACAAAGCGGGGCAGGTCGCAGAAGGAGGGGTATGGCTCGCAGAATTCCCAACGCTCTCACCCAACCGGAGCGTTCTTCCTTTGAGGCTCCTGATGCGAATGGTCACCGGGGGCCCGTTGCGAGGCCGGACTCGCAAAGGGCCTCCCGATCATTGTTGAGGGATCTGAACGTAGGTCTGCTCATTGAACTCGTTCGACGGGCCGGTTCAATATCTCGAGCGGATCTCGCGCGACAAAGTCTTTTGAGCGCTGCGACCGTGTCGACCATCGTCGACAAATTACTCGAGCGAGGAATTCTCATTGAAGTGTCAACGGCGCCATCGAGTGGAGGGCGCCCGCCTGTGCTGCTTAGCGTTGATCCGAAGGCCGGATTCGTCGTTGGCATCAAACTTCGGGGCGATGGAGTGACCACGGTCATTTGCGACCTGGCTGCCCAGATTGTGGTTACTCAGGAACTTCACGTCCCCCTTGTGGGAGATTCGGCGGCTGCCATTCACGCCATCGAGATCGAGGTGCGACGAGCAATTCGAACCGCGAGGTTGCCGCGGGCCAAAGTGTTGGGCGTCGGCGTCGGACTTTCGGGCATCATCGACACGAATCGAGGCACGTGCAACTTTTCTCACTTGCTCCAATGGTCAAATGTCGAACTCGCCGAACCGCTTCGTCGCCATCTGGGCATGCCGGTGTGGGTTGAGAATGACGTCAACACGCTCGCCGTCGCCGAAAAATGGGCTGGTGACGCCCATGACGCGCATGACTTTGTCATTTTGACGGTCGGTCGTGGCATCGGGCTGGGCATCGTCATTGATCGCTCGCTCTACCGAGGGGCGAATGGAGCAACGGGCGAATTCGGACACATGATCGTTGACCCCGGCGGACCACTGTGTGAATGCGGCCGATTCGGGTGCCTTGAAGCCATGGTTGGCGAAGACGCCCTACGCCGCAGAGTTGGCGAACGCCAGGGCCGCGAGATCTCTCGCGATGACCTAATTGCCTTGGTTCTCACCGAGGACCCCCCGACGCTCGAGGTAATCGAGAGTGCCGGCAAGAAGCTCGGACTGGCTGTGGCCAACATGATCACGCTCTTGAATCCCGAGATGCTCATCATCTGTGGTGAAGGCACGGATCTTGGCGGACCATTCTTGGATCCGATTGTGAGCGCGGTTCGTGAACAGACCTTCGCCAATCTCGGCCGTCAAGTTGAGATCAAAGTGCAGCGTTGGGGCGATGAGACGTGGGCCGTCGGTGCTGCCACGCTCGTCTTGCGCGAGTCTTTCAGCATGCCCGGAGCAGATGACAAAAGTCTCGCGATATGGCATCGGCCCACGACGTGACAAGGCACCGCGCAAGAAGGATTTCTTCCAAGGAATCGAGAATGAGTTGAGTGAAGGAATTGAGCTCTCTTCGGTTCGAAACAGTGTGGACTCCATTCTTCGGCTCCAGAGCGACAACGGCGCCTTCATTGCGTCTCCTGATTTTGCCGAGTATCACTACAGCTGGTTACGCGATGGTTCCTTCTGTGCCTACGCACTTGACCGAGCTGACGAGCACGAGGCCTCGCGTCGATTCCACTCTTGGGTCAACGCGGCCGTCGGGGGCATCAGCGGCATCATCGATGACGTCATCGGGCGCCACGAGCGAGGCGAAAAGCTCGATCCGTCACACATGCCGCCGGCCAGATTCGGGTTGGACGGATCGACGGTCACCGATGAGTGGCCGAACTTTCAGATCGACGGCTACGGCACGTGGCTATGGTCGCTCGGCCAACATTTGCTGATCACGGGTCAGGACGGGGTGCCAGCGGAGTTCTTAGCGTCCGTAGAGCGAGTGGGTCGCTACCTCGCGTCGTTCGCGCTGAGTCCCTGCTACGACGTGTGGGAGGAGAGCGGATCAGCTCTCCATACGTCGACCCTCGCCTGCGTGTACGGCGGACTCACGACAGCCGCTCGTTTATTGAATGACGTCCAACTACTCGAACGTGCCCTTGCGGTGAAGGAGCGAGTAAGAGCGAGCGCCGCTCAACTCGGGATCTACGCAAAGTCAAACGAAAATGCAGATGTCGACGCCAGCGCGCTGTGGCTCTCTACGCCGTTCCGTGTGGTCGAACCCACTGATCGATCCTATGTTCGAACGGTGGCCTCCATTGAGGAGCAGCTCTCGCTCGTTGGCGGTATCCGTCGGTATCCCACCGACATCTACTACGGCAGCGGCGCGTGGCCCGTGCTCACGGCGTCACTCGGTTGGCACTACCTCACGGTCGGCGACCTCGAAGGCGCGCGTCGATGTCACGAGTGGATTTCCGAGCGCTTCGATGAAGAGGGCCGCCTCGGCGAGCAATTCGGCGGCGAACTGCGAGACGCTCCGCACTTTCGAGAATGGGTCGACCGATGGGGCCCGCCAGCACGGGACCTTACGTGGTCGCACGCCATGTACGTCGTGCTGTCGATTGCGCTCGAATCTTTTGACGGCTCCGACGAAGGCGGCGTGATCTTCCCACTGATCGGTGATTCGGATGCGGACGCACGAGGATTGGGGGCGTGATGTGTAGCGGCACCCGTCACGATGTGGTGATTCTTATCGGCGTTCGGTCGAACGCGCCTTTGAATAGGCAATTAACGGTTGGGGGAGAGGGAAGAGGAGCGGGGCCCTAGGCCCAAATCAGCACAGAACACACAAGAACCCAGGCCATTCGGCCTAACTAGAAAAGAAATTGAGGTAATGCAAAATGAAGATTCACAAATTAGTAAGGGGAAGAGTCGGCACAATCACGCGATTATCCGTTGCGTGCGTTGCCCTCGTCGGCGGTGGCACCATAATCGGCCTCTCTGGCTCGGGCGTGGCGTCGGCGTCTCCCAAAGTGCATTGGGTTACTTTCTGGAACGCCTATAACGACGTTACGGAAACACCAGTCATGAACGGAGTTGTCATACCTGCCTTTGAGTCAGCCAACCCTGGCATCAAGGTCAAGGATGACACGTTGCCGTACGCAGGGATGCTGCAGAAATTCATTGCGTCATCAGCGGCGGGCGATCCACCGGACTTGATGCGCTCGGACATTGCGTGGGTTCCCCAGCTGGCTTCTGAAGGGACGCTGGTCGAGACGTCCAAGCAAAAGTGGTTCCCCGCCATGAAGAAGGCCGCCGACCCCGGACCGTTGTCGACCAATCTATGGAATGGCGGTTACTACGGAATTCCCGATGACACGAACACGCAGGTGCTGTTCATGAACACGGCTGACTTCAAGGCTGCGGGACTGACTGCGCCCACGACGTACGCGCAAATGATGGCGGACGCTCAGACTTTGACGATCCCGTCCAAGGGCCAGTACGGACTTGGCGTTGACAGCACCGACATCTGGAACGTCGGACCGTTTGTTTGGACTGACGGCGCCAACTTTGCGAACAAGGCGTTGACGACGTCCAGCGGATTCATGGACAGTCCCACGATGACCGCTGCCGTGCAGCAGTTGGTGACACTGGAATCGACTGGCGTGATCGGTAGCGACTTCGTCGGCGGCTCGGGCTCGATCAGTGGTGAGACTGGATTCCCGACGGGCAAGTACGCAATGTACATGGACGGACCATGGGCGACCAACACGTACAAGCAGGCCAACTTCACCGGTTACACCACGGAGCCAATTCCTGCTGGTCCCGGTGGATCGATTTCGGTGGTCGGTGGCGAGGACCTGGTCATTGCTAAGGGTGGGAAGAACGAGGCAGACACGATCAAGTTCGTCAAGTACCTCCAGTCTCCTTTCGCCCAACTGGCAATGGCCGGCGCTGGTGACATGACGGCGTACAAGACGGACTCGGCGAATGAGGCGATCGAGAACCCAGCATTGAAGGTGTTCGCGACCGCGCTCTTGACCGCGAGGGCCCGACCCGTGTTCCAGAACTACGGAGAACTCGACACGGACTTCTCCAACGCTCTGGCGGAGATGTTGGCCGGCAAGGTCACAGTTGCTGCAGGTCTTGCGGCTGCGACCACGGCAGCGAACTCAACGTTTAAGCAGTAACAAGCGAAATGAGCAAGATGGACCGTCTCGAGCAGCACTCAGCGTCAAAGGCGCCGGTTGCTGTTTCGGGACGGTCCCGTCGCTCACTGCGGGCCCGTCGAATCGCCACTCCGTACCTCCTCCTCGTCCCAGCCCTGGTCATTTACGGGGTGTTCACGATCTACCCGATCTATCGTCAGTTCGACATCAGTTTCTACAACTGGCACATCTTCCCCGGAGTGTCGGACCCGTTCGTCGGCTGGTCGAATTACACCGCCATCTTCCACGATCCCGTCATTCGAACGGCGGCGTTCAACTCATTTCTCTTCATCGTCATCACCGTGCCGATCCAAATGGCGATTGGCCTCTTCGCGGCGGCAGTGCTGACTGACCACATGCCCGGCTCGATGTTCTGGCGAGCCTGCATTTACATACCAGTCGTCACGTCGTGGGTAGTCGTGAGTTGGGTGTTTTCCTACATTTTTGCGTCCCAGGGCGGTGTCATGAACGGGCTTGCGGGTCTCTTCGTCGGCCATACCGTGAGCGTTGACTGGACTGCTCAGACTTGGACCGCGAACGGGGTCATATGGCTCCTGAGCATCTGGAAAGGTGTTGGCTGGTCGTTCATCATCTTCCTCGCCGCCTTGGATGGCATTCCTCGCCAACTCGTCGAGTCGGCTCGCATCGACGGGGCGAATGAGTTTCGGGTCTGGCGAAACGTCGTGTTGCCTTCTATCCGCGGCGCCGTCACATTCGTCACCGTCCTGCTCGTCATCGGGGCGGCGCAGGTTTTCACACAGATCTTTGAAATCACCAAGGGGGGACCGTATAACTCGACGCAGTCGTTGATGACGTACATGTACCAACAGGCCTTCTCCAACTTCGCCTTCGGCTACGCAGCGGCCCTGGCGTCGCTGTTAGCGGTCATACTCTTCGGTTTCAGTGCAGCAGAAATTCGCATCCTGAGGCAGCACGATGTCTAGGTTCGACGGCACCGCGACTTTATCGACGGAAATGGCGCCGCCGAAGAAGCCGCCGAAGAAGCCTCCCGCAACGGCCGCCGGCCCCGGGCTCTTCGGTGCGCGCCGTCGCAATAAATCGCGTCTGGTCATCGCCATCATCTTGTCGGTGACCTCGCTCGGGCCGTTACTCTACATGCTCTCTCTTTCGTTTCAGCCCAACGGCGGGTTGCTCGGTGCGACGGTGCTCATTCCGACGCACCCGACGGTGCAGAACTACGTGCAGGCCTGGACTGAGAACAGCTTTAGCCACTATTTCTTGAATAGCCTCATCGTGGCGTTCGCAACCGTCGTGATCACCGTGGTCTTCGCGTCATTGGCGGCCTTTGCGTTCGCGCGTTACCAGTTTCCATTGAAGCAGACGATCTTCTATTTCTTCCTCGCGAGTCTCGCCGTTCCCAACCTGCTGTTGTTGATCCCACAGTTCCTGTTGATGGATCGGCTTCACTTGCTCGATTCGTTGACCGGTCTTGTGCTGTTGTACGTCGCGTCCAACTTGCCATTCACGATTTTCCTCTTGCGGGGTTTCTTCGAGGCGATCCCCAAGGAGTACGAGGAGTCGTTCCGACTTGACGGTGCGCGAACCCTTCGAGTCTTGTGGGGACTGATCGTGCCTCTGGCGCTTCCCGCAATCGCCGTCGTGTCGATGTTCATCTTCAGCGCGTCGTGGGACGAATTTCCCGTGGCCCTCACGATGATCAACTCTTCCCAGAACTACACCCTGCCCGTGGGCCTGGCCGATTTCATCGGGGTCCACACGGTGGCGTGGGGGCCATTCTTCGCGGCGTCGGTGATCGCCACGGTGCCCGTCATCGTTGTCTTTCTCATCTCACTTCGCTGGTTCCGTTCGGGGGTGTCGCTCGGTGCCATTCGTTAGGCCCCCACGCAGTCGTTCGACCGGATCCACTGGTGTAGACGCCTCGGTGTCGCGACGCCGCATCGTTGAGGTTGCGGACGTCACAGGATTCGTTCAGGCTGATGAACGTGTGCGCTGACAAGGACGTCACGTCGGATCACGACGACGGATCTCAGAGGTTCGGAGAGCTACGCGCATTTCACTCGACCACTGAAGAGATCGCGTTTGACGACGTACCTCTTCGCACCGCACGAATACGGGCGCTGCTGGCCTCCGGAGAATCCTTCGAAGCTGTTCACGGCGACCGATGGACGCTTTCGAACCTGCGTTCCGGTACGTACGCCGTACAGGCGATTGACGAGAGTGGTCGGCTCCTCGCCGAATCCATCACGACGATCGGAGCACATCCGGGCGAGCGGCCGGTCCATGGATTTGCGACGTCTTTCAAGGTCGACGACGTCGCTTCGATTCTGAAGTGGCACCGCTCCCTTCGCTCTACCGTGGTCCAGGTGTACGACTGGATGGCCAGTTACACCGAGCCGCTCGGTCCCAAGAGTGGTTGGGAGGACCCGTCGCATCGACCTGTCTCATTCGACGCCCTTCGAGAACTCGCGACCGGACTGCGCGCTCAGGGTTCAGTAACCCACGCCTACGTGCCGATCTACGCCGTCGGTCACGGCTTCGCGAAACAGCATCCCGAGATGCTCATGTACGACGACCACGGCGAGGCCATTCGTTTCATGGACCAGATCGTGCTGGCGAACCCTGGGAATGCATCGTGGCAACGTCACTTCGTCGAGTCCTACGGCGCGGCCGCCGAGGCGATCGGATTTGACGGCTTCCACATCGACACCTACGGATATCCGCGCTTCGCTTTCGACGCCGACGGCAACGCCATCGACATGCGCAGGGCGTACGAATCCTTTCTACGTTTCGCGAGAAACGCCTGGCCCGACGTACTCATAAGTTTCAATCAAGTGAATGGCGTTCCTTCGGGAGCGCGCCTCGCCCCGGGACCCAGATTTCGCTACTGCGAAATCTGGCCCCCGAATGACGAATGGCGTCACTTTGAAGGATTGTTGGACCGAAGCTCCGGCGTCTCGGGCCTGCTCGGTCCTGGCGCTGATCGCGGCGAAGTGCTCCGCGGTTCGATTGCGTGTTATCCGCCCGTGTGGGGCATCGACCGCGCGAGCGGGCCCGTCGAGGGGCCCGCTCGCGAGGCGTCACTTCGGACGGTTGTCCTCAGCGAAGCCATCTCGACGCAACTCGGTGCCAGTGCCCTCATCTATGGGGATAAAGGCGCCGCGCTCTGTGATCCCTACTACCCGAAGCACGCGATCCTGAACTCTGAAGAGCTCGATGAAGTCACGGCGTGGCGCCACTTCACACTGCGGTGTCGAGATCTGTTTGTCGACGGCGAGGACACGAGTTGGTACGAAATAGGTGACGAGAATGGTGCCGTCGGTATTGAGGCCGGTGCGCCGGTGCGCCCGGAGCCCGTCGGGGGGAGCCTCTTTGCCCGCGTCAATCATGCCGATGGTCTGGTGAGCGTGGGCGTGCTCGACCTCACGGGTAGTGAGAACGGGAAATGGTCAGAACCGACCACACCAGGCACTCTGTCCAGCGTGAAGGTCAGGGTGCTCGTGAGTCATTTCGAATCTTGGACGGTGTCGGCGGCAGTGCTCGGTGCGAGCGATGAACACTTCGTCGCACTTGAGACTGTCGTCGTACCGCACCGTCAAGGTCGAGCTCTCGAAGTCACGCTGCCTCTGATCAAAGGGTGGTCCGTACTTCGACTGCGCCGCGAAGGGCACGCCGATGTCTAAGGGACTCGCGAGTGGTCGCGCCGTAGTCAACGCGTCGTCGGTTGAACGTCAGTGTAGGTTGCCGCGTCACTGCGTGGCGGACAAAACATTGTGGTGGTCGAAGAGAAATGACTCGCGAAGAGCGAGTTGAGGAGAAGAAGATGGCGTCAATCAGCATCGAGAGCGTGACCAAGGTCTACCCCAACGGGTTCGAAGCCGTCCACGGACTGGACCTACAGGTAGACGATGGTGAACTCATGGTGGTGGTGGGCCCATCGGGCTGCGGAAAGACCACCGTGCTTCGGATGATCGCGGGGCTGGAAAACATCTCGTCCGGTGTCATCCGCATTGGCGATCAAGTCGTCAATGATGTCCCATCGAGAGACCGTGACATCGCCATGGTTTTTCAAAGTTATGCGTTGTATCCGCAAATGAACGTCGCACAAAACATCGGCTTCGCTCTGAAGATGAAGAAGGTTCCGAAGGCGGAAATCGCGAAGAGGGTCAAGAGCGCCGCCAACGTTCTCGGGATATCAGATTGGCTCGATCGCAAGCCAAGTCAACTCTCGGGAGGACAGCGTCAACGCGTCGCAATGGGCCGGGCCATCGTGCGTGAACCGAACGTCTTCTTGATGGACGAACCACTGTCGAACCTGGACGCCAAGCTTCGAGTTCAGATGCGCGCGGAAATCGCCAGGGTCCAAAAGCGAATTGGCGTGGCGGCGCTGTACGTCACCCACGATCAAACTGAAGCGATGACGCTGGGACATCGGGTGGCGGTGCTGCGTTCAGGCGTGCTCCAACAGTGTGACGCTCCGCAAGTTCTCTACGACCGCCCGACCAATTTATTCGTCGCCGGATTCATCGGTTCGCCGGCCATGAACCTCTTCGAGGGATCACTGAATTCTGAATTGACTGGGGTTGCACTCGGCAGTCAGCACATTGGTCTATCGAGCGACGTCGTGACCCTTCACCCAGGTCTCAGGCGATTCGCTGGCCAGCCGATCGTCGTTGGCGTACGCCCCGAAGATCTACGCGCGCCCAGCGATGATCGTCCCGGCGCCGCTTTCGTGGGGGAGGTTGAGGTCGTCGAGGCGCTCGGCTCGGAACTCTTAGTTCACTTCACAAACGACGCCCCCATGGTTCAGGCGGAGGACTCCAACGCGACGAAGGGGTCGAGGGATCAGGACGAGGAGAGTGTGGAACTCTCCGTTGACTGTGTCGCTCGAATCGAGCCTCGACACGAAGTTCGTCAGGGCGACACCTTCAAGTTCTCGATCGATCCCATTCGATTGGAATTCTTCGATCCCACCACGGGATCTGCCATTTGGGAGTGAGTTTTTCGCCTCACGAGAGGGTCAGATGTGCCCGGTCATTTTCCATGGCTGGAATGACGTGCGCGCCCCGTAGATTGGGGATGTCTTTGACGATTGGGGATGTCGAGTTTGACCGAGCACCCGCACGATCACGCCACGTCCGGATTTGGTGACGGCGAGCGTTACCAGCTAGCGCGACCGGACTACCCCTTCGACGCCATCACATACTTGGTCGACTCGCTCGGCATCGATGAAGACGTCCACGTCCTCGATTTAGGAGCCGGCACGGGAATAATGACCGGACAGTTGATG
>Ga0182014_10001531_pt1 | contig 30801 bp, 26 predicted proteins | sample 612S2DmetaG_FD_120489 | JGI IMG/M metagenome (GOLD analysis project Ga0182014, IMG submission 120489) | Permafrost microbial communities from Stordalen Mire, Sweden - 612S2D metaG | ecosystem: Environmental > Terrestrial > Soil > Wetlands > Permafrost | place: Sweden: Stordalen | collected... | reverse complement strand
GCCACGTACTCCGGCAGCGGCTCGTTCCAGTCGTGCGTGATTGCCAGCGAATCAGGCGGCAATAGCCAGGTCATGAACGGCAGCGGCCACTACGGCCTCTACCAGTTCAGCGCCTCGACCTGGGCCGAGTACGGAGGTTCCCCCTCGTCGTTCGGCAACGCCAGCGTGGCCGAGCAGAACCAGGTGTTCAACAACGCGATCGCCGCGGGTGGCCAGTCCAACTGGTCGGCCTACGACGGCTGCTGACCGTTAACGGAACACCACTTCGGGCGGCCAGTGGAGCCGCCCAGGATACAAATAAAGGCAGGCGGGTCAGCGGAGTATGTCCGCTGGCCCGCCTGGCCCGTCCGCCTTCCGTGGGGAGCCGCGATGCGCCGCATCGTCTGCCGTGAGTTCGGCCCGCCGGACCGGCTGACGCTGGAGGAGGCCCCGGACCCGGAACCAGGTCCCGGCGAGGTCCTCGTCAAGGTCCATGCCGCCGGCGTGAGCTTCGTCGACGGCCTCATCGCCGGCGGAATGTACCAGCTCAGGCCGCCCCTCCCGTTCACCCCCGGCCTGGTTGCGGCCGGTGAAGTGCTCACCTCCGGCGCGGGCGTACCCGGCCTGGGCGCCGGTCGCCGCGTGGCGGGCAGCACGTTCGGCATGGGCGGGTACGCGAGTCACTGGATCGTGCCCGCGGAGGCGATCGTTCCGCTGCCGGACGCCGTCACCTACGAGGTGGCCGCGACCGCGCTGGAGAGCTACTCGACGATGCTGTTCGCGCTGAGCACCCGGACCACCGTCCGGAGCGGCGAGTGGGTCCTGGTGCTGGGGGCCGGCGGCGGGATCGGGCTCGCCGCCGTCGACGTAGCCAGCACGCTGGGCGCGAACGTCATCGCGGCCGCGTCCAGCCCGGCCAAGCGGACCGCCGCGCTCAGCGCCGGAGCGCGGGCCGCGATCGACTACGAGACCGAGGATCTGAAGGCCCGGGTCCGCGAGATCACCGGGGCCGGGGCCGACCTGGTGATCGACCCGGTGGGCGACCCGTTCGCCGAGCCCGCGCTGCGCAGCCTGCGGGCGTTCGGCCGCTATCTCGTCGTCGGGTTCACCGGCGGGTCCATCCCCCGGCTACCGCTGAACCGCGTCCTGCTGGAGAACCGCACGATCGCCGGGGTCGACTGGGGGGCCTGGTCACGCGAGAATCCGGCCGGGAACCGGAGGCTCATGGCCGATGTGCTGGGCCGGATCGCGGCCGGGACCCTGCACCCTCATCCGCCGCAGACCTATCCGCTCGAGCGGACCGCCGAGGCGCTGAACGCGCTGGCCAAACGGCAGATAACCGGTAAGCTGGCCCTGCTGCCCTGAGGGTGTCCCAGGGCGAGCCTGCCCCGAGGGTGTCCTAGGGCGAGCGGAGCCTCGTGTGCAGCAGGTGCAGGTCCCCGGCGGAGAACCCGTGGTCGTTCAGCCACGGAACCACCCCGCCGTAGCGCGCGTCCACCTGTTCCAGGAACGCGGTCATCGTCTCCGGCCGCGGCTGATGCGAGTCCGCCGGCTTGCGGGTGACGTCACCCACGTACGTCGGTGACCTCCGCAGACGTTCTATGATCGCCTCGGTCCTCATCGCGGTGGCGGCGTAGTCGGCGATCACGGCCTCCGCGCGGACGCCGACGGCACTGAGCGCGAGCGCGACGACCACCCCGGTCCGGTCCTTGCCTGCCGCGCAGTGCACCAGTGCTGCCCCCCCGGAGCCGGCGATGGTCCGCACCGCGGCCACCACCTGGCCGGGGCGGTCCTCCAGATAGCCCAGATAATGCCCGGCCCGGGGATCGCCGGGAAAGCGGGACCGGTCCCGGTCGTCACGGGTCAGCAGCACGTCCGCGACGACGTCGGTGGCGTGCCCTCGCTCGGGCAGCACCGGAAGATGGACGTGCCGGACACCGGCTACGGCGTCGAGCGGCGCCGGGCCCTCGGCGGTCAGTTCCGCCGTGCTGCGCAGATCGATGACGGTGGTCAGCCCGATGTCCCCGACCAGCATGGCTATGTCGGCGGGTGACAGTTCCTGCAGGTTGTCGGCGCGCAGCAACCGGCCGCCGACGGTCTTGCCCCCGTCTGAGGTGGGCAGCCCACCCAGGTCACGGACGTTGACGGCACCTTCGAGTTCGATCCACGGCATACCTCATCCTGACATCACCGGCCGGGTGGGCGGCAAACCGTTACTGCGGAACGCGCGGTGAACACTCGATGGCGTGCCCGCCCATGCGGCGTCCCCGGGCCCACCGGTTAAGCTCAGCGCTGATGCCGACTCTGCTGCTCGTCCATCACACACCAAGCCCCGCCCTGCAGGAGATGTTCGAGGCCGTGGTCAGCGGCGCCCGGACCGACGAGATCGAGGGTGTCGAGGTGGTGATCAGGCCGGCCCTCACGGCAGGCGCCGCTGATGTGCTCCAGGCGGATGGCTATTTGCTCGGGACCCCGGCCAACATCGGCTACATGTCCGGGGCGCTCAAGCACTTCTTCGACGGGATCTACTACCCGTGCCTGGAGGCGACCCGCCGCCGCCCCTATGGCCTGTACGTGCACGGCGGCCTGGACACCGGCGGTGCGGTGCGCGCCGTGGAATCGATCACCGCCGGTCTGCGGTGGCGCGCGGTCCGGCCGCCCGTCTGCGTCACCGGGGCGCCCGGCAAGGCGGATCTTGAGGCCTGCTGGGAACTTGGCGCGCTGGCGGCGGCTGAGGTCGCTGATTTAGCCGAAACGGACCTAGCGCGCGCCCTCCGTCCCGCGGACGGTTTACCCGAACAAAGTCGCGCCCTTCGCCCCGCGGCAGTCGTTCGAACAAAGTATGGAGCGTGCGGCGGTCGGAATGCTACTCTTCGACCTAGGTAACGATCGGCGAAGGGGAGCAGATGACAGGCAAAGGCGATGGCGGGGGCGCGGCGACCCTCAGGCCGGCGAGCCCCGGCCCGGCGACCCTCAGCCCGGTCAGCCCCGACCGTGCCGGTTCCGGTCATGTGCTGAGCGTGCGCCAGGAGAAGGTGCTCCAGTTCGTCCGGGACGCCGTGCGCAAGCATGGCTATCCGCCGTCGATACGCGAGATCGGAGAAGCGGTGGGCCTGCGGAGCACGTCCAGCGTCTCCTATCAGCTGGGAGCGCTGGAGAAGAAGGGGTACCTGCAGCGGCATTCGGGACAGCCGAGGACGACGGAGCTGCTGTCCGGGCCGCCCGCCGAACCGGCGCCCGGACCGGCCGCCACGGAAAGACCCGAGGTCCGTCCGCCCGTCTTCGACATCCCGTCCCAGGAGGCGGCGTACGTGCCCTGGGTCGGCCAGATCGCGGCCGGTGGGCCGATCATCGCCAAGCAGCAGATCGAGGACACGTTCCCGCTGCCGAAGCAGCTGGTCGGCGAGGGGGAGCACTTCCTGCTCCAGGTCCGCGGCGATTCGATGATCAACGCTGCCATCACCGACGGCGACTGGGTGGTGGTCCGCTTGCAGGAGGACGCCGAGAACGGCGACATCGTCGCGGCCATGCTCGAGGGCCGGGGTGACGAGGATGAGGCGACCGTCAAGACCTTCAAGCGGAGCGACGGCCACGTATGGCTGATGCCGCACAATCCCATCTACGACCCCATCCTCGGCGACGAGGCAAAAATCCTGGGCCGCGTAGTCTCCGTGCTCCGCCGCATCTGAGTTACGGTCCGGGGCGCGGAGCGCAGCTGGGGGTTACGGCGAGGCGTTCGTTACCGGCCCAGCGAGCCCGGGCCGAAGGTCCGGGTGAATGGCCGGTGCAAGGCAGCACCGCAGCGGGTTACGGCGAGGCGATCGTTACCGGCCCAGCGAACCGGGCCTTCAGGCCCGGTGAGTGGCCGGTGTGCCGGCGAAGTACCACCGCGGGGCGCGAAGCGCATGCGGGGGGGTCCGGGGGGTCGCCCCCCGGGCCAGCACAGCGCATGCGGGGGGTCCGGGGGGGCGTCCCCCCGGGCTAGGACTTTGCGATCAGCGCCCAGACGACCTTGCGGATGATCTTTCGCTGGCTGTCGTCCTCTTCGGCGGGGAAGTAGTAGCCCCACCGCCGGCTGACCGTCTCCACCAGCAGGAGGCCCCGGCCGCCCTCGACGTCGTGCTCCGTCTCGGCCGGGATAGGCGGCCGAGGGCTGCTGTCGCCGACCTCCACGACCAGCTGCCGCCCGTTGGACGCGAGCCACAGCCAGATGCAGGGGACACCGAGGTTTTCCTCCTCGTACCCGGGCACCTCCCGGCCGAGCCCTGCCGACGCCTGGATGGCGTTGGTGACCAGTTCGGAGACCACAAGCTCGGCCGGCTCGTCCAGATCGGACAGGCCCCATTCCCACAGCACGTGCCGGGTGTGCAGGCGCGCGCAGGGCACGGCACCCCGCAGCGCGCCGAGCTCCAGGTGTGTCCGCCGTGCCCACGAGGCGCCCATCGGCCGCTGTTGCGGCTGGTGAGGGAACGCGGGACTGGCGGCAGCCATTTCGCTCATCACCTCGAAGTTTGCCCGATTAAGTCAAGGAAGAGACCTCAATCGAGCTTTTCCGTTACCCGGGGGTGGCTCCGGGCAAAAGCCGCTTCAGCCCCGCACCGGGTTGCTTCCGTCCCGGTCTTGGTGGCCTGCACGGAGGCCGGGACACCGGTGAGGGCGTGTCCTGGACATGATCCCGCTAGAGACCGGCACCTGTCCGACTTGCCCATCCCCCGGGAAATGGTTAGACCGCTGGCGGATGAGATGCGCGCGAGGGTAGGGGCGCGTGCCTGTGGTGCGCGACCGGTTCTCGCGGGCGGTGTGGGCGAGAATGGTTACCGATCGCGGGCCTTACTCCCGGGGCTTACTCCTCGAAGCGGCCGCCCAGGTAACGGGCCAGGAAGCGCTCGGCCGCGGCGTAGAACTTCAGCCGGTTCTCGGGCTTGGCGAAGCCGTGGCCCTCGTCGGGGAACAGCAGGTACTTGTAGTCGATCCCGGCTTCCCTGAGGGCGGCCACGATCTGCTCCGACTCCGCCTGCTTGACCCGGGGGTCGTTGGCGCCCTGCGCGATCAGCAGCGGAATCCGGATGTCGTGCGCCCGCGACAGCGGCGAGCGTGACCAGAGGAAGTCCGCCTCGGTCTCCGGGTTGCCGACCCGCTTGTAGAGCTGCGCGATCATCGGCGCCCAGTACGGCGGGATGGTTTCCAGCAGCGTCTTGAGGTTGGACGGGCCGACGATGTCGACGGCGCAGCAGAACACGTCGGGCGTGAAGGCGGCGCCGACCAGGGCGGCGTACCCGCCGTAGGAGCCGCCGTAGATGGCCACCCGCTTCCGGTCGGCCCAGCCCTGCCCGGCGATGTAGTCCACCGCGTCGATCAGGTCGTCGTGCATCTTGGCGCCCCACTCGTGGTCGCCGGCGGTGACGAACGCCTTGCCGTAGCCGGTTGAGCCGCGGTAGTTGACCTGGACGCACGCGTAGCCCCGGTTGGCGAGCCACTGCGCCTCCGGGTTGAAGCCCCACTCGTCGCGGACCTGCGGGCCGCCGTGCACGTCGACCACGGCGGGCAGATCCGAGCGGTCGGCTCCGGGCGGGAACGTGATGTACCCGTGCACGGTCAGCCCGTCCCGGGCGGTGAAGCTGAACGGCTCCATCGCGGCGAGCTCGTAGCGGTCCAGTTCCGGCCGCACGCTGAACAGGAACTGGCCGGTGTGCGCGGCCGGGTCGTAGACGAAGTACGTCGCGGAGCCCGTGTCGTTGTTGAACCCGACCTGCCAGGGTGAGCTGGCGTGCTCGCGGCCGCCGATCGACGGGTCACCCGGGTGCAGCGCCCGGATCGTCTTCAGGTCGGCCTCGACCGAGCTGTCCAGCACCAGGTACTCGGTGCGGTCCTTTATTACGGTGACGATCTGCGGCTCGCGGGTGTCGGGGTGCAGCACCACGCCCTCCACGTCGGCCTCGGGATCCTCGGCCAGCACCTCGATCTCGCCGCTGGCCAGGTCGATCCGGACCAGCCGGGCGGTGTTCGCGTCGACCGGCGTGATGGCCAGCAGTGACCGGCCGTCGGTGCTGAACGAGACGACATCGCTGGCGGTCACGTCGTCGGCCGGAATCGTCATCAGCGGGCGCCAGTCGTCCAGCGTCCGGTCGCGCACCATGAGGTCCATGTCGCCGTTGGGCTTGGGCGCGAACCCGGCCCGGACGACCATGTCCTCGTCGGCCAGCCAGCCCGCGAAGCCCGGGTTCTTCACCTCCAGCGTCATTTCGCCGGTGAGCAGATCGAGCCGGAAGACGTCGTGCAACTGCGGGTTCTCGCGGTTGAGCCCGATCAGGACCTCGGTCGGGAACCTCTTGTTCGAGGCGATGAGCCGGGCCTGGACGTCCTGGAACGGGGTCAGGTCGCGCCGGAGCCCGGTCTCCAGGTTGACGTCGTGCAGCCGCCAGTTCTCATCCCCGCCGTTGTCCTGGATGTACAGCAGATGCCGGCCATCGTGCGCCCAGCCGAACATGCGGATGCCGCGATCGGAGTCGTCGGTGACGACCCGCGCCCCGGACCAGTCCACCGCCTCGTCCGAGGTGGCCCGCAGCGGCGCGACCCAGACGTTCAGCACACCCTCATGGGGCGCGATCCAGGCCAGCCGGCTCCCGTCAGGAGACAGTTGCGGCAGCGTCCGTTCCGGATTGCCAAACAAGACATCGCGGGGAATGAGATCAGCCATACGGATACTGTATTGGCTGTGCTGGCCCGGGGGGCGACCCTCGGAGCCCCCCGCATGCGCTTCGCGCCCCGCTGGGGTACTTCGCCGGCACACCGGCCACTCACCGGGCCTGACGGCCCGGTTCGCCGGGCCGGTTACGAGCGCCTCGCCGTAACCCGCGGCCGGTGCTCGCCGTTAGCACCGGCCGCTCACCTGGACCTTCGGCCCGGGGTCGCTGAGCCGGTAACGATCGGCTCGCCGTAACCCGCACTGGTGCGCGCCGACAGCACTGGCCGCTCGCCGGTCCGGTGCTCCGCGGTCTAACCGCGCTCTTTGCGCCAGGTGAGCAGGTCTCCGGGCTGGCAGTCGAGGACCTCGCACAGCCGGGTCAGCGTGCTGAACCGGATCGCGCGGGCATGCCCGTTTTTCAGTATCGACAAATTGACAATCGTGATGCCGACCAGTTCGGACAGCTGGGTGAGGGTCATCCCGCGCGCGGCCAGCACCTCGTCCAGACCTCGTCCAGGTGGATGTCGATGGCGTGCTCGGCCGCGGGATCGGCCGGCGCCACTACACCGTTCCCGCGAGGTCGTCGTTCACCCGCCATGGCCCTTTCCGGATGGGGCGCACCACCCCATTCCGGGACAGACGGAATGGGGCGCACCACCCCATTCCGGGACAGACGGCCGGGGTCACCGCAGGAGCGGGCCGGCCCGCGCTCGTGGAAAGCGGGCCATTCGTATTAACGTCATGGCGTGAGTACCTGGGTAAGCGGCACGCGGACGACGACCCTGGCGGGGCGGCTCGCCCGGATGGGTTTCGGCGACGCCGCCCAGGCGGAACGCCTCCTGACCACCGATCTAGCTCTCGACGTCAGCCACGGTGAACCGGGCGGTACCACCCCCGGCTTCGGCGGGCCGCCGAAGGACGACCCGGTGCTGGAGGCGATCGCGGGGGCGGCGGATCCCGATCTCGCGCTGCGCGGGCTGGCCCGGATCATCGGGGCCGACCGCGAAACGAGCGCGTGCGCCGCTGCGGACGTGGCCGAGATCCGCGCCGCCCTGCGCGCCGAACCGGGGTTCAGGAAACGCCTGATCGGCGTGCTCGGCGTCAGCGTGGCCCTCGCCGATCACCTGGCCCGGCATCCGGAGGACTGCTGCCTGCTGCGCGGCGCGGACGCGGTGCGGCGGCCCGCGCCAGCCGGACTTCGCGCGGCGTTGCTGTACGCGGTGGGCGCGAACCCCCTCGACGAGCACCCCGTCGCGGACCTGATCGTCCTGGGCGGCGCCGACCCGGGGGCGGCGCTGTGCGTCGCGTACAAGCGTCACATTCTGCACCTGGCCGCGCGGGACATCACCGGGGCCGCCTCGACCGAGGACGTCGCGCGCGAGCTCGCGGACATCGCCGCCGCGGTGCTGTGTGCCGCTCTCGCGGTCTCCCGTGCGGAACTGCCCCCCGGTTCCCCGCCGTGCCGCCTCGCCGTGGTGGCCATGGGCAAATGCGGCGGCTGCGAGCTGAACTACGCCAGCGACGTCGACGTGATCTTCGTGGGCGATGCCCCGGGGACCGGGACCGATCCCGGTGACGGCACGGACGCCGCGCTGCTCACGGCGACCAAGCTGGCGACCGGCCTGATCGCGGTGTGCTCACGGCCCACACCGGAGGGCACGATCTTCCCCATCGACCCGAACCTGCGGCCCGAGGGGCGCAACGGCCCGCTCGTGCGTACGCTGGCCAGCCACATCGCGTACTACGAGCGGTGGGCCAAGACGTGGGAGTTCCAGGCCCTGCTCAAGGCGCGTCCCGCGGCGGGGGACATGGAACTCGGGCAGCAGTACGTCGACGCGCTGGCCCCGATGGTCTGGCAGGCGGCCCAGCGGGAACGTTTCGTCGAGGACGTGCAGGCCATGCGGCGCCGGGTGGAAAAGGCCCTGCCCGCGGCGCGGGCCGGGCGCGAGATCAAGCTGGGCCCGGGCGGCCTGCGCGACATCGAGTTCGCCGTGCAGCTCCTCCAGCTCGTGCACGGCCGCACCGATGAGTCGCTGCGCAGCCCGGCGACGCTGCCCGCCCTCGCGGCCCTCGCCCAGGGCGGCTACGTGGCCCGGGATGATGCCAGCGACCTGGCTGACGCGTACCGGTTCCTCCGCCAGGTAGAGCACCTGCTCCAGCTCTACCGGCTGCGCCGCACCCACACCCTGCCGGAGGACCGGGACGTCCTGCGCCGGCTCGGCCGGGCGATGCGGACCGCCGGGCAGCCCGGCGGCGTGGGCGGCCCGCGGGTGGACGGAGCCCAGCTCAGCGCGGATCCCGCCGCCGAGTTCACCGAGATGTGGCGGCAGTACGCGCTCCAGGTACGGCGGCTGCACGAGAAGCTTTTCTACCGGCCGCTGCTCAGTGCGGTGGCCCGGCTGCCCGGCGAGGCGGCTCGGCTGACCCCGGCTGCGGCCCGGGCCCGCCTCGAGGCGCTCGGCTACGTGGACCCGGCCGGTGCTCTGCGGCACATCGACGCGCTCACCGCCGGCGTGTCCCGGCGCGCGGCGATCCAGCGGACGTTGCTCCCGGTCCTGCTCGGCTGGTTCGCCGACGCGGCCGAACCCGACGCCGGGCTGCTCGCGTTCCGCCAGGTGAGCGACACGCTGGGGGCGACCCCCTGGTACCTGCGGCTGCTGCGGGACGAGACGAAGGCGGCCGAGCGGATGGCCCGCGTGCTGGCTTCCAGCCGGTACGCGGCCGGCCTGCTGCTGCGCGCGCCGGAAGCCGTGGCCATTTTCGGCGACGACGCCGAGCTCATGCCGCGTTCGGTGGCCACCCTGCGCGGTGAGGCCGAAGCCTCCGTGCGGCGGCACGGGGAACCGGAAACCGCCGTGGCCGCGGTCCGTTCCCTGCTGCGCCGCGAGCTGCTGCGGATCTCCGCCGCGGACGTGCTCGGCCTGCTCAAGACCGCGGAAACGGCGGACGCGCTGACCGCGGTGGCCGCCGCGAGCATCGGTGCCGCCCTGGGCGCGGCGACGAAGAAGATCGAGACGGAGCTGCGTGGCCCGCTCCCCACCCGGTTCGCCGTGATCGCCATGGGCCGGTTCGGCGGCCATGAGATGGGGTACGGCAGCGACGCGGACGTCATGTTCGTCCACGATCCGCGGCCGGGCGTGGCCGAGGCCGACGCGGCCCGCGCCGCGCACGCGGTCGCGCAGGAACTGCGCCGGATGCTGGCGCTGCCCGGCCCGGACCCGGCCCTGGTCGTGGACGCGAACCTGCGGCCCGAGGGCCGTCAGGGGCCGCTGGTCCGCACGCTCGCCTCGTACCTGGCGTATTACCGGCGCTGGTCCCGTCCGTGGGAGGCGCAGGCGCTGCTGCGGGCCGAGCCCGTCGCCGGCGACGTGAGCCTGGGCGAGGAGTTCACCCGCATGATCAGCGAGGTTCGTTACCCCGACGGCGGTGTCGGGGACAACGCGGTCCGGGAGATCCGGCGGATCAAGGCCCGCATGGAGGGCGAGCGCATGCCCCGCGGCGTCGAGCCCGCGCTGCACGTCAAGCTCGGCCCCGGCGGCCTGTCTGACGTCGAATGGACCGTCCAGCTACTGCAGCTCCGGCACGGGTACGCGGTGCCGGGACTGCGGACCACCCGCACGCTGCCGGCGCTGGCCGCCGCGCGGGAGGCGGGCCTGATCGCCCCCGTTGACGCCGTCGTGCTGGCCGAGTCGTGGCAGCTCGCGGCGCGGATCAGGGACGCGGTGATGCTGGTCCGCGGTACCGCCTCGGACACGATCCCCGTCGCGGTCCGCGAGCAGGGCGCGGTGGCCCGGGTTCTCGGCTACGGCCCGGCGGAGGGCCAGGCCCTGGAGCAGGACTACCGGAAAGCCGCCCGGCGCGCCCGCGCCGTCATGGACCGCCTCTTCTACGGGTGACGGCTTCTACGGGTGACGGGCTTTTCCCGGGGCCGATGTCCGATCCGGGAATCCGGAACCGACGTCCCGGGTGAGAGGCACCGCTCCGGTGCCCCGCACGAAGGAGAAACCCGTGAAGTACATGATCCTGGCGTACGGTTCGCAGCAGGACTACGACGCCCTGGCGGGCCAGGCCAATTCCAGCGGGCCAGCCTGGTCGGCGGAGGACTTCGCCGCCATGGGGGCGTTCATGGAGAAGTTCAATAAGGAACTGGCCGAGTCCGGGGAGCTGGTCGAGACACGCGGCCTGACGGCGCCCGTGCACGCCCGGCGCGTTCAGCAGGACCACGGCGTCCCTGTCGTCACCGACGGGCCGTACGCCGAGACCCAGGAAGTCCTGGCGGGCTACTGGATCGTCGAGTGCGAGAGCTTCGACCGCGCCACCGAGATCGCGGCCCGGCTGTCGGCCTGCCCGGGGCCATCCGGGCTCACCGAGGCCCGTGCGCCGTTCGCGGACGTACGGCCGATCGCCGACTCCCGGGACGAGCTGGAGTTCTGACCGGCGATGCCCGGCCGTGGCACCGAGGACACCGAGGACCTGCTGCGCACGCTCGCGCCGCAGGTCCTCGGCGCGGTCGTGCGGCGCTACGGGCACTTCAGTGCCGCCGAGGACGCGGTCCAGGAGGCGCTGCTCGCCGCCGCCCAGCAGTGGCCGGACGCGGGCGTTCCCGGCAACCCGCGAGGCTGGCTGATTACGGTGGCCGCGCGCCGGCTGACCGACCTGCTGCGGGCCGAGCAGGCCCGGCAGCGCCGTGAGGAGGCGGCCGCCCGGCGGATGCTTCCCGGCGAGTGGCTGGCCCGCCCGGCGGACCACCCGGCGCCGGACTCCGACGACACGCTCATCCTGCTCTTCTTGTGCTGTCATCCCGCGCTGTCGGCGGCCTCGCAGATCGCGCTGACGCTGCGCGCGGTCGGCGGCCTGACCACCGCCGAGATCGCCCGCGCCTTCCTGGTCACCGAACAGACCATGACCCGGCGGATCACCCGGGCCAAGCGGGCCATCGCGGACAGCGGCATCCCGTTCCGGCTGCCACCGGGACCCGAGCAGGCCGAACGCCTCGATGCGGTCATGCATGTGCTGTATCTCATCTTCAACGAGGGCTACGTCGCCACGTCCGGGCCGGGCCTGCACCGCAGCGAGCTGTCCGGCGAGGCGATCCGGCTCGCCCGGCTCCTGCACCGGCTGCGGCCCGGCGCCAGTGAAGGCGCCAGTGAAGGCGGCAGTGAAGTGGCCGGGCTGCTCGCGCTGATGCTGCTCATCGACGCGCGCCGCCCGGCGCGCACCGGCCCGGACGGCGCGCTGGTTCCGCTGGCCGAACAGGACCGGAGCCGGTGGGACCACGGGCATATCGCCGAGGGCCAGGCCCTGCTGGTGGCGGCCCTGCCGCGCGGGGCCACCGGCCCCTACCAGCTCCAGGCCGCGATCGCGGCGCTGCACGACGAGGCGCCCAGCGTGACCGCAACCGACTGGCCGCAGATCGTCGCCCTGTACGAGATGCTGATGCGGCTCTCCGGCGGCCCCGTAGTGAAGCTGAACTACACCGTCGCGGTGGCCATGGCCCAGGGCGCGCAGGCCGGGCTCGCCCTGCTCGCGGAGCTGGAGGCGAGTAAAGAGCTCGCCGGGGACCACCGGCTCAGCGCGGTCCGCGCCCACCTGCTCGAGCTGTCCGGTGATCGCGCCGCCGCCCGCGCCGCCTTCGAGGCGGCCGCCCGCCAGGCCACCAACCTCATCCAGCAGCGTTATCTCCACACCCGCGCCCGTCGGCTTCAGCAGTAAAGGCGCCAACGCGTACACCCCAGTGTCCGCTGCCGAATGGCAAGCTGCTCATCAAGCCGAGCGTCACGGCTATTAAGAGGTGCCGTAACAGGCTTGCGGAGGAATTCCGCGCACTTCGCGGGGCCAACGTCGCAGCGGTACTGGCGAGGATTGTCCCGATCACACGGGACTGGGCCGCCTATTACCGGGCGGTGGTATCGACCAGGGTGTTCGCTGCCCCGGCTGAGTACCTGTGGAAGCTCACCTGCAAGTGGGCGTGCTGGAGCCACCCGAACAAGCCGAAAAGCTGGATCGCCGGCCGGTATTACGGAAAGTTCAATAAGTTCAGGAATGACCGGTGGGTGTTCGGCGACCGGGCGGCTTGCTTGGGCCGTGCGCCGCGACGAGTGGCATGAGCGGTCCTGAGGGGCCCCGGTCGGGGCGGCAGTTATCGTAGGACTGACGCGCTGTGGCGGCTCGGCTACCATACAACAGTTAGCGGCGAAACTTGCCGACGACGCCGGAACCAATGGCACCATGGTCGTATCTGCCGCTATTGGAACGATGTGTGTCTCCAGCGGGCAGGTAAGTTAATGGGACCTCTGCCCCCCCATTCGATGCTTGATGCTGCCCCCGAGAATGCCGGCCGCGGCCACGATGAAAAAGATGTCCACCCACCATTGGCGGTAACCATGCAGAGTGATGAGGCTTCCCCCCACCAAGAGGAACCCGAGGACCAGAAAGTAAATCATTGTCCATCGCGGTGGCCATGGCTTGCTCGGCTCGTCTTTGCTCTGGAGTGTCATGACTTAAGCTCCTTCCACATCTAACTGATAGTAGCGGCCGGTCGCGGGCAGATCCATGGTGGTCATGCCCTTGCGCGGTCCTATAGGCGGCCGTTGGCGCGGAGGAGGCGGAGGGCGTCGACGGTGAGGTAGCCGCGCCAGTCGCGTTCGGCCGCGGGGGACCAGGCCAGCCAGTTGAACGTCCAGCCGCCGTCGCCGAGCTGAGCGTGGGCCAGGTGATCCAGATGCGCCTTGATCGTCGCCTCGTCGAACAGGGCCCGCCCGAGCGAATCGGGCAGCGGCGCGAAGTCAAGCGGTGAGTGCACCTCGCCCGGCGCGCCGGGGTCGAGCGTGACGATGCCGCTGTCCGTGATCAGCGGCGCGATCTGATTGAACACGGCCAGCGCCCGGTCGCGGTCGGGCACGTCCTGGAGGAAGTGCAGCACGCCGAACATGTCATAGGCGGTGGGCTCGGTGATCTGGCCGATCCGGGACCACATCACCCCGGTGGCGCGGTCCAGCCATGGATGCTGAACGTCCCGGGCGTGCAGTGTCCCGGCGATCAGGCCGGTCATGACCAGCGATGGCGGGCGGCCCTCCTCGGGCACCCACCAGGGTGCGTGCGGCCAGGCGCCGGCGTCTGCGTCCACGAACACCACCCCGCCCTCGGCCGGGGCGGTGGCCTCCAGCCAGGCGCACGCGCCCGCGACCAGGGCTTGGTCCCACACGTCGGTCTCGTGCAGGATCCGCAAGGCCAGTTCCACCGCGGCGGCCTGGCTGGCCGGGGCACGCCCGTCCGGCTCCAGGGCCTGGCCGAAGCCGCCGTCCGGATTGCGGTAGGCGGCCACGGCGTCGCGCACGGGCTGCGCCCCGCCGCCTTCGAAGAGCCGCTCGTAGCGGCGGCGGTCGACCACGCGCGCGTTCGCGGCCAGGAACTGGACCGCTTTCCCGATGTCCGGAGTCGTCATGGCCTCATCACATCGCACCGGGAGCGCCGCCGTCTTGAACGAAACGGCCATCCCGCGTGGGCCGGCGCCCCCGGGTCACGGTGGGACCCCGGGTCACGGTGGCGGGCCCGCCCACCGGGCGGCATGCTGGATCCCGTGGACTTTTCCGTGGGCTACCGGGAGTGGGCACCGCCCGCCGCGCTGCGGGACGTCCTGGCCTGCCTGTGGACACGGGTCGTTCCCGGCGGGACTGGCCCGGGCGGCCCTGGCCCCCGCGCCAGCCTGGTCCTGCCCGATGGCTGCACCGACCTCATCTGGGAACGGGGGAGCGGGGCCTTCGTGGCTGGCCCCGACACCGGCCCGGTGCCGACGCTGCTGGCGCCCGGCACCGTGTTCGTCGGGGTGCGGTTCCGGCCCGGTGCGGGCGGTGGCGCCCTGGGGGTCCCGCTCAGCGAACTGCGCGACCTGCGGGTCGGCCTCGCGGATGTGCGGCGTGACGTGGTCCGCCAGCTTCCGGCCTCGCTGGAGCCCGCGGACGCGGTCGGCGCGCTCGTGGCCGTGGCCGGGCGCCTCGCCGCCGAGCGGCCACCGGACCCCGCCATGCTGCAGGCCTGCCGGCTGCTCGGCCGCCCGGGCGTCCGCACCGAGGACGTCGCCGATCAGGTGGGCCTGAGCGGCCGCCAGTTCCGGCGCCGGTCCGAGGCGGCGGTCGGCTACGGGCCGAAGATGCTCCAGCGGGTGCTGCGTTTCCGCCGGTTCGTCTCGCTGGTAGATTCCGCCGGCTGGACCCCCGGATGGGCCGCGGGAGGTCCGGCCGGTGGCCCCGCGAGCCTGGCCCAGGCCGCCGTGGACAGCGGCTACGCCGATCAGCCGCACCTGACCCGGGAGACGGCCCGGCTGGCGGGCCTGTCCCCGGCCGCGCTGGTCCGCGAACGCGCGGGACCGGCCTTCTAGGAATCCGGCTCGGCGATCATGGCGGTGCCGATGCGCTCGAACCCCAGCCGGGCGTAGACGCGCGCCACGTCATCGTCCGAGGCGGACAGGAACACGGTCTGCACGCCACGCCGCAGCGCCTCTCGGGCCAGTGTGGCGGTCACCGCACCGCCGAGCCCCGTCCGGCGCGCGCTCGGCAGCACCCCCACTCCGGTGATCTCCGCGACCCCGCCCAGCGGCTGGCAGCTCCCGGCGGCCAGAGGCCCATCCGGGCCGAACGCCGCGGCCACCACCGATTGCCCGGACCGGAGGCGTTCCCGCAGCATGTCCGCGGCGCCCTCGTCGTGGTTGGCGGCGATCTTGTCGCGCTCGATCGTGCCGGCCAGGCCCGCCCTCGTCCCGGGGTGCCCGAACGCGACCGCCGGCACCGCCCAGATCCGGTCCAGCTCGGGCTCGTCGGGGGAGACGAGGCGCACGGTGATGCCCGGCTCGGTCACCGGGGCCGGTGCCAGCTCGCTGAGCACCATCAGCGGATGCGCGCGTGCCGCGAGCCCGGCACCGGGCGCGGCCGCGGTCATGCCCGGCGCCGCCTCGTCGATCCACTCGAAAGACTCCGGAATCAGCAGTTCGCGTTGCCGGGCACGGACGGCGCGGATGTCCTCGGCGGTTATCGTTCCGAGGGTGCCCCCGGAGGCCGCGGTGCCTCCGGAGATCTCGGCGAGCCGGCGGGGACGCGCGTAATAGGGCCATCCCGGCCCGGTCGGGACAAACAGCACCAGCGGACCGTGCTCTTCCGCGCGGGTCCGGCGTCGCGGTACCGCGTCGCAGAAGGCGTCGATCCGTTCGATGGTGGCGGACTCATCCACCCCCCTACTCAACCCCATGGATAGAGCCTATGCACGTCGATGGGCATCCCGGGGTTTCGTGATGACACAGCCGTCAGCGCAGGGCCGCGGGGGCCTCCCCAGGTACGGCCGGGTGAGCGGGGGGAACGGCGGTGACCGGCTGGTAGGCGGCGCCGAGTGGCGGGCGCGGGTCCGTCTCGCCGCGGTTCGGCCACGCCGCCATGGCCCGCTCGGCCTGGGCGGTGATGGTCAGTGACGGGTTCACCCCCAGGTTGGCCGAGACGGCCGAGCCGTCGACGACGTGCAGCCCCTCGTGCCCGTATACCCGGTGGTAGGGGTCGATGACGCCGGACGCGGGTGAGTCGCCGATCGCGCACCCGCCGAGGAAGTGCGCCGTGGTCGGGATGCTGAACAGGTCCAGCCAGGTGCCGCCCGCGATGCCGCCGAGCTCCTCGGCCAGCATCCGGACGGCCCGGTGGGCGGCCGGGATCCAGGTCGGGCTCGGCTCCCCGTGACCGTGGCTGGACCGCATGGACCAGCCGAACGGGCCCCGGTGCGCGCGTACCGTCACCGAGTTGTCCCTGGTCTGCATGACGAGCGCGATCACCGTGCGCCTGGACCAGTGCCGGAGGTTCGGCAGCCGGACGATGTCCCAGGGCCGGCGGGCCACCAGGCCGAAGAACGTGAGCCAGCGCGGCGCGCGGCCGCCGCCGTCGACCAGCAGTGTGCGCAGCATGCCCATGGCGTTGGAGCCGGGCCCGTAGCGGGTGGGCTCGATGTGCGTGTCGTCGTCGGGGTGGAACGAGGAGGTAATGGCGACACCGCGGGAATGGTCGGGGCCGCGGGACCGGAACCGCTCGGCGCCCAGGATGGCCTCGGAGTTGGTCCGGGTCAGCGCGCCCAGCCGGGCGGACAGCCGGGGGAGCGTGCCGGTGGCCCGCATCCGGTGCAGCAGCTTCTGTGTCCCGTAGGTGCCGGCCGCGAAGACGACCTGCCCCGCGGTCAGGGTCCGGCCGCGCCGCGGCACCGCGCCGGTCGTCACCACGTCCACCTGGTAGCCGCCGGCCCGGGGCCGCACCGCGGTGACCGTGGTCATGGGGATGACTCGCGCCCCGGCCCGTTCCGCGAGATAGAGATAGTTCTCGGTCAGCATGTTCTTCGCGCCCGAGCGGCAGCCCGTCATGCAGGAACCGCATTCGGTGCACGTCACACGGCGCGGGCCGGCCCCGCCGAAGTAGGGGTCGGCGGTCTCCTCGCCGGGCCGGTCGCCGAAGTAGACCCCGACCGGGGTCAGCCGGAACGTGCTGCCCCGCCCCATCCGCTCGGCGACGTCCTTGATCGCTTTGTCGGCCGGCGTCATGGTCGGGTTGACCGTGACCCCGAGCATCCGTTTCGCCAGGTCGTAGTAGGGGGCCAGTTCGGCGCGCCAGTCGGTGATGTGGCCCCACTGCGGATCGGCGTAGAACGGCGGCGGCGGCTCGTACAGCGTGTTCGCGTAGTTCAGGGATCCTCCGCCGACGCCCGCGCCGGCCAGCACGAGCACCCGGGCGCCCTTGTCGCCGCGCAGCAGGTGAATCCGCTGGATGCCGGTCAGGCCCAGCGCGGGCGCCCACAGGTAGCGGCGGGCGCGCCAGGAGGTGCGCGGCAGCGCGCGGTGCCGTTCGCGGGGCGCGTCGCGGGACGGGTCGTCAAAGCGGCGCCCGGCCTCCAGCACGGCGACCCGGTAGCCCTTCTCGGCCAGCCGGAGTGCGGCCACACTGCCGCCGAAACCCGATCCGATGACGATGACGTCGTAATCGAGGCCTGCCATGACCGAAGAGTAGACCGGCGCCGGCGGCATTGGCTACCCGCCGGTAACAAGTTTCTGGTGCGCGGCAACGGCGGCCGCTTACGGGGCCGCCAGCGGAGCGACAGCCGGATCATCCTTCCCGTCCGACGCTGCTGGCATCGACAGTACCGGTGACTATACGCGGTATGGGACCTTCGACCCTGCCCGGTCGGGCAGATCGGCACAAACTATGGCGACGTGCCGGGCGCCCGATCGACGCGGACCGGAGTGTCAATCGGCACAGACCATCACCGCCTTAGGCGGAGCGCGCAATGGCTCCACGACCCGGGCGAGGGGGACAGTAACCCCGTCCAGGCCGGCACCCGCCGGCCCAGATGACGGCAGGGACTTTAAGACGCTGATGCAGTGGGTGAACGTTCGTTGTACATAGTCATGATCGCGCCCGAATGCGCCCCGGCGGCCAAAACGGGCGGCCTCGGGGACGTGGTATTCGGGCTCAGCCGGGAACTGGAAATCCGGGGAAACACAGTAGAGATCATCCTCCCCAAGTACACCACCATGCGGTACGACGACATCTGGGGGCTGGAGCCCGTCCACCACGATCTGTGGGTGCCGTGGCATGGCGGCGCGGCGCGCTGCACCGTGTGGGTCGGCTTCGTGCACGGCCGCAAGTGCTTCTTCATCGAGCCGCACGTCGCGGACAACTTCTTCGGCCGGGACCGCCTCTACGGGTACGCCGACGACATCGAGCGGTTCGCGTTCTTCTCCAAGGCGGCGCTGGAGTACCTGCTGCAGTCGGGCAAGCGGCCGGACATCCTGCACTGCCACGACTGGCACACCGGGCTGGTCCCGGTGCTGCTGTGTGAGCAGTACCGGTCGGCGCTGCCCGACCAGCGGGTCTGTTACACGATCCATAACTTCCGCCATCAGGGGGTGACCTGCTCGAAGGTGCTGTCGGCCACCGGGCTGGGGCGGCCCGAGCACTTCCTGCACGCCGACCGGCTGGGAGATGATACGTACTCCGGGTCCGCGAACCTGTTGAAGGGCGGCGTGGTGTACTCCAACTTCGTGACCACCGTGTCACCGAGCCACGCCAGCGAGGTGCAGTGGGGCGGCGCCGACTTCGGCCTCGCCCGCGCGCTGGGGACTCATCAGGGCAAGTTCGGCGGCGTCCTCAACGGGGTGGACTACGACGTGTGGAACCCCGAGGTCGACCGGTTAATACCGGCCCGCTATTCGGCGGGCGACATCGAGCGCAAGTACGAGAACAAGCGGGCGCTCAGGAACCGGTTCTGGCTTCAGGACAAATGGGGCCCCATCGTTGCCTATGTGGGCCGGCTGGACGAGCAAAAGGGCATGCATTTAGTGCACCACGCCCTGTTCTACACCCTGGCCCACGGCGGCCAGTTCGTGCTGCTGGGCGACGGATTCCACGGCGACAAGATCAGCAGCCACTTCTGGCACCTCAAGCACTACCTCAACGACAATCCCGATTGCCACCTCGAAATCGGCTATCAGGAGGAGCTGGCGCACCTGGTGTACGCCGGCGCCGACCTGGTCGTGGTGCCCAGCATGTTCGAGCCGTGCGGGCTGGCCCCGCTGACCGCGATGCGCTACGGGACGGTGCCGGTCGTCCGGGCCGCCGGCGGCATGATCGACACGGTGTTCGACCGTGACTACTCGCCGCGGCCGCCCTGGGAACGCAACGGGTACGTGTTCCATCAGGCCGACAACATGGGCGTGGAATCGGCGCTGCACCGCGCGCTGGGCCTGTGGTACCACCACCCGGCCGAGTTCCGCCACCTCATGACCTCGTCCATGCGATCGGACTACTCGTGGGCCCGGCCCGGCCAGGACTACCTGAACATCTACGACTACATCCGGCACAAGTAGACCCGCATCCAACAGTCAAAGGAACCGGACCCCATGGCCGAGCTTGCCGAATACATCGATGGCCTGCCCAACATCTGCGGCTCGGAGCAGCGCATCGCCGAGGCCATGCGGGCCCGGGCCGCCGATCCGGTCTTCCTGCCGCCCGGGTCCGCCGGGTTCGGCGACCAGAGCAGCGGCTTCGCCGCCGCCTTGCACATGCACCAGCCGCTCATCCCGGCCGGCGGACCCGACCTGCGCACCGCGCCGATCATCGGCAACCTGCAGTGGATGATGGACAACCCCGGCATCGGCGACAACCACAACGCCCCGGTGTTCGTGGACTGCTACGAGCGGATGGGCCGCTTCCTCCCGGAGCTGCTCGATGAGGGGCTGGCGCCCCGGATCATGCTCGAATACTCCGGCACGCTGCTGCACGGCCTGCGCCAGATGGGCGCGGGCCACGTGCTCGACACCCTGGCCGGGATCACGAACGACCCGCGCAACCGGCAGGCGGCCGAGTGGCTGGGCTGCCCGTGGGGGCACGCGGTGGCGCCCTCCACCCCGGTCCAGGACTTCCGGCTGCACGTGCGGGCCTGGCAGCACCATTTCGCCGCCATTTTCGGCCTGGAGGCGCTGAGCCGGGTCCGCGGTTTCTCGCCCGCGGAGATGGCGCTGCCCAACCACCCCGACGTCGCCTACGAGTTCGTGAAGACCCTGACCGACTGCGGCTACGAGTGGGTCCTGGTCCAGGAGCACACGGTCGAGGATCCCGCCGGGGCCGGGATCCGGCAGCCGCACCTGCCGCACCGCCTGGTCTGCACCAGCTCACGGGGAGATGTCGCCAGCATCACCGCGGTGGTCAAGACCCAGGGCAGCGACACCAAGCTGGTCGCCCAGATGCAGCCGTACTACGAGGCCAAGGGCCTTTCCCCGGAGGATCTGGCCGGCCGCCGGGTGCCGCCGCTGGTCACCCAGATCGCCGACGGGGAAAACGGCGGGGTGATGATGAACGAGTTCCCGCCCAAGTATTTCGACGCGATCCGGGAGTGCTCCGGGACCCGGACGCCGGCCATGAACGCCACCGAGTACCTGGAACGGCTCTACTCGGCCGGCCTCGGCCCCGGCGATCTGCCCGTCATCCAGCCGCTGTTCCAGTCCAGGATCTGGGGCCGGATGACCCCCGGCGACGGACCGGACCGGCTCGCCGAGGTGATCAGGCAGCTGCACGACGAGGACAACCGCTTCAACGTGGAAGGCGGCAGCTGGACCAACAACATCTCCTGGGTCCGCGGCTATGAGCAGGTGCTGGCCCCGATGGACGAAGCCAGCTCGCTGTTCCACGAGCGGGTCCTGGCCAAAGACATCCCCACCGACGACCCCCGCTACCGCAACGCCCTGTTCCACCTGCTCACCGCCGAGACCAGCTGTTACCGCTACTGGGGCGAGGGCGTCTGGACCCAGTACGGCGCCGAACTGGCCCGGCGGACCATCGAGATCATCACCCACGACTTCTGACCAGCAAGGAGCCTCCATGCCCGACACCGCTTTTGCCCTGGTGCTCAACCTGCATCAGCCCGCTGGCAACCTGGACGATCTGCTCGAGCACCGCGAGTGGGAAGCCAGCGAGATCTTGTGGGCGCTGGATCGTATCCCCCGGTCGCTGTGGACCTTTGCCGATGTCGGCCGGGTGCACCTGTCGCTTTCCGGCACCCTGCTGGAGACCTTGGCCAGTCCCGGCTTCCAGCGCCGCGTCTACGGCATCGCCGACTGCGGATCGCTGCTGTGGCACCTGCAGAACACCGCCATCATCCAGATCCTGGGCACGGGTTACTACCATCCCGTGCTCCCGCTGATCCCCGAGGCCGACTGGGACGACCAGCTCGGGCGCTGGCAGGGGATCGGCCAGAACCTCTTCGGTCGCACCGGCTTTCCCGGCTTCTGGCCCCCCGAGATGGGCTTTTGCATGGAGCTCATCCCCGCGCTGAAACGCCGGGGCTACCGCTACGTGCTGGTCGACAGCGACCACGTCGCACCGGTCGGCCCGATGAGCTGGGCCGAACTGCGCTACCGCCCGCACATCGCGCGGTTCGGCGGCGAGGAGATCATCGTCGTGGTCCGGGACCGGGAGCTGTCCGACGCCCAGGAGTCCGGGATGGAGGCTGACTGGTTCATCCAGGAGGTATCGCAGCGGACCAGGCACTGCGACTTCCCGCCGCTGGTGACCACCTGCACCGACGGGGACAACGGCGGCTGGTTCCGCAACACCTGCGCGGAGGCCAACTTCTGGCGTGTGTTCTACGAGAGCCTGCTGCACCGGGTCCGGGACGACCGCAGCGCCGGCATCCGCCCGGCGTTCATCGACGACTACCTCGACCGGCACGGCGCGTACGGTGAGGTGACGGTGCGCACGGGGGCGTGGAACACCGGCTGGCACAACGGGTCCGGCTTCACCCAGTGGACCGGGTCGGCGGCCCAGCGGCAGGCCCTGGCCCGCCTCGGCGAGACCAGCCGGGCCATCCACGCGGCCCGCGGCACCGCCACCGATCCCGGGACGCTCGACCAGGCCTACTGGCGGGTCCTGCGCGCCGAGACGAGCTGCAACTTCTTCTGGGGCGAGGCCTGGCTGCCACGCTGCCGCGACGACCTCGATCAGGCCGAGGGCCTGCTCGGCCGGGTGCGCTAGGAAACGAAAAGGCCGCCAGCTCTGCGGAGCGCAGAGCTGGCGGCCTTCCGCCGACCGGTTACACGTCGTAGTACAGCTCGAACTCGTGCGGGTGCGGGCGGAGCCGCATGGGGTCGATCTCGTTGCTGCGCTTGTAATCGATCCACGTCTCGATCAGGTCTTCGGTGAACACGCCGCCCTCGGTCAGGTAGCCGTGGTCGGCCTCGAGCGTGTCGAGCACCGCTTCCAGCGAACCGGGAACCTGCGGGATGGCCAGCGCCTCGTCCGGCGGCAGCTCGTACAGGTCCTTGTCCACCGGCTCCGGCGGCTCGACCTTGTTCTTGATGCCGTCCAGGCCGGCCATCAGCATCGCCGGGAACGCCAGGTACGGGTTGGCCGACGGGTCCGGCACGCGGAACTCGATCCGCTTGGCCTTGGGGTTGGTGCCGGTGATCGGGATCCGCACGCACGCCGAACGGTTCCGCTGCGAGTACACCAGGTTGACGGGCGCCTCGAAGCCGGGCACGAGCCGGTGGTAGGAGTTCAGCGTCGGGTTGGTGAAGGCGAGCAGCGACGGGGCATGCTTGAGCAGGCCGCCGATGTAGTGCCGTCCCAGGTCCGAGAGCCCGGCGTAGCCAACCTCGTCGTAGAAGAGCGGTGATCCGTCCTTCCAGATGCTCTGGTGGCAGTGCATGCCCGAGCCGTTGTCCCCGAAGACGGGCTTGGGCATGAACGTCACGGTCTTGCCGTTCTTGTCCGCGACGCTCTTGATGATGTACTTGAACAGCATCAGCCGGTCGGCCGTGTCCAGCAGCGAGCCGAATCGCATGTTGATCTCGGCCTGGCCGGGGCTGCCCACCTCGTGGTGCTGCATTTCGACCTGGATGCCCGCCTCGATCAGGGCGCGCGTCATCTCCGAACGGAGGTCGGTGTAGTGGTCGATCGGCGGGACCGGGAAGTAGCCGCCCTTGTACGGGGGCCGGTGCGCGAGGTTCTTGCCGCCGTCCTCGATCCCGGTGTTCCAGGCGCCTTCGATCGAGTCGATGTAGTAATACCCGGCGTTCGGCGTGGTCTCGAACCGCGCCGAGTCGAAGATGTAGAACTCCGCCTCCGGCCCGAAGAACGCGGTGTCGCCGATGCCGGTGCTCCGCAGGTACTCCTCGGCCTTGCGCGAAATGTTCCGCGGGTCACGGGTGTACGGCTCGCGGGTCAGCGGGTCGTGCACGAAGAACGTCAGGTTCAGCGTCTTGTACGTACGGAACGGGTCCAGCCTGGCGCTCGTCGGGTCAGGGAGGAGGAGCATGTCCGACTCGTGGATCGCCTGGAAGCCGCGGATCGAGGAACCGTCGAACATCAGGCCGTTCGTGAACACGTCCTCGTCGAAGACCTCGACCGGAACGGTGAAATGCTGCATCGTTCCCGGCAGGTCGCAGAACCTGACGTCAATGAACTGCACATTCTCATCTGCGACGAATCTCAGAACCTCGTCGGCATTTTGGAACATTAACCCTCCCTGACGGGGCACGCATATCAGTATTCATCGGTACGCAGTAGGTGGACGCGCCTTGGACGCTAGGCGCTCGCAATTTCCGGTCCGTGTCTCTCGTGTTTCGCACATGTTACGCATGCGGAGAGGACCGTGCTCAGCGGGGTAGACGGTGGCCGCGCGCACTCCGCACGGGGCAGGGGATACCGTGGTGAGGTGGCCGATGAACAGTGGGCCGGCGTCGGCCCGGCCGGGGGGACCCAGACGGCGAACGGGCGCGTCGTTTCCAGCTATCCGGGTGAGAAGTTTGGATTGCCCGAAAGTGGTCCCCGCTCGGTGCCCGGAATGGGGCGCCGGTTCGGTGCCCTGTTCGTGGACTGGATCCTGTGCGCGTTCATCGCGAGCGCGCTGCTGCATTCGCAGTACTGGGCGCTGGCCATCTTCGCCGCGGAGACCTACATCCTGACCGTGCTGACGGGCACCACCATCGGCAAACGGCTGTTCGGCCTGCGCGTCGCCCGGCTGGACGGCCGCCCCGTCGGGGCCGGCTGGGGCCTGGTGCGGACGCTGCTCCTGCTGGCCGTGGTGCCCCCGCTGGTCTACGACCGGGACCGGCGCGGACTGCACGACAAGGCGGCCAACACCATCGTCGTCCGGATGTAGCCGGCGACCGGGGACGCGGCGCAGTCGGCCGGACGTAACCGGCTACCGGGGACGCGGCATCTTGGGCTGGCGGCCGCGCGTCGGCATCGGGCCCTTCGGGGCCTGGAGCGAGGGCGGTAGCGCCTTCAGCCGGAAGTTGAGGTCGGCGACCTGTGTGCCCTTCAGGTCGCGGGGCAGTTTCATGATCTTCCGCTGCAACTGCTTGAGCGGGATCTGGCCCTGCCCCTCACCGACCTGGAAGTCGAAGATCGGCACGTCGAACGCGACCCGGGCCACGCGCTTCTTCTCGGCCGCGAGCAGGCCACCGACCCGGTTCGGGGAGCCCTCGCCGACCAGGACGACGCCGGGCCGGCCGACCGCGCGGTGCACCACGTCCATGTTCCGGTTGGCGGCGATCGCCGGGGTGACGGTCCAGTTCCCGCGCATGCTCTGCAGCACCGCCGCGGCCGCGCCCGGTTGCCCCTCGATCGCCGAGTACTGGGCCGTCTGGGCGAACCGCCCGAACAGGAACACCGCGACCAGGATGCCGAGCAGGACGCCCAGCGGGATAAGGAACCCGCCGAGCCCAGTGAGCAGGCCGACGACAACGAGCACGACCAGCACTCCCAGGCCGCTGCCGATCACAATCGGCAAGGCCCTCGGGTTGGCCTTGTGCACGAGCCCGGCCACCATGCGTATCTGCTTGATACGACCGGGCGTAGCCTCGTCGTCCGCGTTCTTCTGCTTCGCCATGAACGGCAGGATATGGGTTTCGGAGCCCGAGTGGAAAACCGCCCTGACATCGACCCCAGCAGGTTCTTTAACGTCAGCCACGGCGGGTTACGGCGAGGCGCTCATACCGGCCCAGCGAACCGGGCCCGGTGAGCGGCCGGTGTGTCGGCCAGTTACCGCAGCGGGGCGTGGAGCGCAGCGGGGGGTTCCAGGGGGGTCGTCCCCCCTGGGCCAGCACCGTCCCCCCGGGCTTGCACCGCCTGACGGTAGAGCCGTCCCGCGCGGTACGAGGACCTGACCAGGGGGCCGGACATGACGCCGGCGAAGCCCATTTCCAGGGCCTCTTCGCGCAGCTCGACGAACTCCCCGGGCTTGACCCAGCGCTCGACCGGGTGGTGGCGCGGCGTTGGGCGCAGGTACTGCGTGATCGTCAGCAGATCACACCCGGCCGCGTGCAGGTCGGCCATGGCCTCGCTGATCTCGTGACGCTCCTCGCCCATGCCGAGGATCAGGTTGGACTTGGTGACCAGCCCGGCCGACCGGGCCCGGGTCAGCACGTTCAGCGACCGCTCGTACCGGAACCCGGGCCGGATCCGCCGGAAGATCCGCGGCACGGTCTCGATATTGTGCGCGAGCACCTCGGGCCGCGCGCTGAACACCTCGGCCAGCCAGTCGGGCTCGGCGTTGAAGTCGGGGATCAGCAGCTCGACACCGCAGCCGGGTACGGCCGCGTGGATCTCCCGCGCGGTCTGCGCGTACAGCCAGGCCCCGCCGTCGGGCAGGTCGTCCCGGGCTACGCCGGTGATCGTCGCGTAGGCGAGCCCCATCGTCGCGACCGACTCAGCGACCCGGCGCGGCTCGTCGGTATCCAGCGGCTGGGGCCGGCCCGTGTCGATCTGGCAGAAGTCGCAGCGCCGGGTGCACTGGTCCCCGCCGATGAGGAACGTCGCTTCGCGGTCTTCCCAGCACTCGTAGATGTTCGGGCAGCCGGCTTCCTCGCAGACCGTGTGCAGCCCCTCGCGCCGCACCAGTTTCTTCAGTTCCGTGTATTCCGGGCCGGTCCGCATCTTGGTCTTGATCCACGGAGGCTTCTTCTCGATCGGGACTTGGCTGTTCCGGGCCTCGACCCGCAGCATCCGCCGCCCCTCAGGTGCGACTACCACCCCTCCACCCTACGTTCCGCCGCCCGTTGCGCCGGTCTCCCGCTGACGCTCCCGTCACGCACCCGCGTCACCCGAGCATCCAGGCGCCGAGAACCTGCTCGATGGCGGACTTTATCCGCTCGCGGGCGACGTCACGCGGGACGCCGGACATCAGCAGGGAGTCGTAATCGGTGTCCTCGTGGCGCACCGATGCCACCACGGCCAGCGTGATTGCCTTCTCGTCCAGCGATCTTCCCGCCGCCGAACGCCCTACCCGCCCGCTGCCCCTGAGGCCCGTATGCCGGGCGATCGCCTCGGCGCGCCCGGCTGGGCAGCCGGGGAACAGCCGCGCGATCTCGGTGGCGACGCGAGCCTGCAGATCCACATCCCAGTCCGCCCGGCGCTCACGGTCCCGCTCGCGGCGCCGCATCCGGGCGTCCTCGTCAGCGAGGCACTGCTGCTCCGCCTGCTCCAGCGCCGGTTCCTCGACCAGGATGCCCCGCCGCTCGTACCGCTTCCGCGTGCGGCTCCACTGAACGACCACCGCCGACAGGCGGCTGGCCTTCTTCGCCCTCCGGGTGACCGCCGCGTCGCCGGCCGGAAGGAACACCAGGTGGTCCAGGTCGGCGCACGTCAGGCAGAGCGGCTCGTGATCGTCCATGATCAGCAGATTCCCCGTGCCGCCGCACTCGGCGCAGGACCAGTCCCCGGCGGGCTGGACGACAACCAGGTCGGGTGGCGCAGCCATGCGTTCACGCTGCGGGGCCGATAGGTCAGGCGAGACCCAGTGCGTCCGCCAGGCGCGTTCCGTAAAGGGGTCACCGGCAGAGGTGAAGCGCAGCGGACGCCGGTCCCTGGAGGCGGCAACGTAGTCGGTCTCGACCGGCTTCAGCGCTTGGGCTTCTGCCCAGTGCTGAAGATATGCGGGGATCTGAGCCAGTTTGTCGCCGTGTACCGGCAGGAAGGACTCCAATTCCGGAGCGCGGCCTTGCCGCCAGCTATCCACGTGCCGGCCATGGAGCCAGCCGATACCGATGCACACGTCGGCGACGCTGACGAATTTCTGCCGGGCCAGCGCCTCCTCAGCGGCGGCCACCACCCTGCGTTCGAGACCCGTTGTGCTCACGAAAGCGAGCGTAGTGCGTTCCGAACTGCCGTTCCCCACGGTTGATTTGGCGCGCACACCGGACACATCGGCACGCCGGGTCCAGCGCAGGGACGCGAGATCCCGTCACCTGGCCGAGCTGGCCGTACGCGGGTGGTCGCCGGGTGCCTTACTGCATGCCCGTCCCGAGCGCAGTTCGCCTGGATCAGGCGGCGCAGCGTTCCGAGCCGGTGATCTAGGTCCAGCCCGCGGGCGTGACCCAGGCGAAGATGCCCGGTTCGGGTTGTTCGAGCCGCCATCCTCTGAGCCGTTTCATCCGATGATGATGCCGGCAAAGAGGATCGTGCCGATATGCGCAGGTTTAGAAACTTGCATAGTCACGGGCTGGGGAGATGGCAAAGCGCAACAGTCACCTCTGCTGACAACCCGCTACCGTAAGGACACCGAACCTGGCCGCCCCGCGACGGCATCAGATATTCCGCGCATATCGCCAAATATTGCTGCTCCAGCTGTTTGTGCCCGTGCGGGAACGTGGTGACCAGCATGCCGTCGCACACCGGGCAGCACATTTACCGGTGCACCCCGTCCACCCGGAACCGGGCTCATCCCGGTGGGCATGTGGCGCGGCAGGCCGCCCCGGTCGAGGACTTCATCGAGAAACTGGTGATTGCCCGGCTGTCCCGGCCGGACGCCGCCGACCTAATCGCGGTGCCGGAAGGCGGTCCGGACGTAGCGGCGCTGCGAGAAGAGGCGACCGCGATCCGCCGGAACCTGGAGGAGATGGCCGCCGACCGGGTCCTGGGCCGGATCGACCGGGCCCAGATGCTGGCCGCCACCGACCGGGCGAATATCCGGCTCGACGAGATTGGGGCCGAGGTGGAGGGCGCGGCACGGGAGAACGTGCTGACACCGCTGGTCGCCGCCGGGAACGCGGCCAGCGTGTGGGAGGACCTGGACCTGTCCCGCAAGCGCGCGGTGATCAGGACCCTGATGACGATCACGCTGTGCTCGCCGGGCCGGGGCGCGCGGCGGGCGTTCGACCCTGACACAGTCAAGGTCACCTGGCGGCAGCAGGAGGGCTAGCACGGGCTGGCCAGGCGACGGAGCTTCTCTCATGCCGCCGATTTGATCTGCGGGAACGCGGCTCTTTACGAGAACCGTAGCGACCTCAATGCCCAGTTCGGGCCACCCGGCCGCACAACGTGACGGTAACGGCGCGATCGGTTCGGAGGAGTCGCCGTGGCCTTGCCCGGGCGCAAGCGACGGTTCTACAGCCTCCGTCCGGAATGCCCTCGATGAAGGCCCCTCTGGTGAGGTCACGGACACGGCTAGCGGTAGCTTCCGGCGGTCCGAGCGGGCGCCTCCACATGCATGGCTCACTGTCTACTGGCCCTTCGTGAGGCGCTTGGTCAGGTTCGGCTGAGGGCGTCGCGCACGGCGGCGATGGCCTGCTCGATGTCGCGGCCGGTGGTGCGGTGGTTGACCACCGAGATACGCATGGCGCGTATCCCGTTGAAGGTCGTGGCTCCGAACCACGCGTGGCCGTCTTGCTGGATGCGCGCTATGAGGCGGTCGGTGCGGCTGTCGTGATCGCCGCCGGGGTCGGTGAAGCGCACCAGGCCCTGGTTGATCTGGGGTTCGCGCAAGACCTCGGCGCCGGGCAGGGCGCCGATGCCTGCGGTCAGGCGCCGGGCGTGGTCGCAGCAGTCGTCGATGATCTGGGCGATGCCGGAGCGCCCCAGGGAGCGGATGGCGGCATAGACGGCGAAGCCACGGCCGCGCCGGGACCATTCGGGGTTGTAGTCGATCTGGTCGCGGGGGGCAGCGCCGCCGCCGGTCCCGGCGGCGTGGATGAGGTAGCTGGCGGTAATGGACATGGCGGCCTTGTGCTGGGCGGGGTGAGCGGTGAAAACCAGGCCACAGTCGAAGGGCACGTTGAGCCACTTGTGGGCGTCGGTGGTCCAAGAGTCTGCAGCATCGATGCCGGCGAGGAGGTGGCGGTGGCGCCGGCTCACCGCGACCCACAGCCCGAACGCGCCATCGACGTGCACCCAAGCGCTTCGGGCATGGGCGATGCGGCACGCCTGGGTGTAGTCATCGAAGGATCCGGTGTTGATCTCGCCGGCCTGCAAGCACACAATCGCTGGGCCATCCCCGGATCCGAGTTCACGGCTAAGCCCTCCGAGGTCGAGGCGGCCCTGTGGGTCGGCCCCGGCGTTGACGATCGCGTCGGTGCCCAGGCCGAGCAGCCGTACCGCGCGGTCGATCGAGGCGTGCTGGTGCCCTGCGGTGATGATCCGGATCGGTGGCGCCCCGGCCAGGCCGCGGCGTTCGACGTCCCAGCCGCGTTCGGCGAGCAGCTTGTTGCGGGCGGCGGCCAGCGCAGTGGCGTGACCCATCTGGGTGCCGGTGACCAGAGCGAACGAGGCATGAGCGGGCAGGCCGAGCAGGTCTTTGAGCCACACTCCGCAAATCTCCTCGGCCACCGCCTCGGCAGGCGCGCACGCATACAGCGCGGCGTTTTGATCCCATGCCGAGGTCAGCCAGTCCGCCGCCAGCGCAGCCGGCACCGAACCGCCGATCACCCACCCGAAGAACCGGCCGCCGGCGCTGCCCAGCAGCCCCGCCTCAGCATCACGGACCAGCTCAGCGATCACTTGAGACGCATCCATTGGCCCATCGGGCAGGGGCCGCCCCAGAACCTCCCGCAACTCCCGGACCCCGGCGGTAACCGAGACCGGCCGCTCGTCCAGCGCCTCGTAGAAATCCGCCGCGTGATCGGCCGTCTGCCGCAACAACGCCCGCACCGTTCCCCCGGGTGGCCCTCCCATCACGGTCAGCCGCCCCGGACCGCGAAGTTGTAGCAGCCGTAGCCCACATTGCGCAGATGCACCAGTTCGACGTCCGGCCGGGCCAGCATCTCGGCGATGACAGCCTCAGCCTGGAGCCCGTCGGCGGCAAGCACGCCGTCGGCGATCCGGCCCTGCCGGTCGTAGGCGCGCACCACCTGCATGCGATGACGCAGACCCGGCGGGTAGCGGCGGGGGGTCGGGTAGCCCTCGCAGGGGTCGGCGTGGACGAACACCGGGCCACGCTCGGCGTATGCCCCGGCGGTGCCTGGCGGCGTGTAGGCGATCAGCATGACCCGCTCGCCGGGCCGCGTCTCGCGCAGGCAGCACCGCACCGGGCTGCCGCCGTTGTCAGCCTGCACAGTCAGCGAGTTTCCAGCCTCATCACGGCCCGCCGCCCGGATCTCCGCAAGCTCGGCCGCCGGGATCGCCTCGAACGTCAGGGCACCGGTGCCCGCAGTCGTGTGTGTCATGCCTCCAGCTTGCCGACCTAAGGGCACCGATGCTGGCGGGAATCGGACATGACAGGCTGCCGTCGATCTGGGCTCTGGCCCGTCCACATGGCCAGGCGGCGAGCCAGCGGGTCTTCCTTGAACGCATTCCCGCACGGAGGCTGAGAGGCCGCTTGAGCCCAGCGGGCGGGGACCGCGACGACTG